>Ga0153915_10000015_pt1 | contig 175479 bp, 182 predicted proteins | sample Opewatmetagenome_2_FD_107003 | JGI IMG/M metagenome (GOLD analysis project Ga0153915, IMG submission 107003) | Freshwater wetland microbial communities from Ohio, USA - Open water 3 Core 3 Depth 3 metaG | ecosystem: Environmental > Aquatic > Freshwater > Wetlands | place: USA: Ohio, Lake... | reverse complement strand
CCGTCTGTCATCAGTGATTACGAGAGTGGCAGGCGGAAGAGTCCCGGCACCGCCGTTGTCGGCAAGATTGTCGACACGATCCTCGCCATGGACGAGGAAGATGGCGGCAGACACATTCACAAATTCTCAACCATGCTCTTCTCAAATGTCGAAGATGACGTGATCTACGACCTCCACGAGTACGATGCACCCGTCCCCTTACAGGACTTTGCCGATACCCTCGGCTGCACGCTGCTCTGCGGGTCGACCGACCAGAACATCTTCGGCTACACGGTGGTCAACAGCTTAAACGCAATTTTGCAACTCTCATCGGCAGAGTTCAACCGCATTTACGGCTGGAGCACGGAGCGGGCGCTGGTCTTCACCAATGTCTCGACCGGCAAATCACCGATGGTAGCGATCCGCGTCACGCCGTTCAAGCCGCGGTGCGTGGTGCTCCAGGGCATCGATACCCAGGACGTCCACCCCTTCGTGGCCAAGATGGCGGAGAAGGATCGCATCACCGTCTTCTGTACGGGCATGGAAGTTGACAAAATCGTGAGTACCCTGAGGGAAAAAGAATGGTAGGCATCATTACCTACGGTACATACATACCGAGATACCGCATCAAGGTCGAGGAGATCGCCCGGGTCTGGGGTGCGAACGCATCCGATATCACGGGAGGTCTGGGCGTTTTTGAGAAGTCCGTCCCCGACATGGACGAGGACGCTGCAACCATTGCTGTCGAAGCGGCACGCAATGCATTGCTGCGCCGGAAGGTCGACCCCGCCGAAATCGGCGCCGTGTACGTGGGCAGCGAGTCCCATCCCTACGCGGTAAAACCCACTGCCTGCACGGTGGGCGAGGCCATCGGGGCAACCCCGAAGATGACCGCTGCTGACCTCGAGTTTGCCTGCAAGGCAGGCACGGCCGGGATCCAGATCTGCATGGGCCTTGTCAAGAGCAAGATGATCAGGTTCGGCCTTGCCATCGGCTCCGATGTCTCGCAGGGTGCACCGGGCGATGCGCTCGAGTACACTGCGGCAGCGGGAGGAGCGGCCTATATCATCGGGAACGATGACGACGCCCCCATCGCGACCATCAACCACACCTGCTCGTTTACCACGGACACACCCGATTTCTGGCGCCGCGAGGGGCAGAACTATCCCCGCCACGGGGGCCGGTTCACCGGGGACCCCGGGTACTTCAAGCACGTCAAGGGCGCAAGCACCATGCTCCTGGAGGAAACCAAGAAGACCCCGAAGGACTTCACCTACGCGGTCTTCCACCAGCCCAACGCGAAGTTCCCGCAGAAGGTTGCAAAGGATCTCGGTTTCACAAAGGAACAGATCACGCCGGGCCTTGCGGTCCCGCGCCTCGGCAACACCTACTCGGGCGCGTCGCCCATCGGTCTTGCCGCAACGCTGGACATTGCCAAGCCGGGTGACACCATCTTTGTCTGCTCGTTCGGCTCCGGTGCCGGGAGCGATGCATTCGACATCACCGTCACTGACGCGATCAAGACCAAGATCAGGCGCGAAGCGGCACCGAGTGTCGAGAAACTCTTATCGAACCCCATCTACCTGGACTATGCAAAATATGCGAAACACAAGGGGAAACTGGTGATGCAGGTATGAGAGACGTAGCAGTCATAGGTATCGGGTGCACCCGGTTCGGCGAGCACTGGAACAGGTCGTTTCGCGATATGTTTGTGGAGGCAGGAGCGCTTGCCCTTGAGGACGCGAAACTCTCCGGCGAGAAGATCGATGCCATGTATGTCGGCAACATGAGTGCCGGCCGGTTCATCGAGCAGGAGCACATCGGCGCCCTGATCGCCGACTACTCGGGCATGGCGACACGCCACATCCCGGCAACACGGGTCGAGGCTGCCTGCGCATCCGGCGGTCTTGCCTTCCGGCAGGCCGTGATCGCGGTCGCGAGCGGTATGGAAGACATCGTGGTTGCAGCAGGGGTCGAGAAGATGACCGATGTCGAGCCCGGCGCGAGCACCGACGCCCTCACCGGCGCAGCGGACCGCGAGTGGGAAGGGTTTGTCGGCGCGACATTCCCGGGCCTGTACGCGATGATCGCAACCGATTACATCCACAAGTACCACATGACCCGCGAGCAGCTGGCACAGGTTGCCGTGAAGAACCACTACAACGGTGCCCGCAACCCGATCGCCCAGTTCCAGCAGGAGATCACGCTCAGCACCGTCATGAAATCCACGATGGTGGCCGAGCCCCTCCGGCTCTTCGACTGCTCGCCCATCACGGACGGGGCGGCAGCCGTTATTGTCGCACCGCTCGACCGTGCACGCGAGTTCACGGACACGCCGATCAAGGTGCTGGCAACGGCGCAGGCAAGCGACTCGATCGCCCTCCACGACCGGCGCGACATCTCGACCATGGACGCAACCGTTGCAGCAGGGCAGCGGGCGTTCAAGATGGCAAAACTCACCCACAAGGACATCAACATGGTGGAAGTGCACGACTGCTTCTCGATCGCCGAGATCTGTGCCATCGAGGATCTCGGGTTCTGCAAGAAGGGCACGGCCGGCAAGTTCACCGAAGACGGGGAGACCGCACTCGGCGGGAAGATCCCGGTCAACACGAGCGGCGGCCTCAAGGCCTGCGGTCACCCGGTCGGAGCAACCGGCATCAAGCAGGTGTACGAGATCGTCCAGCAGCTCCGGGGCGAGGCCGGGAAGCGGCAGATCGAGAACGCAAAGATCGGCATGACCCACAACGTGGGCGGCACCGGTGCTACCGTTGCCGTGCACATCCTCGGGAGGGTATAACATGACCGTTGCACGATTCTGGAGAAAGATCCCCCAGCGCTACAATCTGATCGGGACAAAGTGCACGACCTGCGGCCGGCACTTCTTCCCCCCGCGGACTTTCTGCCCCGACTGCCGCAGGAACGGCAAGATCGTGGACCACCAGTTCGCAGGTTTCGGGACGATCGTCACCTACACGGTAATCCAGACCGAACCGGACCATTTCGCATCCCCCGGGCCGTACGTGCTTGCCATCATCAAGCTCGACGAAGGCCCCCAGATGACTACCCAGATCATCTGCGATCCCAAGGAGGCGAAGATCGGCATGCGGGTGAGAAGTGTATTCCGCAAGATCGGCACCGATGGCGAGAGCGGCATCATCCACTATGGCACGAAGTTCGTGCCGGTGGAATAATCTTTTTTCACGGGTTCCCCGAACCAAGAGTCACATTTTTCCGTATAACGGTATTCAGGGAGATCACCCCTCCATCAGATACTGAAATGGGATGACTCAGGGTAATTTAAAAGATGTTCAGGTATCCGTAACGGGTGTTCCATTTTTCAGAACAATGCATCCCACATGAAATTCTCATGGTGTTTCATCCCACGGGCATATGGTGACGGTGTAAAATCCCGGACACCACGGAGCGTGAAAACATGAAAAACATGAAAAAAACAGGAGTTGTAGCAGCGGTACTAATTGTTGCGCTGGTGATGACCGGGGTTGTAAGCGCCCTGGCCTCGAATGAGAAGACTGAAAAAACAATAATGATCCGAGGCATCGGTCCTGATACAGCGATGACAAGTGATGGGCAGGTTGTCAAGGTAATATTCCATAATATAAATAATGAAATACTAAGTGGAACGGACGGCATGGATGCTAATTATAGTTCTAAATTCCTAACTACAAATGAGACCAGGGTTCATAAGTTCACCATCCGTGTTGAGCCGACGTTCGATAAAGACTACAAGAACGATGAAATCGTAATGATCGGTTCATTTCACAACTCATCATCACTCCTTCCCAAATGACATATCCACATCAGGATCCCGTATTTAAGATCGGTGACCATTACAATTCTTTTTAGAGAGGTATTCAAATCCATGGCACCAGGCTGCCCGATATGCAGATTTCCGGGGGCCTATTCTCTTGGACTGATGGAGACTACCCGGAAAGTTTTCTGCCCAGGATGAAGGATAATTTCTCGGGTTCCGGAAACATGATAAAATCGGAATATATTAAAGATGTTCAGGTATCCGGAACGAGAGTTCCATTCTTCAGAACAGCATGTTCCACATGAAATTCTCATGGTGTTCCATTCGATGAAGTATATGATGTTCAGTATAAATGCCGGACATCAAGGAGTGGAAAAACATGAAAAGAATAGGAATTGCAGCAGCGATACTAATTGTTGCGCTGCTGATGACCGGGGCTGTAAGCGCCCTGGCCTCGAATGAGAAGACTGAAAAAACAATAATGATCAGAGGCATCGGTCCTGATACAGCGATGACAAGTGATGGGCAGGTTGTCAAGGTAATATTCCATAATATAAATAATGGAACACAGATTGGAACAAACCAGCTGCAATCCACCTTAAGCAGCGTATCTGGATCCGTAGCTCCCGGATATATGGATGTTTGGGGCCCCTACTCATGGACTGCCGGAACGTATGTTAGTGAGTCTGCGACGTGGACACCTACGAATCAGAACGCTTTGCTGGGTATCTATGATTTAGACCAGAATAATGGGCCATTTTTACAGAGATCCGGTGGATCAGGAACATTTTCAGTTAGTGTTCCTTGGACGGGTAGTTCTTGGGGATATGCCTTCTTAAACCCAGCATCAAATTCTCAGACTGAATCTTACACTCTTACCTACTAGGTATTCAGTAATTACTGATTGAAATGATTTGATGTAATATATCAAAATCCTCTTTTTTCAGGGGAGAGTTTATGAAGGTTGTGAGTGAATGAGAATCCAGATGGATCGAAGATTCATTTCAGTGACAGGTGTGTTGGTCCTGATGGGACTGGCGCTGGCATTCGCCTTTGCTTTTTTCGTTGGCGGGGAGAGCGGGCGGACTGAGGATATCTGGCTTGTCCAAAACACGCAATTGACGAAAATACCCATTCCCCCTTCAGAAAATGGATCAGTGACTATTCCAAAGACCGTGACAGGGAATGAAACGTCTCCCCGTCCCTTTGTAACAACGGACACCTCAACTGTCAGTAAAACCACTCTAAAAACTATAGCCTATAACCAAAGCGCGGTACTGGTATCGTCTCCCAATGGGAAACTGGGATTAGTACAGATAATCGATAGGAATAATTCCGAAATAAAAACCGGGGCCTTAACAATGGAACAGCGGAACCTTGCAGAAGAAATCGCCCTTGCGGATGCGAGAGTCCAAAATATCATTGGAGCCAAAATGTATAAAATAAATATTCAGCCTCTCGATCGTATTCAGGTAAAAAATTCTGAAGAGATTTCTGCGAACGGGACTGGCGTTTCAGTTGTCTTCACAACCGTTAATACAACCACGACCCTGAATGAAACGACTTTTTTCGTCCATGTTGATCTCGATAAAGAAAAAGTCATACGGGTAAGCCCGCCGTTTCCTTATACATAGACAGCTATGGTAACCTGAAAGTTATTCACCTTAAAATTATAATTTATTATTAACGGATATAAGATACAATGGATCTGGATAAAAAAACCGCGCTGTATATGGCCACATTCGTAGCGGCAGTTTTCGTCCTCGCCTTAAAGTTCCTGCAACCGGTCACGATTAATGTGATATTCGGTGGCAACGGACCTGTTGCAGCGGCCATTCCCGGAGTATACACGCTTGCAGATTGCGTTGTACTTTCCATCGCAGCATTCCTATTAGGAATCACTGCGGTTTCCCTTTTCCTGACGTATACCAAATCACCGGGTGGCGGCACGGTGATTGCCCAGCCCGCATCGGGATCATTACAGGAAATTCAACTTGGTGTTCAAGACCCCTGCCACGATCCAATTTCTGAAGCGTGCCCGGAAAACACACTAGATGAGGGATCCAGTCACCTGCTTAATTTGTTGAAAGGTAACGAAAGAAATGTAATGGAGGCGCTCATGAAATATGGCGAGATGAACCAAGCCGATCTCTCTACAAGGACCGGAATACCCAAATCCACGCTTTCGAGAACATTGCAGAATCTTGAGGATCGCAAACTCATTTTCCGTTATGATAACGGCATGAGTAAAATGGTGAAACTTGAGATTCACTGGAATGACCTGATCAATAATAACCATCACTGATTCAGAAGGCATCATCCACTATGGCACGAAGTTCGTGCCGGTGGAGTAATCTTTTTTTCGGGTTGGATCCTGAGAATTACCGCAGTTTTGTCAGATCCCGTTTCTCACATTCTCAAGCCATTCATAGACCGGCATAATGCGGATGCGCCTGCCGGCAATGGTTTCTTCACCGGATTCGTTCATCGTGAGAATGAGCCCTCCCTCCAGATCATACGCTTCCATGGCCTCGCATACCCCCCGGATCTCCCGTGCCCGGGTATCAGGATTTTCAAGCGAATCGGTGACCTGGATCGCAGAGGTGATCTTCCGGTGTACTTTTACGAGAAAATCGCACTCGTACCGGTTTTTGTGATAGTAGATTTCAGCATCGGTCCGTTTGAGGGTCATGAACACGGCATTCTCCAGCAGCCAGCCCCGGTTCTCTGAGAAAGCGAAGGCAACCGCGTTGATGATACCAGTATCAATACAATAGATCTTTTTTGGATTGGCCAGCTGTTTTTTCACTGAATAATCGAACTTTTTCACCGGATAGAACAGGAACGCGCTTTCGGCATACCCGATATATTCCCGCACGGTTTCTGGCGCGAGATGCAGGGCATCTGCGATCCGGTTATAGGAGAGCGGGGTGCCGGTATTCGAGATCAGATAATAGAGCACGTCATAGAGATCGCTGTTGTTCCTCACATTGTTGGGATAGATGATATCTTTGAGATAGATCGTTTCGTAATAGTTCTTCAGGATCTCTTTTTTCAGTTCGTCCTGCGGTTCAAGGGTGACGCGGGGGAACCCGCCGTACTCCAGATAGCGTCCGAAGTACTGCCGTTTCTGGATAATGGAGGGGTGGTCAATCCCGAGAAAGTCGAGGCACTCTGCAAACGACAAGGGATAGACCGTGCAGCAGAAGTACCGCCCGGAGAGCCGGGTGCTGATCTCGCGCTGGAGGAGAGAGGACGAGGAACCGGTCAGGATCAGTTTCAGATCCGGTTTTGTATCATAGAGTGTTTTTACCGTTGGAGCCCACGGGACGAAGTTCTGGATCTCATCGATGCAGATGTAAAACTGCGTGATGTCGCTATGGAGCGTGCAGTGATCTTCGATAAGCTCCCGAAGGAACGCAGGATCTTTTCCCCGGTTGACAAAAAGCGGTTCATCAAGGTTGATGTACAGGATCGCCTCCCTCCGGGCACCGGCATCAAGAAGAGAGCGGATGATCTGGTACACCAGCGTTGACTTTCCGGTGCGGCGGGCACCAGCCAGCAGCAGGATCTCCTGTGCTGCAAGATAGTGCCGGAGTTCCGGGAAATACCGGAACCGGTCGGTACCGGTTGCAAACGGTCTGTTGAACCACCAGGGATTCTGGCTTTCGAGAGCGATCCGGATCTTTTCGTCCATCTGTCAGATATAATCGACGATATATGATAAAATTGTCGATTGTAATTGATGATTACGCCAGGATATTTGCCCGGGGCATCGATCCTTCAAGGGTATTTGGTTCTGTTCCAGGAATGATAGCCCGGCTTGATGAAGACCCACGGATGACCACTCAGGGGATTATCCTAACCACAGTTCAGCCAAAAATACCCTCCCGCCATTTCCCCGGCCAGCCTTTTCCACAGGATTCCAACTCACTCATGATCCAAAAGGCAATAATTAGACGTTTTTTAGAGGCCGAAATGCCCCTCAAACAAGGATTATAAGGCTATAAAAACCTTCGTTCAAAATCAGTACGCTATAATTCGCAAAAAAACGTGACTATCGAAAAAGTGGTTTTTTAAAATGGGCTCCGTTTGGCAAACGGGGCTTTTTACGTGGAGATAATTTTTAGAGAGTTTACAAGACTGAACCATCCCCTGAAATGAGGGGTTTCACATCGGAGAACTGTTCCTCCCGTCGAAGAACATCTAACGGACCCCCTGTTTATAGAAAAACACCTGGAGTTTCGTATCAACCAGGGTTTTGGGAGTGGGGTATCCGGGAGCGGTTGATGGCGTGAAGTGGGGAATACCAGAGTCGGGTTGTTGTGGCCGGGCCGGGAAAATTTTGAAAACCGTTTGAAAAAAAATTCCGGACCTTTTTGAAATCATTTCAGAAAAATTTCAGCTCGAAAAAATTTAAAACGGTTTGTAAAAAAAATTCCGGCAAGGACCCTCCGGTCAAAACCGGGAAAATTTAAAAAATATTTACAAAATTATTTTCAACAGTTCCCCCGCGAGCTGCTTGCCGAAACATTACTCAGTGTTGTCGTACATGAACCAGGCTGCGTGGAGAGCCCGCAGCAGACCAGCGTCTTGAGTGCCTCCGGGTTCCGGCCCCCGAAGTTGAACTCGCTGACTTTCGCACCGTTCAGGATCAGGGTGGGAGACGCTGTTGCACCGTAGGAATCTGCGATGGCGAAATCTTTCTCTGCATAGGTGATTCCCTTTGCCGGGTCGGTTGTGCAACTGGTGAGCCGGGTCAGATCAATACCAGTGGATTTGATGCATTCCGCCGATGAAGACGAGTTGATGTAACAGGAGACGTACTGCCAGTAGGCGTCCGGCTGCTCCTCGCGGATACAGATCTGCCGGAGGTTCTCTGCTGCTTCATTCGATCCATGCATGGAGTAGATGGTCCCGTTGGATACCTGTCCGATATACCGGACCCTGATATTCTTTGCAAGATCCGGGACGCCTGCGACAACATCTGCAAGAACCAGCTGCATCTGCGTGCCGTACGGGCAGGAGGAGACAACAAATGCTTCGAGCAGCGCGGATTCCTGCTTTGACTGGGCAGAGCAACTCTGCTCCACAGACTGTGCTGTGATGGCAGCCGTTGTCCGGGCGGTCGTCGGGTACGAAGTCGGGAAGAGGAGTTTCCCGTCACGCGTCATGTATACAGAGGAGACCTGTTTGTCCCCGGACACGGAATATTCTATCGCGACTTTGTACACCCCGCTCTCTTCCGAGACATTGACGAGCCGGGCGGATACACCGGAAGCCAGGTAATTCGCACCGATGAAATCAACCATTTTCTGTGCGGTTGCTTCCTTGCTTACGGAGGAACTGAACAGTGATGAGTCAGAAAAACTGCTGAATGCCCCGCTCATGCCGAGAACGAGCGCGATCACAAACAGAACAGCACAGGCAATACAAGCCGGTTTCCACGGATTATCCAATCGATTCCACCTCACTGATGAATACTCAGATCCGCTTCATGTGACATTAAAACCCGCACATGGGAGGTATTCCCGCTGGCAGATAGCGTTAAAAAAAATCTCTGGGTCTCTGTCTTCAGCCGGTTACCAGTTGATGCCGGCACACCGGCCCGGCCCGTTCGCCGGGAGTGGGCCGATCACCGGATCTTCAGGTGACTTTCACCACCATCAGGGTGATATCGTCAAACTGGGGCTGCGTGTCGCTGAACGAGAAGACGGAGCGGATGATCTCATCCGCAATTACCTGCGATGAGGAAGTGCGGTTGTTCCGGATCGTCTCAATGAGCCGGGGAACATCGAACATCTCTTCCTTGTCATTTTGTGCCTCCGTGATGCCGTCCGTGTATAAGACCAGGATATCCCCGACAGCGAGCGGGACCTCCTCCTGCGTATATTCGGCATCATCCATGGCGCCGACTGCCATACCGGTGAGGTTGAGCTCCTCGATCTCCCCGGTCTTCTGCCGTAACACGATCGGGGGATTGTGCCCGGCATTCACATAGGTCAGCGTCCCGGCCTCTTTGTCAATGATACCGTAAAACAGGGTGACGAACATGCCGGTCTTTGAATTGTTCGCGATGATGGGATTTGCAAAAGATATCACCTCGGACGGCTTCTTGAACCAGGTTGCAGTAACCCGGACAACGATCCGTGATAAGGCCATGAACAGGGCGGCAGGGACTCCTTTACCGGATACATCGGCAATCATGATCCCGGTCCGGGAAGAGTTGATGGGCATCACTTCAAGCGGTATCACATCAAAAAAATCCCCGCCCACCTCCTTTGCCATGATACTTTTTGCCGCGATATCGAACCCTTCGGTCCGCGGGAGGATCTCAGGAAGGAAGTTCTTCTGGATCTCGGCTGCGATCTGGAGTTCCGCGTTCTTCCGCGCCATCTCGGACTCCAGTTTCTCCTTCTCGGCCAGGATCTTCCGTTCGGTGAGAATATTGTGGATGATCTTCGAGAAGATGAATACGGCCACGGATACGATGATGATCATCGGGAGGGCCACAAACAGGGCAACATTGACGACCTGTTCCGGGGGTGTCGCCATCGCTATCTGCATGACCGAGACGATGATCTCGATGAGGAAGGCATAGAGAACCGCTTTTCCGGTGGTGATGAACTCTTTTTTATAGGCAAGGTAGACCAGGCCACCCAGGAGACCGGCAACGATGGTGGCAAGGGCGGCGGCATACATGTACGGCCCCCCCTGCGTTAACCGGAATGCTCCACCGATGATACCGGCCCCAAGACCCACAAACGGCCCGCAGACCAGACCGGCAATGATCGGGCCGAGATCGTGGACATTTAAGACTGCCCCGTACAGGCCGATCTTACTGATCGACCCGTACACGGAGATCAGGCCGAAAAAGAGGACCAGGATGATCTTCGTGACGAGTGTGGCCCGGTGCTCAAACACTTCGATGAAGTACCGGCTCCGGGTGAACAGGTAGGCAAAGATCATGATGACACATATCATCTGAAAGAGCGTGAGGAGACTTTCGAGAATACCCGTATCCATACTCCACCTGTATGAATTTCATGGGGAAAAAGTCCGCGCTTTAAAAACGCACCCGCAGACAGGGAAAACAACGGGGCGATAAAAATGCGGTATCGTGCACCGCTTCAGTGAGACGACTCAACCGGACCGGCAGCAATGGACTCCCGGAACCGGATCAGGTCCGAGATGACGGCGTTGCAGGGTGTGGCAATCCCGAGTTGTCTGCCTGAGGTGACAACAGCACCATTCAGAAAATCGATCTCGGTCGGATGCCCGTGCAGGATATCCTGCAGCATGGACGACGTGTGGCGGGCCATCACGGGGATCAGGGCACCGTGCAGGTACCCGAGAAAGGTATCCGGATCGGGCCACTGGAGGTGGATTCCATCCGCTTGTACAACAGCGTAGATCTCCCGTACCAGGTGTTCGATGATCTGCCAGCTTGAGGGCTCTTTGAGTTCCCCGTACGTGACACCCGTGATGGCACTGAGCGGGTTCAATGAACAGTTGATCAGGTTCTTTGACCAGAGCTTCCCTTTGATGCGATCCGTGGTTTCAACAGGAATGCCTGCCCGGGTCATGATATCCGCAAGACCCTGGACGCCGGCATCACATCCATCCGGGAACCGGCCGATCTGCATGGGTCCTGCATTGGCCGTGATGCGAATCTCCCGGTCCCCTTCCCGGACAAATCCGGTCAGGACAACGCCACCGATGACACGGTCGGAATACCGGGCGATCGTCTCCTCATTACCGATGCCATTCTGGAAACTTACGACATCACAGGATCCGATCAGGTCCTTGTAGTGCCGGCAGATGCCCGCGGTATCCTGTGATTTCGATGTGATCAGGATATAATCGAAATCCTCTTCCCCGGCCAGTTCGCTGACGCAGGTGAAGTGGTCTGATTCATCACCCCATGCACCACTGATCGCAAGTCCCTGGCTGGATATTGCACGGGCAGATCGCTCCCGTGTCACCGCTACAACGTCCGCAACCCGGGACAACTTAGCTGCCAGCGGAAGTCCCACCGCTCCGGCACCAAGAACGAGTATTCTTGCCGGGTGCACCATGAGGTGAAATATCGTATCTCATTGGTAATCAACCTTCATGGATGAAAATACAAGACCGTGGTGTATCCATCGGGGAGGGGCGATTCTCAATTGAGACGATCACGACACCCGCACATCGTACACCGCGTGCCACTGTGCCGGCGAGTACGACCGCACCACCCGCTCCGCAAGCACCGTGCCGCCGAGTTCCTGTATCCGGGCGGTGTGCTCTCCCTCAACAGAGACGAGGGAATAGAAGTGGATCGTTCCGCCAGGCTTTACGAGCCGGAACGCTTCCTGCAAAAACCCCGTGCCCGAGAGCGGGAGGTTCATCACCACCCGGTCAAATTTCCAGGGCAGGACCCGGTCAAGGTGCCGGGCATCCGCGAGCAGCGGCAGCACGTTCTTTGTCCGGTTCAGTACCAGGTTCTCCAGCATCAGGCTGATCGCTTTCGGGTTGAGATCCGATGCCACAACCAGGGACGCCCGTTTCGCAAGCGTGATCGCAAACGGGCCGACACCGGCGAACATGTCGAGCACCACCTCCCCTGCCTGCACCTGCGCAAGGATACGCTGGCGCTCGGTGGAGAGCCGGGCCGAGAAGTAGGCACCGGCCAGGTCCACGGCAAACGTGTGGCCGTGCTCGATCACCGTGGTCCGTGTCGTCTGCTCTCCGGCAAGTACGGTGAACTCCCGGGTGCGGTACTCCCCGTGCACCTCCCCCTCGGCAAATACGATCGTGTGGAGCGATGGCCGGGATGCAAGCAACAACTCTGCCCCGCCGCGATCGTTCTCCTGCATGATGGCAATCCCGCCAACCAGCTCGTGCCGGGGAAGAGGTTCACGGCCCGGGTGGGCCTCGAACCCGAACCACGCTGCACCCTCGCGCTCTTCAAGGACGGGCAGGATAAGATCGGTTCCCTCGCGCAGGAGCTTCAGCGAGGAATCGAGCGCGCCATCCCGTATGAGCGCCTGCCGCATTCCCTCCCCCTGCCGTGCCGGGACCCGGATCCCCCACTGGCCGACCGTCTTACCGACCACGCTTATCATAACAGTATACGTGCTAATCATTAATCATGGCTGATGATGCGGAGCGCCGCACCGGGCAGGGCAATGGCGCAAAGTCGGGTCAGGACAGGAACGGGGATACCATTCTTCAGGCAAAACTCAAAGACGGCACCTTGAAAATGTACGAACTGGAGAAGGAACTCTCTCCCATAGACGCGATCCGGGTCCGGCGCGGGTTCATCGAGCAGGAGACCGGTACAAAACTCGAGAACATCGGTATCTTCTCAATCGATGTCGACCGCGTGGTCAAACGCAACTGCGAGAACATGATCGGCACGATACAGGTGCCGGTCGGCGTTGCCGGGCCGGTCCTCATCAACGGGGGATATGCAAGCGGGAAGTACTGGCTCCCGCTCGCCACCACCGAGGGCGCGCTTATTGCATCGGTCAACCGCGGGTGCAGCGCGATCACGAAAGCCGGTGGGGCAGATGTCAGGATCCTCCATGACGGCATGACCCGGGCACCGGTCTTTGCAACCGACAGCATTGTCCATGCTGTGCAGGTCTGCGACTGGGTGACCGCACACCGCGACGAACTGAAGGATGCGGCCGAGAGTACGACCTCGCACGGGAAACTGACCGGCATTGTCACCTTCGTCACCGGCACAAGCGTCTTTATCCGGCTCGAATTCGATACCAAGGACGCGATGGGCATGAACATGGTGACCATCGCGAGCGCAAAAATTGCCGACCTGATCGCGCAGGCGACCGGGGCTCGCCTCGTCGCGCTCTCGGGCAACATGTGCACCGACAAGAAACCCGCTGCTATCAACGGTATCATGGGCCGGGGCCGGAGCGTTGTCGCCGGGGTTGCCCTCACCCACGAACAGATCGGCTCGATCTTAAAGACCGATGCAAAGACCCTTGCCGAGGTGAACTACCGCAAGAACTTCGTCGGCTCTGCCCGGGCCGGCTCCATGGGATTCAATGCCCATGCGGCAAACGTCGTGGCCGCGATGTTCATTGCCTGCGGTCAGGATGCGGCGCACGCGATCGATGGCGGCACCTGCATCACGACCGTTGACCTCACGGAGACCGGTGCCTACGTTGCCGTCACGCTGCCCTCCCTTCCTGTCGGGACGGTCGGCGGGGGAACCAGCGTCGAGACCCAGCAGGAATGCCTGAAACTCCTCGGTGTTGCCGGCAGCGGGACCCCACCCGGGACCAATGCAAAGAAACTCGGCGAGATCATCGGTACAGGCGTCCTTGCCGGTGAACTTTCCCTCATCGGTGCCCTTGCTGCCCAGCACCTTGCCCGCGCCCACCAGCAGCTCGGGCGCGGATAAGAAGATACAATACCCTTTTTTATCATATCTGAACGGTAAGACCCGCCATGCTTCCGGCAACGACGGGAGAGTACAGGAACGATACTCATGACCGATAAGACGCAGCAGTTTTTATCCGGCAAAACAGTAATTGCCGTCATCGTGATCGTGGTTGCCCTTGCAGCCATCTTCATTGCAGCACCCTTCTTTACCACAGGCAGCACGCACCAGACCCTGCCCACTGTTTCCGCAACGCTGGCTCCCACAGAAGGACAGGTAACGCTCCCCGCACCGGATCACACTACGGGCGGCACCCTCGATTACGCGCTGGAACACCGGCGCTCCTCGCGGGCATACCTGAATGAATCCATATCCATCGGGAACCTCTCCCTCATCCTCTGGAGCGCACAGGGTATCACGGACACAGCATCCGGGAAACGGACCGCTCCCTCAGCAATGCACACCTACCCGCTCACCCTGTACGTGGCGGTCAGCAATGTCACGGGAGTGAGTCCGGGGGTCTACACGTACGTTCCTGAAACCAACAGCCTCAGCCGGCATCTGGATGCGGCGGGCAAGGACAGGGTTCTCTCTGCAATCGGCCAGCAGCAGGTCCGGTCAGCCCCGGTCACGATCATCGTGAGCGGGAACACTACGGTATTCAAAGAGCGGATGTCCTCTTCCGATGATGTGCTCCGGAACCTCTGCCTCGAAGCGGGCCATGTGGTCCAGAATATTCTCCTGATGGAGACATCACGGGGCATGGCAGGTGTGCCGTTCACGGGTTTCAATGCAACGGCAGTCGACGGGCATCTGGGGCTCTCAGGCAATAACCATGTGGTCTATGCGGTGACCGCTGCATACCCGGCAGACCAGTAATTTTTTTTCAGGTTCCGGTAAAAAAATTCCATCGGGTTCTGATGGAGCTGGAACCGGTTTTCACTCGCGATCGGGATCGCGATGCATTTTTTTCCGACAGGATTTGATTGCGAGGGGATTCATTGAACCGGCGAACTGATTGGCCGGATGTTGACCATTCCTCCCGCCCATCGACAATCACGAAGAAATTGTTCAGCTGAAATACAGGGAAACGGAGAGTGCCGGATATCCGGCACATCATTTATGAGAAGTCTCACCGGGGGTTACTGCTTTGCATTCCTGTCCGGGAAGAGTTCGTCAAACGATTTCTCGTTCCGGTTGAGGTACTTGAACCCCTTGATCTTTCCGGTCTTCCGGCCAAGCCAGTACATGATCATCGGGACAAATACTACGGGAACAGAAAGGTAGAGCGACCCGACAAGCTCCGGGTTGAACGCAAGCACGATCAGGGCTATTACTTCCAGCACAACACCGACCAGTACCGGCATCCACGGGGAGAGCGGGGCCGGGGCGATGATATCGGCATCCGTATATCCCCGCTCGTGGATGCGTTTCCGGAATACGACCTGCGCCCAGCAGATGGAGATCCAGCAGATCGCACCGGTGAACGCCGAAACCGAGAGGAGCCAGATATAGAGCTGGCCTTCACCGTTGGTGAACCACCAGAGGGAGAGGACGAGCCAGCAGCAGGCAAGCGTGACAAGCGTCCCGACCATCGGCACGCAGTTCCGGTTGAGTTTCGAGAAGAATCTGGGTGCCATCCCTTCAAGGGAGAGGCCGTACAGCGCCCGGACCGCCCCGTAGAACCCGCTGTTGGCGCAGGAGAACGCTGCCGTCAGGACGATGAACGAGAGAACCGCCGCAGCCTCCTGGAACCCGTACATGGAGAGCGCTGTCGAGAAGACGCTGTCGCTCAGACCCGCATCGGCATACGGGATGATGAGGATGAGCAGGAGGATGGGCAGGATATCGACGCGGATGATCCGGTGGACAACCTGCCGGCAGGCTTTGGGCACGGTCTTCTCGGGGTTCTGGGTCTCGGCTGCCGCAAGGCCCACAATCTCCGAGCCCTGGAAGTTCACGAGGATCAGGGCCATGTTGGCGACAAGGATGAATGCACCCGCGGGGAAGATGTCATCGTACAGGCTGGTGTTGGGAGGGAAGACCACGCTCGTCCCGATGAACCCCGCAGACCCGATGAGACCAAGGACAATGAGTGCTGCAACAACACAGAAGATGACGTTGTGCGCGATCTTGACAAGAGCGAGCGAACTCTCCACCAGGCCAAACCCCCCTACGTGGACCAGGTTCAGGAGGGTGATCATGATCAGGAACGCGATCGCCCAGAGGACGACCGGGACCTGCGGCACAAAGACATGCATGATGATGCCGCCCGCCACGGCTTCCGAGGGGATGTAGGCGCACCAGTTGAACCAGTAACTCCAGCCGGTGCCGACCGCCCAGGTCGGGGAGATGAACTCCGCGGAATAGCTGATGAAGTTTCCCTGTCGGGGAACATTGACCAGCAGCTCGGCAAACGACTGCATCACGGTCCAGATGATCAGGCCGCCAAGGGCATACAGCAGGATGACACTCGGGCCCATCTGGGAGATGAGATACCCCGTCCCGAGAAAATAACAGGACCCGATGATGCCGCCGATGGCGATCAGGTTGGCCATCCACGGCTGAATGCCGCGGCTGAGACCGAACTCGCCCTGGGGCGGGAGAGGATCATGGGGGCGGTGATGTGCTGCTTTGCTCTCATGAAGATCCTGCTGCTGGCGCTCGGCATCAGGGAACGGAAACACGGAATCCTCGCTGCCAGTGCCGGCAGTATTCAGGGAGGCATTGTTCTTTTTCACACGGCATTCACTCGTTCAGGCGTGATCTTTCATATATGCAGCCTGAAAAAGAAAAACCGTTTTATTTGATCCTGGTAACGGGACTTCGGAATCAAAAACAGGGGCAGCTCAGAAGCGGAACCACTTCATCATGACCAGGGCGTCCTCGCCATTGGCATAATACTGGTCGATACCAAACACCGGGCGGTATCCCATACGCTGGTAGAACCGCTGTGCCCCGGTATTGGATACCCGGACTTCCAGCTGGACACCGGTGGCAAGCTCAAGGGCGCACTGGTGCTCGACCCGGTTCACGAGCAGCTTTGCAATTCCCCGTCTGCGGTACCGCGGGCTGACGCCGAGGTTGCAGAGGTGCCCGTAGATGTTCTCCCCCGTATCCTCAAGGCCGCCCACGACAAAACCCACCACGGCCCCGTCACAGACCGCAACAAAGTAGGTGGTCGGGTAGTAGGTCAGCGCCTCAAGGAAAACCGACTGCTCCCACGGGTCGATGAACGACTCCTTCTCTATTTCCACGATCGCCGCGATATCCGAGGGCATTGCCCGGCGGATCAGGGGCAACGGGTAAAGAGCTATGTCGTGGGGTCGGATCATGGGGCAGTCACCATCTGCCTTCCGGCAGGTATGCTGGTACCATAAGAGCCCGGATGACATAGTGTTTTTCCAAAAAGATGCTCTACCGATATCCTGAAAGCCGCAGGTAATCGCAGCTTGCAGGGATGAGACTCCGGTATATATGGGATTACACACAAGTATGAGAGCACGTAACGTACGATTCGGGCGGGGTGACGGGTATGGTGAGGATTTATCGTTTTGCAGGTGTGCGGCCGGTACCGGCGGCGGCCCAGGATATCGCGGCTGTGCCGTATGATGTAGTGACGGCCGAAGAGACGCGGGCGATCATAAAAAAGAACCCGAAGAGTTTCCTGCGCGTGAGCCGGTCCGATGCGGAACTCCCCGATCTTCCCCCCCATGACGAACGCGTGTACCGGCGGGCCCGGGAGATGTTCCTTGCGCTCGAAAAAGACGGGCTGCTGAAGAAGGATTCCTCGCCGGCATTATACCTGTACCGCGTGCAGCAGGACGGCGACACCTTCCTTGGCCTCTGCTGCTGCCTTGACGTGGATGACTACCGGCAGAACAACATCCGCCGCCACGAACTGACGCGGTATGACAAGGAGGAGGACCGGACCCGGCACATCGAAGCGGTCAGGACCCACAACGGGCCGGTCGTGCTCCTCTACCGCGACGTGGACGATCTCTTCTCGGTTATCGAATCCCAGGTTGCGGCAAACAAGCCGCCCGTTGCTGAGGTGCGCACGGAACAGGGAGGCATCCACCAGATATTCCGGATCGCTGACCCGGCCATGCTCGATATGATCGAACGCAGGTTTGCAGCAGTCCCCGCCCTGTACATCGCTGACGGCCACCACCGGGCAAAGGCCTCGGTGAACCTTGCCGACCGGATCCTTGCATCGGGAAAACAGCCGGATCCGGAGATCTGCCGGTTCCTGGGGGTCATCTTCGCCCACAACCGGGTGAAGATCCACGGGTACAGCCGCCTCCTCACCGATCTCGGCACATTTACTCCCGAATCATTCCTGAAAAAACTCGGGGAGTCGTTTACGGTCCGGCCGTACGGAAAAGTCGATGGAACAGGTTTCAATATCCCGCCCGCGATCAGGGATGCCGCGAAGTATCACGTTGTCCACCTCTATCTCGGGGGGAAATGGTACGAATGCACCCGGCCGCGGGCAGCCGGTGCAGACCCAATCGTGACCCTCGATGTTGCCGTGCTCCAGAAGCACGTGCTGGAGGACATGCTCGGGATCACTGATCCCCGGGGCGATGCACGGCTCCAGTACCTGGGAGGGGCACGCCCGGTTGCCGACCTGGAGAACCTTGTGGACAACGGGACCTACAAGCTCGCGTTTGCCATGCAGCCGGTCCGGGTCGAGACCGTCCTCTCCATTGCAGATGCCGGCGGGATCATGCCGCCGAAGTCCACGTGGTTCGAGCCCAAACTGCTGAGCGGACTCGTCATCCACTCCTTTGACTAGGGGAACAAATCCTATCTATTCATCTCTTTTTACAGCGACGTTGTATGGTATGATCACCATCGCACTCCCGAAGGGCAGCCTTGAGGCGCAGACCCTCCAGCTGTTCAAGGAGGCTGACCTTGAGGTCAAGCGCACGGACCGCGACTACAATCCCCGTATCGCTGACAGCCGTATCGGCAAGATCAAGATCCTCCGCCCGCAGGAGATCCCGACCTACGTGGACAAGGGCTACTTCGACATCGGCATCTCCGGCCTTGACTGGGTGCAGGAGACCAGCTCCGATGTCGTGGAGGTGGCCAACCTCTCGTACAGCAAGACCGGCGAGGGCAACGTGAAGATCGTGGTTGCCGTGCACCGCGACGAGCCCATCGAGAATGTCAGCCAGATCCGGCCGGGCAGCCGGGTAACAACCGAGTACCCGGAACTGACAAAGCGGTTCTTCGAGCAGCTGAAGGTCCCGGTCCAGCTCTTCCACTCGTACGGCGCCTCGGAGGCAAAGGTGCCCGACCTGATGGACGTTGTCGTTGACCTGACCGAGACCGGGACAACGCTCCGCAAGAACGGGCTCAAGATCATCGGGCAGATCATGGAGTCGCACACGGTCATCATCGCCAACAGGGCGAGCTGGGCGGACACCGAGAAGCGCCGGGAGATCGAGGAGATCAGGACCCTGCTGTTCGGGGTCATCGAGGCCCGGCACAAGGTGCTCCTGACCATGAACGTCCCGACCGCATCCATGGAGCGCCTTGTCGCCACCCTGCCGGCCATGAAGACGCCGACGGTGAGCCGGCTCCACGGGATCGATTATTACAGCATCCAGACCGTTGTTGCGAAGCACACGGTCAATGAACTCATCCCGAAACTGAAGAAGTGCGGGGCTGAGGATATCCTCGAGATACCGATCTCGAAGATCGTGCCGTGATACGGCCGGTCACTTTTTTATTCAGCCAATTTACCGTGTCTCTTTCCGGTAATTATCCAAAAGCCTGCATCTCACCCGGGAATGACAGGAATCTGCACGGCATATTGGCAGACGAACCGGGAAAAATTATTCGAGTTTGATGAAGGTCTTCCCCGAAGAAACCGGGATAGTATGATACATCGTCAGGGGCAGGGGAGTCGCCGCATCTCTCGCAAGTGCCGAGACGCTGATGGTGTAAGTGGCCCCCTCCGTCCAGGTGCTGGTATCGATATCGAATGTTTTCGTTACCTCCGATGCGGAGGGTGAGAACTCCAATTCCGTGAGCGTTACCGGTTGTGACCCGGGTTCCGAACTGAGGTACTGGACTGTCTCCTTTGCTGTGTAAATACCGTTATATCTGGTGGTCCACGTTATCGTCAATATTGACGGATCCGGGTTGGTAATATTCTTCAGGTTCCCCAGGGAGAGATCCGCGGTCTTGAAACCCACATCCACCGTCTCCAGGTAACTGGAGAAGGTGAGGGCATCCAGGGTCAGGCTCTGGGTGATATTCGTTGACGAGTCCGTAAAGGAGAGCGAGGCCCCGCTGTCCGGGCCGAACAGGACAATGGTTCCGTTCTTTGTCACGTTGAAGACCATGGAGGTCTGCCACGTGTCGTTGAGTTTCATGGTCCCGATGTTGAAATTCATGTTCCGTGACGTGGAGGTCCAGTTCTGTCGGTCGTCCCGGGTATAATTGTAGTATTGGACAAGGGAATTGTCGGGATTGGCATGATACATGGTAACATACGTGGAGTCACTTGGCCGGCCCTCCCCGAACCCCCTTCCACCCAGCGGGATGGCAGTATAGTTCAGGTAATCGAACGAGTTCTGCTCGGTCCCGTTCACGGTAAGGGTTCCCATCTCCAGGTTCAGGGTCGTTGCACCGCCGGCCTGCTTGTTCAATTCCCCGGCAATCTGTTTGTAGATCTCGGGGAGCTCCGAGACATCAGATGCGCTGTAATATTTACCGGCATCGTTTGCAGCATAACGTTTTAGTTTCGTCTCCGTAGCAGAGTCCACACCAATGCCGATGACATACATGGCGATTTTGCTGGTGTTTGCATAGGTAATGACACTGCCAGTCCCGACCCCGGTTCCAAGGTTTGTATTGCCCGATCCACCCTCGGGATTGTGCCCGGATGTGTAATCTCCATCAGACTGAAGGATGATTGCCCGAACCCGGCCGGATGATGATGAATCGAACTGGTTTACTGCGGTATAGATCCCTTCACGGGTCGGCGTTCCCCCGGCAGGAACGATGCCGTTCAACGCGTCATTCACATTGGTGAGGGGGTTGAACCCGAAGGCCAGATCAACACTCGACATATTCGAGCCATAGTACTTGTTGAGGCCGTTGTTGTAATGCTGGTTCAGGTACAGCTGATGTGCAGATGTAGCGGAATAACCGGAGGACGAGGAGGAGGGGCAATTCGATCCGCATTCGTATGACGGATAGTTTGTTGTGCCATCACGTGCGACCCAGTAGTATGCCCAATACACGTTATCCCAGTCCCATTCGTATCTGTGATACCAGCTGTCATACGTATATGTCGGGGACAGATTTGCCCACCCGTTGTCATCGGTAGTATCTCCAAAAGATACAATCCCGATCCGATCTTTACCGTAGGTCAGGCAGGAGGCAAATGTTTTTGCAGCAGACTTCGCAACAACCATGTTGTCCTCCAGTGCCGTGGCATTCTCCAGCATGCTCCCGGACCGGTCGAGAGCGAGCACCACGTCAATTGGCCGGGGTTGGAGTGCTGCACCGTTCCCCGACACGGTGATCGTGAGCCGGATAGGTTCCCCGACATTGACACTGCTGTTATCCATCTGCGTGGTGACCGACAGGTACGGGTAATTCTTCCAGAGGAACGTCACCGTCCCGGTCTTGGTGATCGTGCCGGCCGCGTTGGTCCAGGTGGCAGTCACCGTCTTCCTGCCGGTTGCCGTGGCATTGTATCCCGGTTCCCCGATACCCGGGAATGAACCGGGAGTGAATATGATGGTTGCAAATCCGTTGTGGTCCGTTGTGGCACTTGTGGCCGAGATCGAGGATTCGGCCATAATATTGTATTTTCCATTGGGTGCACCGGGGTAGCTCTCCGTGGTATTGGTGAAGGAGACGACCTGGTTCTCCACGGGGTTCCCGGCAACATCGATAACTCGCGCCTGTATCGTTGCCTTGGATGCTGCATCCACATCCAGGCTGACCATGGTCTGGGGGCTAGCGGTCAGGATCATGTTCACCGGCTCCATGCTGGTATACTTCACCGTCTGGATGCAGGACCCGGTTGTCCCGGTATCAGTACAGATGATGCTGGTATTCTTCACCGAGGAGGCCGTGATCGTGTAAGTCCCCGAGATATCCTTGGGGCCGTACCGTGCATATGCGATTCCCCCGTTCGATGTGGTAGCCAGGTACGATTCGTTCACCGATGAGTTGATCCAGATCCCGGTCCCGTCCAGGCCGTTTCCGTAGGGATCGCTGACGGAATAATACAGGTGGAAGACATGCTGGCCGTCCGCCGGCCATTCTGTGGGAGCAGGTGGGATCCGGGTGATCGTGACCGGATCGTCCAGCGACACCCCAACAATCTCGAGCGGCCACTTGTCGAGGTCACTGCCCATTCCGGTCACGCCGATGTTGTTGTATCCCGCGGAATTGGAGAGCCGGATATCAACGGATACGTTTCCTTCGTTGTCCGGCGCCATGGTGAGGGAAGAGACATACTCTGCCCCGTTCCAGAAACCGGAACCATTGGTTCCCAGGCCGGTGAGCATGACGGTATGGGGATCCGAGGTGTTCCGGTTGTCAATACGGTTGCCCAGCTCGGTGCCCGTAACCGTGGTGTAGCGGTCTGAGTAGGTGATATTGAGATGGACAATGCTCCCGACGGTTCCCTGCGAGGGGTACTCATAATTGGCGATATGCGGCGTTCCGTGATCGATCTGCTGGACGGTCATAAGCGTCCGGGTATAAGTAGTGCTCCCGTCATTATACGAGAGCTCGGCAGTGATCGTTACATCGCCGCTGGCTGCACCCGTGGTGAATTTCGTTACAGCAAGCCCGTCCGATCCTGTGGTGGCGGACGACGAGGACAGCGCCCCGAGCGGAGGACTTGAGAGCGAGAAACCCACCGTGGCACCGCTCACCGGTGATAGCCCATCGAGAACCTGAACCGTAATGGTCGATACATTTTCCGTTGATGCGGTACCATCGTTCGCGATGAGCCATGAGTTGCTATTGGATATTGTGGAGGCAGACAGGTCCACGGCAACAACTGTCCCCACCAGCAGCAGCAGTCCCAGACCAGCCAGAAGTACCCGTTTCACTATCATACCATACCTTGTTGGGGAAGTATGGTTATCTGTAGTATATAAATGTATATATCCTAAAATTCACAAGAATATCAGTTTGATTTCAAAATCGACGGAATAATGGGGATGGATGGGGGAGGCGAGGACCCGCGAAGCAGGATCCGCCAATCCCAGTCGAAACATTCTGGTTGGGGGATTCTTGGGATCATAATCTTTTTTATCCAGGAATGCCATTTCCCCCCGTGTCCCGTCGGGATATAGCAAAATATCCTGTATTGCCTGATCATTCGTCAGGTTTGCGTTATGATTCACCGGAACGGTAAAATCTGCCGGATATGGGTTTCCGAATATTTATATGCCACTCCCAGCCAATAACCCATGAGGAGTGGTCATGCGTACAGGGATCTGGGCACTGGTCATCTCGGTCATGATACTAGGATCCGTGGCAGGAGCGGGGTGCAGCACGGCTCCTGGTGCCGGCTCCCGGAATATTACCACACCGACACCGATCGATGTGGGTTTCTCATCCGATCGGGCACCTGCGCACGATACCTTTAATTTCGAGAGCACGCTGGAACGCCTCTCGCGTGCCGGGGTGGGTGTGGTCAACAGTACTTCGGGGAATGCCACACAGGAACTCCGGATCCTCGCTATTCAGGGAAGCGGGCTGGACGAGCGAGGATCTGCAGAGAAATGGAGATTCATCGTACAGGAACAGAGCGGAACAACGCTCGTCACGTATGACGGCAAATACGGCGAGACCGTCACACGGGGAATAGGAACTTCCCGTACAGGGGCAATTCCCATGGACGCGATCCTGACACCGGGTGAGCTCGTTGCCAAAAACACCGCGACCATCTTCCGGCAGCAGAACGCCACCGACGTGCAACTCGAACTCTCCAGCAGCACGTATACGCTGACGGTAACCGACGGACTGGGGAAGCGGACCCTGGCCTTTGACGCAACAACGGGACAGGAGCATTGAGAAATTCCCATGGCAAGCGATACGGGCACCCTGTCGATCGATTTCCTGGCAGGCTTCACCATCTTTATGCTCGCCTTCATCTGGGTGGCAACCATGATACCGGGGCTCTTTTTGGGAATCCGGGCCAACACAATCGATTATGACGCCGTTGCATACCGGACCGGCGTCATCCTGGTCGAGGACCCGGGTGCGGCAGGAACGGTTGCATTTGGTGGGCCACAGGGCAAATTCCCGTGGGAGCTCCAGTCGGAAAAGGTCGATGTAGCTCGGTTCGGGCTTGCCGTCTCCCGTGAGACGCCCAATATCCTTGACAGGAACAAGATAGACCGGTTCTTCTGCACAACGGCATTCACGTACCCCGATGATTACCATGCAAAGGCAATTTTTGGCGATTACCCGTACAGGTTCAATATCTCCCTGAAGTACGAGGGCCAGGAGCAGGTACAGTCGGTAGGAGAACCCATTCCGGATAATTACGGGTACATACGCAGGGATGTCAAGGTCAAGCAGGGGAGCAACGCAACGATTGACAAGGCCGTGATCAAGGAGTTCAAGTATAACAACACAGACACAGCCTCCCGCCATGACTTCTCCATTGTCCTGAACAATACTAGACTCCTGTACGAGGAAGTCAGGGATCCCGCCTACCGGATCTCCACACCCACCGATCGAATCATGATCAATATTACTGATCTGGATGAGACCCGGTCTAATAAAAACGTCCCGGCAAAATCAACCGGCCTTCCATCAGGATACAATCTCTCTGCAGTCACGTTCTCCTATCTCCCCTTAGGACAGGCCAGCCGCATCCCGTTCACGCCCCCCGCCAAGTATGCGGCATTCGTCTACGAGGATGGGAATGCTACACCGGTCTCCCCGCCGGTCGATGTCCGGAACAACGTAACACTGGTCTTTGAACCGGGATTCTTCAAAAATATCAACACAAATTCTCAAATCTACATCAACCTGACCTTCGGTCTGAGGAGTGAGGATACCTTCCTCAATAATACCCTGACCTCCCCCTATGATTACAATTATACTGCGACGCACCTGACCTCCCCCTCCTTGCACGATGGCGTACTGGAGGTGGCGGTATGGTGAACGAGAACGGCCAGCTCTATACCATCGAGGGAGTGGCTGCCGGGCTGATCCTGCTCCTCACCGCTTATTTCGTGGTCAACAGCACGTCCATCTACACCCCTGGCGACACACATATCAGCGACATGCAGCTGGAGGTGATCGGTGCAGATGCCCTCACCATGATGGATACAGCCCCCAATGCAACCGGAAAAAGTCCCCTCACGCAGATTATCGAGAGTGGTAATGCCGACGGTTTCACCAGTATGTTCCTCAGTACCGCCAATGCCACAACCGGTGAGAGACAGGATACTATCCAGTTCCAGGCAAACCTGACCTATGTCCGTTCGGATGACAGTATCAACAGTACCCTTTTTGCCCGATCAGCCCGTCCCTTCACCGGCACCGAGCATGCCGTGCATGTCTCCCGGTGGGTGATCCTCGAAAAGAACCTGCCCGGAACAACAGGGGACCGGCATGCCGCACTGGTGGAGGTGCTCTTATGGCGCGACTGAACGATGATGCGCAATGGATCGTACTGATGGGTTTTATCGTGAGCTTCAGCCTCTTCTTCCTTGCAATCCTGATCAACCAGTCCACGGTGGTCGGCCAGACCACAGCAGAAGCAGTGTCCGAATTTCCCAAGAACGATATCCGTGGAGTGCGGGAGGTCATCATAGCGTCGGAATCAATTACTGACACTACGGAAAAAGAGAGGGTGCAGAGAGAGATCAAAATCCTTTCCTTAAGCCGCCAGAACGCGGCGGTTGATTTCTCGGCCAAATCAAGCACGACACATACGTATATTGATATTCATTACAACAACGGGGTGGCGGCGTACAATGAGACCTATACCACTTCATAGGTATGACAGAATTCCGGGGGAGAGTAATGACCGGGGGGCGGCAAACCTCATAGAGTATATCATGATATCCGGTGTCCTCCTGGCCTTGCTCGTTGTTATTATGCTGCTGGTGAACGGCACCCTCATGGTCGGCCCGGCCGAAACCATCACCTACTCGGCATTCACCGACATCGGCAACGGGGTCTCCACCCGAATTGTCGACACCTATGCCATTGCACCGGAAACAGGCAATCTCTCCTCGAACTTCGATATACCGGACGCGGTTGCCGGGCAGTCGTACGTGGTGGATATATCTGAAGATCTCTCGGCACAGAAGGTCACGATCATGAGGGGGAATATTGTTACCAGCATTGCTATCGCAGGAATCGGTTCATCCAAACGGGCAGGCGGAAACACATCCGGCGCCGGGGTGAACAGGATCAGTTATGACTCCGGAGGATTTGACGATGATTTCACATAACAGGCATGCACCGGAGTGCGGTGTATCCGAATCGATCGGGTTTATGCTCATCTTGACGCTGGTCATCGTGGGTATCGGCATGGTGACCCTGTATGGTTACCCGCTGCTCATGAAACAACAGGTGAGTGCCGATGAGCAGATCATGGAGAAGAACATGATCGTACTGCAAAACGATATCAAAAGCCTTGCGTACAAGACCGTCCCGTACAAAGAGACCTCCCTGAAAATTGGTGGGGGAACACTGGGCGTATATAACGCCAGCAGTACCCCGGCAATCTCTACGATTACCCTGTACAACGCAGATACCTCTGAAGTGTATGTTCAGGAATTCCACCCGGGCGATCTCCGGTATGAGTCAGAGAACGCACAGGAGGATATCTCACTCCAGAATGGTGCTGTTTTAAAGCGGCCGCGCCTGAACACGGGATCCGTGATGATTGCCGAACCGCGGTGGTTCTATGACAGCACCTCCAACACGATGGTCATCAACCTGATCTCCATCAACAGTACAACCTTTATGTCACGGGAAGGGATTGGGACTGTCCAGATGGCGCTGGGGGAGAGCAGTTACCAGTATGTGCCGCTTGATGGTGATGAGGTCGTTGTAGAATATGCCCCGGACCCTAATGCTGATTATTCCACAGCATGGAACAATTACTTTGTTAATAGCCTGAACATGGAGAAGGTCGGTACTTCCACATATCGCCTTCCCTTCGATTCTTCACGGAAAGCCACCCTTGCCATTAAAAAATACGATGTTTTCATCAAATCTCTCTGAATAAACAATACTTTTTTTTCGCATATCCCGATTCAGGAGCCTGGATCCGGAGTCGTCCTGGAGAAACTGTGCGGTGAGGGTAAAATGAAAAAAGCGGCTAATTACCCGATGAAAACTGCGTGGGAAAATCAGAGATAATTATTCCGTCTGAGCCATTCCACCTGGGGCCCGGTATACCGGTAAATAATATCACAATTCTCGTCCTGGAAGTTCCACGGGATCACAATGAGGATATCCCCCTCCCGGATCCAGACTTTTTTCTTGATCTTTCCCTTGATCCGGCCCATCCTTGTCACACCGTCGAAACAGCGGATGCGGATATGGTTTGCTCCCATCATCAGTTCAGCACTGCCGAACATTTCCCGGTTGCGTTTCTGGGGCAGCTTCACCCGGACGATCTCATCGCCCGGGGGTGCACCCGGTGTATTGTCTGTCAGCGGAATCTCTCCTTAAACCCGGTTGTAACAGAAATTACGTGCTTAATTGTTGGCGCAAAAGAAAATATAAGTATTCGTTGCCGGGAACGGGAATCGCTGGCTGTTATGGACTAAAAAAGACCTGCCAGGATGAGGAGCGGCTCACTGATCATGACGGCGCCCACGCAGACAATGAGGAGACCGGATATGCGGTTGATCAGGACGAGCATGTTCGGGCTGATCCGGGAGCGGAGCGATCCCACCGCCCCGCAGAGGATGACCCACCATGCAGCAGACCCGAGGACAAACCCCGCGACAAACTCCCCGGCTGCGAAAAGCGACGTCCCGCCAAAGACCAGCCCGTAACCGGGAAGGGTCACCATGAGGAAGAGGAGCGTCATCGGGCTGGCGATGGCCAGCGTCAGCATCGAGAGAAAGTCCCTGGTATAACTCTCCTGCCCGGTCTTTTCACTCTCCCCGTCAGGAAGAAAGAAGATGATCCGCAGGCCCACCGCGATCAGGACGAGCCCGGCAAATGCCCGCAGGAAGAGCACGTGGGAGATGATGAGGCCGGAGATGGCAGTGAGACCGAGGAACGCTACAAGGGCATACACCGCATCGGCAGCGGTCACCCCGATACCGGAGAGGATCCCGTGGAGCCGGCCCTCCGAGAGGGTCCTCCGGATACACATAAGGGAGAGGGGACCGACCGGTACGGCAAGGATGAGACCGACGAGGACTCCCTGGATCACGATGCTGGCATCCACATAACACCCGGTTTGCTGCTTTACCTGTTGACCGTCCCCCGACATCAATGTTGCATCAAAGATAGCACAAACGGGATCAATCCCCATACCTGCCGGCAGGGATCAGGGGAGGGTAATTGCGGAGAGAGACCCATGACGGAATCCACAACGCCGGTGTGCAACAAGAACCACGAAGAGACGGCGATGCGCCGGGTCCGGGCAGACGGCCACGGGAATGCCATCGGCCCGTGGCCGCTCTTGCCTCAGGAAGATTCAGGAAAACAAGTGGGCTGCATTTAAGGCAGGATCGGGAAACCGTACAGCATCGTTCCTGTAAATCACCGCAGGATCACATCACGACCCTTGTCACCACGCCGTGGATCTTCTCGGGGGGCAGGGAATAGAACTGGATGAACGGCGGCGTGTTCTTTTTGATGAGACCATAGATCTTCCAGATGGCCTTGTCGGAGACGATGGTCTCGATACCATAGAAGATCGTCTTCTCGTCGATTCCCTTCTCCTGCAACAGCTTGACCACGTCCACGATCTCCATGTACCCGCACGAGATGCGGAAGATATGGAGCCCGGGGGCTACACCCGTGTCGAAATCCGTAGAAACCCCGAACGGTTTTTCGGTGATGGCAATGGAGACGAGGATATTGTTCTCGTAGATGATCTCGTTCTGGAAGAAGACCTGGGGGAGGTAGGGAGAGGGATACCGGATATCCCCGATAAAGTAGAGCGCGGTCCCCCGGATCTTGTGCAGGTTCGCGTAACACTCACGATAGCGGGGGAGGAACTCCTCGAGCGGGAGCGGTTTGAGCAGGGTATGGAGTTTCTCCTGGCCGAGAATGAACGTGACAATGACGATGAGCGGGATCATGGCGATAAAGAACGACCAGTAGGCGCCGTGCGGGATCTTCAGGAGCGTTGAGATGAAGAAGATCGTGTCCAGCAGGATGAGGACGCCGGCAATGAGCATCTTCCCCAGCGAGCCTTTCTTCAGGAAGATGATCGTCATCAGGATAGCAGAGATCGTCATCGAGCCCGAAACGGCAAGGCCGTACGCGGACGAGAGGTTCTCCGACGACTGGAACTCGAAGATCACCAGCAGCACGGCGCCAAGGAGCATCCAGTTGACAGCGTCGATGTAGATCTGGGACCGGAGTTCGGGGGAGGTATACTCGACCCTCATCTTGGGGATGATCCGGGTCATCATGCCCTGGTACACGATGGAGAACATGCCGGAGATCATGGCCTGCGATGCGATAACCGTGGCACAGATACTTAAGATGAGGAACGGGATGAGGATGAAGGGGCTGATATGGTTGATCATCGCAAAGAGGGTATTATGGGTCTCGCCGGTCATGATGACAAAGGCGCCCTGTCCGAGATAGTTGAGCACGAGCGCCGGGAAGACCACGACCCAGCCCTTGATGATCGGTTCCCGGCCCAGGTGACCCATGTCGGCATAGAGCGCCTCCCCCCCGGTGACGCAGAGGATAACCGCAGACATCACGATGAGCGATGCCCAGCCATTGTAGAGGATGAACTCGATGGCATAGGTGGGACTTAAGGCAAAGAGGATCTGCGGGGCCCCGATGATGGATATGACGCCGAAAACCGCAAGGGCCGAAAACCATATCGTCATGACAGGACCAAAGGTCCAGGCAACGCGATCGGTTCCCCTGCGCTGGATATAAAAGAGCCCGATGGCGATAGAGGCTGCAATGAGCAGGAGGACGAACCGGTCGATTCCCTCAAATCCCGGGATCAGCAGGATGCCTTCCACGGCCGAGAGAATACTGATGGCGGGTGTGATCACACCATCGCCGATAAACAGGGCGACCCCGATGATTGTGAGAACGGAGACCGCTGATGCGGCGATGCCGGGCGTTAACAGCGTGTCAAGGATATTCTTGAGCACGATGGTTCCCCCTTCCCCCTTGTCGGAGAGCGACATGGCGAGCCAGATGTACTGGACCGTGATGATGATGAGCAGGGTCCACGTGACCAGGGAGAGGAGCCCGAAGATGTTGAAGGTGGTGGGCAGCAGGAAGAGGAGGATGGCACCGATCGTGTAGATGGGGCTTGTCCCGATATCCCCAAAGACGAGGCCGAGTGATTTGATAATCTTCGATGAGGGACTGCCCGTATCGCCCATTACCTCATAGTAAGAGCCGGTAATGGGTAAACCTTTTGATGATGTCCCCGCCGTGCAGGTTCACCTGCCGGCCGGGGGATGACCACGCGGGGAAGAAGAGATTAATCGAGCCCGAACTTCCGGACGATCTTCTCCCGGATCGCTTCCTTGGGGTATGCCCCGATGATCCGGTCCACCAGCTGGCCGCGGGAGTAGAGCATCATTGCCGGGATCGCATCGATGTTGAACTGCATGGCGAGGCGCCGGTTGTCATCGGTGTTGCACTTGCCGAATGCAACCCGCCCTGAAAACTCGATCGAGAGCTCCTCCATGATCGGGGCGATCCGCTGGCAGGGGCCGCACCATTCCGCCCAGAAGTCGATGACCGCAAACGGGTTGGTGGTCACGAACTGCTGAAAGTGCATCTCGTCAATATGTTCTACGCTGCTCTTCACTCCGCCCTTCTTACCGTGCTGCATCTTCTCTGTCATCTCCTGCATCCGTTTCTCCCGTAACCGTACGAGATCATCATCCATGGTTTCAATATACCGGTGCCGTCCGATTTAATCCTAGCGGAAATACCCCTATCAGAGGGAGGTGAGTAAAGTATATCAACGGATGCCGACTATATTATAGTCCTGACCATAGATAGGAAGCGAGGTAGGGTAGTCAGGATATCCCGCCGGGCTCATAACCCGGAGATCGATGGTTCAAATCCATTCCTCGCTACTTCTTTTGATAATGTCTTCTCCGGTACAGTCATGTCAGGATATGGAGTTTTTCCGATTTATCCGGCATAACGCCAGGACTGGGGAGGTACACGAATCTCAAACCGCGCCCCCGTTCCCGGAACCCCCGTCTCGGTGATGTGGATATCGGTTACGGACAGGATATCCCGGGAGAACGTAAGTCCCAGGCCGGTATTTTTCCCATAAAACCGGGCAAAGATCTGCTCTTTCTCATCTGTTGCAACCCCCGCACCATTGTCTTCGAATATTATAACCAGGTCCCCATCGGCTGCTGCGGCAGATATGCGGATCGTGGTGAGGTGGTCCCCTCCGTGCCGGAGGGCATTCTCAAGCAGGTTGTAGAATACTTTCTCGGTGAGTGGATCCGAATAGAGTTCCACGACCGGGACATTGACGTGGATATCAACCCCGTCATGAGCAAGATCGCTGATTGCCTGTTCGATCAGCCCCCTGGCAGGCTGCCAGACGGGATCGTGTTTTCCGATCTCTTCATACTGCCGGGAAAACCGGAGGTGGCTCTCGATCTTCCCGGCAACCCTCATACTGGCAGCGATATACCGTTCCTGGCCGGGTGAACCCGCCTTCTCTTTTGCAAGCTGCAGGTACCCGTTCAGGGCCAGGATCTGGTTGTTGATGTCGTGCCGTGTCAGCTGGCTTAAGAGCGAGAGCTTCTCATTGACCAGCCGAAGTGCCCGCTCGGTGGCCTTCCGGCCGGTGATATCCCGGATGATCAGGACAATGCCCCCGGGATTCCCGTCAGGATCGATAACCGGGGATCCGGCAATGCTCACAACGCGGTAATCCCGTGTGTCAAGAACCACCTCCATGTCCGTAAATGTGCTCCGATCCCGTATCGCATTCTGTATGGCTTCACCGCTCTGCCGTGGAAGGAGCGTGCCGATCACCTGGTTTTTTATGTCCGGGGATATTTCACGGAACAGGGCAGTTGCTGACCGGTTGGAGACCTGGATCCGGCCGTTTTCATCCGCAAGAATGAGACTGTCGGGCATGGTCTGGATGATATCGGTCACCGCGCTCGTGATGCTCAGCATGAAGAGCCCGCGCCAGATGATTGCCGACGTGATCAGGAGGGAGAACCAGACGAACCCGAGAAAGACGAGGTTCGGGATATGGATGCCCCAGTAGGGGAGGAGATGGACGGAGATGATCCCGGAGAACATGATGGGAATGACACCGAGCATCACCAGGAGGATCTGCTCGCGCTCTCTCTTCTTCTCCTCGTTCTTCCAGGATGAGATGCAGATATACAGGAAAAATGCCGAGAGGCAGAAGAACATGACCGCCTGTGCATAATAGACGGGGCTGCCCACTGCAGGAATATAGATGTAGCCCCGGCCGGGCAGGTAGGTGACGGTGAAAACCAGTTCGGTGAAGATCTCCAGGAGGGAGATGATAACAGCCGGGATATAGAGAAAGACAATGAGGTACTTCAGGTTCCGGCGTTCTGAAAGCGGGTGGCGGGTGAAGGCAAGAACGAAATGCAGGGTGAGAACGAGAACGAGCGGCCAGATGGAACTCGCTTTCAGCCAGAACCGGATCTCGTCCGGGCCGGTGGACTGCCAGATGAGGAACTCCCCGGCTGCCCAGAAGGATGCAGTCAGCATTGCAGCAAGGAAGAGGCGGTTGACCGGTGATTTCGGGTTTTTTGTATAAACCGAAATGCCAAGACCGTATGTAATGATTGCCGATGCGAGGCAGGAAAATACCAGAATCGTGATGATATCCATGGGATTACCGGAACGGGTGGTGGCAGCCGCTCCTTACCGGAGTCACCCTCATTACCGGGAAGTTCGGAGGTGCGCAGAAAACATCCGGCCCGGTCGGGAGATGCCAGACTCGTTATCTGGTGACTCTCTCCATCATGATAAAAAACAGTTTTGATCTTATCCTGCACGGCCGGGCGGGTTTGCAGACCGCTTCAGCGCCGGGAACCAGCTACGATCACTGCCCCGATAACACCGGCAACCGCTATCCATCCGAGAGGGGATTTTGCTGTCGCCTGCGGGGATGCTGTCTTCGCGCAGGCAGTGTTCAGGTCTGCAAGGTTCTCACCGGCACTGCCAAAGCCCGGGTAGGGCAGTGTGTACGTGGGATCGAGCGCAATGGATTTTTCCAGTGCTGCTGCGGCACCGGCGCAGTCCCCTTCAGCGGCCAGGATCCTCCCCTTTACATGCCAGTAGTGGGCACTATCGGGTGTGAGGGCGATAGCGGTCCCGATTGCGTCAAGGGCTTCAGGGTTCTTCCCCATGCCACTGATGGCCAGGGCTTTTACCCCGTAGGTTACCGGGTAGGTCGCGTTGAGGGCGATGCCGGCCTCAGCATCAGCAAGGGCGGCGGTATCATTGCCAAGCGCGAGGTACCCGTATCCCCGGTTCGCATACCGGACCGGTTTTGGATCCAGCGGGATGGCCTGCGACACGGTGTCAACAGATTTCTGGTACTGACCCGTCTTCCGGTAGGCATATCCCTGCTGGCAGAGGAGATCGGCATTCTCCGGGTACCATGCGAGGCCGCGCGTCGTAACTCGTATGACCTCGGTCCAGTTCTCCCCGAGAACCGCTGCCCGGGTGTCGACGAGGTAGACGGAGACATTATACGGGGGAACACCCGTCGTCACTGCCGGGGCCGATGAAATAGCGGCCGTGGAGGCGGCAGCACTCACTGCGGGAAGGACCAGGCAGAGCAGGAGCAGCGTGATTATCAGGAAACGTCGGATTGGTGTCATGAATGGTCACTGTCTGATAGGTATTGACCGGAGATAATAAAGTCATGCGGATGTCAGAAAAAATGCAGGCATGATTTTCCACCGGCGTATGCAGGGTCATCCGTTATTTCCCGGGTGGGGGGACGCCGGGACGGTCAGTTCTTCCTTGCCACGGTCACCATGAATGTCCGGTTCCGGTACACAACATCCACATCTGAAAACCCGGCCTCCCGGAGCCACACCAGCTGGTCCGAAAGTTTCTCGTTTTTATCAAAGGTGTCGCGGCGGTTCATGATCTCCGCCTGCTGCGATGCCGTCATCGGGTCGGTCCTGAAAAATGCGTTCCAGTACTCCAGGTACCGCTCCCGGAAGTACGGGGTCTCGCCATCCGCCTGGTCCGCATTCACGAACATCCCGCCCGGTGCGAGTGCAGCATAGATTCGCCTGAAAAGACGGCGCTTGTCTTCGGTATCGAGGTGGTGGATCGAGAGGGCCGAGCAGGCTATGGTGTATGGTCCGCCCAGATCGCCCGTGGAGTAATCGCTCACCACATACCGGGTATGATCGCGGCCGGAAAACCGCTGCCGGGCCATCTCCAGCATATTTTCAGCAATATCAATGAGCGTCAGGTGCGCCTGCGGGAACTTTTCGAGCAGGTACGCACTCATCAGGCCGGTGCCCGCCCCGATATCGAGGACCTCCGGCTCCGGTGTTCCGGACTCTGCTGCCCAGACCGCAGCAGTGTAAAACTGCCGCAGATCCGGAATACTATGCTCCCGCCGGGCATCTCCTGTGCGAAACGGTTGAACGCGTACCTGATATTATTCTCCATGAAGATCTGCCAGCCGTAAAAAACAGTGTTCAGACACCACCGGGTTTGGGCGTCTTCTCCTTGATGGAGAAGAGGACGGCAAGGAACCGTTCGTGATCGTCCTTGACCGGGCGGACCGAGACACGCACTTTCCTGTTTTTACCGGTGGTGGTCACAACCGCCGTATGGGTGTCAAGCACAACGCCGGTCTGGTTCTTGGCGGCCTCTGCAATGGGATCCTTGAGCTGCTCGCCGCTCTGGTCGTGGACGAGCATGAGCACTTCCCTCCAGTACTTCATGAGGATCTTCTCTTTGGGAATGTCGATGAACCACGCCGCATAATTGTTGTAATAGATGATCCGGCCCTGGCGGTCCGTCACGATAACGGCTTCCAGCACATCGGCCAGCTTCTTCGGGTCGCCCGCGGGAAACTCATTCTTGGCCCCGACCCGGTTGGTGTGGTTGTACAGGGCGAGTTCTACGTTTGTCGCGATCTCGATCATGGTGAACGGTTTGAAGATGATCCCATAGGGCCGGGAGTACTTCACCTTGTCGAGTCGCTCCTCATCCGAGATACCCGTGATGAACAGGACAGGGCAGTGGAAGAGCTGGAAGATATAATGGGCAGCGTCTATCCCGTCCATTGTCCCGGACAGGCCGACGTCCATGATCACGAGATCGGGGTGCAGCTCCCCCGCTTTTATCACCGCCTCCTCTCCCTTCGTGACAATCCCGATAACGGTATACCCCTTCTTCTGGAGCATCGTGGAGATAAGATGGGTGATGATCGAATCATCATCAACGATCAGGATGCGGGGTGGAGGGGCCATGCGTATCACAAAAAGTTCGTGCTATTCCAAAACTATCAATCTCTGATTGTTTAAAGGTTTTTTAAAATCGGGGCAATAATCCCGCAAAACTGCAGGCCTATGCCTCAAACGCCCCGAGTTTGGACTGGACGGTCTCGTCCACGAAACTGATCTGGCAGGTCTTTGCCTTCTCGCCTTCGATCGGGAGCGGGTAACAGCCGGTGAGACATCCCGTGCAGAGACTCTCGCGGTCGAACCCGATCGCCGCAGTGAGTGCATCGAGCGAGATATGGTGGAGCGTATTCGACGTGATGCACTTCCGAACCTCGTCCTCGTTCTTGTTGCTCGCGATGAGCTCCCCCCGGGTGGGCATGTCCACGCCAAGGTAGCAGGGCGCCTTGATCGCGGGAGAGCCGATCCGCATGTGGATCTCGCGGGCGCCGGCGTCCCGCATCATCTCGATGATCCGTTTCGAGGTCGTACCCCGGACAATACTGTCGTCAACGAGCACCACGGACTTATCCTTCAGGTGGCCCGGGATCGGGTTGAGCTTGATCCGGACCGCCCTCTCCCGCTCCTTCTGCGTGGGCATGATGAACGTCCGCCCCATGTACCGGTTCTTCATGAGAGATTCGACAAACGGGATCTTCGACCCTTCCGCGTACCCGATCGCATAGGCCGTCCCGGAGTCCGGGACCGAACAGACCGAGTCTGCCTTCACCGGGTCTTCCTCGAAAAGTTTCCGGCCGATCGTTCTCCGGACATCGTAGACAAGCACGCCGTCAATGATCGAGTCGGCACGGGCAAAATAGATGTACTCGAAGATACAGTGGGCACGCTTTCCTGCCACCGCGATCTGCATGCACCGGACACCATCCGCATCGATCCGGATCAGTTCTCCGGGCTTCACGTCCCGGAGAAACTTCGCGCTCAGCGCATCTATGGCAACACTCTCGGAGGCGAGCATGTACCCGTGCTCGGTCTTCCCGATACAGAAGGGCTTGATGCCCAGCGGATCCCGGAAACCGTAGATGACCCCGTCGATCAGGATGGTCACCGCGTAGGAGCCTACGAGTTTGTGCATGCACCGGCTGACCGCATCCTCGACCGATCCCGCGTTGCTGATCGCATCGATCAGGATCTTGGCAATGACCTCGGTATCAGTCGTGGTCGTGAAGATCTGGCCCGCACTCTCGTACTCGGACCGGAGCTCACCGGTATTGACCAGGTTCCCGTTGTGGGCAATGGAGATGAAATGATCCTGGAACTGGAAGTTCAGCGGCTGGATATTCTCGGGAAGGTTTGACCCGGTTGTCGGGTAACGGACATGGCCGATACCGACCATACCTTTCAGATCGGATAAAACAGATGGGGAAAAAACATCGGCAACCAGCCCGCTTCCCTTGAATTTGTGAAGCAGGGTGCCGTCAAATGTAGATATTCCCGCGCTTTCCTGACCGCGATGCTGGAGCGCGTACAGGGCATAGTAGAGCTGGATTGATACACCGCCAGCATCCACGATGCCAACGATTCCACACATGGTACAACTCTAATGCGTTACTGTTTTTGGTCGCTTTGAATGCCACTTGTAGTTGGAGATCTTCGTGCTCTTGCCAAAACCGCAGGAAGAGCAGACTTTCTTCTGGGCGTGGAACGAAATCTTCCCGCAGCGCCGGCAGGCGATGTGGGAGAACTTGTTTCTCTTACCCATTGATGGAGTGCCTTTCGTCATGTTAATTCACCTTATTGCTCGAGTGATGGAGAAATATAAATTACGTTATCCCCACGGACGATGAGCGTGCCTACTTTCTGGACCTGCCCGTTCTCAACTTCCTCGGCCTTGTCTAAGACGAGGTTCATATGTACATCATATCCCTGGAGAACGCCCCGTATTTCTCTCCCGCCTTTGAGAGATACAATAACGGGCTGACGGTTCAGCACCAGATCCAAAATATCCAACGGCCTTTTGGTCATAATAATACCCTGTTACCATCGCTCTGGAGTAACATATATGTGCGAGCGGATCACTTAAACATACCGTAGACCCCTGAGAGCAATAAGGTTTCCTGAAGGAGACCTGCTGCCAAAAGAGGCATTTTTTTCAACGGGATGCAAATTTTTTTCATGCCTGCGCTCTGAATGTTGATGCAGAACCATGAAAAAGATTGTCGTTAAGAAGCGCCATTCGATCCGGAAGAGCCAGGCGCAGGACCTGCTGGCGCGCCTTGCAGAACAGATCGGACCGTCATCAACCCTCTTCCACGCAGAGATGATCGAGGTCCTTGAGACCACGGCGAATGTCTCGCTCTTCATGGTGAACAAGAAGCCGATGCTGATGGCCACGGAGGACTGGGTCTTCCCGACGCTGAAGGGCGCTCTCCAGTGCCCCTTTCCGGAGCGGCGGGTCGTGGTCGATGCCGGCGCCATCCCGTACGTGGTGAACGGCGCGGATATCATGCGCCCCGGGATCGTCTCGTGCACGGATGACGTGAAGGCGAATGCCCCGGTCCAGATCGTCGATGAGCGGCACGGTAAGGCGCTTGCCATCGGGATTGCCCTCTTTGATGCGCCCGATCTGCGTGCCGGAACTGCGGGAAAAATGGTCAAAAAGTTCCATCACGTCGGTGACGAGATCTGGAACATGGAAATCTGACCCGGATAAATAGTGGGCCAGTGCGCGGAAAAACCGCAGATTTGCCCTTTTTTTTGGAGGAAATACCTATCCGGTGGCCCGAAAATAGATACTATTAAATAATTTTCACCATACAGTTTTTTTATGGTTAAGATCATAGACACCCTCCTTGGCAAGAGCGCTTCGCACTCTGACGACGATTATATGGAACTGGATCTCGCGTCGTACGAGGAACGCGGAAGCGGCAGCCCCGCTCTTCTCGTCAAGATCGCGACAATCAGCGACCTCAAGGATACCCCCCGCGTCAAGGACGAGGTCTACTCGGGCAACATCGTCATTGTCGATATCTCCCGCCTGAAGATGGACAAGATCTCCTATGAGCGCGTCTTAAAGGACCTAAAAGAAGTGGCAAAGGATGTCAATGGCGATATCATCGGCCTTGGCGACCAGCGCTACGTGGTGCTGACCCCCATGTCAGTGAAGATCTCGCGCGACAAGATCGGTGGAGCATAAGTGCAGGCAGAAACGAAGGTAGTCGTCCCGGGTCCGTGTCCCTGTTGCAATACTGATATCGAATACCTGTATAAGACAGAAAATATTCCTTATTTTTCCGATATCCTCATCATTTCCGCCATCTGCCCTTCGTGCGGGTACAAGTTCGTCGATACGCAGCTCTTAAAACACAACGAGCCGGCGCGGTATACGCTGGCCATCCATACAGAAGACGACCTCTCGGTCCGCGTGATCCGGAGCATGAGCGCCAGCATCGAGATCCCGGAACTGGGCGTCCGGATCGATCCCGGCCCCGTCTGCCAGGGGTTTGTCTCGAACGTGGAGGGCGTGCTCGACCGGATCGTGGAGGTCGTGAAAGGGGCCTTCCGCTGGGGCACGGACATAGAGAAGGAGAACGCAACCGCTCTCCTCGCGGATATTGCCCGGGTGAAGACCGGGACGTTCCCCATCACGCTGATTCTTGAGGATCCGAGCGGCAACAGCGGGATTATTGCCGATGGCGTTACGAAGGAAAAGTATGTGCCGGAAGACGAGTAGGTGCGGAAACCCGACACGTCTTTTTTTTGAGTGAACGATTTTTTGTTTTTGTATTCCGGTGACGGGACGTTGTCGCGAGTGATCTGTACCCGTGCGATCCCCCAACAAGGAGGGACCGTGCAATTGTATGGATGATGTGGTGAACTCTGCGTACGGCTGGATGATGAGTGGAGAAAATTATCAGTCAGATGCCCCCTTCTTGTGCCACTAATCCCCCGTTGGGGGACGGGGCACAGTTGCGATGCCTCGGAGTGAGAGAACAAGAACACATCCTATGAATGATATGTTCTGGTAAGACTGGGTCATCGCAACGCGGGGGATGCCTACGCAGCGGGGGTGTAGCAGCACGGAGCCCCAAAGAACGTAATACATCCCCTTAAAATTTTTAGCCGCGTCTATTGCGAGAGCAATTTTACTCACAATTTGTGATTCTAACGGGATTGCGATAAAATTAGTAAAAATATTATAGCATCAATCAAAATTAGACATTATAATAAATAGAGGTTTAGAAATGTCAAACTTCTGTAAAAATTGTGGTACACCATTTTCTTTTTTTCAACGATTCTCAAGAAGAGAACTTTGTGATACCTGTTTGGCAAAAGAAAAAGCGGAACGGGCAAAAATTGAAGCACAATATCAGAGTGATTTGACTAGAATCAAAAACACAATTATTGATACTAAAACGCTTACCGATCCTGAAATGGATTTTTTAAAGAAATCACACAAATCTGATCAAATACGCATTTTTTCTGAAATATGGGAAAATTTTTCTAATGATAAAGAATTGGACAAAGGCGAACTTGAATCTCTGATCACTTATCAAAAACAATTGAATCTGTCAAATGAGGATGTCAAGTATGATGAACGTATTCTCCCATATCAATATGTTTACATGATTCGAAATGAAGGAAAGCTCCCAGTAGTCCATTTTGAAGGAGATTCAGCCTCCATTGTATTGAAGAAAAATGAGACCGCACATTTTGCTACAACTGCCTTTTGGAAAGAGATGAAATCTGTTAACCTTGGATATGTTGGCGGATCACATGGATTTTCTTTCCGTGTAGCAAAAGGAGTAAGTTATCGCGTGGGGGCTTATCGAGGACATATGGTTAAAGAAGATAGATTAGTCGAAAAATCAAGAGGACACCTAATTTTAACAAATACCAGATTAATTTTTCATCCGGTTATCGGCCAAAAGGGAACCAATATCCCACTTAATAAAATTATTTCTTATAATTGCTATGATAATGGAGTTGAAATTCAGAAAGATGGAAGAGAGAAAATGTTTTTCTTTCAATTAGTCAATGGTGGATTATCTGAAACGTTAGGATTGTCTCTTGGATTTTTATTAGAACAAAATAAGTGATTGAAATATTCAAATATTTTTTACACCCTCTCGAACTTCACCTCCGCCGCTCAAATCTTTCATCAAGGTCTGGTAAAACCGGCTCACATTTTCAATCGCGATTCTGATCACGTTATTGATCCAACCAAATCTATCTTACGAAAATAAATAATACAATATCTTACGCTCACAATGAAATTTTCCGGCACGATCACTGATTCACGCAGCCACCCGTCACAGGAGCACTCCCCATGATCAACACCAGCAAACCACAGAGGCCCCATCCATGAACCGCGGCCGGCCGGCAACGCGGGGCATCAATGATGCTGTCGCGATTGCACGGAAACGCGGCTGCGTAATGCGGGTCACGTACGCTCATGACAGTGTCTGCGATTTTTTTATCCGGGCCGTGATGCTCGTGATCTTTGTCCGGGTCATGCGCATTGAAAAGATTGTTGCGCCGGCGAGCGAGATCGAGTTCGTGTGCCGCAGGATGATTGCCGAGCTCCGGCTGTTCCCGCCATCGCAACAGATCCGGCTGGAACTCTGGGTCTACTCCAAGCACGGGACCTACCGCTTCTTCCGGTTGACCACTGCGGGGCTCGAAGAGATCCAGCAGAGCGGTGAGCCGGGAACTGCCGGCCCGGCTAACGGGAATGCCGGTACAGCTGAAGTACCGGTTACCCGGAATGGAGGGGAGGGAACCGGGGTCGGGGGATCCGACAGAGGCATGATCCCACCGTCGGTAGAAATACCCCTTTCAGAGGGTGCATCCCCACCCCTTTGTTCTGGAGAATCACCGTCGGAGAATCCCCCTGCCGAAAAGAGGTGAGGGACTAAGTACCCTAAAATGAGGGCCTAATTCGGAAAAATGAGGGACTAAGTACCCTTTTTTCACCATTTTCACGTCGTAAAAAATGATCCGCAAATAGCGCTAATACAGGGGCATAACTCAGGCTAGGATGGACCGGGGTCTTGATTTCGGACAGAAACAGGGGGTCCGGATCGGGTCTTTCGACGGTGGGAGATTCTTTCGAGGGAGATCCGCCCCCCTTGCGCCAGCCCGCCCCGAGGGGGCGTGGGCGCTTGCGATGTCCCGGAATTACCTGTTCCGTATATTTTACAAAATGGTATCCGGGTAATGCGGCATCATCGCAACCGGGGGACGCCCACGCGGCGGGGGCAAAGGCCCCGGGAGCGTCAAAGATCTTTTTGAATGGCACATCGAGATCCGACCGAAAATTTTCATCAAAGTCTGCTGAAAAAAATTTCATCAGGGTTCGATCGATCCGGAAAAAATTTTCAATTGCCATCGTGATCGTAATGAAAAATTTTCAACAACGATCCGATTGCTCCGGATCGAATCCTCCATCTTCATCGTCCGGCAGGGTGAGAAATTGAGCACAGGTGTTTCCTCTTGTCATTCACATTCGATACGATCTGGCGCCGCCGTCTCATCGGCGCCTTCCTGACCTGGCTCATCCCGTTCGTCTGCGCCATCCCGTTCTATGGAAAAGACGGGCTGCTCATCGACCAACAGCTCTTCAAGTCGCTGATGATCGTGGTCGGATCGATCACGGCCGCGATCCTGATCATCTGGTGCTTCCGGCCGGTTGAAAAGAATTACACACGCGAGGCGGTTGTCACCGGCATGGTCTGGCTGCTCGCCAACTGGGTGCTGGATCTGATCGTGCTCGTCGGGCTGCTGGGGATGACGCTGCCGGATTATGCAGCGCAGATCGGTTTGAGATATCTTGTAATTCCGGCCATGGTGATCGCGGCTGGGGTTGTGGCGGATGAAGCAGGGAAAACAAGGACCGGAAAATAATTTTCTCAATTAATGGGAATTCAGATCTCTTTCTGGTACACCACGACATCGAGAACCTTTCCGAATTTTTCACCGATGTTTTTCAGGTGGGCACACTTCGAAAAGCCGGCCCTTTCCATCAGCCGGATACTTGCTTGGTTTTCCCCGCAGATGGTCCCGACCAGCACATGAATGTCGGCCTTTTTTGCGGCTGCCTCAAGATGGCCCAGGGCAGCCGGGCCGATACCTTTGCCGGTGAATTCCGGTTTCAGGTAGATACTCAGTTCAGCAGACCGGTCGTATGACTGCCGCTTTTTGTACTGGGTCAAAAAACAATACCCGATCGTCTCGTCATTATCCTTTATCAGAAATGATGGATATTTCGGATGGGAGATGAAGAGAAATTCTTTCAGATCTTTTCTGGACAATTTCTCGCTGTGAAATGTCGCGGTTGAATTCAGGATATAGTGATTATAGATCTCCAGGATCGCTGCCAGATCGGTGTCCTTGACCGGGGAAAATTCTACCATGAGTGAGAATCTTCTCTCGTTTCTCGTATGAATTCGTTGCGATCTGAAGAGTTGCCTCCTTCGGCCGGGTCCACGCAGTATACCAAAAGGGATTAAAAAAAGATCGTTCGGTTATGTTATCTCAAGATCGCCCAAAAACGCCCCGGGCTCCTTCACGACTTCCCCAACTATCTGAGCTCCGGGCACCATCTTCAGCACGCACGCCACACTCGCTTTCGGCACCACATACGCATACCCCATGCCCATGTTGAAGGTGCGGTACATCTCGACCGCAGAAATATCCCCGGCCTTCTGGATCCAGCCGAAGATGGCGGGCGGGGTGATGGGCGAATCGAACCGGAACCCGTGCTTGCTGAGCCGGTTGAAGTTGAGCAGCCCGCCACCGGTGACATGGCACATGCCGTGCACCGTGCAGGTCGCTGCGACCTTCAGGCTCTCGGCATAGATCCGGGTCGGGGTGAGGAGTTCCTGCCCGAAGGTCTTCTTTCCCACAAACTTCTTGTCGTAGCCCGCGTACTTCTCGACAACACTCCGGGCGAGCGAGAGGCCGTTGCTGTGAACACCCGTTGACGGGACGCCGATGATCTTCTCTCCGGGCTTGATCTTGTCGCCAGAAATGATCTTATCCTTCTTCTGCATCCCGAAACAGGTGCCGGCAAGGTCGAGGCCGTTCACGAGCCCCCTGAGGGACGCGGTCTCCCCGCCAACGATATCGATGTTCGCCTGCTTTGCGCCCTCGTTCAGCCCGATCCCGATCTGGGCCATCTTGTCGATGGAGAGCTTGTCGGTCGCAATGTAGTCGACAAACGCGATCGGCTCTACGTTCATCACGTAGAGATCGTTCACGTTCATCGCAATGCAGTCGATCCCGACCGTGCTCCAGTCCTGCTGCTGATCGGCAACGAGCATCTTCGTGCCCACGCCGTCCGTGGTCAGGGCAAGGGCCTGCTCCCCGAAATCTATCAGGCCGGCGAAGTGGCCGACCGCGCCCATCATCTTCGCCTTCCCCTTCCGCCTGTAGCTGAGGTTCTTTATCAGGGCCCTGATCGCCGTTGCTTCGAGATCGATATCCACACCGGCCCGGGCATAGGCGCTCTTCGCTGCCGGTCTCTTTACCGGCATTTTCTTTGCAGCAGGTTTCTTTGCCATGGTCTTACTCATCGCTTTCCTCCGAGAGATGGAACTCGTCGTGGAGCACCCGGACCGCCCGCGGGCCGTCGTTCTGGCTCACGACAAACGAGATGTTCGCTTCGCTCGACCCTTGAGAGATCATCATCACGTTGACACCCGCTTTCCCGAGTGCCGTAAAGATTCGCCCACCGGTGCCAGGCGCCCCTGCCATACCGGCCCCGACCACGGCGACCGCACAGACATCATTGTTGTGCGAGACTTCGCGGACAACGCACTTCTTCTTCAGCTCTTCGAGAGCTTTTACCGCGGCAGCGACATGGGTCTCGTCAACGATCAGCGAGATGTTCGCCTCGCTCGAACCCTGCGAGATCATCAGCACGTTCACCTCGTTGTCGGCAAGGATCGTGAAGATCGCTTTTGCCACGCCGGGCCTGCCGATCATCTGGGCGCCGTTGATGTTGATCGCCGAGACCTTGTCGATGTACGTGAGGGCCTTGACTACGCGGTTGTCCCGCTTGCCGTTCTTTACGATCACCGTGCCCGGGTGGGTGGGGTTGAAGGTGTTCTTGACTCGGACCAGGATGTTCTTCCGCATTGCCGGCTCGATCGAGCGGGGGTGCATCACCTTCGCACCGAAGTACGAGAGCTCCATCACCTCCAGGTACGAGAGCGAGGTCATCACGCGGGCATCGTTGATCACCCGGGGGTCGCAGGTCATGATCCCGTCCACATCGGTCCAGATCCAGATCTCGTCCGCATCGATTCCCGCGCCGATGATGGAGGCGGAGTAGTCCGAGCCGCTCCTGCCGAGCGTGGTGAGGATCCCGTCCCGGGTGCAGCCCATGAACCCCATGATCACCGGGATCTCCTTCCCGAGCAGGGGGCCGACACGGCGCTTGATCCGCTCGTCGCTGTCCGGAAGGGACGTTGACTCCCCGTGCTGTGCGGTGGTGAGGATGCCGGCTTCGCACCCGTCCATCACGGACGAGGGGATACCCCGCTGGCGCAGGGCGGCCGAGAGGATGGGGGCGAGGAGCCGTTCGCCGAACGAGATGATATAGTCCTTCGAGCGGGGAGTGAGTTCCCGCAGGTTGTAGATCGCATTGAGGATGTTCTGGAGCCTGATGAGGTGCTCCTCCATATCCGCCCCGACCTCTGCAACGTAATCGGGGGCTGCCCCTTCGAGGGTCGTGATGTGGCGCTTGGAAAGCGACTGGATCAGGGGGGCGATGGCGGAGTTGTCCTTTGCGGTGGGAAGGGCGGTCGCGACCGCGATGAGCTGGTCGGTCACGCCACGCTGTGCCGAAACGACAACGGCGAGTTCGTCTCCTGCTTTGCGGTGTTTCTCCAGGATATCGACAACACGCTGGATACACTGGGCATCGGCAACCGATGTCCCACCGAACTTCATCAGATATTTCATGCTCACTCTCACTTTCGGCCGTGCCAATTGACGTGCCATTTATTTATGTACCTATACGACCACAAAATAATAAGATGCTTGCAGATGAGGTTTGTGACTGCCACGTGCTCGTGATCGGGAGCGGAGGTGCAGGCGTCCGCGCAGCGATCGAGGCGTCGCAGTTTGGAAAGACCGTCCTCATCTCCAAGACCATCGTGGGGAAGGGAGGGTGCACCACGATGGCGGAAGGCGGATACAACGCGGTCCTGCGGGAACTGGACTCGTGCGGGGGCCATTACGAGGACACGCTGAAAGGCGGAGCATACCTCAACGACCCGGAGCTCGTGGACATCCTGACGAAAGAAGCGCCCCTGCGCATGGGCGATCTCGTGAAGTGGGGTGCGGTCTTCGATTTCACGGATGCTGATGAAGTTGCCCAGCGCCCGTTCGGGGGCCAGCGGTTCCCCCGGACCTGTTATGCGGGCGACCGGACCGGCCACGAGATGATGATGACGCTTGTTGACCGTCTCGCTGCAACGGATGTCGAGACCCTCCAGGAATACACGGTCATCGACCTGCTGAAAGATGGCGATGCGGTCATCGGGGCCATGGCGCTGGACGAGAAGGGCCGCCTTGTCCTCCTCAAAGCGGACAGCACGATCCTTGCAACGGGCGGGGGGACAAAAGTCTACGATATCTCCACCAACTCGTCGAGCGGTACGGGCGACGGGTACGCGATGGGCTACCGGGCCGGCGCGGAACTGATCGACATGGAGATGGTCCAGTTCCACCCGACCGGCGCGATACAGCCCTACGATGCCCGGGGACGGCTCGTGACCGAGGCGGTCCGGGGCGAAGGCGGGGTTCTCAAGAACGTGAACGGCGAGCGGTTCATGAAGACCTATGACCCGGCCCGGATGGAACTCTCCACCCGCGATGTGGTGGCACGGGCGATCGCCACCGAGATCCTCAAGGGGAGGGGAACGCCGAATGGCGGGGTATACCTCGATGTCACGCACCTGCCCCGCGAGCAGATCGAGAGCCGCCTCCCGGTGATGCTCGAACAGTTCAAAAAGTTCGGCGTGGACATCCGCACGACCCCCATGGAAGTGGCCCCCACGGCCCACCACATCATGGGCGGCCTCCGGATCACGTCTGAGTGCAGGACTACCCTGCCCGGGCTCTTTGCCTGCGGGGAAGTATCCGGCAGCGTGCATGGCGCCAACCGGCTCGGCGGCAATGCCCTGGCCGAGACGCAGGTCTTCGGGAAACGGGCCGGGGAGTCGGCAGGGAAAGCCGCACCGCGGAAGAAGATCGTGGACCAGCAGCAGGTCGATGCACAGCAGGACCGGCTGAACCGGTTCCTCGCGGGCACCATCAACCCGTCGCAGGTCAGAAAGAAACTCCAGCTCGCCATGTGGGAAGGCGCCGGCATCTTCCGGAACGCGGGCGATCTCGAAAAGACGCTGGCACTGGTAAAGCAGCTCGCCCCCTCCCGCATCAGGGCGGCATCGCCACGGAACCTTGCAGAGTGCTGCATCCTGGAGAACATGTGCCTCACCGCCTCGCTCATCTGCCGGGCCGCCCTGCTCCGCACCGAGTCCCGGGGGGCGCACGTCCGCACCGATATCGTCCAGACCCATGATGCGGAGCACTCGCCCTTCGGCCATACGTTCCTGTCACGTGCACGTGAAGGAATCGAGATCCGGGAGGGGAAGCAATGAAGGAGCTGACCGTGCGGATCCGGCGGTTTGACCCGGACAAGGACACCGGGCCGCACGTCGAGTCCTACACCGTGAAGGTCAATGACGGTGCCCGGGTCCTCCACGTGCTCCACGCGATCCACGACACCCTTGATCCCACGCTCTCGTACCGTTACTCCTGCGCTTCGGGCCAGTGCGGGAGCTGTGCGGTGCGGGTGAACGGCGAGCCGGTGCTTGCCTGCATGGAAGAGGCAAAGGACCGGATCACGATCGAGCCCCTGAACCTTGCCGTGAAGAAGGATCTCGTGACCGACCTGATACCGAGGCTCGACCAGATCGCATCCCTGCTGCCGAAGAAGGACGTCGTCCTCCCGAAGAAGGCCGACATCGATGCGATAAAACCCTTGAAGGACTGCATCGAGTGTCTCTCGTGCGTCTCGGTCTGTCCCGCGGTGGACGTGACGAAGTTCATCGGCCCGACCGCGATGCGGCAGGAGATGCGGCTCGTGCTCGACCCGCGGGACAGCGGCGACCGGATCCCGGATGCAATCCGGGACGGCCTCTTCTTCTGTACCACCTGCCAGGCCTGCTGGAAGGTCTGCCCGAAGTCGATTGAGATACCGGGAAAGGCGATCGAGAAACTCCGGGCGCACGCGAACAAGCGGGGACTCTCCCTGCCCCGGCACATGGAGGTCGCGGCACTCGTGCAGGAGACCGGGCGGAGCATCCCCCGGACTTCGGAATCGTTCCTGGAGAAAGTCCCGGGTGTCATCGAACCCGATGGCCCGGTGAAGGCAACGGTCGGGTTCTTTGTCGGCTGCATGTACAATCTCCGGCAGCAGCAGTCGGCGCTCGATGCCATGGAGGTCCTGCGGAGGAACGGCATCCGGGTCATCATCCCCAAGGAGCAGGTCTGCTGCGGCTCGCCGCTCATCCGGACCGGGAATCTCGCGTATATCGATGAGCTCAAGCGCCGCAATATCGAGACGTTCAAATCACGGGGCATCGACACCGTGCTCACGATGTGCGCCGGCTGTGGCACTACGCTCAAGAAGGATTACCAGACCCCGTTTGCGGTCATCGACATCAACGAACTCCTGACCAGGTACGGCATCGAGCCCCCGGCACGGCTCCCGATCAAGGCAACCTACCACGACCCCTGCCATCTCATGCGGGGACAGGACATCCGCGACCAGCCCCGGGCATTGATCCGGCAGGTCGTGGATCTCGTGGAGATGCCATCCATCTGCTGCGGCTCGGGAGGCGGTGTCCGGGCCGGCAACCCTGACGAGGCGGCGGCGCTTGGCAAACGGCGGGGCGAAGAGATCAAAAAGACCGGCGCGGATATCGTCATCACCTCCTGCCCGTTCTGCGAGTTCCACATTGCCGGGCATACCGATAAGCCGGTGAAAAATATTGCTACGGTGCTGCTGGAAGGGTACCGGGAGAAGGACCGGAAGAAAGCCGCGGGATCGAAGAGATGAGATCCTGTCCGGCAGTCCGGATTTTTTGAAATATTTTTTTAGTGGTTAGGTAAAGTCCACCACTAACCCATGGTTAGTATTGAGCCAATTCAGGTTTTTTTAGATTTGCGCTCCAGAGAACACAAAAATACAGCCCCCCTCTTGCGCCGCCAGTCCCCCGAGGGGGACGGGGCGCTATTAGCGATGCCTCGGCATTACCTTAATTGGGGGCACACACAGGTACAGGTTATACGGCACTATCGCAACCGGGGGATGTCCGAGCGGCGGGGGCGGAGGCTTGCCGGAGCCCCCAAGAGCGGTAATGAAAATTTTGTTTCAGGTTTATAGCACTTTTGGTGGACTTTACCTAATCACCTTTTTTTTAAGTCCCGGTTTTTTTTATAACGGATTTCTGCACGATCGTCCAGGATCACGGATCACTCCGGATCCACCGATCCACCTTCCCGTAACACGTGTTTTACCTCATTCCCCTCCCTGATCGTGGAATTACACAGGGTCTAATTACGAAGTTTTGCCCCTCCGGCGTAAAAATTTGGAATCCGGGCGAGTATAGCGCGATTTAAAATGAATTAGCAGGGTGTTTTAGGTGAATTACGAAGTTTTTCGGTTACCCTAAATTTCAGGGGCCGGATAAATTCGGTTAAAATGGACTCTGTTTGGCAAAAAGAGCCAGATTTGAAAAACATGGGTATTGGGCAGGAGAGGTACTCCCCGGGAGAAGGTTCTCCGACGGTAAACCCTGTCGGGGAAGGGGGGCTGAACCCACCCGGAGGGGATCCATCCGGGGTCCTGCCTTGGATCTGCAAACAGGGTTCAGGCACCTCCGGAAAATCCCGGCACCAAAAAACATTTCCAGAATCATCTGTCCGAATTTTTTATTTCTCAAAGAGCCCGGTTGAAAATCTAAAAACCGGAAAAAATTTCAAAAAAATCCGGGCAAACGATCCCATTGTTCCTTCAGCGTTGCTGCCCCAGGTACTCGTACGCCTCAAGCGCCGCCTTCGCCCCTTCACCGGACGCGATGATGATCTGCTTGCTCCGGACATTGGTCACGTCCCCGGCCGCAAAGATGCCGGGCGCACTGGTACGGCCATTGATATCCACGATGATCTCCTTCTTCTCGTTCAGGTCCACCAGACCTTCCACCATCTCCGTGTTCGGGAGCCACCCGATCTCGATGAAAACCGCGTCGAGATCGATCACCTGTTCAGCGCCCTTCTCATCTTTGATGGTGATGCCGGAGAGGAACGTGTCCCCGTGAAGTGCCGCAACCTGCGACTGCTTGTGCACGATGATGTTGGGTATCGCGTTCAGTTTCTCAACATAGAGCGGGTCCGCCCTGATGGTGCTCCGGACGATCAGGATCACCGATGCTGCGAGCTTGCTCATCTCGAGTGCGGTCTGGAGCGCAGCGTTCCCGCCGCCCACCACCGCAACCCGCTTCCCCTTGTAGAGCGGGCCGTCGCAGGTAGCGCAGATCGAGAGGCCCCGGCCGAGATACTTATCCTCGTCTGCCACGCCCAGCTTCTTCGGCTTGTTCCCCTGCGTGAGGATCAGCGCCCGTGCCTGTATCCTGTTCCCTGAAGCAGTCGTTACCACGAAGAGGTCGTCTTCCCGTGCAGCGGAGACGACCCGGTCCAGCTCCAGCCGGATGTGGAGCATCCGCGCCTGCTCCTCGAACTTCTTCATCAGGTCCTCGCCCGAGATCATCCGGTAGCCCATGTAGTTCTCGATCGCCCACGACTCCAGCGCCTGCCCCCCGATATTCTCGGTGACGATCATGGTATTGAGCATCTTCCGGGAGCAGTACACCCCGGCCGTCAGCCCCGCCGGGCCGGCACCGACAATCAGGACATCATGGACATCCGGCATAGCGGTGCTGCCAAAGAGCTCGTTGAGCCGCCGGGCATCGAACCCGACAATCACTTTATCGTCCACCGTAATGACCGGGACTCCCCGCTGCCCCGAGAGCTCGATCATCTTCTTTGCTGCCTTCTCATCAGCACCAACATCGATGCTCTCGTACGACACGCCGTTCTTCTCAAGGAACGCCTTGGCCATCCGGCAGTACGGGCAGTTCTGGGTCGAATACACGGTGACTTTGCTCATCAACCCGTAAAAGGTTCCGGGAAAATATAAACATACTGACAGGGACAAAAGCCGTTTCCATCGCAATCTTCTTTTTCACCGAATCCAAATACACCATTGGTAACTACCATGTACGTCGACCCCTTCGTCCGGAGGATGCGGCAGATTCTCACCCTTGGCATCGTGCTCCTGGCTCTCGCCGGCAGCGCTCATGCCGCCTCCGCTGCAGCGGGAACACCGGCCAACCCGGCCCTGTATCTCGACTTCAATGAGGGAAGCGGCCTCACGCTCCTCGATGCATCCGGCCACGGGAACGCCGGGACAACGGTCGGGGCCATACGTACCGGAAGCGGCGGGTGCGGGGGGGCACTGCTGTTCAACGGCACCGGGGAGTACGTCAGCATCCCCCACACATCGCTGAACCACCCGGCGAAGGCGATCACCGTATCCACCTGGTTCTACGTGGACTCGTTCGAGCCCCAGACGCTGATCTCCACGTATGAGGACGGCGGGTACTGGTTAGGGTTCGGAGACGGGAACGACCTGTGGTGGGTCATCAATACGGAGAAGTCCGGTCTGGTCACCGTGCCGGTACAGCACGAGGGGATCACGCCCGGCCAGTGGCATCATGTCACCGGAACCTATGACGGCGAGACCGCAAAGATCTATCTTGACGGGGCACTGAGAAACCGCGTCAATGCAACGGGCGACATCCACTACGAGTATGCCAACTATGTCCTTCTCGGGGCCGATGCCGGGACGCAGACCTTCCCGGACACCGTCAGTCCCCGATACCTGAAGGGCGGGCTCGATGAGGTCAGGATCTACGATACGGCACTGGGATACAGCCAGGCGATGGATGACCGGTTCCTCTGCTCCGCGGAGCCGGGAACCATCCACGCCGCGCCGGCGAATGCAACCGCCACGTTCCCCGGGATCGTTTCCGGTTCCGTACAGCTCAATAACGGGGAGACGGCAACCAGGACCTTCGTGTTCCCCGACAAAACCACCAACGGGACCGTGCAGGTTTCCGTGCCGGCGGGATCGAAACTGGTAGTCGGGGCACGCGATCTCTTCTCTTCATCATACCCGGACGCATGGTATGTCGAGATCGCAGACGGGACAAAACGCGTTGACCGGTCGATTGCCTTCCCGAACACCCACAATACACCGGTAGAAGGTGTGATCCCCTCCGGTAATGCCACGGTATACCTCCGGTATTTTGACGGAGAATACCGGTTCCCGGCCAGTGTCGAGGTCGTGTTCCAGTGCATTGCAACACCCCCGTCACCACCGATTGACATCCCCAAGACCCTGCTCGTCAATCCCAGCATCGTGATCTATTCAGCATCGTGGGCGACCCTGATAGCAATACTGGTGGTCGCAATCTGGATACACCGGCGCAAATCTGCAAACCATCAGCAGGAACCGGCACCCGCCGGATCCAACGAGACCGGAGAAACACCCGGTAACGGTGAGAAGAGCGAAGAAAAAGATTAGAGGGTGATCTCCCGGAACTGCTTGGCAAAGACACCGCAGATCGGGCATTTGTCGGGAGCCTTGCCGAGCTCGATGTTTCCGCAGACCGGGCAGAGAAACACCTTCTCTCTCCCGAGATCGTGACCCGCCCTGATGGCATCAAGGGCTTTCTTGTACAGCCCGGCATGGACCTGCTCTGCCTTCATTGCATGGGTGAACGCGAGGATCGCATCGGTCTTCTTCTCTTCCTCGGCAGTTTTGAGGAATCCCGGGTACATGGTAGTGAACTCATCGGTCTCTCCTGCGATACCCCCTTCAAGATTCTGGGCAGTGGTGCCAACCGCCGAGATCACCTTTAACAGCTTCTTTGCATGGATGGCCTCGGCCTCAGACGCTGCCTTGAAGAGCGTTGCCACGCTCCTGAATCCTTCCTCGGCGGCCTTCTCGGAAAACGCGAGATATTTCCGGTTTGCCTGCGATTCGCCGGCAAATGCCTCCTTTGCATTGTCAATGGTTGCCATACTGAAATGGTATGGAGAAGAGGTCATTTAAATATTCTTTATGAGGCACTTGGATGGAAACGTGATCATTAATTGAACGGGATAATTTAAATTAAATAAAAGTGAATCGTTATCATACGAGAGGGTGGACCCGAAATGAAGGAGAGGGAGACCGTTTGCCGATGAAGAAGATGAGAGATGTACCGCTCCTGGACCGGCCCCGCGAGAAGATTGCCCGGAAAGGTGCCGGTGCACTCTCGGACACGGAGCTGATGGAGGCGATCATCGGGAGGGGTACCCGGCAGCGGGACGTGCGGGAACTCGCAAAAGAGGTATGCGGGATCCTCCGGGAGAAGAAGGAGATCAGGTACGATGATATCCGGGCAATCGAGGGGATCGGTCCTACGAAGGCATCGCAGATCCTGGCCTGTTTTGAGATGGGGCGACGGTATTTTGCACCGGAACCTGCGGGTGGGAGGGTGACGAGGCCCGACGACATACTCCCTCTTGTCGCCCACCTCCGGGACAAGCGGCAGGAGCACTTCTGCTGCATCACCCTCAACGGAGCGGGCGAGGTGCTGGGTAACCGGGTCATCACGGTCGGGCTCCTGAATCACAGCCTCGTCCACCCGCGAGAGGTCTTTGCCGATGCGATCACGGACAGGGCCGCATCGATCATCTGCGTGCACAACCACCCCTCGGGCTCCCTTGAGCCGAGCTCCCAGGATATCGCGATCACCGCCCAGCTCAAGGAAGCTGGATCGCTCGTGGGCATCCAGCTCATCGATCACCTGATCGTGACGAAGGCAGGGCACCTGAGCATGCGGGAACGCGGGCTGGTCTGAAAAGAGTGAGAGAGAATGCAAATTACGGGTTGAGTGCCTTACCGAGAGCCAGGCCCCTGGCGTACGCGGTCTCCATGAGAACCGGCTGCTGCGTGACATCGCGGAGGGTGTCCATGTCGCTGACCAGCAGCTCGTCCCCGTACTGGCAGTCGATGATGTCGAGGAACGCCTTTGTTGTCAGCTTGGCACCGACAAACACCTCCGGGACCTTCATGCCGGAGATGCAGATGAAGAGTGCCCTTCGGTTCGCCCTCTTTTCAGCAGGAACAAGGGAATTTTTCCGCTCGTACTTCGCCATGTAGAATACCTGGCAGCGGTCCATGAAGGACTTGAGTTTCCCGGGGATGCCCATGAACATGATGGGTGTGGCAAGAATGATCCCGTCTGCCTCGCGCAGCTTCGGGTACAGCTGCTGCATGTCGTCATCCATGATGCAGGTCTCGTGATCCCTGCAGAACAACATCTCCTGGCAGTCTTCGAAACAGAGGTTCGATACGGCGATCGTTTCCACGGTGCAGCCGGCATCCCGTGCCCCGTTTAACGCCTGTACCAGCAGGCGGGCTGTATTTCCCTCAGGGAGGGGGCTCCCGAGTATCCCGATAATCCTGCCGGCCATACTACAACTGGAGGGAAAAGAGGTCATATAGTTTTGCCCGTGGTATCCGCTCCGGCCGTCAGTGGATCAGGCTGCCCGGATTGGTATCAACACAATCCATATATATCTGCCACGTGAATGGAACGTTTGGTGTTACGTTTGACTGAAGAGAAGACCTACAGTGCAGGCCAGAAGGTCGGCCCGGGAAAATATGTCTGTATTGACTGCGGAAAGGAACTGACCCTCGACAAGACCGAGCAGGACTTACGGAAATGTCCGGCATGCTCCTGCGCAGAGTACCAGTGCTTCCCGATGACCCACATCCGCCCGGACATAAAGACGCCGGAAGATGCAATGCACCCGCCGAAACGCGGTAAGAAATCCCTGTAATTCCTTATTTTTTCACGCAGGGTACCATGGTATGAACACTGGTGCCGGGTTCCGGCAGCAGCCGGCTGAATGCAGCAGTGCAGAGCCCGGCACCAGGAATTACCTTAAGGGGAGCACAGTCATTATGGTGAACGTATCCAGGGATGGGCAGGTCTTCAGGTGTGAGATCTGCGGAAATGTGGTTGTTGTAAAGGAAGCCGGCGGCGGAGAACTGATCTGCTGCGGCGAACCCATGCAACTGGAGGAGTAAAAAATGGCAGTAAAAAAACCGATGGTAAAGAAGGCACCGGCAAAGAAGCCGGTTGCCGGAAAGGCAGCGGCAACGGGAAAAGATCTCAGACATCTTGAGAAGCAGATCGGGAAAGTCCCGAAGTTCTTCAGGGAGCTGACGACAAACGATCCCGAGATGTTCGATCTCGTGATGAAGTTCGAGAACCACATCTGGGATGATGGCAAGCTCACGAAGCAGACCAAGAAGATTATCGCGATTGCGATCGCCGCCGCCCTCCGCGATCAGCATGCGGTCCGCGCCCAGATTGCCGGTGCTGCTGCTATCGGCGTCACCAAGGCAGAGGTGGAAGAGGCGCTCCGCGTCACGTTCCTTCTCTCGGGTATGCCTGCCTATGTGTACGGCAAGGCCCAGCTCGATGACGTGATGAAGAAGTAAGGAGGACTCCGCGATGGAATCTGAGGAATGCATTTCATTCCCGGTCCTCGGCGAGCCTGCCCCGGACTTTACGGCAGAGACTACCCACGGCCCGATCTCGCTCTCCAGCCTGAAAGGGAAGTGGGTGGTACTCTTCTCCCACCCGGCGGATTTCACGCCGGTCTGCACCACCGAGTTCCTGGCATTCGCTGCCATCCATGACGAACTCGCAGCGCTGAATGTGCAGCTGCTCGGCCTCTCGGTGGACAGCGTCTCGTCCCACCTGGGCTGGGTGCACGATATAAAGGAGAAGATGGGAGTGCAGATCCCCTTCCCGATCATTGCCGACCTGAACATGAAGGTGGCAGGGAAGTACGGGATGATCCACCCGGGCCAGAGCACGACCGCCGCGGTCCGGTGTGTCTTCTTCATTGACGACAAGGGGATCATGCGGGCCATGATCTACTATCCCCTCCAGAACGGGAGGTACATGCCCGAGATCATCCGGCTTGTAAAAGCGCTCCAGACCACGGACAAGTACAAGGTCTCGACACCGGCCAACTGGCAGCCGGGCGACAAGGTTGTCGTGGCGCCGCCAAAGACCGCGGCCGAGATGGAGAAGAGGCAGAGCGAGGGGTACGAGTACAAGGACTGGTACCTCTGTTACAAGAACATTTAATTCCGGAAATTTTTATTTTATTTTTACTTCCCGGGGGATCGCGGGTTTCATCTGCTTCCGGGGCGATCTGGTATGGAAGACGATGGCTGATCAGGAACCGGAGGGGAAGAACAGCACGAGGCCGATCCTCACGGATCCGCCATTCTATCTCCCGGAGTTCGAACAGTCGTACCGGTACATCATCGACGAGTACGATGTTGCGCACAAGGACATCGCCATCTTCATGCCCTGTGCGGTGAGGAAACCGTACAGCGCCAGCCCGAGCCACCAGCTGATCCGGATGGTAATCTCGCAGGTCTTTTGTGAACCGCAGTACCATCTTGTCATCTTCGGCACCTGCGGGATCGTTCCCGCGGAACTCGAAACAATGTACCCGTACGCCCATTACAAGTACATGCTCGGGAAGTGCAAAGACAAAAAAATTCTCGAGGACTTCCTCCGCATCGAGACCGACCGCGTTGCCGGGTATCTTGAAAAGACGAAGGACACGTACACGTTCCGGATCGCGTACTGCATCGGGCTCTTCCGCGAGGCGCTGATCCGGGGATCGGCAAAATCCGGCGTGAAGATCGATCTCATCCTCCCCACCCGGGACATGATCAACAAGGTCATTGAGGAGGGGGACTGTATCTTTGAAGAGGGCAGCCTCTCCATGGATGATTACTTAGGCGAGTTCTGCGACGAGCTGATCCGGTTCCGGAATGCACACTACAGCACAGGCAGGCCGGCTGACCAGACCCGGGAGTGAGGGCGTTGGTGGGGGGTGGAGGTTCTCGAACCACGTCTTCACGAAAAGATGCCGGGGCCTCCCCGCACCAGTCCACCGGCAGTATCCACATCTTTTTTACAGCACGATGACAACAAGAGAGTGATGACAATCAAGGTCCTCGCCTTTGCCGGGAGCCCGCGCCGGCACGGGAACTCTGAGATGCTGCTCGACTGGGTGCTCGCATCGATGGCAGAGGACCCGGAAGTCTCCGTGGAAAAAGCTGCGCTCACCGAGGCAAATATCAATATCTGTCGCGGGTGCAATGCCTGCGAGAAACTGAATAAATGCATCCAGCGGGACGGGATGGATATCTATCACGACAAGATCATCGATGCGGATATCATTCTCCTCTCCGCCCCGATCTACTGCATGGGCATCGCTGCCCCGGCCAAGGCACTGATCGATCGCATGCAGGTCTTCCGGTCGCGGAAGTACGTGCTCAGGCTCCCGGTCATTCCTCCCGAACGGAAAGGGAAACGGCTCGGGGCATTCCTCGCGAGCGCCGGACAGGACTGGCCGCATGTCTTCGATGCAGCCATTCCGTCCGTCAAGTGCTTCTATCACGTGATCGACATCAGGGATGCGGATATCAGTTACCTGATGATCAACCATGTTGACGAGAAGGGTGCAATCGGGACGCACCCGACCGCACAGGCCGATGCAGTACAGCTCGGGAAGACCATGATCGCTGAGATCAGGAAACGGCTCGCAGCCTGAGGTGATGCTGACATGACCGTTACCGTTCTTGGAATATCGGGAAGCCCGCACCGGCATGGGAACACCGAGACCCTGCTCGACAGTTTCCTTGACGGGGCACGCTCGGCCGGGGCAGTGGTTGAGAAGGTTGTCTTGAAGGATCTCGACTACTCGGCCTGCCGGGGCTGTAATGCCTGCCACAAGGATGGCGAATGTATCGTTAAGGACGATGCCATTCCGCTCTTTGAAAGGATGATGGCTGCCGATTGCGTTGTCGTTGCCTCCCCGATCTACAGCATGGGGATCACCGCCCAGCTCAAGGGGTTCATTGACCGGGGCCAGTTTCTCTGGGCCCGGCGGTTCGTGACAAAGACACTCGAATTTTCTCCTGAACACCTTGCCCGGCACAAGGGGATCTTCATCTCCACTGCCGGCCAGAACCGGGACAATGTCTTCGACGGGGCATACCCGTCGCTCACCGCCCTCTTCCATGATGCCGGTTTCGAATACTATGGCAACATCGTTGCCAACAACATGGATGAGCACAAGGGGATCAAAAACCACCCGACGGCTCTTGCCGATGCATTCCGGAAGGGGCAGACAATTGTTGCGGAGATAGAGAAACTGAAAACTCAGCAGGGCATCTGAAATAAAAAAGTGCGGTTTTGAAAAACATTTTTCCCTTTGTATACGACCCCCTATTTTACGCCACCAGTCCCCGGGGGAGACGGGGCGCAGTGCGATGCTCCGTGACAGGGCACCGGTAATTCCTCGTCATCGCAACGGGAGATGTCCCTGATATATCAGATCGTTCCGGATGATTTCTTCGGAGAAAAAAAGATTTGCGGGGGATTAGAGGAGATAATACGAGGCCACGAGCGTCCCGAATGCCGCAGCAATGAGGACAATGAATACCAGGGCGTTCCATGCAAGCACCTTCCGCCCGTCAAGCACGCTGACCGGCAGGAGATTGAACGCGGCGAGCATCGCGTTGATCTGGACACCGGCAAGGCCGATCATGGCGATCAGATTGCCGCTTTTCAGCGCCGTTATCCCACCGGCAATGAAGAACAGTGCGGTAAAGAGACCGCAGAGGAGAAGGTTTGTGACCGGGCCTGCCGCCGATATGAGACCGTCTTCCCTGCGGGTGAGGCTCCGCCCGTCCTTTGAGTAGATGACCGTTGCACCCGGGGCGGCAAAGACAAAGCCGACCAGCGCCGCCATCACGATGGCGATGAGGAGCATGGAGTTGTCCTTGACGAACTCCGCCCAGTACCCGAACCGGATGGCCATGAACTTGTGGGCCATCTCGTGGAGGATGAACCCGATACCTACGGTAAAAAGAGCGATCGCGAAATAGATCAGGCCGCTTATCGGGCTGACCGGGTTAACCGGCCCGAGGATGCCGTACGGCGTGAGATTGATGATGGTAAACGCGAGGGCGATTGCCATCCAGGCAACAAAGAGATCCGCTTCCTCGCGACGGGAAATTCGTTCAAACATACAAGACTCCAGATCAGATGGATTTTCTATTGTTAATTGCTTTGGCGTTCTGGCTCGTAAGCATTACGTTTATGCAAATGCGGGGAAATGTACATGGTATGTCCCTCGAACAGGTGCGGGCCGAGATCTCCCTGGTGGATACCGCCATCATCCGCCTGATTGCGAAACGGCAGGAGCTGGCAGACCGGGTGGCGGAAGTCAAGAGAGAGGGGGGAATTGCCATCCATGACGAAAAACGAACTGCGGTGGTTCTCGAATCCGTCTCCCGCCAGGCAGTGGATCATACGATCGATCCCGTTGCCGTCCGGAAAATTTTTGAGATCCTCATTGCCATGAGCGAGGAGCGCCAGCGGCAATGCTCCGGTGAAGGCAAGCTGCGATAAAACCTTTTTTAAAAACAGGGACGGGATTTTACCCGAACCACCCGAGGAAGATCACGAGCCCGAGGGCTATCATGATGAGCCCGATCACGAGCCGGAGGGCCAGTTTGTGTTCGGTCCTCCAGGTGTCCGCCTTCTCCGGGGATATGCCGTACGCGACAAGGAGCGTTACCAGCACGAGCGGCAGGATGAAGATCACATTATAGAGGAGAAGGTAGGGCAGGCCGGCCGCCACCGTCAGGCTCTGGCTCATCAGGGCAAGGATGCTGATGTAGATCCCGCCGGTGCAGGAGAACCCGAGCAGCCCGGCGAGTATCCCGAGGATGAACGCAGCGGGAACGGATGCGATCCGGCTGTAGTGCGAGAGGAGCCCCTTGCCGGACTTCGGGACCGAGAGGAAGAAGGTCTCGCGCTTCCGTATCACATCGGAGAGGGTGATGATACCAAAGATAATGGCCAGCGACCCCCCGATGAGCGAGAAGATCTTCGAGAAGCCGGAGAGGGAGACAACCGAGAAGATCCCGACCCCCACGAGAAGGTGGAAGAGGAAGACCGCGGCTATGTATGCGCCGCCGATGGACAGGATTCTTCTCCGGTTCGCTGCTGCTGCGAGCGGGATGAGAAGGAAGATCAGGACCGAGAGGGCGCAGGGATTGATACTGTCAACAAGGGCCGGGAGGATCACCATCTGGGGGGTCAGGGATATGGCACCGGTGGCGCACTCCCCGTCCGGAACCGGGGTGATCTCCGTAGTGTTGCACGATGCGATCCTGGCTTTCTCGGCAAGGATCGCTGCCTCGAACTGCCCGCTGATCGCAACATCACCGACGAGCGCACGGGTACCGATGAAGATCTCCGGGATCCCCGAGCTGCTGATGTTATACTGACGGTTCATATCAACGAACCGCTGCTGGTTGGTGGCATTATGGTATACCTCCAGCGCTTCAACCTGCAGATCGGGATATTTTTGCCGGAGGCTGGCAATGACGGGCTTTACTTTCTCGCAGTGCTCGCACCCTTCACCGTAAAAATAGACGGCCTTCAGGGTGCTGACAACGATCGGAGAACCCGTTGCGGAAGAGAGGTTCCCTGAGGGAGACGGGTCACTCACCTTTTTTTTTTAAGAGAGGCCTGGATGAGGCTCTCGAACTGTTCCGGGATCTCCACCTCTCCCGTGAGGACCGTTGTTCCGGCAATGACCCGGGGGACGCCCGAAGTAGTCTCACCCGCAGCAGCAAGTGCCTGCTGGAAGATCCGGTTGTTGGTCTGGTTATGCCAGACTTCGAGGAGCTGGATATCGGCTTCCGGGTATTTCTTTGTCATATTGAGGATGAATGGCATCACATTGTGGCAATGGACGCATTCCTCGCCATAAAAGAAGTATATTGTTCCGGCAGATGCTCCGGCTGCGGCAGGTTTCTGGGACGAGGTTAATGTCCCGGTGGCCAGCACGGCGATACTGGCAACCACGACAACCGCAAGGACGGCTGCAATAATTTTGAGGGTCTTATCCATAGGGGAAATCCTGTAAGCTGTTTAACAACTCATACGTTAATAAAATGCCCCAAAAAATCAGGAGAGGGAGATCATCGTCCCGACACCGTCATGGGTGAAGAGCTCGAGGATGAGGTTGTGCTCGGTATTCCCGTTGATGATATGGGAGTAGCTGACGCCGTTCTCCACGGCCTTGATAACGGACATCACCTTGGGGATCATGCCCTCACCGATTGCCCCGGAGTTCCGAAGCTCGTTTGCCTCGCGGACGGTCAGTTTATGGAAGACTTTTGTGCGGCCCTTGTCCATGACGCCGTCAACGTCTGTCATGTTGACGAGCTTGTAGGCATGGAGGGCGATGGCGATGTCACCGGCCGCGGTATCGGCGTTGATGTTCAGGCTGCCCCCGTGTTTGTCGATGGCGATGGGGGAGACGACCGGGATGTAGTCCTTGTCGAGCAGGGTGTTGAGGAGCGTGGGGTCGATCCACTCGATCTCGCCGACATGCCCGAGGTCAACTTCCTTCTGGATGCCGCCGACCTCGACCTTCTGGAGATCCATCTTCTTTGCAATGATCAGGTTCCCGTCACTGCCGGAGATCCCGACGCCTTTTGCACCGCACTTGGAGATCAGGGAGATGATGCCCTTGTTGATCTTGCCGACCAGGACCATCTGGGCGATCTCGAGTGTTTCCTGGTCGGTCACCCGCAGGCCCCCGACAAAGACAGATTCCTTGCCCAGCTGTTTCATCTTCTCGCTGATCTCCGGGCCGCCGCCATGGACGAGGACAACGCGGATACCGACGTAATGCAGGAGCACGGCATCCCGGATCGCGTTCTCCAGCACCACCGGATCGACCATCGCATGGCCGCCGAGCTTGATCACGATGGTCTTGCCGTGGAACTGCTGGATGTACGGCAGCGCCTCCATGAGCACGTCTTCGCGTTTCATCATGTCGTGTACCTGCCGTTGATCTCCACGTAGCGCTCGGTGAGATCGCAGCCCCAGGTTGTCGCTTCCGCCTTTCCTGCGGCAAGATCGAGGATGAAGATCACGCTCCTGCCGTGCATCGCTTTCTTGGCGGCAACGAGGTCGGCGATGATCTCGCCGGACTTTACGAGCGGGTACTTCTTGCTGCCATCGCTTATCCAGAGCGAGACCGCGTTCGGATCGAACTTCACGCCAGCCCGGCCGGCTGCGGCCACGACCCGGCCCCAGTTCGGGTCTTCGCCGTACACTGCCGTTTTCACGAGCGGCGATTCGATGACGGTGCGGGCAACCTTCTCTGCATCGTCTTCCTTCTTTGCCCCGGTGACGGTGACCTGCAGCAGCTTGGATGCACCCTCGCCATCAGCGGCAATCTGCATTGCAAGGAGACGGCAGCACTCTTCGAGCGCTGCGGAGAATTCTGCCTTCTTTACTTTTCCCGCTTCACCGGTTGCCGTGCAGAGCGCAATATCGTTGGTGCTTGTGTCGCCGTCAACGATCACCCGGTTGAAGGAGCGTTTGGTCGCCATCTTCAGGGCCTCAGAGAGCGGCTTTGCCCCCACCTCTGCATCCGTATAGATGAACGCGAGCATGGTGCCCATGTTCGGGGCAATCATGCCGCTTCCCTTGCAGATACCGCCGACTGAGAATCCTTCCTTCTTCACGAGCGCGTGCTTCTGGACCGTGTCCGTGGTCATGATCGCCTGTGCGGTGGCAATCTCTGCTTCCGCTGTGTGGACCAGCTTTGGCGCAACATCCCTGCTCTGCCGCTCGATGAGGGGCAGGTCGAGATACCGGCCGATGACGCCGGTGCTGGCAACGCCGACCCGCGTGGGTTTTACCCCGAGCGCTGATCCGGCATACTCCGTCATGGTAACGGCATCGGCAAGTCCCCGTTTTCCCGTGTAGGCATTCGCACACCCGCTGTTGACGATGACCGCTTCCAGTTTTCCGGCCTTGATCTGTTTCCGCATCAGCTCGATCGGTGCAGCCCTCACGAGATTCTCCGTAAAGACACCGGCTGCCGTGCCCTGTGCCTCAATGAGCGCAAGGCCGAACTTTCCCTCTTTTACACCCCATGCTTTGACGCCGGGGACAGCACAGATACTCTTGAACGACATTTATTCACTGCTCTCTTTTTCAGAATATACAGATCCGATGGCGTTGATGATATCCGCCCTCGTAACGATTCCCACGATCTTCTTACCCGAAAGAACCGGGAGCCGGGAGATACCCTCCTTCAGCATGAGGGCTGCGGCAGCCTCCACATCCATCTCCCCGGTCGCTGTTATCACCCGGTGGGTCATCACTTTCTTTGCCGGCATGTCGCCGATGTTGGTCAGCGCGTGCTTGGTCTTCTCCCAGTTGATATACTCCCGGATCGGGATCTCGATGACCTCGAAGGGCGACGGGAGCCAGAGGTCATCGGAGATCCGTTCGGTTTCGAGGAGGGAGATGAGGTCTGATTCTGTGATCATCCCCACGAGCTCCTTTCCTTCCATGACCGGGAGCCCGCCGATATGGTGTTTCCGGAAGAGCGCGACAACCTCCCGAAGGGGGGTATCCGCAGTACAGACAACCGGATCTTTTGTCATTGCGTCCTGAACGAGCATTGATTCCTCCTCCCTACGGCAGCATGCCGGCTCCGGTCAGGCCGTCATTCTCCGCAAAGCCGCACATCAGGTTCATGTTCTGGATGGCCTGACCGCTGGCGCCTTTCACGAGATTGTCGATCGCTGAGACGGCAACGATGCGGCTTCCTTCGCTCTCCACCATGATATCGCAGAAGTTGCTCCCGCGTACAGCTGCAAGGATGGGCTTCTGGTACCGGACGAAATACTCATTCCGGTAGAAATCGTGGTAGAGTTTCTCCACTTCTTTCTGCTCCATGGGTTCGTTGAGCAGGATGTGAGCCGTTGTCAGGATGCCCCGGTTGACCGGAACGAGGTGCGGGGTGAAGTAGACCGTTGCCCTGGATTTGAGGAAGGCCATCTCCTGCCGCATCTCGGCAACGTGCCGGTGGGTCGTCAACTTGTACGGTCCGACATTATCTCCCACGTTCGGGTAATGGGTAGTTGCCGAGGGATTGTCACCCGCACCGCTGACGCCGGTTTTGGAATCGTAGATGATCGTATGGGCGTAATGTGCGAGGGGAGCTGCGGCAAGGGTTGCCCCGGTCGGGAAGCAGCCGGGATTGGAGACGAACTTCGCATTGATGCAGTCCTTGCGGTGGAGTTCCGGGATGCCGTAGGGTGCCTTGAAGTAGTCGGTATGGGGAACGCCATACACCTTCTCAAAAACATCCTTTGCCAGGCGGTAGTCCGCGCTCAGGTCGACAACTTTGATCCCGCGGGAGAGCAGTTTACCGGCGTATTGCATTGCCGCTGTGTGGGGAACCGCGAGGAATGCCACATCGGCTTCGATGGCATCGGTCTCCGGGTTCTCGAATTTGAGATCGGTGAACCCTTTCAGCTGGGGATGGACCTGATCCAGGGGGGTACCTGCAAGTTTGCGTGATGTGACACACGTCACTTTTGCAGCAGAATGGTGAAGAAGGAGGCGGACCAGTTCACCACCGGCATAGCCGGAGGCCCCGACAATCGCAACTTTCATACAGTAATGTCCGACTGTCAAAATTTAATCCTTTTTGACCAGCTTTTTAAAAAAAGGCGCCTGAAAAAACAGGAGTTAAAAAGGGGTTAAAAAAAGGACCCCGGTTCACTCGCTTTTGCGCGAATAGGCATTGTAGAGCCGCTGCCCGAGGAGCTCGATCCGGTCACGGTCCTCAAGGCCCTTGATAAGATCCTCCGGCAGGGCATCCATGCCCCGGGATGCACCGAGATAGGCCCCGCATATCAGGGCAATGGTATCCGTATTTCCCCCGATATTTGCGGCAACGGTCAGGAGGTCAGGGGGATGGGAATACCGGCTGATGAGGAAGAAGGCCATGGGGAGGGTCTGGAAGACCGAGACATCGTTGCCGATCTTGAGCAGTGCGGTCTCCGTATCCATGCCATTCTTCTCGAGCGAGAGGGCGTTCCGGATCTTGCCCCCGAGCACCTCGTCTTCTGCAAGAGCTTTCTGCACGGCCCGTTCCACCGGGTCCGGCGACTCGTGGAGGGCATGGTACAGGAGCGTGACAATGGTGGATACTGCGGCGTGGGCGGCCGGGTGGGAATGGGTGATATTGCAGGCCCTGACCGAACGTTCGCAGGCCTCGCTCATGTCCGGGAATGTCAGGGCAAAGGGAACCGCGATGGGCAGGCAGCCGGACGTTGTGGACTTGACGCCTTTCTGCGGGACATTCTCTTTTGCCATATGCTCGCATGCAGCAGCGACCGAGCCATCCGGAAAGCGGAGCGCTCCCCGCGTATAGAGTTCCCGGAGTGCGGTTGCGTACCGGTCCTCGTTATACTTGCCATCGGCAAGGAGGGTCCCGACAAGGATCATCAGCTGGGTATCATCGGTATACTGCCCGGCATTCAGCTCCTGGTTCGGATGTCCCTTGTACGGACGGCGGTACCCGTACTTCATCTTGTTCAGGTTCGGGGATGCACTCTCGTTGGGCATACCGAGCGCATCGCCGATCGCCGCTCCCAGCAGGCATCCCTTGAATTTCTTGAGCATCGATCTTATATTGAAAAACCCGGATAGATAACCCTTCGTATATCCGCTCTCTTTTTCCAGAGCGGTACTGATTGCAGGGCCGTGAAGGCGCATGTCCGCATTTTTGTTTGAGATTCTATGAAAAAATGAAAATAGATCCTGCACGATTTCGCGCGTTCTATACTTCGGGATCACGGTTTTCCAGGTATTACCCTGTCATCATTTTTGTCATCACCGGGCCCATTTTATTTTTTCGCGTGCGTCTGACAGCACTACAATAAATTATATATATGTTGTTTTCAATGATTAATAGTGTAGAATAGGTGGGACATGACCGAAGATTTCGATGTCAGGCTTGTTGAGGATGTAAAAACATACACCCCCGACCCACAGTACCGAAAAAATGCATGGATGGGAGATTACCAGAAAGCGTACAATGAGTTTCTGGCAGACCCTGATGCGTTCTGGGAAAAGATTGCAAAGGAGCTTGACTGGATCTCTCCATGGGACAAGGTAAAGGAGTGGAACTACCCGTATGCCCGGTGGTTCACCAATGCCAAGCTGAACATTACCGCCAACTGTCTCGATCGCCATGTCAACAACCACCGGCGCAACAAGGTTGCACTGATCTGGAGGGGAGAGGAGGGCCGGGAGCGGATCTTCACCTACCAGAAGCTCCTCTCGCAGGTTGCCCGGTTCGCCAATGCACTCAGGAAGATCGGCGTGAAGAAAGGCGACTGCGTCTGCATTTACATGCCGCTTGTACCGGAACAGGCCATCGCCATGCTCGCCTGTGCCCGCATCGGGGCAATCCACAGCGTGGTCTTTGGCGGGTTCGGCGCAGCGGCCCTGAATATGCGGATCCAGGATGCCGAGGCAAAAGTCGTTATCACGGCAGATATCACGATCCGCCGGGGCAAGGCGATCCAGCTCAAGGCGATCGTTGACGAGGCGGTCATCAATGCACCCACAGTTGAGCATGTCGTGGTCCTGAGAAGGAGAGATCCGCTGGTGGATCTCCACGAGCGCGAGATGGACTTCTACGAAATGATGGAGGGAATGTCCGATGACTGCCCGCCCGAGGTGATGGATGCGGAAGACCCGTTCTTCATCCTGTATACGAGCGGATCGACCGGAAAACCCAAGGGCATTGTCCACACGTGCGGGGGATACATGGTGGGAACGTACTATACCTGCAAGTATGTCTTCGACCTCAAGGACAACGACATCTACTGGTGCAGTGCGGATCCGGGCTGGATCACGGGGCACAGTTACATCGTGTATGGCCCGCTTGCCGTAGGTGCAACGGTCTTCATCTCCGAGCTGACCCCGGATTACCCGGATGCCGGCAGCTTCTGGAGCATGATCGCGGAGCAGAAGATCACGATCTTCTACACCGCACCCACAGCCATCCGGATGTTCATGAAGATGGGCGAGAGCTGGCCCGACAAGTACAACCTGAGCTCCCTGCGCATCATCGGGTCCGTCGGAGAGCCATTGAACCCCGAGGCGTTCGAATGGTACTACCGGGTTATCGGGAGGCAGAAATGCCCAATCCTCGACACCTGGTGGCAGACCGAGACCGGCATGCTCATGATCACGACCGTACTCGGGGAACCGATGCGCCCGGGGTTTGTCGGGAAAGCGATCCCGGGTGTAGTGGCCGATGTGGTGGATAAAGACGGGAACTCCGTCAAACCCGGGACCGGCGGGCTGCTCGTGATCAAATCCCCGTGGCCCTCCATGCTGCGCACGGTCTACCATGATGATGAACGCTACCGCAAGTACTGGGAGACCATCAAAGGGATGTACACGGCAGGCGATCTGGCGGTCAAGGGCAAAGACGGGTACATCATGATCCTCGGGAGGGCAGACGACATTATCATCGTTGCCGGCCACAACATCGGCACTGCCGAGGTCGAGAGCGCACTCGTCTCCCACCATGCGGTTGCCGAGGCAGCTGTCATCGGGAAACCGGATCCCATGAAAGGGAACTCCATCAAGGCGTTCGTCATCCTCCGCGTGGGAAATGAGCCGGGCGATAACCTCAAACAGGATCTCCTGCACCATGTCAGGACCACGCTCGGGGCGATCGCTGTCCCCCATGAGATCGATTTCGTGGATAAGCTGCCCAAGACCCGGAGCGGAAAGATCATGCGCCGCGTCCTGAAAGCCCAGGAGATGGGAATCGATCCGGGCGACATCTCAACGCTGGAAGAGTGAGCCGGGGTGCATGAACCGACACGTCGGACAATGGATAAAAAAGGTGAGAAACTATGTCAAATGAGTCTGGAAGTAGTGTAACACAGGTAAAAAGCCTTGATATCACGGCCAACCCGGCGCCTCTCGGGCTCCTGGGGTTCGGCATGACGACCGTGCTCCTGAACCTGCACAATGCCGGGTTCTTCGCACTGGGATCGATGATCCTGGCGATGGGTATCTTCTACGGGGGGCTGGCGCAGGTCATCGCGGGGATCGAGGAGTGGAAGAAGAACAACACGTTCGGCGCAACGGCGTTCACTTCTTACGGCCTCTTCTGGCTGACGCTCGTCGCCCTGCTCGTCCTCCCGAAGATGGGGCTGGCAGACGCGACATCAAAAGGAGCCATGGCCGCGTACCTCTTCATGTGGGGGCTGTTCACCGCGGTCATGTTCATCGGGACACTCCGGGCAAACAGGGCATTGCAGTTCATCTTCGCAACCCTCGCTATCCTGTTTTTCCTGCTCGCGCTGGGCGATGCTACAGGAAACGCAACGATCACGATCGTCGCCGGGTACGAGGGAATCATCTGCGGCTTTGCTGCGATCTACGCGGGGCTGGCCCAGGTCCTCAATGAGATGTACAAAAAGACCGTCGCGCCGCTCGGCTGACCGCCCCTTTTTTTCGTGGCGCGTTTACCTTACCGGTCCCGGTTGTGATACAAGGGATCACTGACCATCGGGCTGGTGGATCTTCTTCCGCTGGGCGAGACGGTACCCGCAGATGACCTGGATCGATTCCCCGAACATACGATCAAGATCCGGATCACCGGTATCCACCAGCAGTTCAGGAGTTTCCTGGAGTTTGTGCGGGGTAGCGACAACGATGATATGTGCGGTACCTGCCCGCCGCACGACCGTTGCACTGATCTGCTGGTTCCCCCTGCCGAGAATGAATCCCTGCGCACCGATGGGGCTGATGATGATCCGTACATCGCTCTCATTTTCAGTCAGGCGGAGAAGTGTCTTTTCGTCGGCATCCCGTGCAAGGAGCCGCCCGTTCTTCACCACATCCACGCCAAGGAGGGTTTTCTTGAGACCGAGGTACCGTATGATCGCTTCAGTCGTCGTTCCTGCCCCGATGATATAGAGCGCGCCGGGCAGCATCACTTCCTGCATGAACTGCGCGATCTCGCCTTTCACCCGCTCCTCGTCCGGCTGTTCATACACCTGTTTTGAGACCTGGACCATCCCCCGGATAACCGGGGTGCGGGCAATACCATACAGCCGGGTCTCCAGCGTGCCGGCCCGGTAGGCCTCCTCGTCGACGTCCATGACCTCCGAGTCCCGCAGTACCGCCGTTTCCAGTCCTGTGACAAGTTCAGCTGCGGCAGCGGGGCTGACTGCAAAGACACCGGAGTACATCTTTACCCCTGCGGGAATACCGAGGAGCGGGACGTTCCTGCCAACAATGGAGAAGATGTCCCGGGCGGTCCCGTCCCCGCCGCAGAAGAGGAGGAGATCGATACCCGCATCCAGGAGACGTCGTGCTGCTTCTTTCGTGTCGCGGGCACTGCTCTCACCGGAGAAGGTATAGATCACCTCAGGGTCTTCGCACCCGGCCTCCTGCAGGACATCCTGTCCCATGGCACCGGAACAGGTGACGAAGTGCAGTCCGGTGTTCCGTGCCAAGGGTGCAAGCGCCATCCGGGCCCGGTCCAGGGCATGCGGCACCGCCCCCCGGGTCCTGGCCTCCTCCACGTTCCCATCGGTGCCTTTCAGCCCCACCGATCCGCCCATACCCGCAACCGGGTTGATGATGAGGCCAATCCGTTTCATAAAAAAGTGATTGATGAGAGGGGTTATTGAACCTTGGGTATCCGGCCGATCGCTTCTTTGATCAATGCGTCCGGGTATTCGTAGTCCACCAGCTTGCCGCTGTAATATGCATCGTATGCCGACATATCGAAGTTGCCGTGCCCCGTGCAGTTGAAGAGGATCGTCTTTGCCTCACCGCTCTTCTTGCATTTCAGCGCTTCATCAATTGTGCCCTTCACCGCGTGGGCAGCTTCAGGAGCTACAATGATCCCTTCTGTCCGGGCAAAACTCTGGGCCGCTTCGAAGACCTCGCTCTGGTGATACGAGATCCCCCGCATCACGCCATCGTGGACGAGCCGCGATACAATGGCGGAGTCCCCGTGGTACCGGAGCCCGCCGGCATGGATGGACGGCGGGACGAAGTCGTGACCCAGGGTGAACATCTTCAGGAGCGGCGTTAAGCCCGCCACATCGCCGAAGTCATACATGTACTCCCCTTTGGTCAGGGTCGGGCACGAGGCCGGCTCGACACCGATGATATCCACGTCCCTGTGCTTCCCGGTCATCTTGTCGCCCGCAAACGGGAACCCGATCCCGGCAAAGTTCGATCCGCCGCCAACACACCCGATGACAACATCCGGGTAATCATCAACCATGGCCAGCTGTTCGCGGCACTCCTGGCCGATGATCGTCTGGTGGAGGCAGACATGGTTCAGCACGGAGCCGAGCGCATAGTTGGTGTTGCTGTGGGTGGCTGCATCCTCAACTGCCTCCGATATCGAAATACCCAGCGCTCCCGGTGTCTCCGGATCCTTCTCAAGTACGGCCTTGCCCGAGTTCGTCCTCGTGCTCGGGCTCGGGATACACTCCGCTCCCCAGACCTGCATCATCGATTTGCGGTAAGGCTTCTGCGTATAGCTCGATCGTACCATGTAGACGGTACACTCGAGATCGTACAGCATCGTGGCGAACGCCAGTGCGGATCCCCACTGCCCGGCACCGGTCTCTGTCGCGATCCGCTCGATACCCGCCTTCATATTGTAGTAGGCCTGCGGGATCGAGGTGTTCGTCTTGTGGCTCCCGGCCGGGCTGACCCCCTCCCACTTGTAGTAGATCTTTGCCGGCGTCTTGAGGAACTTCTCCAGCCGGTGGGCGCGGTACAGGGGGCTCGGTCTCCAGAGCTTCAGGACCTCCCGCACCTCTTCGGGGATGTCGATATACCGGTCGGTGGACACTTCCTGCCGGATCAGTTCCATGGGAAAGATCGCCGATAAGTCCGATGGTACTATCGGTTTGTGGGTGGCGGGATGGAGCGGGGGATCGAGCGGGGAAGGCAGATCCGCCTGCACATTATACCACTTTTTGGGCATCTGCTCCTCATCGAGCAGGATCTTGGTCTGCATACACAGTTCTTGTTTTGTACAAATATATACATTATGGTACACAAGTGTCTATTTTTGTATTTAATTGCTTAATGGATCGCCGGCACTTCCGGGGGAACTCTAACCTATATGATGAAACAGCGCCAGTATTTTTTTGGAGAATACACATGGTTTTCATCTACTACAGCCAGGGTGTGGCATCCCTGTACACCGATTTCACCGAACGCCTGATGTCCCGTCTTGCCCTCAAAGGGACCGAGATAACTCAGCAGGTGTTGAACGCGACAACCGCAACCATGCATGTCAGACATACCGACGAACAGGGAAAACTGGATCTGGCTGTTGAGAAGCTGAATGTCAAGGTAACCTATACCGTCGATCGCAACCGCAAGGAGATCACCAAGGGCGTTGCCGGCGCTGTTGCCGGGGCGGGACTGGGAGGTCTGATCGGGAGTCTCCTGCACCGCGAAGAAGGGGCCGGCGAGGCCATTGCCGGTGCAATCGGGGGCGCTGCTGCCGGAGGGGCATACGGGGCATATGACGGGTACGAGGAGTCGAAGGATGAACGAACGGCATTTGCCGAGGTCCTTGCCGAGACCCTCCAGGAAGTTGAAGACGAACTGCGGGAGATTCTTGAGGGGCAGGAGCAGGCAAGGGAGGATGCCCGGGAGCGCGGCCGCCAGAGGATCGAGGAGGACAACGAGAAGGCAGAGGAATACCGCGGGATGCTTGAAGATCTCTACGGCCAGGTTCTTGCCATCCAGGAAGAGATCGACATGGCAGGCAGCGAGGGAACGAACGTGACCAAGGCCAAGGGGAGGATAGACCGGGCGGAGAGTCTCTACAAGGAAGCGCAGGCCTCATTTGACAAGAAGGAATACCCGCCCATCAAACCAAAAGTGACGGCCGCCCAGAATATGGTTGATAAGGCGCGCGAAGCACTCTCGGAAGCGCAGTCTGGTGAGTAACCTCCCTTACAAATCCTCCCGGTGAAATGCGGAGTCCCCCAACGTTCCCGCATTGCCGGTGACTCCCCTTTACTCCAGGTTTTAACGAGGGAACAGGAATTCCCCGGGGAAAAACCCGTGGCTCCGCACGGAATCGCAGATCCGCTTTTCTCGCGGCAGATCAACCAAAAACCACTAATGGGGAAGACCACGAACCATTCTATCACATAATTCCTGCCCATGACATCACGGGGAGGGCAGAAAGTTTATTACAGTCAACATCACAGTGTTGACAACATTTCCGGATTTATCCAGAATAACACAGTATTAAAACAGGTTGGATTATGACGCGTTCCTTTAGTGATATCCTGCTCAGGCCCGGCGCATTCTTCGCGGACCTGATGGGACAGAAAGATGAAAGTCTCAAGTGGCCCCTCCTCATCGTCCTTGCCGGGGGTATCGTTGCTGCGGGCTACGGATACCTGATCGGGGGATTGACCGCACAGATGATGGCCGGAGCCTATCCCGGCATCGACGTGATCATCCTCCTCTCGACAATAATCGGGGCAGCGCTGGGAGTCTTCATCTTCTGGCTTGTCTGGACGGCCGTGGTCTTTGCCCTCTCAATGGCATTCAAGGGAGAGGGCAGTGTCAAGTCGACCCTGCAGGTTGTCGGGTACGGGTACCTCCCCCAGGTGATTGGATCCGTTGTCACCCTGATCGTGGCATACGAATACGTACCAAAAATCGTTGTTCCCCAGGTGACTTCCGCCATGTTGCAGGATCCCGTGGCAATGCAGGCGGTCACAAAGGCCCTCCTGCTGGATCCGGCCATGCTGGAACTGACCCAGATCACCTCCCTCATCGCCATTGTCTTCCTGCTCTGGAGCGCAAACATCTGGATCTTCGGCATCCAGCAGGCCCGGAAACTGTCGCCGCGGGATGCTGCGCTCTGCGTGGGTATCCCGGTGGTTGCCTATATCATCTACATGATCTATAATCTCGGAGTTTCGTAAATGAGAATAACCCAGTTTTTTACGGTAACATGTCTGATCCTGCTCTGCAGCACTATTTGTGGGGTGGCAAGTGCATACGCCACACCTGAATCCATTGTTGCAGCCAGCAAGGTGTATGTCTCGAATGTGTCATACGATCCCGGGACGTTCTTTACCGGAGATGACGGTACCGTTACTATTTCCGTTACAAACGGCAACACCAACGACAGCACTGTTGTAAACCATGCTACGTTCGGAGACGATAACATCCGGTCAACGAGCGCCCCTTATGACAGCACGGTCCATATCGGACCGCTCCAGACCCAGAAATTTGTATTTTCTGTCACCACAGATGCTCCTGATGGGACATATTATCCCACGTTCTCCATGACATTCAGGGATGCTGACAATCTCTATTACCGGCAGATGGTCCTGGTGGAAAATCGCCCCCTTGTCCTGACCGTGATCGATAAGCCGGATGCTTTTGAGCAGGAAAAGAAAAAGACGATCTACCTGCAGGTGGCAAATCCCCGAGATGCCGAGGTAACCAATGTTGCCCTTGAAGTTGCCGGTGACGGCATCACCGCAACTCCCTCACGGACGTTCATAGGAATGCTCGCTCCCCAGGCAAAGGTACCGGTAAATATCTCCATCACACCAGACAAAGAGACCCCACTTCATCTTACCCTTACGTACGACAATGGCAACAATCCCCACCAGACATCCATGGACATCCCCATCACCTTCGGCGTGGACAAAAAACAGTCATATCCTGTCATGAGTAATATCAAGGTCACCACTGAGGGGGGCATCTTTCACGTGACCGGTGATATAAATAATGCCGGACTCGATACGGCAAATACCGTCACAGTTACATCCCTTTCCCCTGCCATACCCCAAGATCCCTACAAGACCTATGTTGTCGGGGCACTCAAAGCCGACGACTTCGGAGGATTTGAGATCTCGTTCGACACGGATGGCAGCACCAGCATACCCGTCCAGGTCTCTTTCAGGGATACCGACGGGAACCTCTATCACACGGTCCAGAACGTGACTGTTCCCTCAAGCCGTCTTAACACCACGGCCGCAAGCAACGGCCCGCCGATCATTCCCATCCTTGCCGCACTCATCCTCATCGCGGCAATTGCCGGCGGATGGTACTTCTACATAAGGAAGAGCAAGAAGTGACGCTTCCGATGGATGACCAGCCGGTAATGCTGTTCCGTGACGTAACCAAGGTATACCCGCTTCCCGCAGGAGACGTCACGGCACTCGACAGGATCTCGTTCCAGGTAGACCGTGGCGAGTTCATCTCCGTCATGGGCCCCTCGGGGTCGGGCAAGTCCACGCTCCTCAACATGATGGGCTGTCTGGATGTCCCGACTTCGGGCGATATTTACATCAGCGGCACCCGCATTGGCGACATGTCGGATGTGGATCTGACCACCCTGCGGAGGGACCGGATCGGGTTCATCTTCCAGTACTTCAACCTCTTCCCGCTCCTCAATATCATCGAGAACGTCACGTTTCCCCTGATGCTTAAGACCGGAAAAGGCGTGGATCCCGAACGGGGAAAGGAAGTGCTCCGGGCAGTCCAGCTGGATGAGAAACTCTTCACCCACACCCCCACCGAACTCTCCGGGGGCCAGCAGCAGCGGGTTGCCATTGCCCGGGCGCTCATCAACAACCCGGATATCCTGCTCTGCGACGAACCAACCGGTAACCTCGACTCCAAGACAGGCGCCGGCATCATGGATCTTATGACGGATCTCAACCGGGAGGGCACGACCATCATCATGGTCACCCATGACCCGCATATCGCCGAGTACTCGCGGCGGACGATCCGGATCGCTGACGGGAGGATCGTGGAATGATCTTCTGGGAGATCGCCAAGCGGAATATCCGGCTGCACTTTCTCCGGTCAACCCTTGCAATGCTCGGGATCGTGATCGGGGTCGTTGCCATTGCATCGATGGGCATCCTCGGGAATAGCCTGGTGGCGACCGTTTCTGACAGCCTCTCATCAGTAGGTGACAGTGTCATCGTGACCCCGTATACCGGTGGCGGCGGTGGCTTTGGGGGGGGCGGGGGAAGTTCTGCGAACCTGAAGATCACCGACCAGCAGTTCCAGCAGATCAAACGTGCTGTTGCTCCCAGCGTGGCAATACCGGTGCTCTCGACATCGGAGCGCATGAAAGTGGGGGTTGGCGGCGATGATATTGTTGCAGCGGTCTATGGTATTGACCCCCAGTATGTCCCGGATCTCGACCTGAAATTTTCATCAGGCGGTCTCAACAACGGCAATTCCGGGTGCATGGTTGGATCGGAATTTGCCAAGGACAATAATATCAAGGTCGGGTCCCGGATTTCCATGGGCACCGATGGCTCGAAGGGGACCCTCCGGGTCACCGGGATCATCGAGGAGCGGGGGATGAGCTTTGATATCAGCACGGACAATGCCATTCTTGTCACCGAGAGCTGGTTCGACAACACCTACAGCAGGAGTGATTACGACGAGGTCGTTGTCAAGGTAAAGAGCGGACAGGATACCGCCGAGGTCAAGAAGATCATCGAGAAACAGCTGAACAAGCGGGACAAGATCGTCTCGGTCATGGACAGCAAGGCAACCCTGGCTACGATCTACGAGACGTTCGGGGCGGTCACGACATTCGTCACAGCAATCGGAGGGATCTCCATGGTCGTTGCCGGTGTCTCGATCTTCAATATCATGATGATGTCGGTCAACGAGCGGATCAAGGAGATCGGTATCATGCGCAGCATCGGGACGCAGAAGAAAGAGGTCATGAAGATGTTCATCTACGAAGCCGCTATCATCGGGGTTATCGGCAGTGTCATCGGGGGGATCCTCAGCCTGATCGCGGGATATGCCATCAGCGCCCTGATGCTCCAGTCGACCAAGTACCTGTTCACGGTGGCGACAGCGATCTCGGTTGGCGAAGGTGTCGGCTTTGGGATCGTGATCTGTCTTGCCTGCGGTCTCTACCCGGCATGGCAGGCAGCGAACCTGAATCCGATCGATGCACTCAGGCACGAGTAACCTTTCCTTTTTTGTGCCAGTGAACATTTTTTTCCGCTTGAGTGCATACTCAGTGGTATGATTCCCCCGGTGCCGGGCCGAGCTGATCCCGACTGGAACGAGATCTGGAAGCTGCGGCAGAAGCGGCACGACTCCGTCAGGATCCCTGACGATCCATCGCACGACTGGAACCGGAAGGAGAACGCGGAGCGGTACGATGCCAACTCCCGGCGGGAGTACGACAGCCGCATCAGGATTACCCTTGACGGGCTGGACCTGACCCGCGAGTCCCGGGTACTGGACATCGGTGCCGGGCCGGGCACCCTTGCGATCCCGCTCGCCTCCCGGGTCAGGGAGGTCTGTGCGGTCGAACCCGGATCAGGCATGATCTCCCTCCTGCGGGAGCGGGCTGCACGCGAGGGCATCACGAATATCACCTGCGTGCAGAAGCGGTGGGAGGACGTGGATGTTGACCGGGATCTCGCCGGCCCGTACGACATCGTGATCGCATCGCTCTCGCTGACCATGGAGGATATCCGGGCCGCCCTCGCAAAGATGGATGCCGCATCGCAGCAGTACGTCTGCCTGTACTGGTTCGTGGATCTCCCCTTCTGGGAGCGGATGTATGCCGATCTCTGGGTCCCGCTCCATGGGACCCCGTACTATGCCGGGCCCAAGGCAGACTGCCTCTACAATGTCCTGTACCAGATGGGGATCTATGCGAACGTGGAGATGATGCCGCTCTCAAAAGAGTACCGGTTCGGGACCATCGAAGAGATGATGGCGTTCTTCAGCGGGAGATTCGGGGTGAAGACACCGGAGCAGAAGAGCGTGCTGGGAACGTATCTTGCCGCACGGGTACGTTGCGAGGGGAACTCGATCGTGATCTCCGGCGATTCTACATTTGCAAAGATATGGTGGAAAAAATAACGTGTGACGCAGTTCCCCATACTAAAAAGCATATATAATTTTAAAAATAATTTTTACAATAACAGCGTGGCCGGCCCGTGTACTCATGGAATTGCAGCCGGCATATTTACAACAAGAAGGAGCTGTTGCCATACTCCGCATCAATCAGGCACAATACAAAAATTGTTCAGCAGATAAACACCTGCCGCTGCGAAAAATTCCGGCCGGGACCGGAGGCCGGGCATGAGTCGCGGGCGGAGACCGCTCGTGGCGCTCAGCGAGGCCGTGCACATTGCAAAGAAGCGGGGCGAGACCCGGCAGTTCATGCACGAGCCGGGCATGATCTGCAACTTCGTGATCTACTGTCCGGGCTTCACGGCCCATGTCCGGATCAAACGTGTCACCCGCGTCCACTGCTCGCATGCGTGGATCGAAGGCGAAGCTCGCGATGCCCTTGCGGCGCTCCGGGCCATCGCGTCCGGCCCCGGGATCTCCCGCGAGCTCTGGGTCTTTCTGCCCCGCGGGGCGTTCCGGTTCTTCCGCGCCACGGACACCGGGCTCATCGAACTTTCCCGCGATGGCTCAATGATTCCGGAGAGACCGAAGCCGGCGTTTGTGGCGGTGCCGGTAGTGCAGGCTCAACCGACAGTGCCGGCCCAGGAGATACCGGCCGGAACGGAAATCATACCCCCGATCCAGGCACCCCCCCGGGAAATCTCCGTCGGTACTAAGAGGTCGGAAAAGAGTCAGGGGGAATGAGGGGCGACCCCCCATATTACGCCCGGATTGCCGATCAGAGCCCATATTGCCGACTTTTTCCGGGCCCCGGATTTCGGGCACCCGAAAACAGATCGAATTGGGTGAAAAACGGTACAATGAGCCCGGATTCCCTCCCGCAAAATGCCCGGACTGATTTTTAAACGTCGGAGACTCTGAAATGTTTAATTAGCATCAATTGGGCGCAGAAAGTCGCCTGCGATCGGGCAGCGGGAGGTGGGTTTTGAGGGGGACCCGTACTTGTCACCCTCCCGGAGGGGGCGCAAGAGGGGGGACATCGTTTCACATTTTGGCCGTGTCCATCATTTTTTTCTAAAAAAAGATTTTACACGTATCCATACCGCTTTAAAATTTCTTTATTTGTAACAAATAATCCCTTCATTCCAACTTCACCTTGTAATATTTCAAAATGTAATGATGATTCTGAAAGCGTTCTGATATCATCATCTGATAAATCCGGCTCAAGTACATATTTTCCGAAAAGGAGTCCCTTCCATTTTATCAGTTTGTATCTTCTCATGACTAAATAATCATAATAGAAGATGTCAGGATCATCAGTTAACCTCTTTCGAGTGAAAATTTGATTGTTAATTGTATCACGGAGTCTGATAAGCTCGGTTAATTTGTCATTCATTATTCCAGATCCGATAGTAGAAGAAAAAAAATCATTTCCTAACATAATAACAAAATATTCTAAAATCCCCACCATCCCAAGAAGTAAAATATTATGAACTGTCAGAAGTTGAAGAATCAGTGAAAAGTAACTGATCAAAAAGACCACATAGTATGCAGTTATTGAGCCAATCCATAGAATATGAAAAAATAAGAAATTGCGTTTAAAATCATTTATCACAAAATATCTAAGATTCCCTTCCAAAGCAGTTAGATAATAAAAAGAGCCTAATTGAAGGATTCCAAAGAGAATTAGAAACCAATTAAATTCTATTGTTTTTGTTAAAACACAATAGATGTAGAGAACAATAATGGATGCATAGATTGTCCAATACCCGATTTGATTGTTAAAAGCGTTCATTGAAAAGGCGCTTGCCCAAAGATAATTATTAGTTGCGTTAATTTTACTATCACTTGTTCTATCCCCTTTTACAATACGGATTTTTAGTGCTAATAAGTCGATATCAGAAAATTTTGGATAGCGATCAGGGATATCAATAACAAAATTTTCTTTGAAGCTGATTTTTTTCTTTTTTTCAATTTTCCTAAAACCAAGTTTTAATTTTAGACTTTCCATTCCTGAATTGATCTGAAGAGTCTTATAAATTGCATAGGGACCTATTACGACCCAAATGATCGCAAATGTATTAAATGAAAAATAAGTTACTATCGCCAATATTCCCAAAATCAATGCGATAATTTCAACATTGCTGTAATGAACGATTGAGATATAATTTTGAGTTAATCCAATCTCATTTTCAATAATTGCACGTATCTCATGAATTCTTTCAAAATAGTCATCATCTGAATAAAATTTGATAACTTCCACCAATATTGCAATAAACCTTGCAGGTAATTTATTTTGTGTTGTAATATTGATTGATTAAAAAAAAGATTACCCAACCCTCTTGATCCTCTTCATCGCCTCTTTCAGCTTCTCCATCGAAGCCGCGTACGACAACCGGATCCATCCCGGCGCATAGAACGCACTGCCCGGGGTTGCTGCCACGTGACCTTTGTCAAGCCAGCGTGACGCAACTTCCATATCGTCACCCTTGACCTTCACGAAGGCATAGAACGCACCCTCGGCCGGGGCCGTCTCGTAGCCCATCGCGTTAAGTTCGTTTATCATGTATATGCGCCGGCGGTCGAACTCCTTCCGCATCTCCTCAACGCAACGCTGGTCGCCCTTGAGCGCCGCCACAGCTCCCCACATCGCAAAGGTCGTTGCCTGGCTGACGGAGTGCTGCTGGACCTTGGACATCTCCGTGATGATCTCCTTCGGACCCACCGCGTACCCGAGCCGCCAGCCGGTCATCGCATAGGCCTTCGAGAAGCCGTTGATGGTGATGGTCCGCTGCGCCATGTCGCCGAGAGAAGCAAGCGAGATGTGCTCCTTGCCGTACACCATCTTCTCGTAGATTTCGTCCGACATCGCGTAGATGTCCCTGTCCTCGCAGAGATCCGCCACGAGCTGCATGGACTTTTTATTAAAAACAGCCCCCGTGGGGTTCGACGGGGAGTTGACGATGATCATCTTGGTCTTCCTGTTCACACGCTCAAGAAGCGAGTCGTCGAGCTGGAAGGTTTTGGGATTGATCGCGTGGAAGACCGGCTTCCCGCCCGCGATCTGGATGCAGGGCTCGTAGGAGACCCAGGCCGGGGTGAGGATGATCGTCTCGTCACCCGGGTTTAAGACCGCCTCGCACGCCTCGTAGATCGCATCCTTTGCGCCGCAGGCAACGATCACCTGCTGAGGAGTGCAGGGGAACTTGTTCTCCTTTGTTATCTTCTCAGCGATTGCACCCGTCAGTTCCGGAATGCCGTTGCTCGGGGCGTAATGCGTCTCGCCCCGGTTCAGCGCCGTAATGCAGGCATCCGTGATATGCCGGGGAGTATCGAAGTCCGGCTCACCGATCGAGAGGCTGATGACATCGATGCCCTCCCGCTGCATCTTCTTTGCCTTGTTGGAGATGGCGATCGTTGCCGACTCGGCAACGCCGGCAATCTTCGCCGACAGGGGCTTCATCTCAATCGTTTGACCATCTTGATGGCTGACTCAACGGCCCGCTTTGCGTAATCGATCCGCTCGTTGGCTTCGAGCCGGGTCATGCCGGGCCCGGAGATGCCGAGGGAGACCGGCTTGCCGAACTCCAGCGAGAGGTCGATAATCTTCCGGGCTGCGTGCTGCACCACGATCTCGTCGTGCTGGGTTGCGCCCTCGATGACGCAGCCGATGGTGACAACCGCATCGACCTTGCCGGCAGTCAGCAGTTTCTTGATCGCGAGCGGCATGTCGTATGCCCCGGGAACATACATGGTCTCGATGACTTCTGCACCAAGGAATGCTGCATGTTCGCGGCCTTCAATCTCCATCATGTAGGTGATGTCGCGGTTGAACTCGGCGACAACGAATCCCAGTTTTATCGGGTTGGTATCACACATATCAGATCATCTCTTGTGATTGGTCAATAATTCTTGCGTTCTTCTCACCGGCGGGCAGGCCCGGCATCGGCAAAGCCCTGCCGCTGGCCGGAGCCGGCCTCTTTCTCCAGGTCTTTTGGGTGGAGCACCAGCTTCACGGCGTTCACGGCGTGCTCCCGGGTGCGCTGCTCGGCAAGCCATGCCAGCTCTGCACCATCTTTTGCCTCGTCCTCATGGACGAAGACCTCGATGATGTGGGTGTTGGTCATGAGCTGGCACATGATGAGACCCTGCGATGACTCGTGGGCGCACATCTTGTCCTTGTCCTTGCCCCCGGGCATCCCCAGTGCCATCACGATATCGCACTGGCGTTCTTCGATCAGTTTCTTGCAGGCCACCGGCAGGTCCTTGACCCCCGGGACCGTGACCCGTTCAATGGCTACACTTGCATGTTTCCGAAGCTCACTGACGGCTATGGCTCCCATGTTGACGCGCGAGAAGGTGGTGTCTGCAACACCTACCCTCATCCCAGCACCTCGGCTGCGGCCTCGACGCCGTCGCCCTTCACCGTGTAGCCGCACTTTTTCATTGCGTGCTGGGTGATGGCAAGGGTCGAGAGGATCTCCGGTGCGCCGACAGCGCCCATGGTACCGATGCGGAAGATCTTGCCCTTCAGGTGGTCCTGGCCGCCGGCGATGACGATGCCCATCTTCTTGACAATGCCCCGCATGTCGTCATCCTTGACGCCCGCGGGATATTCGATGGCCGTGACGGTGGACGAATAGGTGTGGAGCTTGTCGATCTTCGGGAAGAGCGGGAGCCCCCATGCCTTTGCGGCTGCCTGGACTGACTTCGACATCTTCTGGTGCCGGGCAATCCGTGCGGGAAGACCTTCCTCCTCGATCATCAGGCAGGCTTCGCGGAGCGCGAGGAAGAGCGGGACTGCCGGGGTGTACGGCGTCTCCATCGGGGTTCCGGCTGCACTCTTCCGGTACGCGGCAAGGTCGAGATAATAGGGAGGGTTCTTGGTCATGCGTTCCCATGCCCGGCTGCTCACCGAGACCATGGCAAGGCCCGCGGGTGCGGCAAAGCACTTCTGGGAGCCGGTGATGGCGATATCAACGCCCCACTTGTCGACCTCAACGGTATCCCCGGCAATGGAGGTGATGCCGTCCATGATGAAGAGGGCGTCGTGCTTCTTACAGAGCTTCCCGATCTCTTCTGCCGGGTTCTTGATACCGGCCGAGGTCTCGTTGTGGATGAGCGTGACGACCTGAGCGCCGGCCTCGAGCTGGGCCTTGAGGGCTTCGAGGTTGACGGGGGTACCCCAGTCAGACTTGATCTCGTGCGCCTTTCCGTAGCGCTGGCTGATCTTATAGAGCCGCTCGCCGAACTTGCCGTTGACGATACAGGCGATCTCCTTGTCGCGTGCAACATTTGCAATCGCGGCTTCCATGCCGGCCGTGCCGGAACCGCTGATGATGACAAGGTCGTTCTTCGTTGCAAATGCGGTCTTGCATACCCGCACGCAGTCAGCATATGCGGCACCGAACTCGGCGCTGCGGTGGTTTATTGCCTGACGCGACATCGCGAGCCTGACCCGTTCCGGTATCGGCACCGGGCCCGGCATCATCAGGAGTAATTCTTTTTCCATGGTGAATCTGCTCATAGTATTTTAATATAGACGCAATATAAGTTTGGATGGCAGATATGGCAGATATAGCAATTATTTCCGGATCCGCGTCTGACGCGGCAATCACCGATAAGGTGAAGAAAGTTCTCGACGCGAACAAGGTCACCTACGATGCCCAGATCCTCTCTGCCCACCGCGATCCCGACAAGCTCGAGGCCTATGTCAGGGCGAGCCACGCGAAGATCTTCATTGCGATCGCCGGCCTCTCCGCAGCGCTTCCCGGTGTTATCGCCTCGCGGACCGACAAGCCGGTCATCGGGGTTCCCGTGAGCGGGACGCTGAACGGGATGGACGCGCTGCTCTCGATCGCCCAGATGCCCAAAGGTGTGCCGGTTGCCTGCGTTGGCGTGGACAATGGCGACAACGCGGCGTGGCTGGCGATCCGGATCCTGAAGCTGGCAAAGAAGTAAAACCGGAATTGTCGTCCTTATTTTTTACACCCTGTTTTACGATAGGTATACCACGTAAATAATGGAAGAAAATGATTAAATATAATTTTAAGATTGGAAATATCCCTGCGACGTTATGGGGAAAAGAGAGTGAAAAACTTGTAATTGCAGTACATGGGAATTTATCCCATAAGGAAGATGCAGTTATTCAACTTCTCGCTCATGAGGCAATTCAAAAAGGGTATCAGGTCCTGAGCTTTGATTTGCCAGAACATGGCGAAAGAAAAGAGGAGAAGACACCTTGTAAGGTGCAAATTTGCGTTAGTAATCTGATGGAAATTTTGGAATATGCAAGAACTCAGTGGAAAGAGCTGAGCCTGTTTGCATGCAGTATGGGAGCATATTTCAGCCTTTTAGCCTATCACAATCTTGAATTGAAAAAAGCCCTTTTCTTGTCACCGGTGGTTGACATGGACCGGATTATAAGCAATATGATGGTGTGGTTTGATGTAACACCTGAGCGTTTACAGGAAGAAAGAACGATATCTACCCCTGTTGGTCAAAAGTTATATTGGGATTATTTCTGTTATGTGAAAGAACACCCTGTTGATACATGGGAAGTTGATACGAATATTTTATACGGAGCTAACGATAATTTGTGTGAATTTGATACAATCAGCCATTTTGCAGAAAAATTTCATTGTACATTAGAGATTCTGGAAACCGGAGAACATTACTTTCATACCGATGAACAATTAAAATTTTTTACTCACTGGTTACACAATCACATTGAGTAGAATAATTCCTATGTATCGGTGAATTTATTACATAACGGATGGGGAACGAAGGGAGCCCGGTCTCATCGGTGATGTGAACTGATTGAATCAGGGAGAGGGCTCTGGGATGAGAGGAACCCGCGAGCGTTCTTCTATCGCGGAAGGTGAAGCGCCAGTGAAGCCCCCTGGAGCATTAAAAGAGAGGGATTCCCCCATTTCCAGGCAGGTTATTTTTCCGCTCTCTTCCCCTTCTTTCTCCCGTGCGGGCAGACCCACACGCACAGCCCGCAGGTTGCGACACCGTCATTCTTCTCACGCTCCTTAAAATAGCGGTCGCAGGCCGCAGCATCGAACCGGGCCTCGCGGGGCTCTCCGGGCGAGAACGGTTTGCCGGTAAATGCATGCACCGGGCAGATATCGACACATGCCGTGCATTCCCCGCACCGCGATTCCATCGGGGACCCGGTCGGCTGGAGCGGCGCATCGGTCAGGACCGTGACCCACCGGACTCTCGGACCATGATCCGGAGTCACGAGCAGGCAGCTCTTCCCGATCCAGCCAAGCCCGGCCATGTGTGCCGCGAGTTTCTGGGAGAAGATCCCGCAGATGTGCTCGTTGCTCGTCCGCTTCGACGCGGGGACGGGAAATGCCCCGTAGCCTTCGCGCTGGAGAACATTTGCGATCCGGAGCGCTGCCTGATCGAGGGCGATGTTGACAACATCGTACGTAGTGTGACGGTACAGGATTGCTCCCTCGTTGTCTTTCTCCGGCAGGAGATCCACAACGCTGTCCTGCAACCGTATCCCCAGCACAACTCCCCGCGGATACCTCGCTGCCCGATCCCCTCCCTGCGCATGAATGAAGTCGCGGGCCGGGGTGAGATCCGCCACACCATAGTAATCAGCGTCAAGTGAACCGGCAAGAGACCGGATCTGTTTGTCAATTTCCTTGGACATCAGGAACTGCCTCCCAAGTGTTACTCGTTCTGCATCACGAAGAATGTGTACCCGTAATACCGTTTGTACTGCCGGTACATCTCAATCTCTTCCTGGAGGGGATCGAGAACGGCAGCACATGCAGGATCGGTCCCGTGGGTCTTTCTGAGCTCGGCAACCCGGGCAAGCATCGGGACATAGTAGTTCTCCCACCACCCGGCCTCAGGAAGCCGGTACGTGGCAATGAGACGGAGCCCGGTGTTCTTTACCTGCTCTCTTAATGCATCCTCTGTTTTGGGAATGTACCCCTCCTTCTCCCACCACCGCATCAATTCTGCGGGAGGATTTGGTTCAAACCAGGCGGCATCGGAGACTACCATATACCCGCCTTTCTTCACGAACGGTTTCCAGGCCCGGAGTCCCTCCTCAAAACCCATGATGAAAATTGCACCTTCGGACCAGATGAGATCGAACTGTCCCGGCTCGAACGGCAGGGCGTCCATGGATGCCGCCCGTGTCCTGATGCGCCCGCCCAGATGGTTTGCCGTTGCCCATGCGGTGATGCGGTCAAGGAATGGCTGGTGGTTGTCCACAGCGGTGATGGTGCCGCTTGTCAGGGCCGCAAGGTCGCGGGTCTGGGTGCCGGAGCCGCATCCGACATCGAGGATGTTTGCATGGTTGGGGAGCGGGGGAAGACAAGACCATACGTTCCTTGTCGCTTCAGGACATCCCGGTCCCTGCCGGGGGAGAGACTCGAATATCTGGTAAAAGAATGGATCCAGAGTCATTGCAGGAAAAATTTTGGGCGGGGGGATTGAGTGCTTTGTGGTTGGTAACACACCAGCCAGGCGGTTATCGCGTAGACTGAAAAGAGGGGCGGCGGGGAGGGGGTAATTCCCGCCCCGGTCGTTCGGCCGGTTTCCTGCTGATCGTTCTGATGATGTATGATGGTTTCATTCGCATAACTGAGGAGGCGATCCGTCAAGGCCGGTAGTGCGATGACGGATCAGCATGATAGAGTTCCCATAATGCGGACAGGGACAGGTTCCCGTTATCGTTTCCGGGATTGTGCCGGGAAGATTTCTCTCTTTTGCTGAATCTCTGGTGGAACGGTTGTTCGCTCATGGTTACTCCATCCTGCCCGGCGGTTCCGGGCCTGATCACGTGGTTGATCCCGGAGGTATATAATGAGCGGGAAGTTGGAAAAAAACACGGCTGTTTTTTCCAACCTGCCTTTGAAGAGGCCGGGAGTGCTCTGCAGGTTCCAGAATCACATGAGGGCAGGTGTTCACTATTCCCCTGGCAGAGAACAACAGGAGATGATAGTGAGGGAAAGACCGGGGAAGAACCTGCATTCTCAGTACTGGCACGTGCCATGACGAGGGATGAGAGAGAAGAACGGGGGACAAAACGTTCACTTTCGCGGTGCCCGTCCCCTCTCTTTATCCCTAAGGGCAGGAAACCTTTGACTATGGCAAAGAAAAAGATTGAGACCGTATGCGGGTTCTCGTGCAGCGACTGCGACCACCATAAGAAGGACTGCCCTGGCTGTGAAAAGGTAACGGGGAAACCATTCTGGACAGCATTTGTGAATATCGACCAGTGCCCGATTTACGAATGCTGCACGACCATGAAGAAACTCCCCCACTGCGGGAAATGTCCCGAGCTTGTCTGCGATCGGTTCACCCGGTTCAAGAATCCGGAGATGACGGACGAGCAGGCTGCAGCGGGGCTTGCAGCAGCTGAAAAAGAGCTCCGGAGCCGGAAATAACAGAACTGATAAGCAGGATTTTCAACCGGTTCGTGAAATGTTCTTACAATGCCTCTCCTGCACGAACCGGAAGTCAGCCTTGAAGACGTGCGGCTCTGTTCCCTGTCAATCTCGTCCCTTGAACTCGATGTGGCAATCCGGGTGCAGAATCCCAATCCCCTTGGCGTGACCCTGCGCGACCTGCCGTTTAAGGTGCTGTGCCGGGACGCGGAGCGATCCCGTCAGATCGCTTCCGGAAAAACCGGCCGGGTGAAGATACCTGCCCGGGACAGTACCCTTGTTCACGTCCCGGTCAGTTCGGACAATGCAATTCTCATCGGGGCGCTCGCTGCCTTCGTGACCCGGGGGAGCGTGAAGGTCACGATCACGGGGACGGCCGTCATCGATTGTATCTTTTTTTCCTGGTCGGTTCCGTTTTCCAAAACCCTGCCGGTGACCATGGAACAGGTCATGGGTTCCCTTACCGGGCAGAACGCGTAAAACCGGCCGGCTCTGTGCCCGCGGGATGGGGGGGGTCTGCCTGATACCCCCCCACCTTCCGGTTTTCAAAACGATCAGACCCCCCTGCCTGGGGGTGGGGGGGTATCCGGCATACCCCTCCCCCCCTTTGGCTGGATCATACCCCCCCATGATCATTTTCGGGTAGCCGGAAAATGACCTGATCCGTCGGAGACCTGCAAAATACCCCTCAAAAAAACGTGTGCAATAATGCGTACATCCCATTTTTGGGGAGGGGGGTGTCCGGCATACCCCCCCTCCCCTTTGCGTTTCAAATCGTGCAGACCCCCCCACCCGTTCAAAAAAATTCGCGGGAGACCCCCCTCTTGCGCCACCAATCCTCCAAGGGGGATGGGGCGCATGGGCGATGGCACCAGAAACAGATAATGCAGCACCATCTCAACCGGGGGCGCCACACCGGCGGGGGCATAGCCTCGGGGTGTATCTCCATACGAAATGATCAATTGCAGAGAACTAACAATTTCAGTCAAGGTCTGTTTGAAAATTTTTCATCAGGGTTTGATTTTTATTGTTCAACCGGACCCAGTCGGAGCGTAAGTACGGGGATCATGTGAGGCCGGATGTGCCTGCGACACCCCGTTTCTTCATGCGGGCTGAATACACGAACAATGCCAGTTCGCCCTCAGGGCTGATGCTGTACAGCGTCTCTTCTCCATGGTCCGGAGAGGTCTCTTCGGTAATAAGATTCCAGCCAGCCAGCGCCGCTACCATGCGGGAAAAGTCTGCCGGCGAGAGATCCAGCCCCCTGGTTTCACCGTCCGCATCGCGAACCGGGATCTGCCAGGCTCTGGTCTGGTTGAACAGGGTCTCTTTTGGCACCAGCGCCCGTTCCTCACGTTTTGGATCCTGCCCGCGGAAGAGGATGGTGAGGATCACGAGATAGTGCGGGTTGGCAGGGAGGTTCCTTGCGGGAAGTGTCGGGACCGGCACTCTCCGCGTCGGGGCATTTCCGAATGCATAATACGCGTCCCCGTCAACCCAGAGCGACATCGAGAAGAGGCCCATAGAAAGGCGTTTGGAGCCTGCGGAGATATCGAACGAGAACCGGGCATCAGGATGCCCGCTGAATATCCCGAGTACCGGGTCGCGGATCGCATCGAATGTTGCTGCATCAATACAGACCAGTGCACAGGCAATATTCCGTGAGAGGGAGATGGCATTTACCTCTTCAATCGCATTACGGATGGCGCACTTCCACATCCGTTTCTGGGTATCGTCCCGGGCCGAGGCGGTGTAGACCTCTTTTTCCGCAAAGACGAACGTATGCGTGACGGTCCGGAGATCCGCAAGAACCGCAGAATAGGTTTTGTGGATACGGTCACCCGCGCTGAGGATGAGGATATGTTCCTGCGGATCCATGCATAGTATCCGGTGTTGAACGATAAATGGCTGTCCGGGACGGCAATACCCGATCTCAAAGAAATCCGGATGTAAAACCGGAAATAACAAGATGAGACGAAGAGCAGTGCGGGTACGAGCGTCAGGATAAGGATCGCGATGGGCACGTGGAACTACGGGGAATTCTGCTTCATCTTGTATCTGATAATAAGTTCCTGCCAGTAGGGATCGGCCTTCAGCTGGGTGAGACCATCATTGAGGGTGGCAAGGAGTTCAGGATCGGATTTCCTGACCGCAATACCGTACCCTTCTTTTGTCCCGATAGTACCCAGGGTTTTGAGCGGTTTTTCGCCAATCATCGTTTTGAGAATATAGTCGTCGTACATCACGGCGTCCACCCTGCCGGCAGCGAGATCGTCAAGAGCGAGCGGGGTGTTGTTATAGAGTACCAACCGGTCGGGCGACATCCTGCCGGTTGAGACCAGGTTCGTATCAACCCAGACTGCCGCGGTGGAGCCGCTCTGGGTGCCGATGATTGCCGTTCCGGACGTTACATCCTTGAGGGTCAGCGCTGAGTCGTTTCGCGCTACTACGTCCTGGTTCACTTCCCAGTACGGTGTGCTGAAGTTGATCATTCCGGCCCGCTCGGGGGTAATCGACATCCCCGAGTAGACCAGGTCGATCTTTCCTGTCAGGAGCGAGATGATGATACTGTCCCATGCAGTTGGCTGGAACTTCACCTTCAGTCCCTTCTTCTGCGCAATCCACTGCATGGAATCGACATCGAACCCCGTTGGGCTGCCGCTGGAGTTGAGGTAACTGAACGGCGGATAATCACTGTCGATACCGACCACCAGGGTCTCCTGCAAGGATACGGCTGCCGGATCTGCCGAATAGGGGGCAGGGGCCTTTGGACTGCCAGAGATACACCCGGCAGTGGTGAGCAGCAGTCCGAGAAGGATCAGTGCAATGAAGCCCGGGAGAGAGGGTCGTCTCATCTGTACTACCTTCAAGCCCGAAAATTAAAAGACCTTACGATTCGGGAGGATGATAACAGGAAATAAAAAAATGGTGTTAGATGAAGAGCGGCGCGAGCACGAGCGTCAGGGTCGCGAGGAGCTTGATGAGCACGTGGAGTGACGGGCCGGCGGTGTCCTTGAACGGGTCGCCGAGCGTGTCGCCAACAACGGCTGCCTTGTGGGCCTCGCTGCCCTTGCCGCCGTGTGCACCGGACTCGATGTATTTCTTGGCATTGTCCCATGCACCGCCTGCATTGTTGAGGATGAGTGCAAGGAGGATGCCGGTGATGGTCGCGACCATGAGGAAGCCGGCGAGGGCCTCGTATTTCATGGTGACACCGATGATGATTGGGAACCCGATCACGAGGATGCCCGGGAGGACCATGTTCTTGAGCGCACCCTGGGTCGTGATATCGATGACGGCTGCATAGTCTGGTTTCTGGGTGCCTGCCATGATGGCGGGGTTCTTGAACTGGGTACGGACTGCACCGATCACGGACTGTGCGGTCTTGGAGACTGCACGGATGGCGAGGCTCGCAAAGACGAAGACCAGCATTGCGCCGAGAAGTGCCCCGACGAAGACCGGGACGCTTGCCAGGTTGACGACCTCGAATGCCTTGCCGGTGAGCTTGGCGATGTCGGCCATGTAGGCGTTGAAGAGCAGGAACACGGCAAGGGAGGCACTGCCGATCGCATATCCCTTTGTGAGTGCCTTCGTGGTGTTACCGGCTGCATCGAGCCGGTCCATGCGCTTCCTTACTTCCTCGGGTGCCTGGCTCATCTCGACGATACCGCCGGCATTGTCGGCGATAGGGCCAAAGGTGTCCATGGCAAGGACGTACGCACAGACCATCAGCATGCCCACGGTTGCAACGGCAGTTCCATAGAGGCCGCCGCCCGGGACACCGCTCATGGTACCGAACCAGTAGGAGATCAGGAGGGAGAGGCCAATGAGAATCGCGGGAATTGCGGTGGTCTCGAGACCGACCGAGAACCCGGTGATGATGTTGGTGGCTGCTCCTGTTTCAGAGGCGTCAGCGATCTCCTGCACCGGGCGGTAGTGGTGGTCGGTGTAATACATCGTAACCCGGAGGAAGAGCACCGAGAGGACGATACCAACGAGACCTGCAAAGAAGAAGTAGATCCAGTTGGGTGTTGTACCGAGGAGCCACTGGACCCCGAAGTAGAGGAAGATGGCTGAAATGACTGCAGTGATGTAGTACCCGCGGTTCATGGCGTCCATCGGGTCGGCACCGTCTTTGCCCTTGACAGAGAGGATACCGATCATGCTTGCCAGGAGACCGAGCGCACACATGACGATGGGGAAGAGAACCCCGTTGACACCGAAGATGGGGAAGAGCACAACACCGAGGATCATGGCACCGATGTTCTCGGCAGCTGTGGACTCGAAGAGGTCAGCACCACGGCCGGCACAGTCCCCGACATTGTCACCGACGAGATCGGCGATGGTGGCCGGGTTCCGGACATCGTCTTCGGGAATACCGGCTTCGACCTTTCCGACAAGGTCTGCGCCAACGTCAGCGGCCTTGGTGTAGATACCGCCGCCGAGCTGGGCGAAGAGTGCCACAAACGAGGCACCGAACCCGAACCCGAGGATGACGAAGGGGGTGGTCTGCGGGTTTGCCCCGAGCGCGATGTACGTCAGGGAGACACCGAGGAGCGACATTGAGGTAATGATCAGGCCGGAGATGGCCCCGCCGCGGAACGAGAAGTCGAGCGCCTTCCCGTCGCTGGTCTGGGCTGCAGCTGCCGTGCGGATGTTTGTCCTGACCGCAATGGACATTGCGACAACGCCGGCAACTGCACTGCATGCGGCACCGATGATATACGAAAATGCCGTATACATGGCAAGCGACTGCTGTCCGGTGAAGTAATAGACGGCAAAGATCACCACGGCCAATATGATGGCAATAATGGCGATAGTCGAGTACTGGCGCTTGATGAATGCTTCCGCACCCACCTTGATCGCATCGGAGACCTCGCGCATCTTGGGCGTCCCCTCATCCTGTGAGAGGAGATTACGCGCCAGGATAGCAGCAAGAATCAGTGCGATAACACATATCACAATGACAACGAGTAATGCTAGTTCGATCATTCCATGACCTCCCTGCTGTGGGAAGAACCCCCTCGATCTTCGGATCCTTCCCCCATAATGCACATAATGAGGAAGAAACCGTCCGGGACACTCTTACCGACACATCAGGTATGTTGATTTGGCATCAGCAGAGACCTGCTCAAATGACCCAAAGGAGGGCTCTTTTATGCTTCCGGAAATTCCCCGGCACACGTACACAACCCATCCTAAGAGATCATTAGTGCATTTTTGGAACATTAAACTTTTATCTATTACACGCCGACTGCACCACAGGCAAATCCGGGCAGAACGGGCACTATTTTTTGATTTTCCTGCCTTTTTATGAGTTTCCCGATCTACCCGGGAACATGCAGGGTTGGGTGGTGTTTCTCCGGTATCTGAAAAAAAACCTGTCTCCTGGTATCACCTGTTGGTGAAGAATCGTGAACAATTCCAATATGATTAATAATGAAAAATTCCCATATTCAGAGCGGGAGGGTATCTGGTGCAACTCACTCAGCTGTTGATATTTCTTATCCTGTTTCCGCTCATCGCAGCATTCTTTTTGCTGATCGCCAAAAAGGATGTCGAACGCAACTGGATTGTCAAACTGTCCGCACTGATCATCGGTGCAGTCAGTGTGTTCCTGCTCATCACGACCTATAACAAGGGAGCCATGCTGGTCTCGGTCATTCCCGCCGAACAGACCGGCATCCTCATGTTCGTCCTTGAGATGCTCATTGCCGTATACATCCTGTATCTCGGCATCACGTACAAGAAATGGCTTGCCGTGGCACTCATCCTGGTCCAGACCGTGATGATACTGTTCTTTGAACTGTTCTATGCCCACGGTGTGCACGTGGAGTCGAACCTGTTCATCGATGAATTCTCGCTCATCATGGCCATGATCATCGGTATCATCGGCAGTCTCATCTGCGTGTACTCGCTCGGGTACATGAAGTTCTTCCACGAGCACCACACGGAGATGCCGGACCGGCGACCGCGGTTCTTTGCCATCCTGTTCATCTTCCTTGCCGCCATGTTCGGGCTGGTCTTCTCCAACAATCTCCTCTGGGTGTACTTCTTCTGGGAGGTAACGACCCTCTGTTCGTTCCTCCTCATCGGGTACACGAAGACCGACGAAGCCATCAATAATGCATTCAGTGCCCTCTGGATGAACCTGCTCGGCGGCATTGCATTTACCTGTGCAATTATCTGGCTTGCTACCGCAGGCGGCGGCATGCTGGGCTTGAGCGACCTGCTGACCACCGGAAAGGCTATTGCGCTCATACCGGCAGCGCTCATCGGGTTTGCCGGCCTCACGAAGGCGGCACAACTGCCATTCTCCTCGTGGCTGGTGGGAGCCATGGTTGCCCCGACCCCGGTCTCGGCCCTGCTCCACTCCAGCACCATGGTGAAAGCCGGTGTCTATATTATTGTGCGGTTTGCACCGATCTTCCAGTCCACCTTTACCGGATACGTCATTGCCATGATAGGTGCGCTCACGTTCCTGATCGCATCGGGCATTGCGATCTCGCAGAGCAACGCGAAGCGTGTGCTCGCGTATTCCACGATTGCAAACCTGGGCCTTGTCGTTGCCTGCGCCGGCATCGGCACATACGAGGCGATCTGGGCAGCAATCCTCCTGATAGTCTTCCACGCGATCTCCAAGTCGCTCCTCTTCCTGGCAACAGGAACCGTCGAGCACCGGATCAAGAGCCGGGAGATCGACGATATGACCGGCCTTATCGTGCGCACGCCCAAGATTGCGGCGATGATGATCATCGGTATTGCCGGTATGTTCCTGGCCCCGTTCGGCATGTTGATCTCCAAGTGGGCGGCCATCCAGGCATTCATCGACGCGCCGTTAGGGTTCCTGTTCGTCATCATCCTTGTCTTCGGCAGCGCGATGACGGTCTTCTTCTGGGCCAAGTGGATGGGCAAGATCCTTACCGTCACCTCGGACGGCAAGAACATCGAGGGCGAGGTGGACAAGAGCGAGTGGGCAGCCCTGCTCTCCCTTGCCGGGCTCTCGTTTGTCACCACGCTCGTCTTCCCGCTCCTCTCGACCGTCCTCCTCGAGCCGTTCCTCCTCTTCAACTACGGCCACGTTGCCCGGCTCTCGCAGGACAACATCATCATCATGATCCTGATGCTCTTCCTGATTGTGCTGCTCCCGCTCTCGATCCTGATACCCCACCGGAAACACCGGCACCTCGCACCCTACATGGGCGGGAGGACGACCACGCAGGACATGCGCTTCTCGGGCTCGCTCGGTGTCCAGAAGAAGACGGTTCTCTCAAACTACTACCTCCATCCGTATTTCGGCGAGGCAAAGCTCCGTCCATTGGGAATCTGGCTCTGTTCGGCCCTGATCGTCATCATGCTCCTCGCCACGATCGCTAAAGGGGTGATTCTGTGATAAACATCGTCTGGGCAATTGTCTTTGTCCTTGTCGCCCCGCTCATAGGCGGGCTCATCGCCGGTATCGACCGGAAGATCACTGCACACATGCAGGGCCGGGTAGGCCCGTCCATCTTCCAGCCGTTCTGGGATGTGGGCAAGCTCTTCGAGAAAGAGAACGGGGTCGTGAACGAGACGCAGATCTTCTATGCGATCTGCTACGTGATCTTCATGGCCTTCACCGGAGCGCTCTTCTTTGCCGGGGGCGACCTCCTACTCGTCATCTTTGCGCTCACCCTTGCACAGATCTTCCTCGTGCTGGGCGCCTACTCTGCCAACTCTCCCTACAGTTTTGTCGGGGCAGAGCGGGAACTCCTCCAGATCATGGCCTACGAACCCATGGTGATCCTGGTTGCGGTCGGCCTGTACGTTGCAACAAAGAGCTTCAGTGTCAGCGATATCGCATCATCGACCGTCCCAGTCATTCTCCTCATCCCGGGTATCTTCCTCGGCTTCATTTACGTGCTGACCATCAAGCTGCGCAAATCGCCCTTCGATATCTCCACCTCGCATCATGCCCACCAGGAGATCGTCAAGGGGGTCACCACGGAGTTCTCCGGTCGCTCGCTTGCGTGGATCGAGATCACGCACTGGTACGAGACCGTCCTTCTGCTGGGGATCGTGTACCTCTTCTTCGCGTTCAACCCGCTGCTGGGCATAGCAGCGATCATCATCGTCTACCTGCTGGAGATCTTCCTCGATAACACGAACGCCCGTGCGAAGTGGCAGTTTGCCCTGAAGAGTTCGTGGCTGATTGCGGTGGTAGTGGGTGTGGTCAACCTGGCTGCCCTCTACGTCCTGAACGGAGGTGTATCATGACCTATCTGGCAAAGTCCCCGTGGATCCTCCACTACGATGCCTCGAGCTGCAATGGCTGCGACATCGAGGTGCTGGCCTGCCTGACCCCGATGTACGATGTCGAGCGGTTCGGTATCCTTAATACCGGCAACCCGAAGCATGCCGATATCTTCGTAATCACCGGCTCCATCAACGAGCAGAACCGTGAGATCGTGAAGAACCTCTACGACCAGATACCGCGCCCGAATGTTGTCGTGGCTGTGGGCATCTGCGCCTGCTCCGGCGGTGTCTTCCGGGAGTGCTACAATGTCTCCGGTGGGATCGACAAGGTGATCCCAGTGGACGTGTACGTGCCCGGCTGTGCCTGCCGCCCCGAATCGATCATCGATGGGATCGTGACGGCACTTGGCATATTGGAGGAGAAGCGGACGAAGATGGTGCTGGATGTTGACAAGAAGGAGCACCGGCACGCAGGACTGAATCCTGACCATATATTGTCAACAGGAGGCGTACAATGATGGCAGCACAGGTAATCACCCCGATTGGCGTCGGGGATGTCGTATCAAAGGCCGGACAGGCTAAGAAGGATGGCTACCGGCTCGTCCAGATCGGGTGCACGAAGATAGGCGATGATTTCGAGATCATCTACGTATACGACAAGGACTTCACCCTGCTGAGTTACCGGATCACCGTCAAAGAAGATGTGGTAATCCCGAGTATCAGCAGTGAATATTTCGGGGCGTTCGTGTACGAGAACGAGATCCACGACCTCTACGGACTCCACGTCAGCGGTATCAACATTGACTTCAAGGGCACGTTCTACAAGACGGCGATCAAACATCCGTTCAATGTGACCATCACAAAGGAGGGAGACTCATGTCAAAACAAATAACCGTGCCGTTCGGCCCGCAGCACCCGGTTCTTCCGGAACCGCTCCACCTCGACCTCGTGCTGGAGGATGAGACCGTTGTCGATGTGATCCCGTCGATCGGGTACGTGCACCGCGGACTCGAGAAACTCGTGGAGAAGCGGGAGTATACCGAGTACGTCTTCATCGCCGAGCGGATCTGCGGGATCTGCAGTTTCATCCACAGCCAGACCTATGTGCAGGGCATCGAGCAGATCATGGGCCTCGAAGTGCCCGAGCGTGCCACCTATCTCCGGACTATCTGGGGCGAATACTCAAGGCTCCACTCCCACCTCCTCTGGCTCGGGCTTTTTGCCGACAGCATGGGCTTTGAGAGCGTCTTCATGAACGCATGGCGCCTGAGGGAGCATATCCTCGACGATCTTGAGGCAACCACGGGTGGCCGTGTCATCCAGGGCGTCTGCAAGGTCGGGGGTGTCCGGAAGGATATCACCCCGGAGAAACTGGACGAGATGCTCAAAGGGCTCAGGGGTATGGAGCACGAGCTCAATGATCTCACGAACGTCTTTTTAAACGACAGCTCCATGAAGCACCGCCTCAGGGGCGTTGGCGTGCTTAAAAAGGAGGATGCGTATGTTCTCGGCGCCGTCGGCCCGACTGCCCGGGGGAGCGGCCTTGCCATCGATATCCGGAGCACCGGCTACGGGGCACTGGGCAAGATCAACTTCAAACCCGTGGTCGAATATGACGGCGACTGCTATGCCCGGTGTGCGGTCAGGGCAAAAGAGATGTTCACCTCGATCGACATCATCGAGCAGTGCATTAAGAAGATCCCTGATGGCCCGGTCGACATGAAAGTGACCGGGGCGCCGGACGGGGAGTACTTCTCGCGGACAGAGCAGCCCCGTGGCGAGGTCATCCACTACATCAAGGGCAATGGCAAGAAGAACCTGGTGCGGCACCGGGTGAGAACCCCGACGTTCACGAACATCCCCCCGCTTGTCACGCTTCTCAAGGGCGTTGATCTGGCGGATGTCCCGGTTGTCGTGTTGTCCATTGATCCCTGCATCGGCTGTGCGGAGCGGTGAGTGCCATGACCCTGTTCGAGAACACCAAGATTGTCATAAGCAGCCTGTTCACCCGCCCGGCAACCCTGATGTACCCGGCAAAGCCGGCCAAGAAGACCGCCAATACCCGCGGGCATGTCACCATCAACCCGGCAGGGTGCATCACCTGCCGCACCTGCCAGCGCAAGTGCCCCACGCAGGCGATCAATGTTGACGTGAAAGAGAAGACCTGGGAGATCGACAACATGCGCTGCGTGGTCTGCGCCGTGTGCGTTGACACCTGCCCGACCACGTGCCTGACCATGGACAACCAGTACCGCCCGGCCATGACGGCCCGGGGCGGCATTGAGAAGGTCACGGTCGCCGGCCCCAAGAAGAAGGAGCCGGCAGCAGCCCCGGCAAATGGGGCAAAACCGGCGGAAAAGAAGGAATAAATCCCACGCACTTTTTTTCCGGGAAGGTGAATCTCTCGTATCCCTCTTGTGGCGGGATTACTTTCACTCCATCCGGTATTTGATTTAAATTATATATTGTGTATTCTGTTTCAATGGATAAGCGTGCATTGTATCGCCATCTAAAAAGATCATGCAAAGCATATCCGTTTCGATCTCCTGTGCACAGCGGCAGAAAAATTTGGTTTTATCTGCCGCGGGGGAAAAGGAAGCCACAGAATTTTCGTTCGGGATGATGTTCGGGAGATGCTGAATTTTCAGGATGTTGGCGGCAAGGCAAAACCTTATCAGGTGAAACAGTTGTGTAAAATAATTGAGAACTATTCCCTGCTGGAGGAGGCCGACCATGCATAAATATACGATAGAGATTTTTTACAGCGAGGAAGACGGGGGGTATATTGCAGTAGTGCCCGAGCTTGCCGGTTGTTCTGCCTTTGGAGACTCTGAAGAAGCGGCGTTGCGTGAGGTCAAGGTCGCGATGGATCTCTGGCTCGATACTGCAAGGAGCGAGGGACGACCCATTCCCCAACCCCAGGGAAAAGAGTTATTGCAGGGAATTGTCGAGAAGAAGGATCGTGAATCTGCGGTTACATAAACCCTTTTTTTCACAGGAAAGAAAACGTCTCCGGCACCAGCGTCTGCAAATCAACGACCACCGCGAGCGCCGGTGTCGGGTTCACGTTCATCTGCTTCTGGAACGCGGTCTGGGACTGCCATGTCCCGGCATTGACGCCGAGCACGCCACGGTACGTCGTGATGCCCTTGATGTGGACATGGCCGGTGTGGAGGATCTCGGGCAGGGGATCGATGATCAGCCGGTCGGTCCTGCCGGCAGCGATCGGTGTCCGGCGGCCGTATGCGGGGGCGAGATGGCGGCGGATCAGCATCTCCTCCATCATCAGCCCGCTCTGGTCATAGGAGGCCCCGGGGATCAGGCCGATCATGTCATCGATGGACCTCCCGTGGTACATCAGCACCCGGACCCCCTGGAGGTTGACCATAGCCGGGTTCTCGACCAGCGTGCAGTTGGAGGGGAATTTTTTTGTGAACGCCTCCGGGATCACGGGCTGGGGCTCAGCGCCCCGCACAACGTCGTGGTTGCCGGGTGCGGCAACGATCTTGATCCGTGAGGGAAGATCGGCGAGCATGGCCCCGAACGCATCGTACTGCTCGTAGATGTTCTTGATCGTCAGTTCTGCGTCCTGGTTCGGGTAGATACCGATACCGTCAACGAGATCCCCGGCAATCAGGAGGTACTGGTAATCCGAATCCGAGAGCCAGTCGGCAAACCGGTTCCAGGCGCCTTCGAGGAACGTGTTGCTCCCGACATGGACATCCGAGATCAGGACCGCTTTTCCCGGCTGTTCGCTCCTGAACGGGGTATTGTCGATGCGGATGTCCGGGCGGTAGATCTGACTGGCAAAGAAGAGGTGTCCGTCGCTCGAGAGCTTTCCCTTCACCCCGATCACCTCGTCGTGGACGACCTTCTCGGCATCCGTGTACCCCGGCTTGCCCTGCCGGAAGAGCACCTTTATACTGGCAGACAGGTCCTCAATCTCAACCATGCGATGGTTGTTTTTCGTGGTGCTCATATCCACGACCATCCCGATGACGGTGCATTCCTCCTGCCGGTAGCGGGTACTCTTGGTCAGCGCCTCGATGGGGATTGCGCCGGTACGCGCCCGGATCATCCCGCCAAGGCGGCTGAAACGGTCCCGGAAATAGTAGAGGTAATCGCCGGTCCCGTTCACGGGACCTGATGTGCCCGCGGTCCCGCTGACAACCTCGAGGCTGGGATCGAGAAGGAACCGGGTCCCGTCCCGGGTGGCGTGCATCCCGGGGATATGTTTTGCAGATACGACAACGGTATCTGCCGGCACCTGTGCAAGGATCCGGTCGATCAGTTCCGGCTGGTCCTGCTCCTGGATATAGCGCACCACGTCCGGGTGTACCTGGAACCCGGTATCGAGGAAGCGGAACGCGATCTCCTGCACAGTGAGCATACCAGATCATTGGTTGCCGGCAAAATATAGCCTGCCATCCCGACCCTGCCGTGAGACCCGCCCCACGGGGAAACGAACGGATTCATTATCCCAGGGATAAAACAGGTACCAGCAGCCGGGTGCGCATTCATGTACGGGATCCTCTCAACGCTGGTACTGGGTTTTCTCATCGGTCTCACCGGGGCGCTTGCGCCCGGCCCCACGCTGGTCGCTACCATCAACGCATCCCTTGCCGGGAACTGGACCGCGGGCCTGAAGGTGTCGCTCGGCCATATCATCATCGAGACTGCCCTGTTCTTCTTAATCATCCTCGGCCTTGCAGGGTTTGCCACTCCTTACACCACGGGAATTGCCGTGATCGGGGGAATAGCGCTCATCATCTTCGGGATCATGACGATTAGCGGCAGCCGGAGCGCAAGCCTTACCACTGCACCCGCGCAGGCGGCGGCCAATCCGTACATGGCCGGACTCCTGACCAGTGCCGCCAACCCTTACTTCTGGATCTGGTGGCTCTCGGTCGGGAGCGCCCTCCTCATCTCGTCGCTTGAAGGCGGGCTCCTCCTTGCCGCGGTCTTCATGATCGGCCACTGGGCTGCCGATACCGGTTGGTACACGTTCGTCTCGACCGGTATAGCCAAGGGGAGGAATTTTCTTTCGGACACCGCGTATCACCGGATCATGGCCGTCTGCGGGATCTTCCTTGTCCTCTTCGGCCTCTCCTACCTTTCAGGTTCTCTCATGCCCCGCTGACGGCTTCACTCCAAAGGCGATCCCGCATGGTTAATGTGTGCGGGATTCAACACTATACAAAACCCGCAGGCATACCGATGGCTGACAAAGACACTCCCCGGGATATCCGCACGCTCTTCGCACAATTCCGTACCAGTGACCACTGGGCAGTATCGCTCGCCCGGGACCTCCTCTGGGTGGTGGCAGTTGTCGGCGGGATCGCGCTCGCCCTGTTCCTCATCTGCGGCACATGGCCCGCGGTCGTCACCATTGAATCGGGAAGCATGGTTCCCAACATGAACATCGGCGACCTCGTTGTCGTAGTCGATAAGGACCGGTACGGGGAGTTCATGACCTGGGAAGAGGGAAAAGCTGCGAATGTCTCGAAGTTCAACAGCTACGGCGACGTGATCATCTACAAACCCAACGGTATGTCCTCGGTCCATCCGATCATCCACCGGACCATGGTCTATGCCACGAACGCCATGCCGCTGACCGAGATCCGTGGCAACCAGCTCAAGACGAATTATACGGTTGCCCATGACGGCTACATCACCTGGGGGGACAACAACCCGGCCCCGGACCAGTTCGTCTCCTACAAGGGTATCGGCACACCCGAACCGGTAAAGAACGAGTGGATTGTCGGCAAGGCGCTCTTTACCGTGCCGATTGTTGGGTATCTCCCGCTCCATATCTGGGAAGTTGTGGTGGCTGTCATCATCATCATGGCACTGCACGAACTCTACCTCCGCTCAAAGGAAGGCAAAGAGGAGAAGAAGGGCAGCGACAGATCCAGGAAGAAGGCCGGAAAGAAGTAACGGGAGGATACGGGACCATGACCACAACTACGATACCGGCGCTCCTTTCCGATGTGGCGGGCGGGCACCGGCTCACCGGAGAGGAGGCTGCATTGCTCCTGAAGGCCACCGGCCGGGATGTCTGGACGATCACCACAGCAGCAGACGAGATGCGGGAGTATCGGGCAGGGAATACCGTTACGTATGTCCGGAACCAGAACGTGCATGTGACCAACATCTGCAAGAACCTCTGCGGGTTCTGCGGGTTCGGGCGGAAGAAGACCGACGAGGGGGCGTACTGCCATGACAAGGATGGCATCCAGGAGCAGGCCCGGCTCGCGTAAGAGCGGAAGGTGACCGAGATCTGCCTCCTCTCAGGAGTTCACCCGGGCTTCACGCTCGACACGTACGTGGACATGATGCACTGGATCCACGAGGCGGCACCCGGTGTCCACATCCATGCCTTCAGCCCCGACGAGGTTGCCCATGTGGCTCACCGGGGAGGTCTCTCAACGCCGGAAGTGATTGCCCGGCTCAGGGATGAGGGACTGGGAACCATCCAGGGCACGGCAGCGGAGATCCTCGTGGACTCCGTCCGCCAGGTAATCTGCCCCCGGAAGGTCTCCACCGCCGACTGGGTCCGGATCATAAAGGAAGCCCACACGGCCGGCCTGCGGTCGACTGCGACAATCATGTACGGGTCGTACGAGACCCCCGAAGACCAGGCGACCCATCTCGGGCTCCTGCGGGATATCCAGGACGAGACGCACGGGTTCACGGAACTCGTCACCCTCCCGTTCGTCCACACCAACACCCCGATCTACCAGCAGGGCATTGCCCGGGCCGGGCCCACCGGCCGGGAAGACCTGCTGATGCTTGCCGTTTCCCGTCTCTTCCTTGACAACTTCAACAATGTCCAGGTCGCATGGGGCAAGGTGGGCTTAAAGATGACCCAGCTCGCGCTCCTCTCGGGAGCCAACGATCTTGCCGGCACCATGTTCACGGACGACGTGACCGGCGACGCCGGGGCATCGGGATCGGACTACCTCGATCCAAAAGACATGGAACGCATTGTCACCGATCTCGGCCGGACGCTCCGGCAGCGGACAACGTTCTACGAGCTGGTATAACCGGGAATAAAAGAGAGATCGGGAAAAGAATTCCTTTTTTAGAGCAGTTCCAGCGCCTGGCGGCCGGTCATGCCGTTAGTGATCCCCCGGCCCATGGCCGAACGGTTCGCCTCTTTGACGATCCCTTTCAACAGGTCATCGATGGTGGCAATCGATGGCCCGGTGGACGGCCGCACCTTTGCTGCCGGGTAACTGAACGAGTCGAGCGCCGCCACATCGAAGGCGCCGCACCCGACCAGCCCCACATCGGTCCTGACCGCGACAAGATTCGCCGGCCCGAGGGGGATGACAAAACCCTCTGCACCTTTCTTTGATAACTGGACAGTGACCTGCTGCATGATCTTCCCTGAAGAATGATTGACGCAGGGAAATATGAACCATGCGACAGGAACCTGTGCAGGGAACCGGTACAATCACTTTTATAGAGGTTCCGCCCATCGTTCATTACGACGAGGTTGGGGAATGGGAAGCGATCTGAAGACACTTCTTGATGACGTGAAGGCTGGCCACCGGCTGACGGAGAAGGAAGCTCTCCGGCTCTTCCGGACCACCGGCCGACAGGTCTGGGAGATTGCAACCGCAGCAGACGAGGTGCGCGAAGAACGTGCGGGGAATGCGGTGACGTACGTGCGGAACCAGAACATCAACGTGACCAATCTCTGCGTGAACGCCTGCGGGTTCTGCGGGTACTCGAAGAAACCCGGCGATGAAGGGATCTATTTCCATGACAAAGCCGCGATCCAGAAGAAAGTATCCCTGGCACTGGAGCGCAAGGTCACGGAGATCTGCACGGTGAGCGGCCTCCACCCGGACTTCACCGCGCAGTCCTATACCGATGTATACCGCTGGATCCGCGAGGCGGCCCCGGGTGTCCACATCCACGCGGGCAACCCGATGGAAGTTGCCTATGCTGCAAAGAAGAGCAGGATGAGCACGGTTGAGGTACTCGAGGCGATGAAAGAGGCCGGCCTCAATTCCCTGTGCGGGACGGCAGCGGAGATCCTCGTGGATGATATACGGCAGAAGATCTGCAAGGAGAAGATCCCGACAAAAGAATGGGTCCGGATCATCACCGAGGCGCACGGCCTCGGGATTCCGTCAACTGCCACCATCATGTACGGGCACTGCGAGAGCAACGAAGACCGGGCAGCGCACCTTGCGATCCTCCGGGACATCCAGGATGAGACGGGAGGGTTCACCGAGTTCGTCCCGCTCTCGTTCATCCACATGAACACCCCGATCTTCCGGCAGGGGAAGGCCCGGGCGGGGGCAACGGGCCGGGAGGACCAGTTGATGGTCGCGGTTGCCCGGCTCTTCCTTGACAATTTTAAAAACATCCAGGTCTCGTGGGTGAAGGAAGGGATCAAGATGGCCCAGCTGGGCTTGATTGCCGGAGCCAACGATCTCGGGGGCACGGTCTTCGAGGAGAGTATCTCCAAGGGGGCGGGGGCTACCAACACAGACTACCTCGACCCGAAGGAGATGCAGCGGATAGCAGAGGATCTCGGGCGGACTCTTGCCCGGCGCTCAACCCTGTACCAACTGCTCTGATGTCCTGCACCGGTCTCCTTTTATGATACTGGTGCACCCACTACCATGGTGAAATGATGCGAAGAAAAGACCGGGAGATCCTTGATCCGGCCGAGATGGCAGCAATCCTGACCGAGGCGACCGTGTGCCGGATAGCGATGACCGACGGCGACGAACCCTATGTAGTCCCGCTCTGTTTCGGTTTCATGGACAATGCGATCTGGATCCATTCCGCCCGCGTGGGAAAGAAGATCGGGCTGCTCACCAGGAACCCTCATTGCTGCGTCGAGGTGGATGTGAATGGCGGCCCTCTGCCGGATGAGAAACCCTGCCGCTGGGAATTCCGGTACAAAAGTGTCATCTGCAACGGGGATGCACGGGTTGTTGACGACAACCATGAAAAGAGAAAAGGCCTTGACTGCATCCTGCAGCATTACGGGGCAGGAGAACATTCCTTCACGGACCAGGAGCTTGACAGCGTCTGCGTGATGAAAATTGCGATAACCGGGATGACCGGGAAAAAATACGGGTATTGATAGTACCTAATCGTGGTGGGGTTTTAGGAGGCGGACAATCTTGTCCCCGATCTTCTGCGCTTTTTTCATGGATTCTTCGTCCTTCAGCACATCACCCTCGTGGTATCCCGTGCCCTTCACCGACCCGAGCGAGGCGAACTCGTGGGTGGAGAGGAAGCCTTCGAGCGTCTGGATCGTCCGGCTCGCCCCCTTGTTGGCATGGACGGCAACAGCAACCCCTTTCTTTCCCGCGAGCTGGCGGTCGTGGTACAGCGAATAGGTGCGGTCGATGAAGTTCTTGACCTGCCCGCCGACATCGTAATAGTAGGTCGGCGACCCGATGACAAGGACATCGCATTTCATCACCTTCTGGATCACCTCGTCCCAGTCATCGTTCTCGATCACGCACTTCTTGGTCTCCCTGCACTTCTCGCAGCCAAGGCAGTGCAGGATCTTCCTGCCCGCAAGCGAGACAAACTCCGTCTTCACGCCCCCCTCTTCGCAGCGCCCGAGGATGGTCCCTACCAGTTCCGCCGTGTTCCCCTTCTTGCGCATGCTCCCCGATATGCCCAGAACCCTCATTTCCCTCATATATTACCCATACAGCACTACGGGCTCATGATAGTTGTGGTGACCGGATCGAGCCCGAGACTGCGGAAGGCTTCGGTGATCTCCCGGTGCGGGTCGATCTCCCGCCAGAACAGGTGAGAATTACACCGGCAGTCGCTGCACCCGAAGGAGGGAACGGACGGGTCCCCGAGTGCCCCTGCGAGCCGGCATTCGAGCCGCTCTTCGGTAACCGCGTGGACGGTATACAGGAGCGAACACCGGGGGGAGGTGGACAGGTAATCGACATGCCATTTCGGCGTCCTGTCCTTTGCCCGGGAGAGGCTGACATGGCGACCGAGCCGGGCAAGGCCCCCGCTCCCGAGTGCCGAACCGACATAGATATGCCAGCCCTCACGGAACGTGACCGGCCCGAGCGCCCCGACCTTTATTGTACAGGCCGGATTCCAAAAAACAAGACAATAGATGCCCTTATCCATACCCGCTCTTCATCAGCCCGAGTGCCGCTGCAATGCACCGGCTGCCGTTCTCTTCCGTGGGCTCCCCGTGGCCGGCATAGAGCCCTTCAACATCCAGCACCGAGAGCCGTTCGAGCGAACGCCCGAGATCGGTCCTGCTCCCGCCGGGGAAATCATAGCGCCCGAAGTACCCGTCCGCAAAGACCGTGTCGCCGGAGATGAGCACCCGGTCCTTCTCCGAGTACAGGCAGATACAGCCCGGCGTGTGCCCCGGGGTGTGGATGACAACGAAGTCGCCAATCGTATCCCCGTCCCTGAGCTTGATGTCGGGGAGAATGCCCGGCGAACGGGAGCCAAAGTTCATGGAAAGGGACTTTATATCCTCAAGGAGGCCGAGTGCATCCACCGTGTGGATGGCGACCTTTGCCTTGCACATGTGGGCTATCTCCTTTACCCTTGCGGTATGGTCGAAATGGCAGTGCGTCAGGACAATCGTCTCGATCTGCTCCTTGTAGGGAGCCACCTCCATGGGCATGACCCCCGCGTCCACCAGGATGTTTCCCACAACATAGGCATTTGCCCACGGATCGCCACTGTACAGCCACTCGACCTGCATGCACAATAATAAGGACTCAAAACAGATGTTTCTTATGGACTCGCTCATCCGCAGGTGCAGGAAAGGACTCCCGAAAGAACTGGAGGCAGTTGCACGGGCGGAAGGAATGGAACCGGTACGGCTTGCCCGGGGTATTGTTGACGGACGGATCGTGATCCCGAAGAACCCGGGCCGGAAGCACCGGGCATGTGCAATCGGCGAAGGCTGCACGGTCAAGATCAATATCAATATCGGGACCTCGGGCTCCCGCTGCGACCCGGCCCTTGAGATGAAGAAGGCGCAGGCAGCGCTCGACAATGGCGCCGATGCCCTCATGGACCTCTCGACCGGCGGGGACCTGGTCGCGATCCGGAAGAAGATCCTCAAACTGGATACAACGGTCGGCACCGTCCCGGTGTACGAGGCAGTGCGCAGGGCGGGCAATGCGGTCGATGTCACGCCCGACCTGCTCTTCAAGGTGATCCGGGAGCACTGCCAGCAGGGCGTGGACTTCCTGACCCTCCACTGCGGGGTGAACCGGCAGGCGCTCGAAGCCCTCAAAGCCGATCCGCGCCTCATGGGCGTGGTGAGCCGGGGCGGGTCATTCCACTGCGCGATGATGATGCAGCGGGAAGAGGAGAACCCGCTCTATGCCGAGTACGATTACCTGCTGGAGATCCTCAAAGAGTACGATGTCACGGTCAGCCTCGGCGACGGGATGCGGCCCGGCTGCCTGCAGGACGCGGAGAAACTGGCAAAATCGGTGGAGTACAATACTCTTGGCCTGCTTGCCAAGAAGGCACAGGCTGCCGGCGTCCAGCGGATGATCGAGGGCCCGGGCCACATGCCCCTCGACCAGGTGGGCTACAACGTGAAGATGATCAAGGAGATCACCAGCCACGCCCCGCTCTACCTGCTTGGGCCCATCGTCACCGACATTGCGCCCGGCTACGACCACGTTGTCGCGGCGATCGGCGGGGCTGCGGCCTGCCAGAACGGTGCCGACTTCCTCTGCATGGTCTCGCCCAGCGAGCACCTTGCCCTGCCGGATGTCGCGGACATCATCGAAGGCACCCGGATCGCGAAGATCGCGGCGCATGTCGGCGATACCGTCCGCAGGCCCGAAGGGTTCCGGATGGAGCGCGAGGTGCAGATGGCGGAAGCCCGGCACGAACTGGACTGGGACGAACAGTTCAGACTCGCACTTTACGGCGACCATGCCCGGGAGATCCACGAGCGGGATGGTGCAACGGAGACCTGCTCGATGTGCGGGGACCTGTGCGCTGTGAAGATGGTGAACGAGCTGTTCGGGACCGGGAAGAAGAACGCGGGAACGAAGAAGGATAAACCGAAGGATTCGCCGCGTCCCTGATTATAGCCCCCATTTTTGTATTTCGAACTTTTTTTTCTCTCTACTGCACGGAAATAGATAAAATCGTGCATTATAATGTTACAAATACACGAAAACACACGATCCGGACGGACGGGAATGGTGCCGATAATGGATCAGATCGAATCTTCCGGAGGAATTATCGCATCGAGGATTGGGATAATCCGGGGTACGACCTGCCATGCGATCTCCTTTACCATATCCTTATCGGGTCTGCAAAAGTCTGTTTCGAAGGTCTCATATGTCCTCACAAGAAGATCCCAGGGGAGATCGGGGTATCTCAGGCGGGTTGGTGCATCAACTCTCTGTGCGGAGACGGCAAGCTCCCAGCAGCCATGGGATATTGCGTGAAATGCCATCTCGTCCTTGTCGATTGATTCTGGTGAAGAGTTACCGGTGATCTTCCGGATGTTCCGGGCAGCTATGAGCATATCGAGAAGGTACGACATCTGGCGGAGGACAGGGGGTTTGCCGGAGAGCATCCCTTTTCTTCTGATATAGTTCTCGCTCTGCTCCACGGATCGGCGATCCGCGATATCCACTTTTCGGGAGAAGAGTTCTTCGAGTTCTGCCTGCATGGTGTTCATGTCGAACAACGAGGTTCTGTCATCGGGAGAGAATTCGATCATCACATCGATATCACTGTCGGGACGAAAATCGTCCCGCATGATGGAGCCGTAAAAGGAAAATCTGTGGATATTCCACTTTTTACAGAATGCCCGGATGATCTCTTCCGGCATGGCGATATGCCGGTTCGCGATACGGAGGTCTGGATCTTTCATGGTTCTTCCAGATGTTTCACGTATTATCTGACCTGTTCTGCTGCCCAGCGGATGACTGCCTGAGCCCGTACAACAGCCAGATCGTACTCCTTCTACCGGTTGTTCGAAGCCCGGGTATCGCGTATCGGATGCATACGAGGTAAGGGTGACTGCGTCCCACAGGTCTTCGGGAACGGGGATGCCCTGCTTTCCAAGCGTGGAGAGGAGGGCGTTGATATCGTGGGTGTACGGATAGGGGATCTTTCTGGCGACAAACACCGCTTTGAGCGCTTTTTCTGCGGCCTGCTGGGCCTGGTAGCAGAGATCCTCATAGAGTACCCCCGGCGTTTTTGCACCGGCAAGTGCAAGAGAACTTTCAGCCCTGCGGAGCCATTCGTCCGGGTTATCAGGTGAGCGTGTTTTTCCTTTCATAGACTACCCGTCCCTCTTTCAGTGCCGGGTATACGACACTGAACGGGGAATTCCGGTACTGTTCAACCTGGTGGGGGGTGACCACGACCAGATCGATCGCCCGTGCGATGCCCCGCATCTTCAGGTAAATCGCCCCTGCAACGGTTCTCGGGTTATACCTGCCAGCTTTCACGATGAGGAAATCAAGGTCACTTTCAGGACCTGCCGTGCCGCGTGCAGCAGAGCCGAAGAGGAGAACCTGTTCAGGGTTGGCAGCGTCAACGATACGGCGGATAATCTCGTCGAGCTCGGTATTCTCCAGAAGCAGTACCGGTGGCGCCATTTCTTCCTTAGTGTGGATGGGCGGGAGGAATAATCAACGTTTGGCCGGGTAAAGCGGAATTTACGGACGAACCGTTCAGTCTCGCACTCTACAGCGACCATGCCCGGGAGATCCACGAGCGGGACGGCGAGAAAGAGACCTGCCCGGTGTGCGGGGATTTGTGTGCTGTCAAGGTGGTGAACGAGTTGTTCGGGACCGGGAAGAAAAAGATTGGGAAGGGAAAGAAAGATCAGCGCTTGTAGAGGAAACACCCTTTTTCCGGGATGATTGAGAATGGTGGATTATATGAAAAGTCCCTATTAATCTTCCAGCCCGTCTCTCTCCAGCCATTTCCCGATGGGTTCGTAGATGACAGTCCCCTTGATGCCAAACCACTCTTCCTCAACCACCCGATCCTCTGATTCGGTAAGGATACGGAGCCGGTCGCACTGGAGCTCCCGTCCTGCTTTGAGAAGAGCCCTGACTTCCCGTTCCTTTGTCGTTTGGGATCCGATATATGTGCATACCTGGATAAGCTCTGATACCTGGTTTTGCCTCCGGATTACAAAATCCACTTCTTCCTGCTGGGCATTTTTCCAGGTATAGCATGAAAGCAAGCCGTTCATCTCATGCCGTTTCAGGGCAATAGCGACAAGGTTTTCATAGAGCCGCCCGCGATTCTCTGAAAAGGCTGCGGCTTTTGCCTGGATGAATCCGTTATCGATACAATAGATCTTCCGGTTTGCCGTGATCTGCTCTTTTACCTTGAATGAGAATCTCGGGATGGAGAAGAAGAGGAAGGTCTGTTCAAGATAACCTAAGTATTTCTTGACGGTGTGGACACTCCGGCTGCCGGTTACCTTCGCGAGCGTGGAGTAGGAATATTCGCTTGCAACATTGGAGATAAGGTACAGTGCCAGATTTTCGATAGCAGGGACTGAACGGATGTGATACCTTTTCACGATATCCTTGTACACGACCGCATCGAAAAGGGTTGAGAGGTATTCCTTCCCCTCAAGATCTTTCAGGATCACTTCGGGGAATCCTCCGGTCTTCGCGTACCGAGCAAGCATGGCCTGTTTCTCTGTGGCGGTTACACGTGTGCCACGCGTGCGCAGGACTTCCCGGAACGAGAAGGGGAAGAGCGTGGTCTGGAGGTATCTTCCGGTCAGGTGCGTGGCAAGTTCGGAGCTGAGGAGCTGGGAGTTGCTGCCGGTGAGAATGAGGCGATACCCCTCCCGCTGGAGCCGGTTGACGAAGAGTTCCCAGCCCGGCAGGTTCTGGATCTCGTCGAGGAAGAGAACTTTCGGTGAACCGAACACATCCTTTACTGCCGCGATGATCTCGTCACCTTCCCGTGCCGCAAGCCGTTCGTCATCGAAGTTCACGTACCCGAACCTGCCATCCTCCGGCAGCTGATGCATGGCAAAGAACGATTTCCCGGCTCTTCGTGGTCCTGAAATTACCCGTATCAGGTCGCCCGACCTCTCGCTGATCGCGGCATCCCGTTCTATATACCGCTCCTTAAGCCTGCTCTCGATCTCGCGTCGCTGGGTGATCAGTGCATCGGTTACTGCCATTCGATGTTCCTGAAACATTATAGTGCACGGAAATAGATAAAATCGTGCATTATAATGTTATACATGCACGAAATCCGGTGGGTGCCCGGCACCGGGTCGCTTGGGATGGGGCATCTTCACTTTTTACAGTATTTCGTGTACACTATCAAATTTCCCTAACGATTTAAGGCCATATTGATTGAAACATTCATTAATTTACTAAGTTTTTGTCTTGAGGACAAGTTGCAACACAGAATTAAAATCAATCAATTCACCGTCTGCGAACCGAGATGTGAAAAAATTTTGAAGGGTCGGATACCCCGTTGATTCCAGAAATGCGAAATTAATCCATTCATAATATTGTTGATAATGAGCCTGACTGAAGAAATTATTAGCGATTTTCACTAACAATAATATTTCTAATAATTGTGGCAGAACTAACGAGCTGTTTTCATATTTTTTCTTTTGATATCTTCGATATTCACTTACACAATCGTCAATATTCCATGGCCATTCTTGCCCTGTTAGTATTGTGAAGATAAGATTCTCAATTTTACATATTTTTAGACAATCGAGAATTTCTCGTTGTTTACATAGTTGTGCAAATAACTTGGTTCGTTTATCTTCGGGAAGACGGAGATTGTACAAACAATAGTGTATTACCATCGGAATCCTATTTCTCATCTCGGCTTGTGAGATCATAGTTTCATACAATTCCATGAGATCTGAACAATTTGTCATTGGCTTTTGATTGTAGATTGAATTGATATATTGGGAGAAAAAACCGGATAATCTACCACTCACTTCAAATTTCTGAAAACCTTCCGTTCGCCATATCCAATATTCAGGGGCCATTTTCATGATTAAAATACCGGGCAACTCGCTACGGTAATCAAAATTTTCACTTTCGAGATACTCTTGTTCAGAAATGTAGTTATTAATCACATGGTGCGTTAATCGAATTAAACCCGAATAGGTAAAATATGGCGAATTGTCGTGATGGTAAACATCACCTTCTGCGATTGTGGGATGTTTCAAATGTAGAAGGATAGGCTTGAGTTCATGTGCAAAAGACGATCTCATCGAATAGGCGTTTATTAGGGCTTTTTCGATTTCCGAGCGACGGATAGGATGTTTTACATCACGGGATTCTTCAATAAAAAAGGAATCAGTAATATTACTGAGTACAAAATTTGTAAACCTTTTTTGAAGCTTTAAGTGTTGGTCTTTCAATATCGTTTTTTGAATTTTTAAATGGATTTCCGGATCGATTCCATAAAGAATTCCATTCATCTCTTCTGATTTTTGATAATCTTCCCAAATTGGCTGATAATTGTCACCTTTTTGGCTTAAAGATTCCAGACAATAAATCAACATGGAATAGGAAAGATCAAAATTATAATCAAGAATTTTCAATGAATTCGAAAATGCGATTGTACAACTAATAACCGAATTAAATTTTTTACGAGGTAATCCAATTACTTTTCTAATAATTTTTGAAAACTGTTCGATCTCCTCAAGTCTTCCATGTATGTGTGGATCGAAGTAACGAGGTACGTAGTTTGAGGGGCGTGGGGATTGCATCCCGCCTTTTGAAGGTCGACAAAACCGTTCAATATTTTCTTTTTCTGAGTCGAATAGTGCTCGCAATCCAAAAATGCATAGGGACTCAAACTCTTGTACAATTTCTTCATCTCCTGTTCGGACAAGAACAGGATCCTTCTCAATTTGATTCAAATATTTGACAACATAAGCAAAATCATGATTTTTCTCGTAAAATGGAATTAACGTCGTTATACAAGTGTTAATCTCAGAAATCCAGGAATAGTTAGAAAATAAGACATTATATCCGTCTGATTTTGACAGTTCATCCGTGTTAAAAAATTTCCCGGAAATAATCTGTAACATGATACCTCAATGAATTCGAAGAATTGTTCTTTTTCATCTAGATTAGTATATCGTTAAATATCAAATCACTAAAAACCAACGAATATTTCTCGATGACATAAACCGAATCAAACGAATTCCTCACCTGATCCAACTCTCTAGGTACTATAGAGTTTCCCACCCCAAGTACGAGGAAATCGGTAATCTCCATCCCCTCTGTCAACCTGTGACTAAATAAACGGTGGGGCAGGGAAATTCCTGCCCCGTTTGTTCTTCGTGCGACACCTTTTGGCTATAAGATCCGCTTATCCCAACACCGCAACTGTATCCGCCCACGTCTCGACCCTGTTCCGGATCCTCTCGTCCGAGAACGAGGTGAGGGTCACCTGCTCCCGGCAGAAGTTCACGAAGGAGATCTCGCCATTGGCATCGTGGCACCGGAGGGTGGCCGCGAACCGCTCGTTCGCTGAGTCCCGGACTGCTGTCCCCCCAAATGCAAGAGGGGGGTATACCCGATACCCCCCTCCATGGCTCATGCAATATCCCAACATCCATGAACTCACGTCAGAGAATCAGAATTTATTCGCTGAGTGGAGGGAGGTCTCCCGCGAATTTTATTGAGCGGGTGGGGGGGTCTGCACGATTTGAAACGCAAAGGGGAGGGGGGTATGCCGGACACCCCCCTCCTCAAAAATGGGATGTACGCATTATTGCACACGTTTTTTGGAGGGATATTTTGCAGGTCTCCGACGGATCAAGTCATTTTCAGGCTACCCGAAAATGATCATGGGGGGGTATGATCCAGCCAAAGGGGAGATTGCTCGTGATTTTAGAGTTACCCGTCAAAGAGTGTATCAACTCATTTCCCAGTTCAAAAAGTCCGGAAAATATCCTACCCGCAGGAAAACCGGAAGAAAACCCCAACCAATTGATGAAAGAACCGAAGCGTTGATTCTCGAAAGCCATCGAGCCAACAATGTTGGACCTACCTATCTGGAGATGAAGATCGAGGAAACCTATGGGATTCACATCCTCGCGGGTGTAAAACATCCTCAGATGAACGGTAAAATCGAACGGTTCTTTGGGGAGGTTTAACGAAGAATCAAAAAGTCCGGTTCCATTGATGCTATTGTTCACTGGCACAATTTCATCAAACCTCATATGAGTCTTGACTTCGATGAACCTTGCAACGCTTTCTGGTACCGTTTACCTCCAGAGAGGATCCTGTAATATGCACAGAACTGGTTATATATGTAAAATTAATTCGGGATACCACAAATCAAGGTCTGGTTGCCAAAAGGTAAACAGATCTTCAGTAGTCCATATTCCACGTTCACGACGAAGATGAGATCGCGGGGGCACATTTTCAACCAGAGTCTGCCCCAAAAAAATCACGCAGGGTCTGCTTGAAAATTATATGCTCTCTGCAATCAGAGATTCAATACGGATCCCCATTTTTGTGCACTAAAATACTCCAGTAAAAAGACTGGCAGATCATACCCGGTTCTGGGGAAGACGCGTATGAAATCCGTAAGAGCCCCAAAGTCTCCCCACAATAAGAAATTTTATCATCTGTCACCTATGATCTCCTATCATTATGGACACCGATAGAATTCTGGCAGGGATCCTCAGCATCATTATCCTCCTGTTCGGGCTGGTTGCAGTAATCGCACCCTCTACAGTTTTTGGGATCTTATTACTGGTTATTGGAATCATCCTCATCGTATTCGGGATTTTAACCGCAGGAATCGGTCTTTCTGCAGAGAGCGGAACGCCAAAGATGGTGCTCTTTGGTTCAGGCCTGATCAGCATCGTGATCGGCCTTCTTGCAATCCTCACTCCCTACATCCCGACCATCGCAATTGGCTACCTGATTGCACTCTGGCTTGTTATCAACGGGTTGCTCTCGATCGCCTATGCGATCTCCGTAACGTGGGAGAGACACCGGATCCTGACCGGCCTTGTTGGCGTGATCAGTTTCCTGATCGGTATGTACCTGTTCTTCAACCCGGGTGCAGGATCTACATTCATTATACTGATACTCGGCATCTTCTTCATTATCGCAGGTATTCTCTCATTGATTATGAGTGCCTTTTTCTGGAAACAATAATTCCATTTTTTTCGAAAAATCGGGGAGATTGTCTCTCCCGTACCGTATCTGAAAAAGAGGGTTATGCCTGTTTATAGACCGTACCGGCCTTCATCACGAAGCTGACCTTCTCCATCACCGTGATATCTTTGAACGGGTTGCCCCGGACGGCAATGATATCCGCAGCCTTCCCGGGTGCGAGGGTCCCAAGTTCCGGGTGCATCAGCATCTCTGCAGCAACACTCGTTGCGGCTCGGAGCGCCCGCAGGGGTGAGATGCCGTTTTCCACCATCTCGCCAAACTCAAGTGCGCCATTGACGCTGTAGGAGAGAATGCCCATATCGGTCCCAAAGGCGATCTTTATTTTGCTTTCTGCGAGATTTTTGGCATTCGCGATAAGGACATCCTTGTACATCCGCATCTTCATCTTCTCGTACGGATTGTTTCCTATCGATTCCCAGTATTCCTCGCTGTCCGCAAACCGGGCTGACCTCACACCCGCATACTGGGTCGGGACGAGGAAGACTCCCTTCTCCTCGATCAGCTGGAGGGTCTTTTTGGAGGCCATGGCCCCGTGCTCAACCGACCGTACACCTGCAAGGACCGCCATCCGGACCGCTTCATCGCCGTGAAGATGGGCTGAAACCGGCCGGTGGTATTGGGTGGCAGTGGCGACCAGGCTCTCCATCTCTTCCTTGGTATACCCAACATCAACGGGATTGTCTGCCGGGGATGCAAAACCGCCGGATGCGGCGAACTTGATCCATTCGGCACCCCACGTGATCTCTTCCCGGACTACTCTTCGGATCTCCTCGGGACCATCGGCGAGATTGTTCTGCCAGCCCTTACAGTCGGGAGAGAGCATCCCGGTGGCATCCATGTGGCCGCTCCGGGCAGAGAGCATGTGGCCGGAATTGATCAGCCGCGAGCCGGGGATGAGACCCTGCTCAACAGCCCTCTTTACATCCCTGACGGTATACCCGTGGAAATCCATATCCCCGCAGTCCCGTACCGTGGTGAACCCGTTCATCAGGTGGGCCTTAAGTGCCTGGGCACCGAGGAGTGCTTTGTATCCTGCAGAATGACTCCAGAGACTCCCCATCATCTCCGGCCGCAGGGTGATATGGACGTGACAGTCGATGAGGCCGGGCATGACCATACGGTCGGAGAGATCGATGACCGCTGCATCGGCAGGTATCGGGATTTTTTCTGCAATCTGTTGGATTATCCCATCTTTTACCAGGATGTCACGGGAACCAAGCGGGGCATTGGACAGGCCATCCCAGAATGTTCCTGCATGGATGAGGGTAACCGGCATCAGGCATCGCTCCGGATCTCATGCCCGACAGGGTTCTTTGTCATGACAGGCTGAGACCGTGATTCTGGGGTTTCTGGTGGTAGTGTCATATATTGTCCTCCTTTGCCATTGTAGGGGTCTGGTCTAATTCTCATTATGTTGCTGTTCTGAAACGTTTAAGGATCGTTGCATCAGGATTGCTCCCGTTTCAGCCCCTTCCATGATCCCAGGATGTCGCCGATAAATATCCCGCAGATGATGGCAAAGATGAGGGCAACCATCTGGAAACCGGCGCTGATGCCGGCAACCATCTGGCCGGCATTGAACAGATACAACACCTGGATGAACGTATAGCCGGGGACCAGTATGAGGACTACGGGGAGTAGGACCGTAGCGAGGGGCAGGTTGAACCGGCGGGCAGCGATCCGGGTATAGAGGGCGAGGATGATCGCCCCGAGGAAGGTGCCCTGCCAGAAACCAACCGTGTTTCCCAGTGTCACTCCCGCCCAGACAACGAGGCCGCATACGATGACCAGCCAGAGTCTGTCCCATGAAACGCCGAACAGGATACTGTTACTGATGAGCAGGAAGGGAATAAACACCCAGACAAAGAGGGGATCCACTCCCGTAAGGGGTTCCGTAACCGCAACGGGAAAGAGATACAGGGCGATGCCGAGGCCAAGAAAGGTCCCGAGCAGGAGTTTCACGGAAACAAAGAGGGCATTCGTGAAGTACATGATGCCGGAGAGCGAATCGCCGAGAAGGATCTCCCGCGGTGCGATGGTGAGGGCAAACCCCGGAATATAGATGGTGAGTGCGCAGACCGTCACGGCCAGCGGGTGTATGCCGGGCAGCACTACCCCGGTGATACCGGCAAGGAGGGCGACGATCAGGGAGATGAACAGTTCCGGGGTGTTGTTTACAACGAGGCCGCTCCGGGAGGCCAGGAGCTCAACGCCAAATGCCGCGAGGCCCAGGACTCCCCCGAAAAATACATCCAGCCAGGAGATGCCCAGGATCACCCCGAAGCCCACCCCGGCGAGGAAGAACGCAGCCGCCTTCGCGTAATTGCCGTAGAGGGAAGGCGCATGTTCGATCTCCTTCAGTCGCACGACTCCGTCGGCAGGACTGATCCGGCCGGCTTCCACGTCAACGATCAGGTCCCGCACCATACCGAACCGGGTCATATCATAGCTCGTTCCCCGGGTTGTTGCAATGTGGATAGTCTGGTGGTGCAGGTCATCCTGCCAGAGGGCGATGATTATTGTATTGGGTACCGCAAGGATCTCCCCTTTGAGTCCCAGTGTTTTGATGATCTGCCGGATGGTGTTATCCGTATCATGAGTGTGGCCGCCATACTTGTCGATGGCCGTGCTCAGTGCCATAATGAACCGGACAGAGTCGTCAAAATGGCGGGTATCGTGGGGAGGAGGCATTTCATTACCGGGGCACGTGTCAGTCATATCCATCCTTGATCTGTTGTCATGGTGGCGGGGTCATGTGAGTGGCCGGCCGGCAACGATTTAAGATAATACTCAGCTGATAGCATATCTTCCTGTCTTATCCGGGGAGTGCCATCAGAGAGATCCTATCACTTTGCTTACCCGGTCTGCCTCATCGGATCTTCCCGATCGCATGAGGGCATACACCTTTGCTGACAGGATCCGTTTCTGGAAACCGGTATTCCGGATACCTGCGGAAAGGAGATCGTCATAGATCCCAATGGCGGCAGAATAATCTTCGTGTTTTTCAAGCAGTTCTGCCTGTTCTATCCGTGAATTGATGGTTTTCAATACCGTGCTCTTATTCCGGACCTCTTCTCCTGCCCGGGGATCGAATGCCAGGGCACGGTCATAGCACACAATCGCGTTCTCAAAATTGCCCATCGTGGTGTAGAGATCCCCTTCGGCAACCCAGAGTTCCGATGCGTTCGGCCGGATCTTAAGCGCCTGCTCGTAAGCGTCCAGCGCATCCCCGTTCCGGTCCTGTTTCCTGAGGGTATCCCCTTCACCTTTCCAGGCCTCAAAGGTTTTTCCCACGATCGGTTGCTGGGTTGTTATCACAACAATGGGCTCGATCGTCGGCGTCACTACCGGTATTTCAGCGGAGGTCCGGGAAGTTCCGCTCCCGAGGAAGAGAACCAGGATGAAAATAAAAATGATAAGAAGGGAAACCCAGAAACCTGCTGCATAGGGCATCCGCCGTTTCCATGGTTGTTGCGGTGCGGGGTCCGGAGGGGCCTGTTCATACCGGGGGTCGTGAGTCCGTGGCGGCGGGCGGGCGGGAGGCTGATCTCTCTCCCATTGGACCGTGAACGGTTCCTGGGTCACCCGTTTCCTGTCATAGATACGGCGTTTTTCGGGATCGCTCACCACCGCATATGCCTCATTGATCTTCGTCATCCTCTCTTCAGCATCGGGTAAGGTGCTGACATCGGGATGACAGGTATGCGCGAGCTGGTGGTATGCATTTTTGATATCCTCCGGTGTTGCATCGGGCCGGACACCCAGTATTTCATAAAAATCAGTGGTGTCCATGGTAGTGCCCGGAATGTCTGGATTCGTTTATTTTTACAGGGGCATGCTGGAAATTCTTCCTTTCAGGATACAGCCAGCGTCCCGTGAGTGAAATAACTATACTGCAGTATAAATAAAAAAGTTGGTAAATTCAATGGTCTCACCAGAGTAATCCCCTCGTTTTCGGGGTGCCCGGGACGTACCAGCTCTTTGAAAACTATCTCCATAATATGGGCTTATTTTTCCAATCGGGGCCCATTCTGGAGAACCTGTTTTCTGATAGTCGCATTTTTTTGCGAATTATAGCGTACTGATTTTGAACGAAGACTGGATTAGTGTTATTTGGCTCATATGGGGGTTATTTCAGCCTCTGAAAAACGTCTAATTGTTGCCTTTTGGATGATGAGTGAACGTAGATCCTGGGGAAAAGGCTGGCCGGGGAAATGGCAGGGGGTCCGGATCCGGGCTCTTCACTTCATTGTGGCCAGTCTCTTCTCCTTCGCCTTCTTTTTCTTCCGCTCCAGAATAGACTTTACTTTCTTGAGCCGGAACAGGTCCTCCCGTTCCCGCTCCTCGATTGCGTTCTTGATGTACTTCGCCTGGCTCTTCAATTCCGGGATCAGGATCTGTTCAAGGGCATTGACCCGGCGCCGGTTCATCTGGATCTCGGATCCCAGCCGGCGCATCGTCGTCTCGGTCTCGGCCAGCTTGATCAGGAGATCGAGTTCCACCTCGTACCGCTCGGCCGTCTCATCGATCCGGGCGCTCGTTGCAATGATCCCGTAGCCCCGCTCAAGCATGTTCTTCGAGACCCGCTTCTTCTCGATCACCGGCACGGGGACGCCCATGATGTTCTTGCCAGTGATGTCGACCGTGATCGACCGCCGGGTGGCAAACGCAGCCGACCGCAGGGTGACCGGGTCATCGGTTGCCTCTGCAATGAGGAGCGCGAGATCGGCAGCCCGGGAGACCTGCTCCAGCTCGTCGCGGGAGTCCGAGACAGTACTGAGGATCTTGAAGAACTCCTGGATCAGGGCATCCATCTTCTCCCGGAGAAGATCGCGGCCCTGCTCCGCGAGCCGGATCTGCGCCTTCTTCTTCATCAGCTCCATCCGCGTGGGCTTGACCTGCTCCATCCCGGTCAGCTCCTCCCGGTCTCTTCGGGTTTCTGTTCGGTTTCCTGCGCCGCCGGGTGGTATTTCGCGATATGCTCGCGCTTGATCCGCTTGAGCTCATCGGTGGGCAGCGTGGCAAAAAGATCCCACGCGATGCCAAGCGTTGTCTCGATGGGCCGATCATCATCCCCCTGCGTGATGAACTGCCGCTCGAACCCGTCCGCGAACTTCAGGTACTTCCGGTCAAGATCCGTCAGAGCTTCCTCGCCCACGATGGCAACGAGCCGGCGCAGGTCGCGGCCATAGGCATAACTGGCATAGAGCTGGTCTGCAACGCCCCGGTGGTCTTCCCGGGTCTTGCCCGGGCCGATCCCGAGGTTCATGAGCCGGGAGAGACAGGGCAGGGCGTCCACCGGGGGGTCGCCACCGCGCCGGAATATGTCCCGCGAGAGCACGATCTGTCCCTCGGTGATGTAGCCCGTGAGGTCGGGCACCGGGTGGGTGATGTCATCGTCCGGCATGGTCAGGATCGGGATCTGGGTGATCGACCCCTTCTTGCCCTTCAGCCGCCCTGCCCGCTCGTAGATGGATGCCAGGTCGGTGTACATGTAGCCGGGATATCCCCGCCGTCCGGGGACTTCTTCGCGGGCGGTCGAGATCTCGCGGAGCGCCTCGCAGTAGTTGATCATGTCGGTCAGGATGACGAGCACGTGGAGATTGTGGGTGAACGCAAGGTACTCTGCTACCGTGAGACCGCACCGCGGGGCCGCAAGCCTCTCGACCGTCGGATCATCGGCCAGGTTCATGAAGAAGACCACGCGGTCGAGCGCTCCCGTCCGCTCGAAGTCCTGCATGAAGAACGAGGCCTCCTTGTGCGTGATCCCCATGGCAACGAAGACCACCGCAAACTCTTCGCCCTCGCCCAGGACCTTCGCCTGCCGGGCGATCTGGGCGGCAAGCTTGCTTGCGGGCAGGCCCGAACCGGAGAAGATCGGCAGCTTCTGGCCCCGCACGAGCGTGTTGAGCCCGTCAATAGCCGACATGCCGGTCTGGATGAAGTCCGCGGGCTTGTCCCGGGCCGAGGGGTTGATCGGCATGCCGGCAATATCCAGCACGGCCTCCGGGATGATATCGGGGCCGCCGTCCCGGGGCATCCCGACACCGGTGAAGATCCGGCCCAGCATGTCCTTGGAGACATTGATCCGGGCCGGTTCCCCGGTGAACCTCACGGTCGTGTCTACAACGTCAATTCCGCTCGTGCCCTCGTACACCTGGATAACCGCGTGCTCCTCCGAGATGTCGAGCACCTGCCCGGTCCGCACCGAACCGTCCCGGAGGGTGATCTTCACGATCTCTCCGAACGAGGCTCCGAGGACACCGGAGACGAAGATCAGCGGGCCGGAGGCATATTCTATCGTCCGGTACTCCTTGGTCAGGAGCGGGGTCTCCTTCATTTTTCCACCTCCAGCCGGGCAATCGCCGAACTGACCTCATCGATCATCTTCCGGACCGCCTCCGCATCCTCTGCCTCCTTCATCCTCCCGATGGTCGCCCTCAGCGGGAGCGCCTGCACCTGCCGCAGGCTGACCCCCCGGTTCATTGCCAGGATGATCTGCTCGTAGTAGGTCATGATCACCTTGAGCATCGCGTACTGCTTCTCCACAGGGCAGAACGAGTCCGTGTCGCTGTACGCGCTCTGCTGGAGAAAGTCCTCGCGGATCATCCGGGTCACATCCAGGATCGCCTTCTCGCTGTCGGGCAGGGCATCCGGGCCCACCAGCTGGACGATCTCCTGGAGCTCGACCTCCTTCTGGAGCAGGTACATCGCCTTCTCCCGGAGCTCCCGCCAGTCGCGGGCAATGGTCTTGTCGTACCATTCCGCGATACAGTCAAGGTAGAGCGAGTAACTCTTGATCCAGTTCACAGACGGGAAGTGCCGGCGGTAGGCAAGGTTCGTGTCCAGCGCCCAGAACGTGCCGACAACGCGGAGGGTGTTCTGGGTGATCGGCTCCGAGAAGTCCCCCCCGGGTGGCGAGACCGCCCCCACGACCGTGACCGAACCGGTCCGCTCCCCGCTCCCGAGGCAGACCACCCGGCCCGCCCGCTCGTAGAAGGCCGAGAGCCGGGTCGCGAGGTACGCGGGATAGCCCTCCTCGCCCGGCATCTCTTCGAGCCTCCCCGATACTTCGCGGAGAGCCTCGCCCCAGCGGGAGGTCGAATCCGCCAGCAGTGCCACATCGTACCCCATGTCCCGGAAATATTCCGCGATCGTGATCCCGGTATAGATCGAGGCCTCGCGGGCAGCGACCGGCATGTTCGAGGTGTTGGCGATCAGGATCGTCCGCTCGATCAGCGGGAGTTTTGTCCGGGGATCGACGAGCTCCGGAAACTCCGCGAGCACGTCCGTCATCTCGTTGCCCCGTTCCCCGCACCCGATGTAGACTACGATCTGGGTGTCCGACCACTTGGCGAGCGTCTGCTCAGAGACCGTCTTGCCGGTGCCAAACCCGCCCGGGATCATCGCTGTCCCGCCCTTTGTCACCGGGAACATGCAGTCAAAGACCCGCTGGCCGGTGATCAGCGGCAGCAGGGGATCGAGTTTCTTCTGGTGGGGACGGGGGAGCCGGACCGGCCAGGACTGCATCATCGGGAGACGGACCTTGTTGTCGAGCACGCAGACGATCTCCTCTACCGTGAACGACCCTGCCCGGATCTCCGTGACGGTTCCTGCAATCTTCGGGGGAACAAGGACGCGGTGCTCGAACTGGAACTCCTTCACGGTGCCGATCACATCGCCGGGCCCAAGTGTATCACCCTTCTTCACCGTCGGGGTAAAATCCCATTTCCTGGACCGGTCGAGCCCCGGGGCCGTGATGCCCCGGCCAATGAAATCCCCGCTCAGCTTGAGGAGGACGGGCAGCGGGCGCTGGACGCCGTCGTAGATGGAGGCGAGGAGGCCGGGGCCCAGCTCCACGGAGAGCGGGGTCTCGGTGTTCTCCACGCTCTCGCCCAGCGTGAGCCCGGTCGTGTCCTCGTACACCTGGATCACCGCTTCGTCGCCTTCAAGCCGGATGATCTCGCCGCGGAGGGCCTCGGCCCCGACCTTCACCACGTCATACATCTTGGACCCTTTCATGCCCTTTGCCATGATCACCGGGCCCGAGATCCGTGAAATTGTTCCCGCTATCATTCCTTCACCTCTTCAGCACGATGTTGTACCCGATCGCCTTCCGGAGCAACCGCTCGATATAGGTCCGCCGGTCCACCTCTTTCGATTTCGAGGGGATCGGGATGATGAGCGGGCGGTGCATCTTCTCGATCCGGTCCATCAGTTTCTCGTCCAGCCCGAGCATGTACTCCTCGTTCACCGCCACGATCCCGATGTCGTCCTTGTGCAGGAGGGGGGGAATCACCACCCGTGCCTCCTCCACATCCTTTGCCTCGAAGACCTCCGCCCCCGCGAGCCGGAACCCCGATGCCCGGTCGCTGTCGGTCACGATGACGAACTTATACATACACCAGTTCCTCCTTCAGGTGCTCCACCGGGAAATCGGCGGTCTTGCAGCGCGAGATGATCCGGATGTTCGTGATCTCGTTGTACTTTGCCCAGAAGTACCCGATGAGCGAGGCAACGCTCAAAGGATCGCCAAGGAACGACTTCGCGCCCTGCTGCACGAGATAGCGCTCCAGCTCCTTCTCGATCACCGAGATCTTCTTTGCCTCCAGCGCGGCTTCGGGAATGTCTGAGAGGAAGCGGTACCGGGTGGCCCCGAGCCCTGAAACCACCTCGGCAACCGTGTGCAGGGCAAGGAGCCGGCCCAGCTTCTTCTCGTCGAGCTCAAACCCGCCGCCGATCAGGAACTTCTTCGCCTCCTCCGGTTCTACCTGATCCCGGACCATCCGCAGGACGGTCTTGATGTTCACCATATCGACCTCCGTTGCAAGCACCTGCCGGATGATCGCCTTGTTATTCCCCGTCCCCGCCACCGCGAGGAGCGCATCCTGGTAATAGAAGCGATCGAGGGCGCATTCGAGCATCCCGAGATCGCTGCTGGTGGCAAATGCCGGGAACCCCTCCGTGAGCGGGCGGGCATACGGGATGCGCCACGTTGCGAGAAGGTCGATCACCGCTTTGACATCCTGCTGCCGGACGAGTTCGGTCAGGGTCGCCTCGTCCATCTCGCCCGCGGGGACAATGCATTCGAGGATCTCCTCGTTCGTCACATGAATGTTCTTCCCCCGGAGGATCGTCTTGATGTTCTGGACATCCCAGCGGTGGAGGAAGATCCGGATATACTGCTCTGCCTCGTCGTTCTTCGCGAAGGCGAGGATCTTCCGGAAGGTCCGGACAAAGTTGTTCCTGAGGGCGTGCTCGATGGCCGGCATCCCGGAGTACCGGCCTTTTGCCTCGATCATGTCATCGCGGTAAGCCGTCTTCTCCAGCTCGCCTATCAGGGTATCGATGTCGGGCTGGATGATCAGGGCATCGAGCGTGCGGTGGTCCAGAAGCCGGCTCTTCATCCCCCGCATCCGGGCATTGATATATCCCCAGTCCATTGTCAGTCACCAAACAGGACCGCGTAGATATCGCGCCGCTTGTGCTCCCGTATCCGTTCGAGCCGGGACTCCACCGTGTTGGAGATCCTGACGAGACCGTCTGGAGAGCTGGCAGTGAGGCCCCCCGCACATTCAATATCGGCAAGCACCTCGCACCGGACACCCAGCGCTGCCAGGGTCCTGGTGCAGAGGTCACGATCCCGCGTGTCCACATGGAGACGGTACGGGGTCGTTCCCATGGCAGCGATCGCCTCCCGGGTGAGCCGTTCAAATACGGCCGGGTAGGTTTTTTCCTGGCGGAGCCGGGCCAGCTGCGCACCTGCCTCATCGAATGCGGCCGCGAAGATCTTCTCCCGGCTCCGGAGATCCTGCTCCTTGAGCTCCCCCTTCGCCAGGTAGAGCTGCTTGTTCCGCTCGATCGCCGCGGACTTCTCCGCTTCCCGGATGGCACGCTCATGGATCTCCTCTGCCTGTTTCTGTGCATCCGCCCGGATCTCCTCTGCCTGTTTCTGCGCTTTTTTGCGGAGCTCCTGCTCCCGCTCGTGTGCGCTCTCCTCCACCGATTTCAGGAGACTCTCAAAGGCCATGGCATCACCGTCCTGTTGTGCACGGGGCGTGCTGCGGTACTGCTGCCTGGCAACTCCCGGGGTTCCCGGCCCGGGAGAAGGAAAGAAGTATACGTGCTGGGGAACGTGGTGTTCGTGAGGTCAGCGACCGTGCCGCCCGATCACTTCACCATCAGGATGATCATCGCGGCAACAACGAACCCGAGAATGACGAGTGTCTCAGGGATTGCTTCGAGGATGATAATGGACCCCACGGTCTCCGGCCGTTCGGCAATGGCTCCTGCTCCAGCGGCTCCGATGCGGGACTGCGCCCACCCGGTGCCAATCGCGCCACCAGCGAATGCGATGGCAGCTCCAATCGGGACTTCCCAACCAACCATATGCACACCTCTAATGATACAACCTACAGGGTGCAGGCATATTAAAGTATGCCGCATTCCTCCCGTGGAAACCCGCTTCCACCAGAGGTTCCCTGACCCGTCCGATCACACGAAGTGATGGCCGTGAGGGGTGTGCGAGAGGATCGCGTCCATTTCTTCAAGCAGGGGTGCAGCAGGAGAATGGCTTTTTACCCGGTGACCGAGAGCGATGAGGTCATGGAGATCCTGCCGGGTGAGCGTGGAGAACGCGTACCGCTGCCACTTCTCCCGCCCGAGGCTGATCCAGATCTCCCCAAGCATCTCTTTGAGGATCACATAGTCTTCACCCGAGAACGAGTGCCATTCGGCGGCCGGAGCGTGCCGTATCTTCTCGATCGCCGCTTCAACGGCCTGATCCCGGTAGAGCTGGAACCGTCTCCTGCCCAGCTCCTCCTCGTTTGTAGGGGGCATAACAGGATGTATCGGAATTATCCCGTGCCGGGTAATAGCACTTTCCCTTCCGGGGAGAGGCTGACTCATCACGGGAATTCTGTTTCCTAGTGTACATGATACATGTACATCGTTATCATCGTGTACGGGCGCCACAAAGTATATGGCTGCACAGCGGGATTCACTCATCATCCCCATGATGGGACGGGAGGAACACATATGCCGGATGTAACCCAGGCAGAGTTGGGAAGACGCCTGTACCATGTCCACCGCGGGAAGACGGTCGAGACTGCAATGAAGATGATGCAGCAGGGAATGGGCGCGGAGTGGAAGTCATTCTCCGAAGCGGATGTCGCCCTTCTCACTCACCTGCTCCAGTGCACGTGGAACACGATAGACCAGAAGGTCTGGAACAAGATCACGTTTGCGAACACAAAGGCAGGCGATGTCAGGAAGATCCTTTCGTACGGGGAAGGGGTCAGCCCGGGCCATAACCCGACACCTGAAGCAGTTGTGGAGATCAGGAAGATCCTGCTTCTGCTCGGCTGAAGGATTTTCTTTTTTTAATTGCCGCCGGGACGCTTATTGACCGTCGGCTTTTTGCCGCGACAATCGGGGATAATATGCTCATCACATTAGCTTAAAAAAATGCCATTATAGTGCGATATCAAAGGTGTGCATGATATCCGATGCTGTCGCAGCCTCAAACGTGGTTGATCCGGGCCGTGCAGCATACCATTCGGAATAATACACATTGTTATGGGCTATGATGTAGCAATCGGTGGTCTGGGATTCGCCGTTTATCTGCACAATAAATGAAGCATGCCGTGCCGGATGTCCATTGATCAGGTAATTCCTGCTGTCTTTTGTTACGCTGGTTATGGTAACGTCAATGCCCTCAAACGTTGCGGATTCTGCATTCACCAGGAACTCCTCATACCGGTTGTCCGGTATCCAGGGGTCTCCTGAATCATTGTCAGGAGAGACCGGTTCTCCGGAATAATCCATGCCGGATATCATAACGCATCCCGTCATGTTCGGGGCGCATGCAAAAACAACCCTGTTCATGGCCAATGTCAGGTTCATGGTGGTTTTTTTCGCGAGGACAGATTTTGTCACAGACAGGATCTCCCAGTCAACCGGTGTGGAGATACTGAAATGAAGATCCGTATTGGTATATCGGACCCATCCGGGATCTCCCTGATAATCGATCACAACGGGTGTTGTGGTTGCAGAACCCCCGGGGTCACCCACACAGCCTGCGGCGAATAATGCGGTCACTGCACAAATGACAATAATCTGGTTATTCACAATCAGTGATTGAGAAACGCGATGTTAAATTGATTGCATGAACAGACATGCCCCGGTCCTGATCGAAAACGGGAAAGAATTATTCCGTCCCCACCCGCACACAGTCCTCAATCGTCCCGATACGGGAGACCGCGGCGCACATATTCGGCACATAGGCAAGGGCTTTTCCGGAGTTCACCATGATCGATTCGTACTGCTCCATCACGGGAGAGACCACCATACAGGTATCGGCAAAGACACGGGCACCACACGTCTCGATCTGGTCCACGGTCCGCTGGTTTTTATCGATTACGCCCTGCGAAGCAAAGATGTAGAACGGTTTGCTGACAACCCGCCCTTTCATGAGCCGGGCGATCTCCTCCAGTTCTTTTGGGGAGCAGTGCGGGCACCCCACGGCCACGGCCTCGACCGGGATCTCTTTGAACAGCCGGGTGACCTCTTCCGCTTCTACGGTAATAACTTCGAGACCTGACAGGTCGAACTGCCCTTTTGATGCTTCCGGAGTAACGCCTTCGACATGGTAGAGTGCCACGGCGCCGGTAGCCGCCATCGCCGCCCCGAGTCCCTTGAGCCGGTCGGGGTCAGCGGCCTCGAGCCCCGAGAAGATCGGGATCCGGTTGCCCACGAGCTTGCCGGTATGGTAGCCAAGCGCCCCGTAATGGGCGATACTCCAGTCGCGGGTATCGGCCTGTACGCGGACGATCACCTGGGGTTTACGGTTCTCATCAAGGTGGAGCCCGTAACAGGGCGTCTTTCCCATGAGCGCAGCAGCAAGGGCACCGGGTCCACCCTCGCGGTTCGTCCGGGCCCCGATCACCGAGTTCGCGTAACAGACCGCCGAGGACTCCGACCACGCGAGGTGTTCGCCGAAGTTCGTTGTGCGGAGATAGTAGGGCGTGCAGGTGCATTCAAGGGCGATGCCCAGCCGCTCGTAGGCCGCGACAACGGCCTGCTGTTTTGCAGCAAAGTCCTCATCAACGCCCATCTCCTGCCACCGTGTCCGGGGCATACCGATCGGGTTCAGCACTGCCGGGACAACGGCTTTTGCATCGAGCGAGTTGAGCCACTGGAGGCCGTACTCCCCGATCGTCTTGTAAGACGCCCCGCTCACCTGTGCACTTGCAATGGGGACAAGCCGTTCTGCCCCGAAGACCTTGCCCAGCGCTACGAGGAGTTCGAGCATCTTCTGCTTTGTCTCGCCCTGTTCGCCGGCGAGAATCCGTTCATCGTCCCTGTCAAGGTGCATGATCTCACCACGTGGCCCGCGTGAACTCTGCCTCGTGCCCGAGCACCATCGTTGCATCAACGCCGACCTTCACGTTCGTGCCATCCTCGAGCTGGCACGGGTCGAGCGAGGAGCCGCGGACGCCGGTAATGACCATGATGTCCCGGTCGCCGTTCACCCGGGTCGCGATTGCATATTCGACCTCGTGGGGATTCGTGGGATCGATGTCCTCGTCCACGACCACCACGTGCTTGAGCGAGGTGTGGGCGGCAAACGCGGCCATGATCGCATTCTTGCCGTCACCCTGCGTGCTCTTCTTGATCTGGACGACTGCGTGGAGATACCCGCAGCCACCCTTGGTCAGGACCACATTCCTGACCTCGGTCACACCGGCCACGGCCTTGTAGATCTTCGGCTCGTAGGGGCAGCCCATCAACACCTTGTGCTCGTCCCCGCCCGGCAGGATCCCGTGGTAGATGCAGTCAGGCTTCATGTACATACCGGTGAACTCGATGATATGCTGGCGACGGATCGGGTCATAGGTGCCGGTGATATCGACAAACGGGCCCTCGTCGGTGAGTTCCGCCGTGATGAATCCTTCCAGCACAATCTCCGCGTCGGGTACGAGCACACCGTTGCTGCACCGCTTCACCTTCATCGTGCCGCCCATCAGTTCCGCGGCATACGGGAGTTCCATGCCCGTGGGAACACGGGTGCAGCTCGCAAAGGTTACCGCAGGGTGCGTCCCGATGGTGATCGCAATGGGGAGTTTCTCGCCTTTCGCTATGGCCTTCTTCACCATCACGTGGGTGTGCCGGCCCTCGACCAGACGGGCAGCAACCCGGTGGTCGTCCAGCACCTGCATCCGGTGGATCGAGGCGTTCTCCACACCCTCCCAGCGGGAGAAGACGATGGCGGAAGTGAGGTACTTCCCGGCATCCTTCGGGAAATGGTGCATGATGGGGAGCTTTGTGAGATCCACCTTCTGCATCGGGAGCGTCCCGTCCTCGACAACCTTCCCGTTGAACTGTGCGTCCGCGAGGGTCTTTACCATCTTCGCTTCCTCGATACCGAGCGCAAGGGAGAGCGCGGCCCGGCTCGCGGTGAGGTTCATGACGGCCTTGTGACCGCCGATATTGTGGAAGAAGAGGAGCTTGTCGGTACCGGCCGCCATCTTCGGCGCCTGCATGTCGGCCGATACGTTTTCCTTCACATCAACAACGAGCCCTGCCTTCCGCATCTTTTCGATAAATTCACGCATCGTAACCGCTCCAGCGCTGGATGAGATTGTGTTCGATATCGAGGTGGTCGAGCACCCGGGCCACCACCATGTCCACGAGATCGTCAATGGTTTTAGGTTTGTGGTAGAACCCGGGGCTTGCCGGCATGATGGTGGCACCTGCCTCTTCTGCAGCAAGCATGTTTTTTAAGTGTATCCTGGAGAGGGGCATCTCGCGGGTGACGAGGATGCATTTCCGGCCTTCCTTGAGGCAGACATCGGCAGTGCGGGTGATCAGGTTGTCGGCATACCCGTTCGCAATCGCGGCAAGCGTCTTTGCACTGCACGGGATCACGACCATGCCATCGTACTTGTGCGAACCGCTGGCAATCGATGCGAAGAGCTTGTCGTTTGCATGATACTCGGCATTGAATCCCGCGAGCGAGACGCCCTCGTGGGCTGCGATCTTCTCCGCGACATCCGAGACTATGACGTGGACCTTTGCATCCTTACTGAGCACCTCAAGAAGGCGCCGGGCATAGATTGCCCCGCTCGCACCCGTCACCCCGACTACGATCTCTTTTGTCATGGCTGCCAAACCGCCTCTCCTTTCATACCAATGTCGGAGCGGGGACAAAAAGAGTTTGTGCCATAGTGTTACGGCTCACACCCGGCACCAATTTTTGTGCCCGACCCCCTCCAATACCCCATGCTACATACCCGGGATTCTCCGGGGTAATTTTTGCGATTTTTGTGCAAAACCGGAAATGTGATGTAGGGGGTCGGACCACTTTTTTGGGATTGGTTCAGGTACCGGGAAGCGGACAGTACCCAAAAAATACGACGCTTGGTTCCCTGCTGTACCGTCTTTTCCAGAACGTAAATAATGTGGCCGACCCCCTCCACGCGCCGGGGCATCCCCACGCTGCGATGATGGAACCCGTAACGGAAGGAGATTTTCGGCTGATGCAATGGCATCGCACTGCGCTCTATCCCTGTCGGGCGAAGGGGGGTGCAGGAGTGGGGAATAATTTCATCTGAACCTGGATCTCTCCAGGAAATAAAAAGAGATTTGGAGATGGCGGGATCTACTTCTTCACCGGCGCAAAGAAGCGGTACCGGACCTGAGCATCCTCAATCTTCTGGGCATGCTCCGGGTTGAGATCGCGGCGGGCCTCGATGACGAGCGTATTGAGGATATTATGGAGCCTGAGGGTATCGAGGTTCTTGTCCTTGTACTCATTGAAGAAGTCCAGCAGGTCGTTGGTGCTCCGGAGAACCCCCGTGCTTCCCACGAGATTGAGCCGGTTGAGGGTCATGGCAAGGTTCTTCTTCGCGATATCCACCTTGTAGGGATCGTCGCCCGAAAGATTCAGTTCGGTGATCGCATTGAGGAGATCCGAATATACCTTGAACTTGTGGGTGCTCTCGTGCATTTTCCGCTCCGCGCGGCGGAGACTTCCTAACGCAACGGCAATGGCGACAACAATGACGACAACGCCGCAGACAATTACCAGTATATCTTCAGACATGGTTCTTCTCCTTTCACGGGTTCCGCTTTGCGGCGGTCACATCCACCTTGACCCGGTTGCCTTTCATCTCGATCGTATAGGGCCCGGTGACATACATCGGGAACTGCTGGTGCTTCTCGTACACATAGGATCGGCCGTACCCGTAGGTATCGTTCTGGCCGTTGTCCATGTTGGTCACCGTCATCTCAAACCAGCAATACTGCGGGTCGTCATTGAGCGGGAGGACAACGATGTCGATCCCCCATGAAGGGTTGTCCACGCGGAACTGCTCGGTCCGCACATCCTTCTCGCTCTGGAAGGAGTACGACTTCTGGAGATAATGGTCGCCCAGCGCGAACGTGGGTTGCTGAGTGGTCGTAACCACTGCCGTGGCTGCAGGGGCGCCGGGGGTGACCGAAGCCGCCGTGGGGGTTGCCGTCGCTGCAGTGCCCTGGCTCCCGGAGCACCCGGCCATCATGACGCATGCAATAACGAGCAGGATGGCAGCAAGGACTGTGTGTTGCATATGGGGAGTGTTAGGGAACCGTAATATATTATTGTTTATTCACGAGCCGCGCGGGAGACTCCCGTGGGATTTTTGCCCCGGTATACCAGGATACCGGCGGTTTACGGGTTAAAACAGCGTGTCCTGCCGTGTCGGTTTCCGGATATGCAGGATCTCGCACGCGGCATCGGTCACGATCTCCCGGTGCTCCGGAAGCGTGTAGACACCGAGGCGCCACTGCTCGCGCCGGGTCATGTTGAGCGTGCGGATACGGGGAGAGAGCTCCTCAAAATTCGTTATCGCATTGCGGCTCTGTACACGGACACCAAGGGACATCTCATGGGGAATCGGCGGGATGTCCACGAGCACGTCCTCCGGCCGGATTCCCGCCAGCCCGGCGATCCGGGCCGCAATCTCCCGGGATTTTTCCAGGGAGAGACCATCCTGGAAGGTAGCGCTGTTCACCTGGTCGCTGCCGGCATAGACCGCCCTCTTGTACAGCCTGCGCTCGTACAACCGGAGCGTGAGGTCACGGGCAACCGCATCCGGGGAGGTGCGCAGGGCATGCATGCACCCCGCGTCATCCATCCGGAGGAACTGCGGTATCTCCTCCTCTGTGAGGCCGGCACAGTGCTCCAGCGCCGCCAGCTGGAACATGCTCTCACCGATCCGGCTCACGTGGTGATAATAGACGGTCGGGCGCATCAGGGTCCGGGCGATCAGGAGCGATTCTGCGGCATTCACCCCGTTCTCGTCCAGCACGGTCCCGTCAGGGTACCGGATCAGGTGCCGGATCAGCCGCTGGGCATCGACCGTGCCGTACGGGGCGCCAGTATAGTAAGCGTCACGGAGCAGGTAATCCATCCGGTCCACATCGAAATCCCCATGGATAATACCTGATAGCGGATGCTTCCCTTTCACCACACTGCAGAGCTCCGCGGGGTCCACACCCGCCTCGCGGAGCAGGGACCCGGCGCATTCATCGATGATCGGGTCGATCTCATCGTGGGTGCGGTGGAGGTACTGCTCCATCAGGGGCTCGCACGCGTGCGAAAACGGTCCGTGGCCGATATCGTGGAGAAGGGCGGCGGTAACCACGAGCCGCTGCTCATCTTCGGGCAGCTGGAACCTGCGGCCGGCAACATCGGCAAGGAACATGGTTCCCAGCGAGTGCTCGAAGCGCGTGTGGTTGGCACCCGGGTATACGAGGAACGAGAACCCGAGCTGGCGGACATAGCGGAGGCGCTGGAGCACGGGCGAGTCGAGCAGCCGGAGGGCGTAGTCCTCTACCTCGATATAGCCATGGACCGGGTCCTTGATGATCTTCAGGTTCACTAAAGAATCTTCATATACATCGCATAAAAGTATTGAGTAATGATTACCTTCCTGTCGGGCGGGACCGGCACGCCGAAACTCCTGCGGGGTATGCAGAAAGTGATGGACCGGCACGAGATTGCGGTGATCGTCAACACCGCCGAGGATGTCTGGATCTCGGGCAATCACATCTCGCCGGATGTCGATACCGTCATGTATCTCTTCGCCGGTATCCTCAACACGGACACCTGGTGGGGCATCCGGAGCGACACCTTCACCACCCACGAGGAGGTAAAGAATCTCGGCATCGACGAGTATATCGGTATCGGGGACAAGGACCGGGCCGTGCACATCGCCCGCGGGGAGATGCTCCGGAACGGGATGCGGCTGACCAACGTCACCAAGATCCTCTGCGAGCGGTACGGGGTCCGCGAGACCGTCCTTCCCATGACCGATACCGAGGTCACCACGCAGGTGAAGACGGACATTGGCTACATCGACTACCAGGAGTACTGGGTCCGGGCCCGGGGCAAAATCGATATCCATGAGGTCGTGCGGAGTTTCAACGAACCCCCGGTGGCAACACCGGAAGCGCTGGAAGCGATCGAGGCAAGCGACGCGGTCGTGATCGGCCCTTCAAACCCGATCACGAGCATCCTTCCCATCCTTACCTGCGAAGGGATAAAAGATGCAATAAAGGGCAAGATCGTGATCGCGGTCAGCCCGTTCATTGGCGATGGCCCGGTGAGCGGCCCGGCCGCAGCCCTCATGAAAGCGGCGGATTATGAGCCGAACTCGATCGGGACATTCAACTGTTATGGCGGCCTGACGGACGTCTTCGTGCAGGATATCCGCGACCCGGTGGCAGTGAGCCATTCGGTGCGGTTCGACACCCTGATGGTGGACGAGGAGAAGAGCATCGCCCTCGCAAAGGATATCCTCGGCCTTATCGAAACCTGCCGCTGACCCCTTAAAAAATCCCCGGAACCGGTTGCAAATCTATATATCGCTCCGGAATGACGGTTATCGTGAGAGGGAGATCCACACCATGATCCGAAAAATAATCATTTTGCCATTGATTTTTTTTATCTTTCTGGCGGGTTGTGTCAATGAAACGCCTGCGGAAAAAGGAACCATCCAGTTCACGTCTTCCCCCACGGGTGCCCAGGTCTATCTTGATTCCCAGTTCCGGGGAACAACACCCAGCACCCTGACCGGCATCGAACCCGGGAACCATACCCTTGAGATCCGGTATACCGGCTACCAGAGCTGGTCGACTGTCATGACCGTGTCCTCCGGCCAGAACAATGTATTTATTGCGTTAACTCCCGAAACAGCTGCGAGTACTCCGGGCAGTGTCACAGCAACGACCCCGTCATCCGGATCGTCCGCATTGCCGGTATCCATAACCCTGATACTGGGCAGGGAACAGATGATCATCGGGGATTCGATGATCCTCTCCGGGACGGCGGAAGGGTGTAAAAACGTGCTGCTGACCATGTACGGGGCGGGAGCATATGAGAACGGCGTCTCTATCGCCCAGCCGGATGTGGGTACTCTCGGGGGATGGAGTTATACGTGGAACCCGGGAACAAAACTCCTTTCGGGGACGTACATCATCGTTGTCACCGATCCGGATAATATGGTAACAGTTAAGAAAGAGTTCCAGGTCATCGGCGGAGGGAAAGTCACCGTTATCTCAAACAGTTATGCCGCTGCGAGAGGAAACACCCTCCAGTTTTCCGGCCTCTGTACCACCGGCGCCACGACGGTCCAGCTCGTATTATACGGGCCGGGCCAGTATGCCGGTGGCGTTACCCTGGGAACCTTCTCCGTCCAGGCAAACAAGAACTGGAACTTCGCCTATACCCTGGACAACACCATGCCAACCGGGACCTATACTCTCTATGCCTACGATGTCCCGAAAACCACCTCGGGAACAACCCAGTTCACCGTGGGTTACGCATCGTAAAAAATCGTAAAAATTCCCCTTTTTTTTAAAAAATATCGGGCGGAAATACCGGAATTCCGGTAATTTCGTATCCGATACCTATTTGAATGATTTTATTCTAATATTCGTTCGGAGAAATCATATGAGTTTTGCGAACAAGTTCCTCAACCTGTTCAAGTCAGGGAAAGAGGAGGCGGATGCGGCGCGTGTCCAGGCACAGAAGGAGCGCTACGACACCCTCCTCCGGGCCCTTACCGAGGGGGATCTTGATGCCCGGTGGGCGGCCGTCAGGTCGGTTGGCGATCTCGGCGAACCGTTCATCGAGCCGCTGATCCAGGGGCTCAGGGATGAGTACTGGATCATCCGGCGGGGATCTGCGGATACGCTCGGCAAGATCGGGGCACCGGCAGTCCATTCCCTTATCGGGGCACTGGAAGATCCCGGCGATGATGTCCGGCAGGAGACGATCCGGGCACTCCAGTTGATCGGTGAGCCTTCTATCGGCCCCCTTGTCCAGGCCACCAAACACAGCCACCCGATGATCCGGCGGGGTGCCGTCCAGGCGCTCGGCCTGATGGGTGAGATCCAGACGGTCCCGGCCCTTATTGAAGCCCTGAAAGACGCAGATACCGGCGTACGGCACGAGGCCGCGGTCGCTTTCGGGCGTATCGGGGATGCCCGGGCTGTTGCCCCCCTCATCGAATGCCTCAACGACCCCCAGGAGAAGGTCCGGATGTCCGCGATGGCTACCCTCTGCTCCCTTGGGGCACCTGCCATTGAGCCGCTGATCCGGGCGCTGATCGACAGGAACGATGACGTATGCCGCAGGGCATCGCTCGCGCTCGTCACGATCGGCGAACCGGCCATCGATTCCCTGATCGCAGCGCTCGGCGACCAGACCCCGGGCATCCGGAAGGGTGCCATTGATGTGCTCGGGCAGATCGGGAATACCCGGGCCATCCCGAAGATCATCGAGTGTCTCGGCGATCCAGAGCGGTCGGTGCGGATCGAGACCGTCAGGGCGCTTGCAGCCCTCGGGGTTCCCGCCATCGCCCCGCTCATGCAGGTCTTCCGCGAAGGGGACAGCCGGACCCGGGCCGGCGCCATGGAAGCCCTCTGGATGCTCGGCCAGCCGGCAACAACCCCGCTCATCATGGTCTTAAAAGACGACCAGAGCGATGTCCGGAAGCGGGCTGCCCTCCTGCTCGGTGAGATAGGCGACCAGAAGGCGGTCGATCACCTGACCGGTCTCCTCTCGGATGACAATGTCATGGTCCGGAAAGAGGCGTTCGAAGCCCTCGAGATGATCAAGAAGCGGACATCGGCATAAACGATCCGCATTTTATATTTTTTTGGATTCTGTGAACGGCCTGCGGGCTACACCCGGATCCCAGCATCCCTCACCCTGCCAGCCTGCGTCTTCCTCTCCCTGCTGATAGAGAAAAACCAGCACCTGATAGTACCGGAAGAAACTGTATACAATAACACAAAAAAAGGGGGTGGGCGGGTGAGAGGAATTACTTCATTTCCCCTAAGTCATTCCAGTGATCGTACTCGTGCTTCCAGAGATCCTTGTTGAACGAGATCATGCGCTTGAAGTACTCTTTGCGCTCCTTCAGGATCGCTTCCTGCGCCGGGTCGGACCACTTCGTTTTGATCGCTTCAGCCAGCTTCTTGCCGAGCGCCTTGGCTTCCTTTTCAGCGCCGACAATTGCATGCGGGTCAGCCCCGACATGCACGCCTACCTTGCCGACAGTTATCGCCCCGTAATTCGAGAGCGCCATGTTCATGTAGTCCGCCACCTCGTTCGCATACGAGCCGCCGGCCGTGCAGACCGCACAGCCGTACTTGCCGCTGAATGCCTGGCAGTGGACAACATCCGCCATCCGGTCAAGCATGGTCTTGAGCTGGCCCGAAACCTGGTTGATATAGTTCGGGGAGCCGAGAACAATCCCGTCCGCTTCCAGCATCTTCTCCAGCAATGCCGGGAAATCGTCGTCATGGATGCACTCGCCCGTTGCATAGCAGGTGCCACAGGCCGTGCAGTACTTGATCTCAAGGCCGCAGATGTCCACGAACGTGATATCCGCCCCGGCCTGCCGGGCGCCTTCGAGTACGCCCATCACAAGGCGGCGGGTCTGGCTCTTCTCGCCCCTCGGGCTCGCGTTGATGCCAATGATCTTCATGATAACCACTAGTGTAATGATGCCTGCCGGGCGGGATAAATATGTGCTGTGCCGGAGGATACAGGGTATCCCCGGGGATACTGCGGGATGCGAGGGGCATATATACGCCGGCATCTCCATCACCTAATGAGAAATTATGCTCATCCGTGATAGTGCCGACTGCCCCCACGAACGCGTCATTGACCGCTCTATCCTCTGCGAGCTCCTCCATCCCGACAAGGTGCCGGAAACGGGCGGGCTCTCGTGCAGCATCGCCCATGCCATCGTCCCGGCCCGTGAGTCAACCCTCCCCCACCGGCTTTCGCGTTCAACGGAACTCTACTACATCCTCCATGGCACCGGGGAGATGCATATCGATGGCGAATCAGCACCCGTCCGGCCGGGCCAGATCGTCCATATCCCCCCGGGCGCCCGGCAGTTCATCCGGAATACCGGCACAGGCGATCTCGTCTTCCTCTGCATTGTTGCCCCGAAGTGGCAGGCGGGGGACGAGGAACTCATCGCGTGATCTGCCAAATCCGCTCGTTTGCGTTCACCAATATCAAAGACCCCGGGAAAACCGGACCACCTTTCTCTCCACTATCCTGATCCTCGTTGCCCTTCTCCGGGCGGCGAACAGGAAACGGAGTGGCGTGGAAGGCAGATGCGTGCGAAACACGCATATTTCCGGCGTTCAATAGCGGGACTGGCGGGAAAAAGAGACGGGGTCAGTCCCACAAATTCTTCACGTACAATTTACTCTTTTCCATCCTGGGCGTGAAGAGCTTGAGGCAAAGGGGGACAAGGATGAGACAGACCGCCGCATTGCCGATGAACCAGGCCGTAAAGACCGATGTCATCGCCACGGGCTCGGCAAGCGAGAGGGTCCAGGTGGCCCAGGCAGCGCCGACAAGGTTGTTGATGATCACCCCGAACAGGAGCACGTAGGTATAATCGCGCGGGTTATTCATCGATAAGTCCACGCCAAAACTGCGGACCGCGGCAAACGGGATGAGCACCTGGATGAGACCGGCCATTGCCCAGAGGAGGGCCACCAGCGGGTGCTGGTTGAGCACATCAGAGACCAGAAGCCCGGAACCGACAAGGGTCCCGGCATAGGCAGCAATTGCGCCATACCCACCGAACCAGAGGGTAAAGAGGACATTGAACGCAACAGCAAAATACAGCCACGAGACCATACCATTGCCAACCGTCGGCGTTACTGTGACCGATACCCAGGCAAGGAAGGTATCGATGATGATCAGGATGAGTGTAAGTATGACAAAGGAATAGGTTGGTTCATGGACAGTCTTCATACATCCACCTGTATTCCTTATTGTTCGCCTTAATAAATATCATTTATTGATAGATCCTGAACCAGAAAATCCGGGGCCGGGTTTCTCATCACGCGCACAACCGGCCGGCGTTTCCTGAACGAATGGAACTTATATGGTATCCCGTAAGAGATATATCCGGAAATGGATCTGCCGTTTATTTTCATCGACATGGTGCTACATATCGACAAGTACCTCCCCGGGATCATCGCAGGTTACGGGTTCTGGACGTACCTGATCATCTTCGCGATCATCTTCTGTGAAACGGGGCTCGTTGTCCTGCCGTATCTTCCCGGCGACTCGCTGCTCTTTGTGGCCGGTACGCTGGCCGGGGCGGGTTATCTCAATATCGAGATCCTCCTCATCACCCTCTTTGCCGCAGCGGTTCTCGGGGACACCGTCAACTACTGGATCGGGCACACCACCGGCCTGAAAGTCCTTGAGAAAAAATACAGTTTCGTCAGGACCGAGCACCTTGACCGGACCCGGGAATATTTTACCCAGTACGGCGGCATCACCATCGTGATCGCGCGGTTCATCCCTTTTATCCGGACGTTCGCGCCATTCCTGGCCGGAGTCGGCAGGATGAGCTACCGCTGGTTCCTCACCTACAATATTATCGGCGCCTTCCTCTGGGTCTGTGCGTTCACGCTTGCCGGGTTCTTCTTTGGCAGCCTTCCCATTGTCAAGGAGAACTTCAGCCTGATCGTCTATGCGATCATCGGGGTTTCCCTCTTGGCCGTGGCATCGATCGTCATCAACGTGATCCGGCATCCCGGCATGCAGAAGAGTTCCACGGAATCCGAAAAGAAAGAATGATCCCGGCGGGTCACTTTTTTATCATTTTAGAACGGTCCATTTAGAACGGTTCAGGATATTCTCCCTACCCTATCTCCCGTGACACAGGGTATCCATAATCATTCCTTCGGGCAGCACGAGGACATGAGAAGGGTTCAGTTTCCCATCCCTGGAGACAGGATTATCGTACTGATGTGTTCCTGATCGGGGAAGTGACTGCGGGGAGTACCCGGTAAAAAAGAGATGTGCCCGGTCGCCGGTTATGCAGGCCTGGCGTTCATGCTGGAGGGGATCAGTTTGCTGATCACGAACTCCGGGATCTGCCGGGAGGTCTTTACGCTCATATCGAAGTTCGCCGTGCTGCCGGTGGATCCAAGGTAGGTGAGCGTGATCTGGAAATCCGTCTCAATGGCCGAGATGCCTGCCACAGTTACTATTGCATGACGGGGGCTGATGACGCGCTGCTGGCCCACAACCATCTTCTCTTTTGTCCCGTCCACATCGCAGAACAGCTCATCGTTATAGGACGCAACGAGGATGTGGCTGTTCCCGATGGTGACCGGCACGCCGTCAGGGAGGGAGACGCGGTAGGTTGTCGTGTAGGGGAATTCGGAATCGGACTGGCTTTCCACGACGGCAACGGACAGGGTAAAGATTGCGAGTGTGCCAATGACCAGCACCAGCACGATGACACCGACGAGCGCCTTGGTACCGGTGCTCCAGCCGGCCTTTTCCTCCGGTTTGGGGGTTTTTGTAGTATCTGCCATAGTTCTTCCCATAAAGAGGCGCTTGGTGATATTATATGGATTGTGGAATTGACGTGCCGGCCGGTTTACCGGATGCAGGAACGGCCGGCATTTCGTCTCTTCTGAATGGGGGAAAATCCATAATCCCTCCCAACCCATTGTTATAGGATTTTGATGCGCGTACCCATACAATCGGTGACACCGGATTGCGGCCAGGCAGAGATCGCCGGCTGGGTCCACGAGGTCCGGGACCTCGGCGGCCTTGCCTTCATGCTGATCCGCGACCGGACCGGTATCATCCAGGTGACCATTCCCAAGAAGAAAGTTTCAGAACAGGTTCTTGCCGCCCTCAAGGCCGTCTCCCGTGAATCGGTAGTCCGGGTCAGCGGCCCCATCAAGGCGATGGACAAGGCCCCGGGCGGCCGCGAACTCGTACCCGAGAAGATCGAGATCATCAGCCTTGCCGAGACCCCGCTCCCGCTCGATGTCTCCGAGAAAGTCCAGGCAGAGCTCGACACCCGGCTCGATGCCCGGTTCCTTGATGTCCGGCGCCCACGCGTGGCAGCCGTCTTCGAGATCCGGAGCGCGGCAACCTTTGCGATCCACCAGTACTTCCATGATGCCGGTTTCACCAGCATCACCACCCCCAAGATCGTTGCCGCGGCAACCGAGGGCGGCACCGAGCTCTTCCCCATCGCCTACTTCGACAAGGAGGCCTTCCTCAACCAGAGCCCGCAGCTCTACAAGCAGATGATGATGGCAGCAGGCTGCGAGAAGGTAGTCGAGGTCGGCCCGATCTTCCGGGCCGAGGAGCACGCCACAACAAAGCACCTCAACGAGGCAACCTCGATCGATATCGAGGTCTCGTTCGCCGACCACCTTGAGGTCATGCGCATCCTCGAAGATCTCATTATAAAAACCTACGAGTACGTGGACAAGACGTGCAGCGTCCAGATCGCCAACATCGGTGTGGAGGACTTCGCAGTCCCGAAGGGTCCGTTCCCCCGGCTCCCGTACGCAGAAGCGATCGAGATTGCGGCGAAAAAGATCGAGGACCCGATCAAGTACGGCGACGATGTCAGCCCCGCAGCCGAGCGGGCGATCGGTGCAGAGATGGGCGGTCACTACTTCATCGTGGACTGGCCCTCCGAGATCCGGCCTTACTACGCGATGCAGTACGAGAACGATCCCTCGATCTGCAAGGCGTTCGACATGATGCACCCGAGGATGGAACTCTCAAGCGGCGCCCAGCGGGAACACCGGTACGATATTCTCGTCAACCAGATCAAGAAGAAAGGACTCAACCCCGAGAGCTTCGAGTTCTATCTCAAGCCGTTCCGGTACGGCATGCCACCCCACGCGGGCTGGGGTCTTGGAGCAGACCGTCTGGTCATGACCATGCTCGGCCTGGGAAATGTCCGGGAAGCAGTCCTCTTCCCCCGCGACATGCACCGCCTGGTCCCGTAATCCGGGACCACGAACTATTTTTCCTTCCGGGACACAATCGATCTGTAATTATCCCAGGCCTCATTCCCTATGTCGAAAGCATATTTCATTAACAAAGTGCTGGCAACGACCGTTGTCGGCAGTTATCCGGTCGTGAAAGCCGGCGGGCTCAAAAGTCTCTTTGACCCGCTGGCAGGGGCTGTCGGGATCGCGGTCGCCGACCAGATCGGGGCCGGGATCGATATCATCTCGGACGGACAGGTCCGGGGAGACATGATCGGGGCGTTTGCCGGGAAACTGCCCGGTGTCAAAGGCCAGGACGTGACAGGGAAGATCCAGCCGGCCGCTGCCGCGATCACCGTTGCGGATACAAAATACGCCCTCTCGAAGTTCCCGAAGGTGAAGGGAATCATCACCGGGCCCTCGACCCTTGCCCACGGTCTTCATATCAGCACCCCGATGTACCGGAACAGGGAGGAACTGACGCTCGACCTTGCTGCTGCACTCGTTGTCGAGGCAAAGAGCCTTGAAGCCACGGGCATCACCCTCCTCCAGCTCGATGAGCCGATCCTTTCAACGGGCATCGCCGACCTCGCGATCGGGAAGCAGGCGGTGGAACTGATCGCGTCCTCGGTCCATATCCCGGTCTGCATGCATGTCTGCGGGAACATCGCGAACGTGATCGATGAGATCCTGAAATACAATGTCAGCGTCTTTGACTTTGAGTTCGCGAAGAACCAGGCCAACCTCGACATCCTCTCCCGCCGGGACCTGACCGGGCACATGCTCGGGTACGGGTGCATTGATTCCACCACCGATGAAGTCGAGACCGTGCCGGAGATCCGGAAGCGGATCGAGAAGGGCGTGGAGTACTTCGACCCGAAGATCCTGCTCATCGATCCGGACTGCGGGATGCGGATGCGGAGCCGTGAGTCGGCGTACTGGAAGCTCAAGAACATGTGCGAAGCGGCAAAGGAAGTCCGGATCGCGCTGTAAAGGGTTACAACAACTGTTTTCTATTCTTTTTTTTATCCCCTTCAATCATCAGGATCATCCCGGCATGCGGGAAGTATTGCATATCAATACCTTCATCGGCAATGACACAACCAATATCTTTTACGGAAGGTTATGACAAAGATATGCCCGAGCTGCGGGACCGCGGCAGTTGACGACCAGGCAAAATTCTGCAATAAATGCGGGTACCCGTTCCCCAAACAACGCCCGGATAACCGGACTATCGTGAGCCGGGCGGAAGGCCGGATATACGAAGCCGAAGCCTCTGCAGACGAAGCGCCAGCGGGCGTATCCCGCCCGGTGCGAAGCCCTCAACCGGCACCACAGAAGACCGGCGCCATGAGCCGGCTTCCCTTCAAACGCTGTATCGGCCGGAACTTCATCAGGCCAGTCTACATTCTTGGCGTGATCGGGATCCTCCTGATCGCCGTGCTGGGGATCATGACCGATTTTTCAACCTCCGGAACGTCCACGGACAAGGTCACCGGTCTGGTAAGTACATCCATCAAAGACGTGACAACATTACCCCTCTTCTGGATCTGTTTCCTGATCTTCGGGAACCTCTTCTGGAGGGTTATCTGCGAGACGTGCGCTGTCCAGTTCGCAATATACGATTCTCTTACTCCTGTGAACTCTTCACGGAGCCGGGAGTCTGGCGACGTTTCCGGCGACGGGGGCACCCCTGCGCCGGGCGAACAGGAGTATTATGAGTGCCCCCGCTGCGGGAAGGTTGTTCCGGCTGACCAGTTGCGGGAATGCGGGCACTGCGGAGTACAGGGGTGCAGCAACTGTATCCGGGTGACCGGGCTGGTGAAGAAGACTGCGCTGTGCAAGGATTGTTTTGAGGGGAAGTGATAAAAAACTTAGAAAACCCGGCAAACTTTTTACTCGGGAGAAAACCCCTCTCAGAACATAATATCGTCCCCTTCCTGCGCTACCAGTCTCCCCCGGGGGACAACAGGGTACAAGAGGGGGTGATCATTCCTATAAAAAATGGTTTTTGACAACACCTTTTTCAAAATGTTCCGGGAGAATTCAAATTATTCATACTGTGATCCCGGATCCATGGCTCATCCCCACTTCCAGATACGTGCTTTACCTCATCCCCCTACCTGATCGCGAAATTACACAGGGTCTATTTGCGAAGTTTTACCGATCAGACGTAAAAATCCGGAATCCGGGGCATTATACCGCGATTTAAAATGAATTAGTAGGGTGTTCTGGGTGAATTACGAAGTTTTTCGGTTACCCTAAATTCCAGGGGCTGAATAAATACGGTCAAAATGAGTTCTGTTTAGCAAAAAGAGCCCAATTTGAGAGACAGGAGTATCTGGCAGGAGAGGTACTCCCGGTGGCAGGGTTCTCCGACGAGGGATGGTTTCCGCACTCTTGAGATTTGTGAACACGTTCACGGTGATTATGAAGAAGGGTAGGGAACCGGGTCCTGCATACGGGAGCCGGTCGGGACGGTAGGGCAATAATCCGGAATGCTTAACACCCTCCGGATGAGATGCATGACCATGCATAATTTATCCCGGCTCCTGCTCCCCCTCATTCTGGTTCTCTGTCTCCTGGGTTCGGGCTGCACGCATGCTGCGCCCGGTCCTTCAGCAACGCCTCAGCCGGCCATGACAACCGCCGGTACAGCTCCGCAGGTTTCGTCGCCCACTCCCGGGACTGCCTGTTCCCTCACCCCCGGGCCGGTGCAGACCGTCCCGGATTACGAATCGGTCAGCATCACGGTGGACCGGAATACTATCGCGGAGAACCCGACCATCACAACCCGGTTCAATGGCGGGCTGGGACTCGGCATGGTCCAGAGAATGACCGTGACGGTTATCCGGTCGGACTGTGTTACGGAACAGGAACTCCGGGACAGCCCGAAAACCGGCACCAGCGTGACGCTGATGGGAACAACCGGCACGGACCGGGTCGTGGTCGATGTGATCATGACCTCGGGAGAACAGTATACCGTGATCGATGGCGATTACCCGTTCCCGGTCTCACTGTAATTTTTTTCAAAACAGCTCCGGAACACCATCCGGCTGCCGGAAAAATTATTGATGGTTCCGGCACCGTAAGAGATCCTTACACCACTCTTGACGTTGTCGATGCTTCAATACCCTTATCGGTAATAATAAACGGCAGCAGCCGCTGGGGTGCAGCGGCATTCCTGATCTTATGAACGCACAACGTCCGTTCGATCTCGGACTGCTGGATGGTTGTCTTGAACTCGATAACAACATCAGCCGCACGCATCAGCTTCGTCATCTCCATGGGCGAATGGATACCGGTATAGACGATGCCCAGCAGGTTGCCCCCGCGGGTCTTCATCTCCTCGCGGGCGAGCCGGAGGAACTTAAGCGCCCCGTCAATCCCGTACTTCAGGACGATCGTTGAGAGCGAATCCACGACAATCCTGCCACCCGCCATCTGCGGGAGATACATCTCGGGATGCAGCTCGCTGGCATCGATCATGCCCACCTCCACGTCTCCATCGTTCACGAAGAATGTCCCCTCTTCCCCGCCTTCCGCCTTCCAGAACTGCTGGGCCGCGAGGTCGACCCCGGACAAGGGCGTCCCGTAGATCATGACCAGCGTCCCTGGGGGAAAACCGCCATCAAGCAACAGGTTGAGACCGACAATCCCGGTGGTCCGTTTCCTGGACTTCACGTTGATGTCGATATCCTGGATCCTGCTTTTTGTATCTGTCGGGGCGGCCATAGAGGATGTACCGGAGAGTATTATTTAATGCCGCTTAAAAAGGTTTGTGGGCTCCCCCGGGATTTTGTCGCAGAATATTCCGCCAAATCTGATTAGGAGCGTGTTTCGCCGAATTTCTGCCGGAGGTCCCGTCTCAGCAGTTTCCAGCCATGGACCCGGGGCAGCGAGTCCACGATGATCAGCCTCTTCGGGACCTTGTACCCGGCCATGTGATCCCGGCAGTAGGCCTCAAACTCCGCCTCGGTCAGGGTTGTCCCGGGCCGGAGCACGACGGCGGCAACCGGACACTCTCCCCGCCGTTCATCCGGCACGCCAAAGACCGCGACATCCGCCACGGACGGGTGCCGGACAAGGGCATTCTCCACTTCCGTGGGGTAGATCTTCCAGCCCGACATGATGATCATGTCCTTCTTACGGTCGGTGATGCAGAGAATTCCTTCAGGATCAAGGTTCCCGATGTCGCCGGTCAGGAACCAGCCGTCATGACGGAAAACGGCACGGGTAGCGTCAGGCAGGTTCCAGTACCCTTTCGCAACCGCCGGGCCACGGATGGCAACTTCCCCGCTCTCGCCAAACGGCATCTCCTTCTCCGGGTCGGCCGTGTCCACGATCTTCAGCTCCGTGTAGCCAACCGCAACGCCAACACTCTGGTAATTCTTCGTGAGCTGGGGATACTCGGGCAGGGTTGTCGTACCCGATCCGATCACGATCGTCTCGGAGAGGCCGTACGAGTTCGCCACCGGGATATGATACCGCTTGTCGAACGCCTCCCAGACCGCCGGCAGGAGCCCCCCGCCACCGGAGATGATCACGCGGGCGCACCGGAGTCGCTCTTCTGTCCCGGGCACGGCATGGACGAGCGAGTGGATGACCGGTGGCATGCCGGCAAGGATCGTTACGCTGTACTGTTCGGCAAGGGCAAGGTAGCGTTCGAGATCGAAACGCTCCATCATGACATACGTGCCACCGGCGCGGATGGCCGAGAGGCCCCACGAGAGGCCGACGTGGCCCATCGGGTAGATACCGAGGTACGTGTCCACGGGCCGGAGCCGGAGGGCGTCGCGTTCCGTGTCGAGCGCAGTCATCCAGTTGCCGTGCGTGAGCATCGCACCTTTCGGTTTTCCGGTGGTACCTGCTGTGTACTGGATGTGGCAGAGATCCTCGGTCGAGCAGTTCGCGGGCCGCATGTCCACCGGTGCCGGGGGGAACGACTCCCAGGTAACCGCCCCATCGCATCCCCCGCCAACGCAGATGATGTGGATGAGCCCGGGGGCATCCTTCCGGATACCGCTGATCACACCGGCGCCCTGCCGGTCGGTGATGACCGCGATGGCCCCGGCATCGCGGAGCACGTGCAGGACTTCTTCTCCCTTGTACACAATATTGGTGGGCACCGCCACGGCACCGATCCGCCAGAGAGCAAAGTAGCTGATCAGGTACTCGGGCGAGCTGTCAAGAAAGATGCAGACCCGGTCTCCTTTCTTCACGCCCAGCGTGAGAAGGCCGAATCCAATCCGGTTCATCTCGTCGCGGAGCCGTTTGTAGGAATAGGTCTCGTTCCGCGAGGGGCAGACGAGAGCCGCCTTGGCTTCGGGAACGCTCTTTGCATCAAGAAGGGTGGTAACGTTGGACATGTGAGAGGCGTCCGTTTGTCATACAAAATTGGACGTTGATGTATATAGGTGTTCATTATCTGTCATCCCCATCCCCGGGGTGACAGCCTGCATGAAGAGCTATGCCAAACTATTTCTCCTCTCTCCCCCGAATTATCTGCCGGACAATCATGGCGGAAGAGTCAGAGCAGCCACAACAGGCGGCGAACAGTCAGCCCTCGCCGGCTCCGCAATCCCAGCAGTCGCGGCCGGCGCAGCAGGGCCAGCATCAGGGAGGGCAGCGGAGGCGCCATGACCGGCGGGACCGGAGCCAGGGCCCGGCTCAGGGCCAGAACAGGCACCCGGGCAGCCAGCGCCATTATCCCCGCAGGGACCAGCAGGTACCGCCAGGGCAGGAGAAGCCCGCGGAAACCCCCGGCAAAGATACCGATGATGAGGAAGAGACGGAGCACGACCGCTCCTCCCAGCAGCACCGGCACCACCGGGGCGGCCGGCCTCCCAAGAGGGTCATCGAAGAGTGGGCCAGCGATATCTACTGCGAATAGGGATTCATCCCATCTCTCTCTTTTTTTTGGAAATACGCCCCGGCAATCAGCGGGTATCCAGTACCTGTTCAGCCAGGCAGGTTGAAAATATCAGCAGTCTTCAGAATCCGCACACCGATATTTGCCATGTCCCGCACATTGGCCCGGTGCACCTCTTCGGATGCGGCCCCGGTTGCATCCTCGACCAGCACAACCGGGTAATTGTACGCGATCGCATCGAAGACTGTTGTCCGGATGCAGTTGGGCGTCTGGATCCCGCAGACAACAATGGTCGTGACCCCGAGGGTCCTGAGCATCAGGTCGAGTTCCGTGCCGATGAACGCGCTCATCCGGATCTTCTCCAGCACGTACTCTCCATTCCGGGGAGCCAGTTCATCGATCACCGCGGCGCCGTGCGAGCCGGCAACCGCAAATGGCTGGTTCCTGAACTTCTCCTGCCGGATGATCTCTACGTCCGAACCGTCTGCCCGGTGCACCCGGACGATATGGAAGACCGGCAGGGATCGCTTTCGGAACTCAGCAAGCACGGCCTGGATCTTCGGGACAACGGCCCGTGCTCCTGCAACCATGTTCGGCATGCCTTCAAGGACGAAATCGTTCTGCATATCAATAATAAGAAGTGCGGGTCTTCCCATGGTAGTTCCCCGTTAGACTATTGAGACCCGGCAGATAATAACTCTGCAATATCCGGAGATGCCATGGACCCACTCGTGCAGTTCGTATGCCTTTTCTTCACCGGGATCTGTGCCGGTACGGCCTCCGGGCTCTTTGGTATCGGCGGGGGGGTCCTGATGTCCCCGGTCCAGTTCTGGCTGTATACGGGCAGCGGGATGGATTCCACGCTCGCCACCCGGATTGCATTCGGCACCTCGCTTGCCGTGATGCTCCCGACCATGGTGAGCGGGGCGCTCGGCCACCACAAGCGGGGTGCCGTTGACTGGCACGCCGCTATACCGATGGGGATAGCCGCAGTCTTCGGGGGGCTCGCCGGAGGCACCCTTGCCGCTCACCTGCCGGGCATTGTGCTCCGGATTTTTTTCGCCTTCCTGATCATCGCGATCGCCATCCGCATGGTCTGGAGCCTCCGGGAGTGTCCTGCCTGCGAGAGACAGGGATCGGCCGGCATGCATATCCTGCTGGGCTTCTCCATCGGGACGATCTCCGGCCTTGCCGGGATCGGGGGCGGGGCACTGCTTGTCCCGGCGCTCGTCATCCTGCTCGGTTACCCGATCCACCGGGCAGTCGGCACATCCTCTGCCTGCCTCATCTTCTCATCGGCAGGGGCGGTGACCGCGTATATCATCAACGGGATTGGTGTTTCAGGCCTTCCGCACTACTCGTTCGGGTACGTGGATCTCCTGACCTTCGCGATTCTCGCGGTTACTACCATCCCGCTTGCCCGCATCGGGGTGCGGTGTGCTCACAACTGTTCCGGCCGGAATTTACAGATCCTGTTTGCCGGGCTCCTGGTCCTTATCGGTATGATGATGCTGGTGACCGGGTAATGCGTCATTCCGGTATCATACCATGAGACAGGATTTCCCACATCCTGTTACCGGGACACAATCTGCATCGTTGAATTATCAATGCCAATGTCATCCAGGATTCCCTGATAGGTGCTGACAAGAGCCTGGGTTGATGCCAGGACCCTGCCGGTGATCTCGATGCTGGTGAACGGGTTGATGGTGATGGCTTCGTTGTACGCTTTTATCGCCTGCCGGTAGGATTCCGTTGAACGGAATGTATCCATGGTGGATGCGTCAGATGACAGGGACGAATCTGCATCTCCCGATGTCAGGGTTTTAAATTGCTCACGCATACCCTGCATTTCAGCAATCGAGATGGCAAGATACGCATCCCCCTTCCTGATCCACGTATTTGCATCCTTCGGGTTGGTCGATAAGGCCTTCTCGTAATACTGGATGGCTGTCTCATACTGCCCTTCCGAGTACATGAGATCCCCGGTAGCAATGACCAGGACCGGATCATCCGGATGGGCGATCATGGCGCTGTTGAGAAGGAGCTGTGCTTCAGCCTCCCGGCTCTCCCTGCTCAGGACATTCACTTTCTTTACCAGGGTATCCATATCATCGGGTATCAGGCCGAGCGCGATATCGTACAGGGGGAGCGAGAGCCCGGGATAGTTCGTATCGGCAACCGAATCGGCAGCAAATACTGCACTGTGGGCGGCTATCCCCTGCGGCGTAATCGTCTCGTGCAGGATCATGCCGAAATAGAGCAGGACAAGAAGGGAACAGAGGATTACCCCCGCGGTTATGATCCTGCCAAAGAACAGGCTCCGGTTAGTCATGAACACATTGCCAGGGGTATTCATCAGCAGGTGGGTTTCCGATCGCTTTGTTACGACCGTGAGAGCCAGGAGATCATGCAGTTCCTGCTTCTTTTTTGTAAAAACAAGCATGACAAAACCGAGACCCACGGGCAGCAGCGAGACATACTTGCTGATCTCCCGGAACAGGGCGCGTGAAAACGATACCTGCTTTCCGCAGGTATCGGTTACAACGATCCCGAATACGATCTTTCCCGGTGAAGCCTGGTAGTTGCTGCTTATCAGGAACGGCGTTAAGAGGAAAAAATAAAAAACACCGGCCGTGAGTATCGCCATCGGGACACTGGACGGGTATTGCAGTAGTTCGCAGGCGCTCTTCGCAGCAAATACAAGGGCTGCTGCAAACATCAGATCCAGAAGACCTGCACTCCAGCGCCTCCAGACCCCGGTGTACCTGATATCCTGATGCCGGGGTTCCTCGGCCGGTTCATCATCATGAAGATGGTAACGGTGTGCACCAGCCGGTTGCGGCCGGTTTGTTATCCTGGATACATCTCTGTGACAGAGACCGCATTCGGTTTCCCCTTCTGGAATCATAAACCCGCAACGGGGACACCGGACCATTAGAAAACATTTAAAGAGAGCACTATATAAATTTTAGCTTTTTTGTAAGCGGCAGATTCTGCTCGTTTGAGAGAAATTTCGCAAAGAAAACGATTATTCCCGCGAAAAATAGGAATGGGTTACTGGTATTCCGGTGGCTGGACCGACTTCGGCAGCCCACCCTTGAAATGCTGCTGGATCTTGCCATAGTATTGCCGGAGGTTGTCGTTCATCGTCGGGTGGACCTTCTTCTGGGCCTCTTCGAAGTGCTTCTTTGCGACGGTCGTCGCGTTGTCCCGGAGAGCCAGCATGCCGGCCTCCCGGCAGAGTGATTCAAGATCCGATCCAACGAAGCCTTCGGTGATGCCGGCAAGGTCTCCTGCAAGACGCTCGCGGGCCGGGTCGGAAAGGGTGAGGTTCTTCTCGCCCAGCAGTTCCAGGAACCGTCTCCGCCTCATGCCGGTGGGGAGCCCGGTGCTGTCGTCCTTTGCCGGTGTGATGACCGCTTTCACATCCTCAACCGTGATGATCTTGTCCTTTCCGAGATTCTCGATGAGTTCCCCAAGTGCGTCCTCGCTGAACCGCTCGGTCAGCTTCACGATCTCTTCAACCGTAGAGCCTTCAAACGGCATGAACCGGGTGTGGATGCCGATGATCTTCTTGCGATCCTCCGGGCCGGGTTCGCCGATATAGACGAGGCGGTCGAACCGTCCCGCACGCAGGAGTGCCGGATCAACGATGTCCGGGCGATTGGTGGCACCCATGACCACGACGTCCTTGAGTTCCTCAAGGCCATCCATCTCGGTGAGGATCTGGTTGAGCACATTGTCGATCACGTGCGAGTCGCTGCTCGTGCCCCGGGCAGGGGCCAGTGCATCGATCTCATCGAAGAAGATGATCGAGGGGGAGACCTGCCGGGCCTTCTTGAAGACCTCGCGGACAGCACGCTCGCTCTCGCCCACCCACTTGGAGAGGAGCTGGGGTCCCCGGACCGGGATGAAGTTGGCGCCGCTCTCGCTTGCCACCGCTTTTGCGATCAGGGTCTTGCCCGTTCCGGGCGGACCGTAGAGGAGGATTCCCCGCGGGGGCTCGATACCCAGGTCCTCGAACTTCTGCCGGTTGGTGAGCGGGAGCTCGATCGCTTCCCGCACCTCGGTCTTGGCAGATTCGAGACCACCGACATTCTGCCACTTCACGTGGGAGACCTCGAGCATCACTTCGCGCATGGCGCTCGGGCCAACATCGCGCTGGGCGCTGCGGAAATCGCTGCCATAGACCTTGAGGTTGTCCAGCACTTCCGCCGGGATCTCCTCGGCATCGAGGTCCAGGTCCGGGAGGTAGCGCCGGAGGGCCCGGATAGCCGCCTCGCGTGCAAGGGCCGCAAGATCAGCCCCGACAAACCCGTGGGTCTGCTGGGCGAGCACATCCAGGCTGACATCCTCTGAGAGGGGCATACCCCGGGTATGGATCTTCATGATCTCGATCCGATCGGGCTCGCTCGGGACACCGATCTCGATCTCCCGGTCGAACCGGCCGGGCCTGCGGAGTGCGGCGTCGATCGCGTCGACCCGGTTCGTAGCACCGATCACGACAACCTGCCCGCGTTCCTCGAGGCCATCCATCATGGTCAGGAGCTGGGCAACGACCCGGCGCTCCACCTCCCCGGTCACTTCCTCGCGCCGGGGCGCAATGGAGTCGAGCTCGTCAATGAAGATGATCGAGGGGGCGTTCTCGCGGGCCTCCTCGAAGACTTCACGCAGGCGCTGCTCGCTCTCACCATAATACTTCGAGATCACTTCGGGCCCTGCAATCGAGATGAAGTGTGCCCCGCTCTCGCTTGCCACCGCCTTTGCAATCAGGGTCTTTCCCGTGCCGGGCGGGCCGTAGAGGAGCACACCCTTGGGTGGCTCGATTCCCAGTTTCTGGAAGAGCTCCGGGTGCCGGAGCGGGAGCTCGATCGTCTCGCGGAGGCGCTGGAGCTCGTCCTTTAAGCCGCCGATATCCTCGTAGCTGAACCGCTTGATTCCCTCAAAACCCGCGGCCGGCTTGTCCGAGAACTCGATAGACGTGTTCTTGGTGATGATGACGGCTTCCTCGGGTTCGACCTCGACCACCTTGAAGCCGATGATCTGCGGCTGGATGAACGGCAGGCCGAGCATGACCGGGACGGTGTCGTTCTTTGCTATCGGGAAATCGATGAGACCGTTGACAACGTGCGGGTTGTTGGCGATCGGGATCTTCTTCGGGAGGTCCTCCGGGGGTGCGAGAACAATGCGTTTTGCCTCGATCTCGTCCGTGATCTTCGCAACCTTGACCGTGTCGCCGATGCTGACACCGGCATTGATCCGGGTGAAGTTGTCGATCCGGATCTTCTTCTGGTTCCAGTCCTCGACCAGTGCCCGCCAGACCTTGGCAACGGTACGGCGCTTCCCTTCGATCGCGACCAGATCGCCGGGCGAGATCTTGAGCGCGAGCATCGTCTCGGGATCCAGCCGGGCCTTGCCGCCACCCTGGTCGCCGGGGTACGCGGAATCCACCCTTAATTGCACTTCTGGCATTACCTTAAAAGTCATATACGCAGGGATTTATAGGTACTGATAATGCGATTCCTCATACTCGACCCCTTCCACGGGGCAGCGGGCGACATGATCACGGGGGCTCTGCTGGATTGCGGAGCGGACAGGGATGTCGTCGTGGAGGCGATGAAAGCGGTGGTAGCGGAGCCGTCGATCACCCGCGTGACCCGCGCCGGTATACAGGCCCTCAGGATCGATACGAAAGCCCTGCCGGTCCACCGGACCCTCTCCGAGGTGCTGGGGCGGATTGCAGAAGCCGCGCCCCACGTGCCGGAACCCGCGCTCGCGATGGCACGGAGGGTCTTTGAGCGGATTAATGCTGCCGAGGAGGAGGTGCACGGAACCCACGTGCATTTCCACGAGGTCGGGGCTGACGACGCCATCGCGGATATCATCGGGGCCTGTACCGCCCTCCATACGCTGGGCGTCGACGGTATCCGGATCCTGCCGGTCACGCTCGGCCACGGTACCGGCACCGGTTCGCATGGCACCTTCCCGATCCCGGCACCCGCAACAGCAGCAATCCTCCGGCACACCAGCCTTGTCACCATCTCCGGCATCCATGCCGGGGAACTCTGCACCCCGACCGGGGCCGCACTCCTTGCCGAGTTCGCTGCACAGGCCATTGGTGAAGAAGGACTGCCGGCATACACGATCAAGACAATCGGGTACGGGGCCGGTACCCGCGACCCCTCCCACTCGCCCAACGTGCTCCGGGCCATGGTCGTGGAGACGACCGGCGTTGCCGTGGCACCCGGAGAGCTGCCAAAAGACACCGTTGATATCCTCGAGACGAACGTGGACGATGTGAGCGGCGAGGTGATCGCCAACGCGATAACAAGGTTCATGGAGGCCGGTGCCCGGGATGCGAGTGCCACTCCAATCGTTATGAAGAAAGGGCGGCCGGGATACCTGATACGGGTGATCTGCCTGCCGGCAACAAGCGTGCAGATCGCCGAACTGATGGCACAGGAACTGGGAACGCTGGGCATCCGGTGTATCCCGGCAGTCCACCGGTTCATCGCGGACCGGACCATCGAAGAGATTGAGGTCAGGATTACCGGGAAGAGCCGGAAACTGCCGGTGAAACTCGGGTGGATGCACGGCTCGGTATACACGCTCAAGGCGGAGTTTGACCCGGCCCGGGACTTCGCGGCAGAGATCGAAATGCCGGTCCGCGAGGTGCTCCGGATCGCAGAAGAGCACGCGTGGGAGCAGGCACGGAAGAAACGGTGGCAGCCCCCTGACAAAAAGAACTAACCTTTTTTGTGACAGACAGCCCCGGATCATGACATCTCCCCTCTGCACCGAACGGCTCGAACTCATCCCGGCAACCCGGGAGATCCTGGAAGCAGACCTGAATGACTGGGGGCAGCTGGCCCGGCTCCTCCATGCAGCCATTCCAAATGCATGGCCGCCGCCGCTCATGGATAAGGATGTCATCCGCGAGTTTATCCGGATGTGTTCTGATACCGGAGGATCGGTCTTCTCCACATGGTACTGGGTACGCAACGAGCCGGGCGGAGAAGGCCGGGTGCTCGTAGGCAACGGCGGAATCCTCGGGGCCGAAAATGACCACGATAGCGTCGTGCTCGGCTACTCGGTGCTGGATGAATTCCAGAACAATGGGTATGCAACCGAAGCCGTCCGGGCTCTCATCCCGGAAATCTTCACCCTTCCCGGCATCAGCCGGATTATCGCCACAACCTACCCGGATTCAGGAGCCTCCATCCGGGTTCTTGAAAAGAGCGGGTTTTCCCGGGCTGATCGGCTACCTGGAGGAACCGGTGCTGAAGAGGGGACGGTCTGTTACGTGCTGGAAAAAAGGAGCTCGTAGGTTCTTCACAATCGCAATTACCCGAGCCGGACCTCCCCGATCAGCTGCGTACCATTGGCAAGATCGCTCATCACAAGTTTATCCGGTGCCAGGGTATAGAGCACATTCTCGATGTAGAATGAGCGTTTCACATCGTTCGGGTTGCCCGAATTACGGTAGTGCACTACCGTCCCTTTTTCGGTGAATCCCCGGTCCGGGTTCACACCGAACACATATGCACCGCCCCAGATCTGGCTCACACCACGGTTGGAAGGATTGTCCTCTGTAATCCGGACGGGGAGGACGAGGAGATCCTTCTCACGGTCAAACAGGAAGGCCTTGTGATCCCGGAGCACTTCGGAGTCGCTGCCGTATCCGCCAAGTTTTTCTTCATCGACCAGGCGAGGGTTGTGCACGTCGGTGACATCGAAGAGCGCAATCTTCAGCCCGCCCCAGGTGGACTCCTTCCCGACGCCAATCAGGTGCGTTGCGTCATAGGGATGCAGGTACCGGGAGAACCCGGGGATATGCAGTTCGCCAAGGACCTTCGGGTTTTTAGGATATGTGAGATCGATGACGAACAGCGGATCGGTTTCCCGGAACGTTACGAGGTAGAGGCGGTCCCCCATGAACCGTGCTGCATAGATCTGCTCGCCAGAAGCCAGGTCCCCCACCGATCCGATGACCTCCAGCCGGCCATCGAGGATCGTGACCCTGCTGGAATAGCCGTTGTGCTGGTAATCCTGGACGGTCGTTGCCACCCGCAGGTTGCCCCCGTACTCGTCCATTGAGAACTGGTTCAGCAGCGTCCCGTCCACGGTGCCCCGGGCAGAATAGGTCAGCTCGCCATCGTCCAGTGAAAAGGCATACAGCTCGGTGGACTGGATCGCCTGCCCGTTGCCGGCCCCGGGGACCGCGATGAACAGGGTATCGGGGGAGACGTAGACCGTGCCCGCCGACCCGATGAGGAAGGTCCTGGCTTTCACCGGCCCGGTCGCCTGTATATCGACCGCACCGATGGTGGTTAAGGAGAAGCTCCGGTCGTTCCGGTCAAAGTAATACACCGACGGAACAAATGACCCGTGGCTGCTGTCGTACACCTCAGGGAAGACAACATCGCTGGCATACAGGTCGAGATAATCTTCTGTCACGAAGTAGAGCATGGACCCGATCATGCGGGTATCCTTGTATACGCCATCCAGCTCCATCTCGCGCACGAGAACGGGGTGCACCGGGTCCTTCACCGAATACACGAACACCTGGGTCTTTTGGGCTATCGGGATCGTACCGCTGCATGCGCCGGGCTGGCAGCGGCTGAAATCATACGATCGCTGTGTGGAAGTGATGAGTACGAGCCGGTCCCCGTCAAGATACAGCGACTGGGGAGACCCGGAGAACTGCAGGGTCGAGATGATGCCTGCCTCCTGGGCCGGATACCCTTTGAGGATATGGAGACGATTGCCTGTGACGAGATAAATATAAGTCCCGTCTGTCTTGACGATATCCGCTTCATCAACATCCTTTACCTGGACATTGGTGGTGGAATATTTCCTGCCGGACTCGGACAGCGGGGCCTGCGTTGCGGCCGTCACCGGCTGGGCTGAGGCCGATGTCCTGACGGTCCCGGTTGCCCCGGAAAATTCCCCGCTCTGGCTCTTCTGGGTGGGTCTGAAGGACGAGGAATAGACCTGAACGAGGATCTCGTCACCGGCAGCAAGGTTCGTCCGCCCGGTGATCGTGAATTTGTCTCCAATGTAATGATCGCCGACCGGGTTGATGGTAATGAAAGATCCGTTCGTGGCCGGTAATGGAGCCTGCTGCTGGAACTGCGTTGTGATCCTTCCCTGCGATGGATCAAGGACATTGAAGAGGGCCGAGCCGGTCGCATCCTGCAGGATGGCACTGGCCGTGATGATATACTCGTCCGGTTTGAACGTCGAGGTATCGACATCGAATCGCCAGGTCCGGGTGCCGTTTATGAGGGCAGCTGCCGATCCAGTCCCTTCAGTTAAGAGAACGGGCAGATCCCCGCCATCCGTGTGAGCCTGAAGAAATGCCCGGGCATCATCAGTCGAAGAAAACTGAGGCAGATCACCGGATCCGACGGTCACATTCTGCTGCACACGAGGCTGGAATGCCGGGGCGGAACCTGGGGTTCCCGCATACGCTGGCAAAAACAGGGTCATCGCTGCAAATGCAAGGATGAGCCCTGCGAGAAAGCCTGAAAATATCAGGAAGTGGTTTTTCTGGATCATGGTTTCACCGTTATTACAGGATGCACGCGCCATGAGACGGTGCGTTTACATCAGGAAAATCGGGCCGCGTATGTAAACGATTTATGAGCAAACACTCTACATGTCGTCAGAACCGGGCGGGACAAAAAAGGAATCCTGATATGATTCACGCGAACAGTTGTTATCATGAGGGGCCTTTGGATCGGGATGCTGCTCTGTGCCGGGGCGATACTGGTACTTGCGCTCGCACTGCCGGGGAACATACCCCGCGAGCCGTACAGCCCGTCACTGGCCGGCGAGAAAACCCTGAACGGTTCCGGGCAGATTGCGGTCATGGGTCACCTTACCGGACATACCGGGACGATGACCGGCAACAACAGCGCCCTGTTCTCAAAAAATGTGACTGCGGGTACCAGGTATATCATCGTCTCGCTCTACAGCGGTGATATTACCGATCCCATATCAGTGACGGTCATTGCACCGGATCGGACCCTCGGCCCATTTTACGATGAATCAGATGGTATCGTTGACGGGAGGATCGATCTGAAGATCAGTAACCCGGATCAGGTAACGCCGGGGACCTGGAAGTTCCTTATCCACAGTAACAAGAATATCGCCACGGGAAGTCTCGAAAACCTGTCATGGATCCGGACAGCGACGGACAACCACAAGGATGATGAATGAACACAGAAATATAAAGCTGCTATGATGCGGGCGCTCTCTTCTGCCGTATTATTCATTGTCCTGCTGGCGATGACGGCAGTACCGGCGACCGCATTCCCGGAGCAATATACGGTTGAACCTGCATTTGGGGCAACCGGCATTGCAGTACCGGACATCGTCCCAATCACGTTCTGGGATCTTACGCTCCGTGAGATGGTGATAGTCATTGCCCTTGCCATCTCTCCCCTCCTGCTGGCCCCGGTCGAGATCGTATTCACGATAAAACTCCTCTCGGTTCTCGGATTCAGGAGGATAGTACGGGGAAATATTCTGGGAAATTCCGTCAGGAATACACTCTACTGCTGTATCCGGGAGAGACCCGGCATAAGTCCCGGGGAGCTGGCAGAAGCAGCCGGCCTCTCGCGCGGGGCTCTGGCATACCACCTGGCCCTGCTGCGAGCTTTTGGAAAAATTGTCCTGGTAAAAAACCATGGGGGAGTGAGGTGTTTTGAAAATTCCGGTACCTACAGCCTGTGCGAACAGAAGATGTTCAACTGCCTCCGTTCAGGTACCGGCAATAAGATCATCCGGGCCCTGGCCGCAACTCCCGGCCTTTCAAGAGAGGAACTCGGGCAGGTTCTCGGCGTATCCGGTCCGACCGTCACCTGGCACATGAAACGGCTTGCCGCGGATGGTGTAGTGGATGTCAGCAGGGACGGGAGGTTTTCCCGGTATGCCATCTCGGAAGAGATGACGGCATTCCTGCAGCGCACCGGTGATGACGGGAGTATTTCCGGGATGTCACCCACGGGGGAGGGCAGTCATACCGTCCTTTCTGCAGCAGCCGGATCTGCTGATGGGTAACGGGAAACCGTCTTTGCAGGTATCAGAACCGGTTACGCTGAAATCCGGTACTGCCATCAACCCGGTACCAAGGGTATCCCCGGAACCCGGGCACAGGTACCATGGGGCAATTTTTTTGAGATACTGATATTCACCTGCCCGGTCGCGCTGGTTTTTTACCAGGGTGTTATGGATACCAGTATACAGGTAATAGTCTGCCATGAGAGCCCGGTAATGCAGGGGGTTATCCCCGGAGAAGGTATCGAGCTGGCTCCGGAGGAGAAGAATTCTTGCATCAACAGCTCTCTTCTGTTCTGCAATGAATGCTGTTTCACCAGCAGATGTATAGGCCGTTGTGCCCGTCCCTGCCCGTATAACTACCGGGACACTGGTAAGGGGTGTTGCTCCCGGGGACGCACCGGGAGGAACGTATTTTATGGACTGGGACAGGTTCGCGGGGGCCTCACCAATGAGCGATACACCGGTTGTTTCAACATACAGGTACCCCGTATCCCCGTACCGGGCACCATCATCCCTTACACCCACTGCCATGTGGTGCTCCGGGATAAAGAGGAGGAGCGCCGTATCATACCCTTCCCGCTCCAGTAATCCCGCAAGCAGCAGGCTCTTGTCATCGCAATCGCCGGTACCATCAACGAGTGTTTCTACGGGGAACCGTGCCGGGGTGTCAAGACGGGCTCCGGAAGAGTTGTCATAGGGAAGGCTCTGGACAAATACCGTGAGCAATTCCAGGTACTCATCATCAGTATACTGGTGTTCCTGCCGGACTGATTGGAAGCTGTGGAGGAGATCCGTGTACACTCCATCCTGACGGGGATCCTCGATGAATGCACGGTAATACCCGGGAGCAGCAGATTCCGGCAGTACGTTCTCAGGGACAATGGAGAATTTGTCTCCGTTTTTTGCCCCGTAATAGATCGACGCGTTTGCCCTGACTGCAATGGTGATAGTTGTTTTCTGGAACGGGAAGGTGAACTGCCGGGACAATTCTCCCGGGGTCTCATTGGGCACAATAGAGGGGAGGGAATAGGCAGCGGAAGCCGGGCCGGCTGTATTGCCCGGATTCCCCTCAAGCCCATCAGGCAAATCTCCCGCAGCCTGACGGGCCGTGACGGGAGACGAGAGGAGGATTGCGATACATAAAACAAAGGCGGCAAAAACATACCGGGAGCGTTGCTGCCGGTTGTGCTTATTCCTGCACCGGGTTCCAGGTACGGTATCCCCCGGGAAATGACCGGGGGATAACCTGTTCCGGTACGGGACTGCTGCCCCGGTTGGCACATTCATGGGAATCGTTCCGTGTGATGGAGAGTATTTTGGTCTGTGGTCAGACATAGGGTTTCTTATCCGTTCCCGTGCTGCTTTTTACAATGGCGGCGATAGCAGAGGTGGCCTGCGCACCAGGAAACCTTACGCATGGATTCTTCCGGTAAGGCAAATCCCCGCAGAACAGGATCGCACCACCCTGTTCGATGGGATAATAACTCACAAGGCCAAACAGTTCAGTGAATGAGAGGGAGATATTCCGAACAGGTGCGGGAGGATGACACGGTATGAAAACCGACAAGTTATCCAGCGGTAATGCAGCACTCGACACCCTCCTTGGTGGCGGCCTTGAAGCGCGGACGGTTACCCAGTTCTTCGGGGAACCGGCAAGCGGCAAGAGCACGCTCTGCACGATCGCGGCAGTCGCCTGCCTGCGGGCCGGTCTCTCCGTGGTGTATATCGATTCCGAGGGATTCTCCATAGAGCGGTTCCGGCAGATCGCCGGGGAGGATACCGAGAAGATCGCGGACCGGCTCTTCCTCTTCGAGCCGATCGACTTCGAGCACCAGGGATCGATGATCCTTGAGGCAGAGAAGGTACTCAAGGCGCACAAGACCGGCCTCCTTGTCATGGACTCGGCAACCGCCCTGTACCGCACCGACCTGGAGAAAGGCCGGGATGCCATGCAGGCGCTCACCCGGCAGATGCTCCATCTCCTTGGCTATGCCAAGCGATACGAAATCCCTATTATTATCACCAACCAGGTGTACATCGATACCACCAAGAACACCTATGCAGGACTCGGAGGGACCGCCCTTGAGCACCTCTCCAAGGTGATCGTCCGGCTGGAGAAGACGGATGCGCCCGGCATACGGCGGGCCCGTCTGGTCAAGCACCGCTCACGGCCGGAAGGGGCTTCATTCGAGTACGAGATTACCGGTGACGGCATCAGCAGCCGCCCTTCGTAACCAGGAACAGACCCGGATCCGTTTGCACCCATATGCCGGACCCTGCAATAATTTTATATATATAAAAAGAAGAGTCCCCATACCCATGGCATTACGGAGGGAGATCACTACCCGGATCACAGATCTGCTGGAGCAGAACCCCCAGGGACTGAGCATAACCGAGATTGTCCAGCTCGGGAGCCTCAACCGGAACACGGTCGGGCGGTACCTGGACAACCTGCTCGTCTCAGGCCAGGTGGAGATGCGTCATTTCGGGATGGCGAAGATCTACACCATGTCCCAGCGGCTGCCGGTCTCCTCCGTCCTGTCCATCTCGTCCGAGCTGGTGATGCAGCTGGACGCGAGCCTCCGCATTGTCTTTATCAACCAGCCTTTTTTGGACCTGCTGAAGAAAGGGGAGCACGAGATCATCGGCAAGAACATTGAGTTCTCCCCGATTCCCCTGTTCTTTGATGAGACGTTCCAGACACTCCTCGCATGGCTCCACGAGGGTCTTACCGGTACGGAATCCCGGGGAGAACTTGAAGTACCATCGCAGACCATCTTCTTTTTCTACCGCATTGTCCCCACGGTCTTCAATAACGGCCAGAAAGGGGTTTCGGTTCTTTTCGATGATATCACCAACAAAAAGCACAGCAGGGCACGGCTCAGGGAGAGCGAGGCGCGGCTGCGCAGCATCATCCGTGTTGCGCCCATCGGGATCGGCCTCATCAGCAACCGCATGATACTCGAAGCAAACGACCAGGTCTGCCGGATGACCGGGTACGAGGCGGCCGAACTGATCGGGTACCCGACCCGGAAGGTTTTCCCCTCCGATGAAGAACACGATCGCGTCGGGAACCTGTTGTACGGGGAGATCGCGAGAACGGGATCCAGTTCTCTTGAAGTCCGGTGGCAGAAGAAAGACGGCACCGTGATCGATATCCACCTGAGTGCTACTCCCCTTGACAGCACAGATCCGGGGGCCGGACTCACCTTCACGGCACTGGACATCACTGAGCGCAAACGGGCGGAGGCGGCACTGCAGGCAAGCGAGGAGAAGTTCCGGACGCTCTTCAATATTGCCGACGATATGATCACGCTCCATGGTTTCGGCCCGGACGGGCTTCCCGGAACATACCTGGAAGTGAACGATGTCGCGTGCCGCCAGCTGAAGTATACCCGGGAAGAACTCCTCACCAAGTCACCCAGGGATATCATTGCCCCGGAGTCCTCCGTGTTCATGGCCCGGAACACCAAGAACCTCAGGGCGAACGGGCGTGCGACCTTTGAGATGGTCCACATGACCCGGGATGGCCGGAGGATTCCCGTCGAGATCAGTTCCCATCTCTTCAACTTCCACGGGGAACCCATGGCGCTTGCAGTGGTCCGTGACATTACCGAACGGAAGCGGATCGATGAGGCACTGCGCGAGAGCGAGACCCGGTACCGCTCCCTCTCGGAGGCCTCTCAGGACCTGATCTACGTTATTGACCGGGAGGACCGGGTGCGTTATGTCAACCACCAGGCCGCAGAATTCCTCCGGAAATCGCCAGAATCTGTCATCGGACAGGACAGGAGTGCCCTCTTTCCTTCGGAGATCTCCACCCGCCAGAGGGAGGTACTTCTGCATATCTTTGAGACCGGCCTGCCGGTACGGAGTGAGAGCCCGATAACGGCCGGAGGCGAGATCCGGTGGTTCGATCATGCGTTGGTACCCCTTCCTGACGCTGAAGGACAGGTTACCTCGGTGCTTGGGGTATCCCGTGACATCACCAGGCGTGTTGCCGCAGAACAGGAGCAACGGCAGAACGAGCGGAATAACCAGTTCATTGCCGAACACTCCGTGGATATCATCAACCGCCAGACGCCGGACTGCGTCTGTACCTACGCGTCCCCGTCCGTTACCCGGCTGCTGGGGTACACGGAGAAGGAGGTGCTGGGCAGGCCCGTGCTGGATATGGTGCACCCGGATGACCTGCCCGGTGTGATAAAGGATATTGCAGAGATCCGCGACAGCGGGAAGGATACCTCACGATCCACATTCCGGTTCCGGCACAAGGACGGGCATTACATCTGGTTCGAATCAACAACCCGGATAGTCCGTGACGAAAACGGACAGGTAAAGGAATTTTTAAGTGTCTCCCGTGACATCACCCGCAGGAGAGCAGATACCCCACAACCGGATGCTGAAGGGACGGGAAACGGAAAAACGGATTAAACCGGGATGATCCCGGTGAAAACCGTTGTTGCCGGGCCTTCCATGATCGCATCCCCATCCTTCAACGTGATGGTAAGGGGACCGCCGCGGGTCTCGACATCCACGATGTTCCCGGTCAACCCGAGCCGGTGCACGATGGCGGCAGATGCGGTTGCCCCGGTGCCACACGACAGGGTCTCTCCTTCCACACCCCGTTCGAAGGTCCGGATCCGGATACTGTTCTTGCCGGTCTTCTCGACAAAGTTCACGTTCGCCCCTTTCGGGAAGGACGTGTGGTGGCGGATCTTCGGTGCAATGGTCTCAATATCAATGGCATCCACGGAATCAACAACGATCACCGCATGGGGTACGCCCGTATTCACGGCATGGACCTCGAAACCTTCGATGGTCTCCTTGTAATCGCCGTTCCCGGTTGCCGGGATCTCCTTCCGGTCATACTGCGGCCGGGTCATCGTAATAGATGCGGTAAACGTATCCTCCCGGTATCCCATGGTAACCCCGATCTCGCCGGCAAGGGTCTCAACGGTGCAGGTATCTTTGACATACCCGGCATCATGGGCGAATTTGGCAATGCAGCGGATGCCGTTGCCGCACATCTCTGCCTCGCTCTCATCCGGCTGGAGGATACGCATCCGGATGCTGCTTTTCTTTGACTTCATGAGGTAGATGACACCATCTGCCCCGATGCCGAAGCGCCGGTCGCAGTAGAGTGCGGCGAACTGTGCTTTCATCTCATCAGGGATGACCGGGTGTTCCCATTCATCGATCATGATGAAGTCATTGCCATTGCCATGCATCTTACTGAAATGTATCTCCATGAAGATCCCTCGGGTTTTTAATCGCCATTTGTGGCGTGATCCTGTTGCGTACAGCTCAGGAGTCCTGCCGTTTCATAAAGGCATCGGAACAGGGTGGCGGTTACTCGTGAGTCCTGTCAGTCCTCATGACCGGAGTTCAGGTCAAACGCCGTGTGGAACTCGCCGATATCCCAGCCCAGGTACTCCCGGATGATAACGTATGCCATCTGCGGCGGGATCGCACCCTGCTCCGTGACAATGAGATCGATATATTCCGCGGGAGTCACATCGAACGCCGGGTTGCGGACGGTGACATGGGGGAGCGTCCGGGCGATCTCGTCAGCCAGAACTTCGCTTGACGGGCGCTCCTCGATCCGGATCAGTTCCCCGACCACGGTCCGGGGCGCAAACTTGTAGGTCTCGGCGGCAACGATCATGTTCACGCGGGCTTCGGCAGCCGTGTGGGCCACCTGCGAGGTCCCGATCTTGTTCACCACGGACCCGTTGACCGTCACCGCATCCGCCCCGACAATCACGAGGTCCACATCGTGGATGAACGAACGGACCGCGGAATCAACGATGAAGTTTGTCTTGATACCGGCATCGTTCAGGGTCCGGATCGTGATATGACCCTGGTTCCGGGGCCGCACTTCCGTTGCAAAGACCTCGATCTCCTTGCCCTGCCGGTGAGCCTCGATCATGCACCCGAGCGCCACCTCGGAGTTGCAGTGCGTGAGGATTACGTCGCCATCCCGGATATGGCGGGCGCCGAACTCCGCGATCTTCTCCACCGCGTGCTGCGAGGACATGATGAACTGCCCGGCGCGACGGACAACACCGGCCCGTGCCTCATCCACGGTCTTTGCCGCAGTGAGACCTGCCATGACGAAGTGGACAGCATTCGGGAGCGAGACCGCGGTCGGGCGGGTTGCGACAAGCTCGGCAGCTGCCCGTTCCATCTCCTGCCGGAATGCGGCAGGGTCCTTTACCTTTACGGACAGGGCATGATCGCGGAGGGCTTCTGCCGCCGCCCGGGCAATCCGGCCGGCACCCCGGATCTCCATGCTCTTTATCTTCTCTGCGGTTTCAGTAACGAACATCAGCTTCATTGATCCAATGTAAAGCGTAATACAAAGAGTTATTGCAGGGTCTCTCATGTCGGTTGCCGTAGTTTTTGACAGTGCCGGAACACTCCTGAATACCTACCGGGTTGCAAAGGATATCTGCCATGGCAGGCTCTTTCCCGGTATCGAGACCACCACCCTCACCTTCAGCTCCCCGGACCGCGTGCTGATCGTCCTTCCCTTCCATTCCCAGGACCTCATGGCCGTCTCCCCGGACATGCTCCTGTCGGAGTACCTGATCCAGCAGAACATCGGGTTTGGCGTCAGCTGCACCCGGAAGATCGTCACCGCCGAGGATATCGGGGACGTGCTCTACACGGACAAGCGGGCACGTGCTGGCGATCTCCAGGAATGTATCCGGAACGTCTGGTCGGTCTGCAGGCAGGAGCAGATGGTCACCCTCAACAGCGGAGCGATCATCAACATGGCGCACAAGGCAGTCGAGTTCACCCTCTCGGCAGGGGGATGGCCGTTCGAAGGAGCAAAGGAGACCATCACGGCCCTCCACCGGATGGGTGTCCCCACCTTCATCGCCTCAGGAGACCGGGTAACCAAGCTCGAGCGGATGGCCGATCATTTCGGCATCCCCCGCGACCGGGTGTACGGGGTGGCAACACCCACCGTCAAGGCGCAGATCATCCACGATCTCCGGCAGGAGTACGACCGGGTGCTGATGGTAGGGGACGGGATCAACGACCTTGCGGCACTGCGGAATGCCGATATCGCGATCCTCACCCTCCAGCAGCCGGGCGACCGGCCCGTGGAACTGTACAAGGAAGCGGATCATGTGGTAAAAAATGTGAGCGAAGTGACCGCGATCGTGCAGGACCTGCTCAAAACAAGGAACGGCTCCGGGAAAATTTGCGATCGTGACGACAGTGATGTATCATATAAAAGGTAATATGCGACCTGTTCCACATTAGATTACAAGGGTACATATGAAAGCTCCATTGATCACAGTCGACAACCTCTGCATGGATTTTGACGGCAAGAGGGTGCTCAAGAATATCTCCTTTGAGATAGGCGAGGGTGAGATCCTCGGGATTATCGGCAGGAGCGGGGCCGGTAAGACGGTTCTCATGCACCTCATCCGGGGAGTCGAACAGCCGCCGACCAGCGGGCGGATCATCTACCATGTTGCTGCCTGTGGCACGTGCGATTATATGGACGTGGGCAGTTCCGCAGGGAAGACCTGCCCTCACTGCGGTGCAGTGCTCTCTGCAATGGACGTGGACCTCTGGAACGAGAAGGATGACGAGATCCGGCGGCGCCTGATGCGCCGGACCGCGATCATGTTCCAGCGTACCTTTGCGCTGTACGGGGACGATCGGGTGATCGAGAATGTCCTCCACGCACTCGACGATATCAACTACCCGCAGGAAAAGTCGATCAACCGGGCGGCAGATCTCATCGACCAGGTGAAACTCTCCCACCGGATGATGCATATTGCCCGCGACCTCTCGGGAGGAGAGAAGCAGCGGGTCGTCCTTGCCCGTCAGCTGGCAAAAGAGCCTTTTACCCTGTTTGCCGATGAGCCGACCGGAACCCTCGACCCGGGAACCGCAAAAGTCGTGCACGCAATGCTCATCGAAGCTGCCAAGACCAACAACATGGGCATCGTGGTCACCTCCCATTTCTCGCAGGTGATCGAGGACATCGCCAACAGGGCCATGCTGCTTGTCGATGGCAACATCGCAAAGATGGGAGCGCCCAAAGACGTGATCGCAGAGTTCATGAAGGGCTGCGATGATACCGAGGAATTCGAAGAGGCCGAGCTCGGGGACCATATTGTTGTTGCCCGCGATCTTGTCAAGCGCTACATCTCCGTGGACCGCGGGGTTGTCAAGGCCGTCAACGGTGTCACCTTCGACGTCTCGGCAAAGGAGATCTTCGGGATCATCGGGAAGAGCGGGGCCGGCAAGACCACGCTCTCGGGGATCATGGCCGGCCTCATCGAACCTACGAGTGGCGAGATCAATGTCCGTATCGGCGATGAGTGGGTTGACATGACCAAGCCCGGCATCGACCAGCGGGGCCGGGCCACCGGGTATATCGGGCTCCTCCACCAGGAGTACGACCTCTTCCCCCACCGGACCGTGCTCGACAACCTGACCGACGCAATCGGCCTCGAATTCCCCAAGGAACTCGCCATGCGGAAGGCTCTCGTGACCCTGAAGATGGCCGGGTTCACGGACGATAAGAGTAAGGAGATCCTGGACCGGATGCCGGCCCAGCTCTCGGAAGGGGAACGCCACCGTGTCGCCCTTGCCCAGGTGCTCATCCGCGAGCCGCGGATCGTCATTCTCGATGAACCCACGGGCACGATGGACCCCATCACGAAGATCGATGTCAAGCACTCGATCATGCACTCCCGCGAGGAGATGGACGAGACCTTCATCGTGGTCTCCCACGACATGGAATTCGTGCGGGATATCTGCGACCGGCTCGCCCTGATGCGGGGCGGCAAGATCATCCAGATCGGCAAGACGGACGAGGTCCTTGCCATCCTGACCGAGGAAGAACGGAAGATCATGAGCCAGCCTCAGGCCTGAGGTATCCCATGATCACCATCCACCTCGACAACAAGAGGCTGGAGCTGGCTGAGGGGAGCAGGCTCTCTTCGGTCCTGGCAGGTCACCCGCAGGGATGTGCTGTCGCCATTATCCGCCCCGCAACGCAGGAGCAGACCAGGACGGCAAGCCTTGCGATCAGTACCACTGCCGGGGAGATCACGATCGAGATGAGCGGGAAGGAACCCGGTCTTCTCGAATCCCCAACGATACTCCCTTCGCTGGCACTCCACTGGGGAGACCGCTATGCCGCGGCATTCGGCCCGTTCCCGTCACCGGTCCGGCCGGTGAGGAAGCCCCACGTGTACGATCGGGGCGACGTGATCCTCGGGTGCGGGGGGTACGAACCGGAACGTTCCTACCTGATCTTTGCAAAGACCCGGCACTCGGCGGATCATGGCGCGGACGAGAGCGGGGGCATCCTCGGGACGGTCGTGAGCGGCCGGGGCATGCTGGACCGGTTTGGGACCGGCGACCGGATCACGAAGATCGAACCCGTGGTCAGCTGGGCTGATACCAGCCGGTCGTTCACTACCACGGACCCGGACTTTGTCCTCGAAGACGGCATGCAGGTCGTGACCGGTCTCGAGATCGTTGCCCATGGGTATACCCCCGACAAAATCTCAACGGAAGTCGCAGCCAGCGTGGAGCACATGCTCCTTGCACTCCAGTCCGGGAGGTTTACAGTCGGACGTGCTGCATCCACGCACGTGCTCGACCTGCACCGTGCCGGATCCGATGACATTCCCAAGGAGTACCGGCGCCCGCGCCGGGAAGGAACCGTTACTGTGCGGAACACCGGCAAGTCGGCAGGCGGGATCTACATCTACCGGACGGATGTCCCGGGCAGCCTCTCCCATAACCTCGCAGGACAGGTTGTCCGCGGGATCGAACTGGTGAAACTGGCAAAAGAGCACGATGTGCTCTCCGTCAAGGTCCTGCCGGAGCGGATCGATCTGCTCGGCCGGCCCCTGGCCCGGGCACAGGAGATCGCCGCACAGGCCGGTGTGACCCTGAAGGCTGACAAGGAGGGCGGGGACCGGATCATCGTCTCGCAGGAGCCGGGGACCACGCTCGATGTCTTACACGAGCGGCTCGTGACCGTGACAACGGCGCCGGTCGAGAAGGTGATCGATATCGAGCTCAATGATACCGCAGCACCCCAGAGCTGCGAGGTCTTCCGGCGCTTCACCGGCCTTGCGGAGCACGATGCCGGCATGATGCCGGTCTTCTTCAAGTTCGACGATGTGGTCCTCTTCAAGCCGGCGATTGCATCCGGCACCAAGATCACGCCGGAGAACCAGCCGAAGGACGAGTCCCCGGCCAATGCGCTCGCCATGACCAACGATTCCCGGAAAGGCGCCGGGCTTGTCGGGGTAAGGCTGTCCGCAAACAGGGAGTTCGGCCCGACCTCGGAACCGTTCGAGGGGACGAACATCATCGGTCGCGTGATCGATACGGAGAAACTCAAAAAACTGAAGGAGCGGGAGACGGTGTATATCCGGGAGGTGAGACGATGACCACGTATACGCCAACCCACGTGGGCACCGTCACGAAGTATGTCGTGGTGGAGTCGTTCGATGTCACGCCGGCCGATCTGGCGATACGGGGTTACGAGATCTCGAACGGGGCAATGATCAAGGATACCTGTTTTGGCCTCGTAGTGACCGGGAAACCTGAAGAGGTTGAGCGGATTGTGACCGGGCTCCGCACGATGGACCCGGACCATATCTTTGTGAAGGACCGGGGATTCCCGCCGGGCGACCCGCGGCGCTGCCGGGCTAACCTTGGCGGGGCACGGCCCGGGTACCATGGTATGGAGTTCGAGATGACCGTCATCCCCTACATCACCCACGGGCTCGAAGAGCTCAAGAAACGCGACGCGACAGCGGTTCCCGCACCGAAAGACCCGCTCGACACCAGCGTCCTCGATGTCGCAATACTGAAGAAACTGATCGATGCACAGGAGTCCTGATAATGGCAAAAGTATTCATCTATCCCGCAACGAGCCTGATCCTCTCTGACCTGGTCTCACGGCACGGCCACACGCCGCTCTCATCGGCGGTTGCTATCCGTGAACGCGTCCAGACCGCAGGACTCGAGTCCCCGCCCCTCCAGATCACCCCCGAGGAGCCCAAGAAAGGGCTGAAGTGGGCGGCTGTCGAGGTCCCGTCCGGCGTCCGGGGGCGCATGGCGCTCTACGGCCCGATGCTCGAAGAGTGCGAAGCGGCGATCATCATCAACGATGCCGATTTCGCGTTCGGGTGCATGGGCTGCGCCCGTACAAACGAGCTGATCAAGTTCCTCCTGCGCCAGAAGGATGTCCCCAAACTCGACCTGAACTATCCCAGAAACGAGGAAGAGGGCGTGCAGTTCGTGGCTGCGATCAAGAGATTCCTTGCCGGACTCGGGAGTGAGAAATGACGCCACCAGTACGGATTGCCCAGATCTCCTGCGGTGCCGAGTATTCAGGGGTCCAGCACGAGATCGATGACGCAGCGCATGAAGTCAACGGCGAGATCTTCTTCCCGGATATTGCCTTAAAGGACATCAGGCGCGACTTCGATGCGTTCGGTCTCGATGTGCGGAGCCCCGACCTCAAGCTTTCCATTGCACGGGCAAAGGCCCTTGTCGAAGGGCGTGTCGAAGCCGATGCGGTCTTCATTGCCACCTGTTTCCGGTGTGCAGAGGCAGCGATAGTCCGGAACGAACTCCGGCGCTATATCCACGAGAACTCGAAACTGCCGGTGGTCAGTTACTCCTTCACTGAGCGGACCACCTCAGGAACGCTCCTGACACGGATGGAAGCCTTAACCACCATCGCCCGCCGGCGTGCCCTGCTCGCCCGCGAAACCCAGCAGGGGATCACGCTCGGTCTCGACTCCGGTTCCGCGACAACGAAAGCGATCATCATGAAGGACAACAAGATCGTCGGGACCGGCTGGACTCCGACAACGGAAGTCCTGAAGAGCGCCCATTCCGTGATCGAGACCGCCCTTGCCGAAGCCGGTATGACGATGAAGGATATCCAGGCAATCGGCACCACGGGATACGGCCGGTTCCTCGTGGGAAAAGACATCAACGCCGACCTCATCCAGGAAGAGCTGACCGTGAACTCGAAGGGCGCGGTCTATCTCGCGGACCGGCAGCACGGGCCCGCGACCGTGATCGATATCGGCGGTATGGACAACAAGGCGATCTCCGTCATGGACGGGATCCCGGGCGTCTTCACGATGGGCGGTATCTGCGCCGGGGCGAGCGGGCGGTTCCTGGAGATGACCGCCAAGCGCCTCGGTGTCGATATCACCGAGCTCGGCCCGCTCTCCATGAAAGGGTTCGGCGGGAGGGTGCCGATGAACAGTTACTGTATCGTCTTTGGCACCCAGAGCCTGGTCAACGCCCTCGCGGCCGGGTCCACCCGGGAGGATGTTGCAGCCGCAGCCTGCCATTCCGTTGCCGAGCAGGTCTTCGAGCAGCAGCTCCAGGAAGTGGATATCAAGGAGCCGGTCATCATGGTCGGGGGCACGTCGCTCATCGAGGGGCTCGTCTTCGCCATGGGCGAGTTGTTGCAGACAAAGGTGGTCGTACCGCACCACTCGCAGTATATCGGAGCGGTCGGTTCCGCGCTGCTGGCTTCAGGATTCATCAGGGAACACTGAGATGCAGGCCGTTGAGTATTTCGAGGTGGAATGCCCCGAGGCGCTGGGCGCGGAGTACTACAAGCAGATAGCAAACGATGTCCTGCTCGACCACAACCTGCTCAGGGTCATCTACAAACTCCACATCTTCATCGATCCGAAAGTGCCGGTCTTTATTGCCGTCGGGGTCCTCAAGCGGATCACGACCGTTGTCCGGGTCGGCGATTTTGCCAATGTCAACCCGCAGGAGGGCAAGATGACGCTCGTCATCTCGGATGAGACCTACCTGGCCCCGATGCTGAAGATCTTCTGGCAGCGCTTTGGCAAGGAGAAGGTTGAGCAGCCCGACCGGTTCACCGTGATCCTGTACGGCGTTGCCGCTGAACCGAAGGAGATCGAGGATATCGTGGTCGCCGACCCGAGCGAATCGCTCCACAAGGATCTCATCTACGCCCTCCGGTGCATCGCCCCGGAGGGTTTCCGGCTCCGGAGCGAGGTATTCACCCTTGATAAGTTCGTCTTTGTCGCAAGCGAGAACACGCTGGCCGAGGACATCGGCACGCTCGTCAGGGAGAAATTTGCGCTGATGAGCGAGGTGCCGCCATGACGCTCGTGCCGGTGACCTACAAGGGCGGGATCTACCAGCACGACATCGTCATGGACCTCATCGAGGACCTTGGCGGCTACATTGTCCAGAAGCACATCCTGGCACAGGAGGTCGTGCTCCAGTGCTTCGTGCCCCGGGAGGACATCGAGCTGATCCGCGAGATCTCCCGGCCGCTCTTTGGCGAAGTGACCGACTCCCCGCTCGTGGGGACAGAGATCGCTGTCGTCAGCATGAGCCTCGAGATCCACCACCTGCCCCACCCCTCCTGCGATATCGCGGAGTACGTGCGTCGCCTCGGTGCGAAGAGCAACATGGTCAGCCTTGCCCGGGGCCCGGGGAAGCGGATCGCGGGCCTGAACGACGAGGAGCGGGACGTGATCAACGAACACGATATCGCAGTCTACCTGCTCGGCAATTTCGAGACCTGCATTGAGTACAAGATGCCCACGCTCCGGCGCGGCATCGAAGTGCCGATCGTGCTCTGCGGGGGTCCATCCACGGACGTGCTCAGGAAGATCATCGACCCGCCGGTGGACGGGTACGTGGGGAACGTTGGCCGGTTCATGCGGAGGACAAAAGAGGCCGACGAACTGGCGAAGCTGGATGAGATCATCGCGGAGATCACCCGGGTGCTCGAGAAGAAGCGGGACGCGATTGCAAAGGATCCCCTCTCGGTTGCGCCGGCCCGGCTCATGGGCCTGATCCGGGAGAAGATCCCCGAGATCCTTGACGTGACCTCGCCCACGCCCCTGACGGTGCAGATGGCCGGTCTCCGGGTCAAGCTCCCGTACGACACGTTTGCGGAGAAGGTGCGGAAGGTGGAGATCGAGGACGGGATTACCCTCGGGGAGATCGCTGAGGTGAACCCTTCAAGGATGCGGGACTACATCATCGTTAAGATCCTCCCGTTCTCCGAGACAAACACGGTGGTATGATGGCAAAGAAAGTTTCAGCACTATCAACAAAGGACCAGTTCGAGGAGCGGCTGGCCCGTATCGTGGAACTGGGCGCGGATGAGAGTGCCTCTGAATGGATGAAGGCGATAGAGGTCGAGTATGGCAAGGTGCCGCTCATCTTCAAGCGTATGGGGGAACGCCCGGAGGTGCTCATCTCCCACCTCCTGTACAAGGGGACCGTGGCGCAGACAAGCCCGCTCGACCCGAAGTACGTGGAGCTGATCAGCCTCGCTGTGGGGGCGGCCCTGAAATGCCCGCACTGCACCAGCTACCACATGCAGGCGGCGCTGAAGATGGGAGCGACCCGCGATGAGGTCCTTGAAGTGATTCTCTTATCCGGCATGATATCCAACTCGTCCGTGCTCGCGAACGCATACCGCATCTTTGACGAGAAACTGGAGAAGTGCGTGCCGTGCGAAGTGAAGGGGATGGAGAAGGCGGGGGCTGCGAAGAAGAAGCCGGCGCGGAAGAAGGCTCCTGTGAAGCGGGCGAAGGCAAAGAAGAAGAAGTGAGTTGTCTGTTTTAACGAGCCATCTTTTTTAATCCTTTGAACTTTTTACATGCAGGATCCGGTTGATCAACGCGTGGGTGATAAACGAGGAGTAATGGATTATCCCCTCATCTCCTGTTTGAGCATGAAGACCTGTCGTTTCCCGTCCTGGTATTTCTTCAACTTTCCTTTCTCCTCAAGCAGGAGGAGATCGGTTCTTGCCGTGGGTAACGATACTTTGTACTTACCGGCAATCTCACTGATGGCATAGTGCCGTGTCGGATGCCGGATGAAATCCCTGAGGATCTCTGCCTGCCGGAATGAGAGATCGGGGATCTGTTCGACCAGCTGAAGGGATTCTGCTTCTTCCTCCTTTTTGTTGATGATGTATTTCTTCAGGTCTTCCAGCGCCCGGCTGATGATTTGGATATTGAAATCGATGAAATAGGTCATATCGTTGCTGTCGGTCTCGGTGAGCTGGTATGCCCGTGCATACTGGGCTGGGGCATGGACAAAGATCCGCGAGATCGAGATGTATTCCAGCAGATCGTAGTGGTGCTTGAGACTAAACCAGTAAAAGATCGCCCGGGCGGTCCTGCCATTGCCGTCATTGAACGGGTGGATGTAGCCGATAAGGAAGTGAAGGATGATCGCCTTGACAATCGGGTGGATGAACTCATCGTCTTCATTTGCAAACACGATGAGATCATCGATCATTGCCGGGAGCTTTGCAACTTCGGGGGGATAGTGATAGATCTTCGTTGGATCTGCCTTGCTCCCGACCACGATATCATCGGTTGTCCTGAAATCGGTCTCGTCACTCTCGCTATCAAGCGTCCCATGGGTGATCTCGCGGTGGATCTCAAGGATCAGCTCGCGGGACAACGGCTTGTCCCGCAGCTTCTTGAGGCGGCATATCGTCCGGTAGTTGTTGACGATCATCCGTTCGGAGGTATTCTTCGGCTTCCTGCCTTCCCGCAGGATCTTCTTTGCATCAGGCCGGGTCGTCGCCGCTCCTTCGAGCTGGCTTGACGCGATGGCCTCCTCCATCAAGGAATTGCTGAGGTACTGATTTTTATTCGCCTCGCTCGGGAATTCCCCGAAGAGCCAGTCAAACGATGCGGGAGATGCCTTATCGAGAAGGTGGAGCTGTTTCTGGAAGTTTTCCGGGGTATAGAAGGGAAATTTCTCATCGCCAATGCGGATTTCCCGGTACTTCGTGCCGCGGATAGTGCGTATCACGAACCAGAACGCGATGGGATCAAAAGGTATTTTCTTCCGCCGGAGATCGTCCCAGTGGATATACTCCTGCTCGTTGTATTTCCGGATCAGTTTGCGTATTTCTTCTGAGTCTTCATTTTTCTGGTTCATCCTTTGGGCCAGATCGTAATATTTCTCCTGATAATCCGACCATACCCTGCCGAAATCCGGCGGCATCTGAGGTTTTTTCATCCCACACCCGAACTACTAATATCTGTAAATTTTTGTAAAATTTTCAGGTATTTACAGATTGGTTGGTGCATGAGAACAAAAAGGTTCTGTAAATTTTTGTAAAATTTTCAGGTTTTTCCCTGTTCGTGCTGCCAGTACCGCATACCATGCCTGCCAGAAGAGGCGGTACTGGGGAGTGCAGCGCCAGGCGGGGGAACATAAAAACGGGTGATGGGGTTTGTCCTCCCATCTCCATAATCAACCCGAAGTTCTTTTGCGCCGTGACCGGGTCGAGTGCCTGAATTCATATCGAATTATATAATATTGCGGCAGGATACATGCTGATACGATGAAATCCCCATGGAGTGTTTCCCTTGCACTGGTGGCGATGTCGCTCCTGTTTTTCTTTTCAGCCATAGCCCCTTTTGTTGATGGCGTGCTCCGGGGCCTTGGGGCTCCTTCCAGCCTGACGATCCCTGTATCATCCGTGATGTGGAGCCCCACACTCCTTGCCCTCATCTCGTTGTGCGGTGGGATTGTGTTTCTCGTATGGACCCGGGGAGAGAATCCCTCGTGGCACCTGGGAGTCCCCCTCGTTGTCGCGTACGCGATTATCGCATGCGCACCGGTTGCCGGGGGCCTCTTTATCATCCACGATATGAACCCCCCGATTTATCACCCGGGGGTGGTGTGCTCACTCCTGTCAGCGTATGGAACCGTCCTCCTCCCTCCCTGCGCAGCACTCTTCTTCTGGTCGCAGAGGCGGGCGGGATGGTGGGCGCCGGTGATGACCGGTATTGCCCTTGCCATAACGCTGAATGCGCTGGTACTGACGTTCTTTGTGTTCTCCCCCTACCTGGTGGCTGCGGGATTGCTCCCCCCGGCGCAACCCCAGTATATCGATGGCCAGCTGGTGAAGTCCGATGGAGAAGGACTACTATTCCTGATTCTTCACTACACGATTGGACTCCCCGTTCTCGGTATCTGTTTCCTTGCGCTTGCGGCGCACTCCTGGTATACCGCCCACAGGGCCGTTCCTTCACCCGATAAGGAAGCCACGCAATAATTAACCCTAAAAAATGTCGGGCAGGAGCACAGGTCGAAGACCTGATGGTCTTCTCCTGCTTCAAGTCTGATGACTCTCAACATCCTCCTACCCGTTTGTTCTCTTTACCGTACGATCTTACGGGACAAGCCCGGCAAGGATCTCCGCCAGCTTCTGCGCCGTGACCGGGTCGAGCACCTGCGCCAGCACAAGGCCGGCGGTCGCAAGGAAGAGGGCTCAGAAGACCTTCTTTGTCTGCTCGTTTCTGCCGAACGCATCCAGCACCGCGTCCGTGTCCGCCTTCATGGCGTACCGGACGAGCCGGGGCAGGAAGATGAAGAGCGGCAGGAACAGGACACCTGCACCGATGAATGCAAGCGACAGTTCTGTCCGCCCGGCAAACCAGACCCCTGCCGGGACCGCGATGGTCCCTGCAAGGAGGCAGGCCATGAAGACCTCGCCAAGACCGAACCAGGTCCGGTACCCGGCCTGCATGTCTGCATCCGTCAGCTGCTCCGCGGGGTCGAACATGCCGATCGCGTGGAGCACGCCCCAGCAGAAGGTGCGGAGCGGGTCGGTGAGAGAGGGTGACATGAGTCCCTCCCTGCTCAGACTAAGGCTGAAACCCCGTCAGCCCAGGTCTCGATCTTCGTGCGGATGGTGTCATCCTCATACGAGGAGATAGTTACCTGCTGGCGCGAGACGTTGACGAAGTACAGCTCACCGTTGGCGTCGTGGCACTTCAGGGTAGCCGAGAAGTTATCGGCCGGGGAGTTGTGTACGACCGTGCCCGCATGCGCCGTGATGTTGGCGGAGTTAGCGAGCACCGCTGCAATCCCCGCATTGAAGCCCGCGATGGTGTTGTAGCTCTCCGAGCCCTTTCCCACGGTCTTTGCGTCGGCGTCCTGGTACACGAACCGTGCCGTGTAGGACTCCTTGGTCTTCTCTACGGGCGGATGGTTGGCGCCCGCGCTCATATACGATACACACCCGAACGGGTTGTTCAGGATGACGTTCTGGACGATCGTGTTGAATGCGTCCACGGTTCCTATCGGTTCCGCAAGCATGCGGACCGCACTTTTCACATTGGTTTTCTGCGTGAAGTCTGCCATTTGCTTTTCCTCCATTCTTTGTTTTTTCTGCTTTTGCCCTCGGGCGCCCTTGGACATACAGCATTGGATGGGGGGATATAACGGATAATTCCGGGGGTGTCGATCCGGGGGGAATACATGGCGGAAATCAGAAATTACGGTGTCCGGCGCGGATTAGCATCGATCTAAAACCGTTCAACCAATATTTTTGAAAATTGACGGGGATTTGACGCTGCTATGGATAAGTCAGCCTACCTATGGCTACAGGATAGAAATTGAGGATGCAGCAAGCTAAGGAAACGCCCGAGGATCCAGCGCGAGAACTAACAATCAAGAATTAGTGGTTTGGTTT
>Ga0153915_10000014_pt1 | contig 186084 bp, 165 predicted proteins | sample Opewatmetagenome_2_FD_107003 | JGI IMG/M metagenome (GOLD analysis project Ga0153915, IMG submission 107003) | Freshwater wetland microbial communities from Ohio, USA - Open water 3 Core 3 Depth 3 metaG | ecosystem: Environmental > Aquatic > Freshwater > Wetlands | place: USA: Ohio, Lake... | reverse complement strand
GACTACGGAAAAAACTCAAATTCGTCTCGTTGGTTTCTATTCTTCGATCTCTCGGCTGATCGGAGGTTGGTAAGTGTTGTTGACTATCCAAAGGTCATGGAGGAAAATTTAGTGAAGTACTGATCCTCATGCGACAGAGAATCCCTTGGTAATCGAACAGAATTGAATTTCCACTTAACAACTGGTGGCTAACTTCTTAAAATAAATGCGAATGTTGAAATTTCAATGTTTAAGTATACATTGAGTACCTGCTACACTGTTCAATTAGTCTTAAAATTCAAAGAATCTCCAATACCTTAACCAAACTGATCTTGATATCGTGTCTCGGATTTGTGACGGATAATTTTTTGCAACCCTCAAAAAAATCTGAATATCCGGTCTGGTTACGTTAAATTGGTTATAGATTCCCCTCTATTTCCTGATACAATTTGAAAGTTTTCTGAGCGCAATTCTCCCAGCTGAACATTGCTGCCCGTTGAATGGATTTCTGTCTCATATTCTCTCTCATTGCCTGCTCATCCAGCACGTGATACATTGCATTGCGCCAGACATCTGGATCTTCAGGATCGAGCAGAATTCCGGCATCGCCAACAACTTCCGGGATCGAGGATCTGTCCGACGCGATCACCGGGCAACCGCATGCCAGCGCTTCGAGAGGGGGAAGTCCGAAGCCTTCACAGAGCGACGGAAAGACGAATGCATCGGCAATGTTGTATAAATCCCTTAGTTCTTCATCAGATATTGTCCCTCTAAAGATTACATGTTTTTCAAGGCACCGTCGCTTTATCTCGCTAAGGCAGTTATCCCGGGATATGGCAATCCCCGGGCTGCCGGCCTTGATAAGCTTTACGTGAGGCATTTCTTTGATGAGGTCCTGCAAGGCTTCCAACACAACAGTCAGGTTCTTTCGTCGTTCTTCAGATCCGACATAGAGCAGGATTTTGTCTTCAGGATCCAGGTAAGCAGGCCTGACCGGATTGGGAAGGGGATGGAATACCTCACGGTCAACTCCATCCGGTATGACATGAATCCTTTCCTCCTGTATCCCCAGATGAACCATCAGTTCATTTTTTGTAAATTCAGAAATTGCGATAATATTCCGAATTTGCCGGATTGATCTGACGTTGGCCTTCCAGGTAGGGGTCCGTTTTTTATAGAATGTCCAGGGGATGAGGTCGTTGCAGGTAAGCACTACTGGCCCCCTGCGGAGGAATGGAGTGGTAAATGCATATCCCTGGCTTGCGATATGCTTGATCCGCCCGTTTCTTGACCGTGTGAGTCCGCCGAGGGGTAGGTAGGTCAGCTTGAAAATGGTGTCAAGGGTGGAACCCGACACCCAAGGATAGGTGATATTCCGGAATGATACCTGTGGCATCCTCTTCTGGATTTCATACGAATATCTTGGAATCCCAAAGATTTTCGGAGTATTCGGGCCCCAGATATAGTCTATTTCCATATACTGATGTTGTATTCCCGTGAGAAAAAGGTAACATACCCTGGCAAAAATTTTCTGTGACGGTTTTTGTCAACTGGGGAAGAAGATTACTACCTCCCGGCCATTTTCATCGCTCCTGATTTCAGATTCCTTAAGGTAATATAGATCCCGGAAGGAAGACAGGTCCAGAACAAAGTCGAGTATTTTGATCTCCACAGGTACTGGGTCTTACAATCCATTAAATTACGCTTCGCGAGATCACGCCTGCATGCCTGCAGATTGCGGCATGCTGTCTGGATCTGTTTTAATGCGACATATTCAAGGAGTTCTTCTCTCAACTCCGATGGCACCTCTCCTGCCTGCAGCGCTTTCCGTGCAGAGAGTACGAAGATATTTTCCCCAACGAGTCCAATTCGGTTTGTGGTCCTGTTCGAGGCTTCCAGATGACAGATCCCCCCGCCATCCCAGCTGAAAGCGATGGGGTACCTGATAGCAATTCTCCCCCAGAGATCGTTATCTTCCGCCCACCATGCTTCTTTTTTGAAGCCGCCCATCTCATGCAGGATCCTTGTTGGGACCGCAACGGTTGATGATGAGATCGGCGGTTCGCCAAGTGCTGCGGCCTTAAATTAATGAAGAAGCAGACCTTCCCAGGGTTTTTTGGGTATATCAGAACTGAAGTTTGCGACCCGGACCGTTAAATTTTTCATTTTCATGAAGTATGCTGTCCCGTATGCCCCGGCTTCGGGATACTGTTTCCACAAATTCAGCAGGGTTTCAAGGTGTTTCGGCAGCCACTCATCGTCAGCATCCAAGAACGCGACCAGTTCTGCCCGGGCTGCCTCAATTCCTCGCGGCTGACACCCCATGGTTTTCCTGCGGGATCAAACGGATCCTTGGATCTCCAACTTCCGCACGACATCCGCACCGTCATCAGTGGAGCCATCGTTCACGACGATCACTTCAAAGTTATGGACGGTCTGCGAGAGGACCGAGTCCAGCGCACGGGCAATGTTGGGGCCTTTATTATAGAGAGGGTTGACGACGGAGATCACGGGTATGTCTGGCATTTCAATTGTCTCCGGTGAGTTTTTTCATTCCTATTGTGGCACTCAGTGCCGGCATATTCACCTTCAGGATGTGATTAACATCAGGGGAATGTCGCACGACAACAACCCTGTCATTGAAGTGGTAAAGTTTGAAGCAGCAATGGATGCGATTAACATCAGGGGAATGTCGCACGTCAACCGCATCATTATCCGTGCGTCGTACTCCATGATCAACCCGGAATCCTGAACGATCCGGGCGAGACCCGGGTTTGTTGCACGGGCTATATGAGATTCTATTTCGAAGCGGAAAAATAACCGGAATTTCAGGATCCATTGTTCTTATCTTCTGCTAAATTTGTGAATACTATGCTATTTATTTTGGCGTCAGGGTATTTTTCTGGTTTCTCGATCGATTTACTGTTCGTAAAAATACGTAAAAAGAAGCAGGGTATGATATGGCGAACAAGAGTAATTCAAAGATATTGAGATTCCCCCGGATAATCTCCGCCCGCTCAAAATCATCCTTGTTGGGCCGGGTTTCACTTATACCTCCTTTCAGATAACAGACAACAGGAATGCCGATATATTTCATTTTCTGCCCGAATTTTATTAACGATCGAAGTAACCAGTCGAAGTCGCTGTATATTCTGTATCCGGTATTGAATTTCCCGGACACCAGAAATACTGACCTTTTGCAAATACCGTCTGGTGGCAGTAACCTTTACGGAGCAGATCGGGAATTCCCTCACGGTATCCGGAACACTCTTCCTGGGAATTGTCATCATAATAAATGTAATCTCTGTATATTATGCCGTAATCCGGATACAGGTTTGCTTTTTCAATAACTTTCCCGAGTACATCATTATCGTAAAAATAATCCCTGGCATTTAAAAAATAAACCAGATCGCCAGTTGTATGGTCCAATCCTTTATTCATGGCATCGTAGATTCCCTCATCCTTTTCGGATAGAATGAGGTCAATGCGGTTCTGTTTTTTTTTTATAATGTTCAGGGTGTTATCAGTAGATCCACCGTCGATGATGATGTATTCAGTATTGGGATATGTCTGATCGATGACGCTTTTTATCGTTCTCTCAATAAAGTTTTCACAATAAAACATACCGTAATAACCGATATTTTATTGTCCGGCATAGAACCTGCCTGTCACCTGGTTATGAGACGCCATTTTTACTGGTTACCGATGAAGGAAATATGTAATTTATTATTGTTGTTTAAGTTAAAATACAGCGACATCGGAATGGCAATACTTCGTATTCGGGTAGTTTGATGATACATTTCACGTGAGCACTATTATTCTTATTTCTGTGATTGTATCACCATGAATTCCTATTTAATTAGAAGTATGTTTTTTCTCGTAACATCTGAAGGGAGTCAGATTAGTGCCATCTGGGATTACTTGTGATTTAACAATTTCAAGGTCTTGTAAACCTTTTAATATGAATCGGTTTGTCACCCCGAAAAATTCTCTGCTGATGTACTCTCAATCAAAATATTTTTCATCATAATGACTTGTTTCAATTATCACGTTCAATACATTTTTTATAGAGTTCCCGGTATTGCTTTGATATTGTTATAGTGTCGAATTTATCCACTATGATTTGCCGTGCATTCTTTGCTAAACGTTCCGGTTCCGGATGATTCAGAATCCAATCAATCCCTTCCGCTAAACTTACCGAATTACATGGGATGGCACGATACCCGTTGACCATATGATCGATTATATCATATTTCGGTCCCCCGACATTAAAAGTTACAGCCGGAGTCCCACAGGCCATCGCTTCTGTAGTTACCAACCCCAATACCTCTTCAACGCTTGGCATGACATACACATCTGCGGCACTGTAAGCAATCCTCATTGCGAGATCGTTAGGAAGATGCCCCAGATAATGAACTGGAAATTTATACTCGAATGGACGCTCGAAATTTCCAGAACCGAAAATGAGCAATTCGATATCCGGTGTCTTAATCAAATCCAATGCTGTTTTAAGATACTGGTATCCTTTGCGCGGATCTTGTACCATACCATCCCCGCCAAACATAATAATTTTCTTGTGTTGCGGAAGATTGAGAAGATCCCGTGCAATTTCTTTGTCTAATGGGCGGAATGCTTTAGTATCTGTAGGAGTGGAAATGTTCACTATTTCCCTGCCAGAAAATACCTTGCTTTTCTTTGCGCAATCAGTAATCCATTGACCTATGCCATTAACTGTAAGAGATTGAATTTTCGTATATGCTTTTATTTTCCGTAAATGAACCCAATAACTCAAATCAAATTTATGAGAGGAACCGAGCACCGGGCATGCACTGCAATGAGTTGCATATTTGCCACATCTTCCACTGTAATGACATCCCCCGGTACAAGGCCACATATCATGCAGGGACCAGATCACAGGTTTTGTAATCCGTCCGATTTCTTCAATCCTCATCATTCCGCCAGCGATCCAATGGAGATGAACGATGTCAGCATCGCTGTTATTGATGGCATTAACAATAGTCCCGTTCGGCACCCATGCAGGCGAGAACAATGTTTTATCCTTGCGTGGGTATAATTTTAGAGGAAGTTTGTCAATGTAGCGGTGTGCCTTAAAAATCTTCTCTTTAAATTTGGTTCTCGGTCCGGTAATTGTAGGATCATCGCTTATTTTAAGTTGTACTAGCATTTCACATTGAACACCAATTGACTGCAGACTTTTGCATAAAAGATGAGCACCGTTTGCGGCACCGCCGGCGGAATCGTGTGTGTTTACGAATAGAATTTTCAATTTAATGCCCTCTTTACCATTTTAAACGCCGTAACAACCGAAAATATTAATTTCGACCCCAATTCCATCAGAATAACTTTATTGCTGATGGTAGTGTAACAACCGTGCTTCCGGTAAATGGTTGCATGTGGTGCCCCCATGATCGTGCCACAATTCTGCAATCCCATTGCCTCTGCGATACGATTAAACGTATATCTCAGATGAAATGTTGCAGGGAGATGACATTTTATTACCGGAGAGAAATTATTAGCAATTAGAAGATAACCATTTGGTTTCACATAAGAGATCATCAAGGAAAGGAGTTGAATGGGATTTGGCACATGTTCCAGAACATCCTCCGCGATAAGGCAATCATACTGTTTATCAATCGTCGATATAAACCGAATGCTGTCTTTTCCTGGTAACTTTTTACATGAAAAGTCGTTTGAGTATGGATCAAATATTACTACATCTGTTTTCGGTGATTTCTGGCGAATAAGCCGTGCGAGCGTTCCAAACCCTCCGCCATAATCAACAACAGATTTCATTCGATTGTCTGCAACCCATTGGCTGATTCCATTACGATGCTGCATGGATAATGCATGTTGTTCAATGAATAATCCATTAAGAATCCAAACTGGATGCGAATAAAACCGGGCTATTTTGTCATCATCAAGGTGTTTGTTATCACAGTCGAGTTCGTCCCATACCATATCAATGAGAAAACCCATTCGGTTTAAATCTTCAGAATATGGGGTTTTTGTGGCAAGTAATCTCTTAATCTCTTCCTTATCCATCTCGGATAATCCGATATTTTCATAACAAATATTCATATTCGCCCAAACATGTGCCTGAAGATGTGTCGTGTTCTGCTGATCAATGTTGTAGGATTAAAATGTGTTTTTTGGGAGAACCGATCTGCCCTGTCGTCTCTAATAATAAACGGGGGATGATTCAACGGGAATTGCATTGGGGTAACGGACATGTATGCGAAAGGATTTCTCATATTATGAGTATGACTGGCATCTTGCCCAAAACCAATGTTGGATACTAGGTTGGTATTCGGCAGGATACACAACATTCCCTGAATCCAACATGAAAAACTCCATTGATAATCCCAAGTGTCGATTTTGTCATTATATGCAGCTTCTAAAATATGGTTCCAATATCTGACTGCATCCCTATCATTAAAAATATCCATCAGCCAGTCGCCATCATGAATTATTGGCCATAATTTCATTTCTACATCATAATAGTGCCATGCACGTTTCCACGATGCCCAACCCCAGAGATGAGGAAATCTTGAGAAATAATAGCTAAATTCGGTCCTTCTTTTTCCAAACTGGAAGTTATCCCCGGAGATTATCATGACCCTTTCATCATTGCGGTACCGTTCGAGTAGTTCCTGACAAAACGGGAAAAAACTCTGGTCGGGTACACAATCATCTTCAAGAATAATCCCTTCATCCACTTGGGAAAAAAACCAGTCGATCGCAGAACTCACGGCGAGTTTGCAGCCGAGATTATTATCTCTGAAAAGCGTGGATACTTTACAGTCCCAGTCTACATGGTGGATTATTTCACGGGTTTTTTTGCAGTTTTCAATGTCATCCGGTCTGTTATCGCGGGGTCCATCCGCCGCTATAAATAACTGTGCCGGTTGTGCTCTGCGGATCTCGTTGAAAACCCGCTGGGTAGTATCGGGACGATTGAAGATGAGGAATAATACCGGGGTGTTGATCTTTTTTTCAGACATGATCGTGCTCTATACGATAAAAATCCGGATGCTCATTATTCATAGGTTTTGAGAGGGCATTTATCCATCGGGAAAAACATTGAGGAATAAATATATGATTGGTCATGGGTTCGATAAGGAATACATCTCCACTCTTGACATGATTGACAGTATTTTCACCAACCAGTTGATCATCTTTGACATACTGTGTCTGAACTTCGATATCTCCTTCGAGAATAATAAAAAGTTCCTGCGTTTTTTTATGGTAATGATTACCCCGGATCATGCCCGGATCAGAAGTGATGATGTTCAGTTCTTTCCAGGAACCGGTATTAATCAATCCCTGGATAGATCCCCGTTCATCTGAATGTTCAAAATATCTATTCACAAAACGCAGCATGCAGGACTTCATCTCTGATATATGCATCAAAGTCTCTTTTTCTCCACTTAATAATGATATCCGAGGGCACCATGGACAGGTCATGCTGGAACAATGTACTTGGATCCTGGTTTTTTTCAGGATGCACGATCACATCGGAGTGTAAAATGTCTTTTATCATAATTGCAAACTGATATCGATTGAGGCGTTTTTCCCCAACGATCTGGATAATTTTCTGAGGAATCTGATCATAATTTTCAATGGTTGCGGCAACCATCTCTGTAAAAAAAACCAGTGGTGTTGGCGAGAAAAAGACATTATCCCACATGGATACTTCTTTTTCATGATTGAGTTGTGGGATAAGCCAATCAAAAAAAATCCCGTTTTTTCCCATTAATGCTGCAGTGCGGATAATTTTATAATCAATTCCGGATTGAAGTAAGATCTGTTCTGAGAGAAATTTTGTTTTGCCATAATTTGTTGATGGATTTGGTCTGTCTGTATCTCTGTAATGACCGGTTTTCCCATCAAAAACATAGTCCGTAGAAATATAGATGAGGTGTGTTGGAAGGTTGTTATCAGAAATAATCCTGATTAGTGAATCCACCGGTTGAGTATTGAGTGTGTATGCAAGAGAATAATTATTTTCGCAGGCGCGGACATCTTTGTTTCCTGCAGCCAGTAAAATAAAGTCCGGCATCAGTTTTGTTAATAACGTTTCAAGTTCGGAAGAACAAGTGATATCAAGTTTTTCAAGATTATTAACCGCTGATGAGGAATAATATGTTCCCGTAACCTGGTATATATCTTGAAAGTTCTTCTGGAGATGTTTGAAAAGTGCACTCCCCACAAATCCGGATGCACCAATAATCAGGATCTTTTTTTTCTGTTGCATCATTGCTTATTGACCTCTTTCATGACAGTATCTTGGCCGCCATCATATTTTTTGAAGTCCTGGAACGATGCACCCTGTTCTCTTACTAGATCCTGGTACATTTTTGTACCTGGAAACGGTACACACGCAGCTACCTGGTAACTCCGGTGGACATTTCTTATCTCAAATCCCATGTCATGTAAAATTTTCATATCCAAATCGTGAATCTCGTCGGTCTGTCCGGGCAGATCCTTCATCATGGTTACATGGAGGTAAAGATCTGGATATGAATCAGAAATGTGTTGCAATGTTTTTTTGAAATCAACACGTTCAATCCCTTTATTGATCTTCTTCAGGATTTCAATGTTGAACGTTTCTATCCCAAACCGCATTCCCACGCAACCGCAACTCACCATTTTGTCAAAAAGCCAATCCGGAGAGCAATCGAGTCTTCCCATCATGGTCCACGGGAGACCAATCTGTTTGAGCTCATCGCATAATCTGCTGATCCTCTCCGTTCCCTGATTAAACGTATCATCATCAAAAAGGATGCTTTTATATCTGTATTTTTTCACGCAATACCGGATTTCCTCTGCAATTTTTTCCGGTTTCCTCAAGGTAACCTTTCCCTGATACATCGTATGCGGCCAGAGACAGAACGTGCATTTGAACGGGCAGCCCTTGCTTCCGTAAATCTGTAACTGCGGCCGGGGCGTTGGCATTGTAGGTTCATAATATCGTGTTGCAGATGGATAATCCCGGAATGGAAAGGGAATTGAATCAAGATCTGTGATTATTTCAGATTCATAGATCCCGGGCTGTTCTGTACGAGCCATATCCAAAGCGCTCTTGATATACTCCCCTTTCAAAAAAAACGTGATAAATGGATTTTGATCTCGAAGTTCCTGGGTATTGTTTGTTAAGTGCGGGCCGGCCAACGCAACTTTAGTGAATCCAGAGATCTCTTTTGCCATCCATATATCAATATCAATTGTTGGTGTAGAACATTCAACAACAACAGTATCCGCGTGTTCATTTCTGACCGTATCAAGGAACTGAGTATAGGAATATTCTTCCTGGACAACCGCGTCAATGATATTTACGTCAAAACCCTTGCTTGTGAGCAGACCGGCAGCATATCCCATGATAAAGGGATAGGGAGGTCCCCCATGAGGAGCATTCATCGTCCATGGCCATCGTGAACCCGCGCGAACACCGAAACGAGCACCTTTGCCGATATTCAGCCGATCAAACAGGCAAAAAATTTTCCAGTTGTGGTGGAACCTGAGTTTCAACCGGAATAAAAATGACGTGAGCCTGGGATCATGTTCCGGACTATCTGTACCAAACCGGATTACCGGGGGATTCACAAAAAGGATCTTCATAAAATCTCATTGATATAAGACAATAATTCTCTCATACGGGAATCAAGAGATGCATGCTGAATGGTGAATTCATATCCTTTCTTCGCAATTTTCTCTCGTTCTTTATCATGATCACGATAATATTCAATCTTCTGTGATAAGTCTGTATCCCCGTCAGTAAAAACCATACAGTCCTGCATTGTTTTTTCTGCTGTTGGGACCTTATCGGTAATCAAAAAACCCTGGCATGCGAGTACTTCGAACGTACGTAACGTGATCACATCCCAGTCAACACAATCCTGTGCGGTACAGTTAAGATTGATTTTTGCACTGCTGTAAAGAATCGGAACATCATCCTGGGGAATCTTTCCCCTGGATATTTTGTAAAATATTTTCCGGTAGTCCGGAACCGGTGGGTATCGTTTCCAGAATTGCAGTCTTTGTTTTAACGATCTCCTTGGATTCATCCAGTTTCCAAAAAGCCCAAAACCGAATTGTGCTGCGGGTAACAGATATTTGTTTGTTCGGAATTCCCCCTTTATGTCATTTCCGATATATGCAACATCAAAAAAATAGCGATTATCTTTCTCTCTTGGGTAAAAAAGGTCCATATTTACGCCAAAAGGAAGGAATAATCCCTGAAATCCTGCTTCCTGGTGAATTGAGAGAAGGCGGTTTGAGATGAACGCATATCCATCATAATTTTCCTTATGGAATTTTTCCAGTGATTTATCCGATCCATCCCCATAGGCATTCTGCATGTAAGCCATGTGTTTTTTTGCAAGGTTACTTTGGGGGGGTGTATCGTTGAGATAGATCATTACGTCCAGTTTTTCTTTCGGGAGATAATTGGGTGCATATACGTCAACTGAATCCACGGATTCTGTTTTCAACAATGCGTGGCACATGGACTCCGCGTACAATTCATCGCCGATAAAATTCCAGCCGTTAGTACCGGAGACCCCTTTTGGCCACTTTGAATAAAAACCAAGTTTCATGTTTCCACCTATGAAAATTCATTGTCTAGGTTAGAAATCTTCAGTAATTATTAATATGGCTTTAAAATTAATAAATTTCATTTCCTTGATCATCAAGGACATTCTCAAATCTTACAATATCCTATAAGGACTGTTTCTGCTGTAGGATGGGAAGGATCTAGTCGCCGTATTAAAAATATATATCCCGGGCAATTGGAAAGAATAAATGGTTTTATGTCAAAAAAATCAACAGGAGTATGATATATTGAAATTATCAATAGGGGTTTATATTTGTGTAGAGTCTCCATTGCACCTTTGATAGCATCAAATTCATTTCCTTCAATATCCAGTTTTATTAGTCCTGGTATTATTCTGTTTATGCGTACAAAATTATCGATCGATGTAATATTAACAGTTTCATTTACTTGCCGTTCTTTGACGGTGTTTATTTCTAGAACCTCTTTGTGAATACTCGCATCAGTCTCATCTCCATATAATACTACAGTACTATCGTTTATTCCAAGACCCATCATTACTGGGATAATTTTTTCTTGAAATTTACCGATTGCAATTGTTTTTTGTAGTAAATCATAATTCTTTTTTATTGGTTCAAATGAAAAAATTCGAGTCGGATTATAATTTAAAAAGGTCAACGCTGAATCTCCAATCCATGCTCCTCCGTCAATAAAATCTTTATCTGTTATTTGGGAGAGTACATTTTTCGGGACAAATTTTAATCCATCATCGTAATAAAAAATAGCAGGGGGGTAATAAAATATTGGTAATTTATATCTCTCTCTAATCGTTTTTAGGTCATAATGTTGTTTAATGTCGGAGAGTTGCTTTTTTTCAATATCAGAAACCAATAACGCTCTATCATATAGTGTTTTATCAGAATATCGCTGCCTCGGGGATATAAAAAAAAGCCGCTCACAGATTGTATCAATAATATTACAACTTTCATCATCAAGATCGGTTTTTAATATATCCTTTTTTTCTTCGAGCTGATATCGATTATTAAGGTACCACGTTTTCCACACATCGCCCCAGACCCAACGAACTGGGATAAATCGGGATTCATTGCGATAGGCAAGAATATACTTTAAAAATTTTCGAATCATTTCTGTCTCCAAATAAAATCCAATCTTATGAATTTTTAGAATTTTTTTAATAATCTTAGTATTTTTTTAGGTTTCTCTCCAATCCCTCCTTTGATCCGGTTATTATTTTAATATGTAATTATTTTTTATGTTGCCTTTATGAAATTATGTTTAAGTTCTCTTATCGATTTTCATAGTATTCCATTGAAGCGGTATATTAACCATTGCTCCTAGATTTGCACTATTCATCAGATCGAGAGTGTAGTTTTCAATCTTAAAGATAAGACAATCTGGATATCTTGTGATATGTCCTTTATTGTAGATTGCGGTATCGATATAAAGTGAATAGAGACCAATTCCAAGAATTCCTGCAGGTAATAAGATCTTTGAATAATATTCCCCTTTTTCCCGAGAATAAAAAAAATGCTTTTCTTGATCGATATCAAATGTCCAGAGAATATTCAGTCCATCTCTTATCACAGATAACGCGATATTCGTGCCTGAAATATCCCGTTTTACTCGATAATTAATCTCAATGGTAATCGTACTGTTAATATCAAAATTTTCATAATCATTATTTGAATTATCAGAAATACTTACTCTGAGAACGGTTATTGGTTTATCGGGGATATCATCAAAAAAAATCGTTCTTGAAGACTTATCTGAAAACTGTGAAAAATAATTTTGTATTGCGTTTGCTGTATCCCCGTAAAATAAAATTTTTCCATCAGTAATTACCAATGATTTCGTGCATAAATTCCGGATTGCCCCCATATTATGGCTCACGAACAACACCGTCCTCCCCTCCTTCGCCGCCACATCCCCCATCTTCCCGAGGCATTTCTTCTGGAATGCGGCATCACCAACCGCAAGCACCTCATCCACCAGCAGAATCTCCGTATCCATATGCGCCGCCACTGCAAACGCGAGCCGCACGTACATCCCGCTCGAATACCGCTTCACCGGTGTATCAAGGAATTTTTCAATCTCTGAAAATTTGACGATGTCATCTAATTTTGTATCAATTTCACGATGTTTCATCCCAAGGATTGAACCAGATAAAAAAACGTTCTCCCGCCCGGTCAATTCCGGGTGAAACCCGGTCCCGACTTCAAGCAGCGAACCCACCCGGCCATAGAGTTCAATCGTCCCTACCGTTGGCGTAGTAATCCGGGATAAAATTTTCAGCAGCGTTGACTTTCCCGCACCGTTCCTGCCGATGATGCCGACAACTTCTCCCTGCTCGACATCGAACGACACATCTTTCAGTGCCCAGAAATCCGAAGTATCTGTTACAGGATTACGACGGAATGGTGATTTAAGAGAATTCACAATGGTATCCCGTAACGTGGAGTACTTCTCTGTCGGGCCACCGATCCGGTACTTCTTGCCGAGATTACGGACGCGGATGGCAGGATGATCAGGAGACATGGTATTTCTCGTTCTGTTATAGATATATAGGATGACTGAATTAAAGTATCATCTTCAAAGAATATATGAGAATCTGGAAAAGTAGGGCTTGTTCTTCAGCCTTCAGTAAGCGTTTGGTAATTTTCCGAATCTGTTTTAATTCTATACGCTACTGATCCTTTTACCAGATGAATTATTACCAGATGCTATGGACTCAAATTAGAGATCCCTTGGCAGATGATTTCCCCGTTCTACTCTTCAGGGCAAGGATCCGACCCCCTCCATTCCCTCAAGGTTATCTCCAAGACAAAAAACATCTTTTCACGCATCCAAAAGGAGCTATATTGACCGGTTTCCGGAGAAAAAGACCTTTGGATGAACAAAAGAGCGATGATTCAGCCGTATCTTCAATACGGTGCTCTGTAATTCATGAAAAAATGCGACTATCAAAAAGCCGATATTTCAAATCGGGCTCCAGTTGTCAAAAGGGACATTTTACTGGCAGATAATTTTCATGGTTTTTCACGTCCCCCATCTCCTGAAAAAGGGGTGCAGGAATCCCGTTGGCGACTCTGAAAAGTCAGGATATTACCTTCTGCATCAAGGAAAACGGGGATGAAAATGATCCCGCCAACAGTTCCCAACAATATAATTGGCCGGACAATTCCCCTACCAGCGACTATGAATCCAGTCTGCCCGCAATATTCAGAATTTTTCTTTTTCCCTACCGTCACAATACAAATGATCAACTGGTCATGAATTATCCGGAAGGTTGCACGGTATTCTCAAATTCTAATCCGGTATCGTGACTTGTCAGCAAAGAATCCTTTACCTTTTTTATATACTGGCGATGAAATGGATCAGCAGCATAATTCCCAGGTGCAATGACAATTCTCATGTGTGCGCTCTTTGGCAATGCAATAAATTTGATTTCAATAGTGTGAGTGAATTTAATCCGGTAGGTCATTATTCTACCGGGAACTTGATCGCCTTGTCCTCACCAAGGTCTTTCATAATATGCCGAAGATTTCGGACGCGACCGGTTTTGATATCGTTCCCGCTCACTTAGCTATCGTCAAGTTCTTCAGCAGAGAGCGATTCATCATCGTATGTAGCATCAACTGCCGGTCGATGAGTTCATCATAGGTCCCTATGGATGGAGTTTCAGGCCATTCAGTTTCACTTTAGTTCCGATCGGACCTGCAATGTTATCATAGTCATAATTGGTTATACCCCGCTATAACAAATTATAGTCTGTGAGGATAAACCCGTTTCATTGAATAGAATAATGCAGGGTTAAGCCGGTCAGATAAACAAGGAAAAACCGGAATAATCTATCAGCCCGGATACCGTTTTGATGCGTGGAGCAGGAGTTGAACCTGCGAACGCCTGCGCGACGGGACCCTAAATCCCGCTCCTTTGACCAGACTCGGATATCCACGCGAAATTATGTACCAGGAACCCGCCCGGTACTTAGCAGGATACGGCACAGTACCTGAAAAATCCCTGCCTTCCCTGAATATTTGCTGGTGACTGATAAGAGCATATCGCCGGATGAATCCCCCATGAAAAAATTACAGTTCCACCCGAGTAACGACCCCGTGGATCTTGTCCGATGGCAATTTGTAGAACTGCACCATTGACGGGGATAACTTCTTGAGGGTGGCAAAGATCCGCCAGACGAGATGCGTGGTGACGATATCCTCCATGCCATAGAAGATCGTCTTCTCATCAATATCCGCCTCTTTTAGGATGTTCCCGATATTGGCGATCTCCATATACCCAAGATAGATCTCAAAGATAGAAAGCCCGGGTGTCAGTTCTCTCGTAACGCCCCACGTCACCCCAAAAGGCTGCTCGGTACGAATGATCGAGATGATGATGTTATCGTCGTAGATGATATTGTTCGTGAACATGATCCGCGGGATGTACTGGGGGATTTTCCGAAAATCGCGGGCAAAAAAAAGAGCCGAGCCGGAGATGCGGTTGACGGACGTGTATACCTCATTAAACTTCGGCAGGAAGTCATCAAGGGTGACAGGGCTTAAGGAATTGGCAAGTCTCTTCTGGCCATTGACGTAGATCATGATGATGCAGAACGGGATGAATGCGATAAGGAGAGATATATACCCTCCATAGGGAATCTTGTGGAAGTTCGCGATGAGAAATATCAGATTCACCATTAATACCCCGACTGCAATGAGGCTTTTTACAATGGATCCCCGTACCACGAGAATCCAGAGGATCATGATGCCGGTTATCACCATTGTGCCACTCACTGCAAGCCCATATGCATGGGTGAGATTATTGGATGATCTGAAAATCAGGATCATCAGGAGAACCGCAAGGAGAAGACTCCAGTTCACGATATCGATATAAATCTGCGAACGGAGCTGGGGCGACGTATATTCAACCCGTAAGAGCGGGAGGATCCGAGTAGTGATTCCCTGGTAGACAATGGAGAAGATCCCGGAAATCATCGCCTGTGAAGCAATGACCGATGCGGCAATACTCAGGATCAGGAATGGTATATACAAAATCTGCATTTCCGAGAACATCATTTCAAAAAGAATGTTATGGGAACCCGGGTGGTTCATCAGGAACGCGCCCTGTCCGAAATAATTTATTGCAAGTGCGATAAAGACCAGATACCAGGCACGGATAATGGGTTCCCGGCCCAGATGTCCCATATCGGCATAGAGCGCTTCTCCCCCGGTTGCACACAGGATCACGGAAGAGAGGATGAGAAATCCTGCGAGACCGTTATGCAGGATATAATTAATTCCATACATCGGATTGAGTGCAAGCAGTACCTCGGGCGCACTGAAGAGTGCAATCAGCCCACCGATTGCCAGTACCAGGAACCAGATAACCATTACCGGGCCAAATGCCCAGGCAACTTTCTCGGAACCCCGTGCCTGGACGGAAAAAATGATGATAGCGATAATCCCGGCAACAATCATGAGCGATGTCTGGGCGGTGAACTCAAATCCTGGAATCAGGAGTACACCTTCAACCGCCGAGAGAATGGTAATTGCGGGGGTGATGACACAATCCCCGATAAAAAGAGATATGCCGACAATTGCAAGCAGGGTAACAAACGCGACCTGGTGGCCGGATTTGAGGAGCGGCAGGAGGATCTCCTTGAGCACGATAGTGCCCCCCTCACCTTTCTTGCCCAGGTGCATGGCGAGGTACGTGTATTCAACGGTTACCAGAATCGTAAGGGTCCAGACGATCAGGGAAAGAATCCCCATGATATTCTGGGGTGTTGGCGGGATTATGAGGAAGATTGCCGTGAGCGTGTAAATCGGACTTGTACCAATATCACCAAATACCAGCCCCATCGATTTGACGATGCCGGGCATGGCAAAATAATCCCTTAACATTCTCAATACCACTCATCAGAATTACGGATAATGCTTTCTCTTTTATGGCAGGTTCGGTACACGGTGCGTATCCCGGTTTCAGGAGATCGGGATATCCGTGTTCTCTTTCCGGTCCTGGACATACAACCGGTAACTGGTAATGAGCAGCACAACCAGTACCGGGCCGAGCACGAAACCGGCAAGACCCATGGTGAGGATGCCGCCGACAATACCGATAAACATGATGACCGGGTTGATCTTTACCCGGCGGCCAATGAGCACCGGGCGGACGAAGATCTCGGGCAGGCAGGAGACACCGAGGTACCCGAACACGAACAGGATGATGACCCCCTGGATATCCCCGATAGCAAGTGCATATGCACCGATAAGGAGGAATGCGATGGATGCTCCCAGGATCGGTATGAGCTCGCAGAACGCGGCAAAGAACGAGTAGAAGAGAATGTTTCCGTATCCCAGCAGGTAAAAGACCGGAAGGGCAATGAAGAAGGTCAACACTGCGATGGCAACCTGCACGACATAGACGGCATACAGGGTGTCGACGGTCACATCCGATAACCGGTTTACGAATGTGTTCAAGGATGCCGGCATATGTTCTGTCATCCTCTTTTTGAGTTCCTCGCCGCGAAGCAGGAGGATAAAGAGCGTGAAGAAGAAGATGAATGCTTTGAATATGATCAGTTTCAGGTTGTTGATAAGCGTCTCACCATAACCGGTGAACATGAGATTGCCGGTATTGAGCAGGCTGATGAAGCTGGCCTTGTTCAGGGTCATGCCAAACACGGAAAAGCTCGTATCCGGATCATTGATCCAGGTGGCAATGGCCGAGAACATACCCGTCAGGGTCGTGGCATTGGATGCAAATATCGTGAGCGTGCCCCAGAGAACGATTCCCCCGGCCCCGATGACAACGATCGTGACAAGTGCCGCAGACAGGATCGGGCGGACGTGCTGCGAGATCCGGTGGTGGAGTGGCAGGAGGACAACTGCAAGGGAGGCAGCAAGAAGGACCATGTCCATAACCGGCCAGAAGAGGACAATTGCAGCCAGGGTCAGGATGACCATGAGAATGAAGGGGACCTGATCGTTGCGTAAGATGGACATGGCCGGACAGCTATTGTTCGGAGCCCGGTGTTAAAAGCGTGATTGTGCCGGATCTCCTTGCTCATGGTGCGGAACGATACCCATAACAACATGACGGTTCCAATCAGTTTGGTTGACTGAATGAAGCGGATTGAGCACCTTGCCATGATTGCGCATGATATGGGGCTCATCTTCGAGCTCCTCGGCATTGCCTCACTTCTGACGTTCCTTGTCATGGCAGTTTTCAGCGAATGGGATCTCCTGCTGCCCATGGCAACCGTCCCGGCAACGTTCCTCGTCCTGGGTTTTTTGATCTCGCATATCCCGTACAAGGATGCAGAACCCTCGTTCTCAGCAACGCTTGCGGCCGTTGCCCTGTCATGGCTGGCACTTGCTTTTATCGGTGCCCTGCCGTTTGTCTTCGGCATGGGAATGTCGTTTACGGACAGTATCTTTGAGGCCATGGCCGGATGGACGGGGACCGCGTTCTCCATGATCCCGTCGCTTGATCAGACACCTGACACGCTCCTGTTCTGGCGCTCGTATATGCAATGGCTGGGCGGGATCGGCATCATCGTCTTCGGGGTCTCCCTGCGCAGCAAGACCCGGGTCTCGCTGTTCCGGATCTACCGTGCGGAAGGCCGGGAAGACGAACTGGTTTCGCCTTCCGTCTCCACGAGCCGGAGGATGTGGATGATCTACCTTGTCCTGACCCTCGGGTTCACCGGTCTTGTCATGCTTGCAGGAATATCCCTGTGGGACTCCCTCAACCTTGTCATGACAACCATTGCTACCGGAGGGTTCACGCTGCACGACGGGGGCATTTCGTATTACAACAACCCGCTCCTGGAGACGCTCCTCATCCCGGTGATGCTTGCGGGTGCCATCCCGTTCAAGGTATTCTTCTTCCTGTATAACGGAAAGATACGCGGAATGCTCCGTGACCAGACGGTGAAGATCCTCCTTTTGATCGCGCTCATAGGGTCGGTCATTGTCTCCTTTGACCTGTTCATCTTCGGGAATCTCTCTATCGGTGCAGCGCTGCGGCAGGGAACCTTTACTGCAATCTCGGGAATCTGCACCTGCGGGCTCCAGAATTCCGATCCGCATTACTGGGCTACCGTCCCCCTCGCGATCATCACCATGATGGTCTTTATCGGAGGCGCCATGGGAAGCACTGCCGGCGGCACCAAGGTAAACCGCCTCATTCTCGTATACGAGGGGGTCAAATGGTGGTTCCGCCGGTTCTTTGTCAGCAGCCGCGTCATGGTGCCGATAAAGCTTGGCGGAAAACGGCTTACCAAGGAAAGTTCCGATCTTGCCATCTCCAAGAACCTGCTCGTCATTGTCATCTATGTCATCACCATATTCATTGCAACGGTTCTCGTTCTGCACCTGTACATCACCTCATTCCGGCTGGACGAGGTGGTATTCGAGCTGGTCTCCGCGCTGAGCAATGCCGGCCTGACGGTGGGTCTGATAAGCGCGGCCAGTCCCCTTGCAATTAAGTGGATCTTTATTATCCTCATGTGGCTCGGGCGGCTTGAGATCGCACCCGTCATCATCATCGCCATGGGGATCTTCAAGGAGATACGGGATGATGTGACCTCGGATTTCGGTGACAGCGAACCCGAACCGCCGGGTTACCATTGATCCTCTTTTTTCGCCTCACCTTAATGACCCGGCAGCACCTATAGTACGAGAATTACGGTGATCAATGGCTGAAATAAAAATAATCGGTACGGCTCACGTCTCGCAGCACAGCGTGGATGAAGTCAAAACCGCAATAGAAGAATATGCACCGGACGTTGTTGCCATAGAGCTTGACCCATCCCGTTTTGCCGCCATGAAAAAACAGGCGCGGGACCCCACAGTCAATGACGTGCTGGAGGTCAAGAATTTTAATTCCCTCCTCGTCCAGTGGCTTCTTGCATATCTCCAGCGCAAGATCGGTTTTGATGTCGGTGTCGAGCCCGGTGCCGAGATGAAGGCAGCAATTGCCGAGGCCGAGCAGCGGAACATACCCGTGGCACTCGTAGATCGTGATATCCGCGTCACGCTCATGCGGTTCTGGAATACCCTTACTATCGTTGAGAAACTCAAGATGGTCTGGGCACTTATCGTCTCCATTGCGGAGGTTGATGGCGGCGAGCAGATCGATATAGAGTCCCTCAAAGAGCAGAACGTCATCGATGTCGTGATGGAGGAGTTCCGCAAGTTCTCGCCCAATGGCGCACGTGCTCTCATTGACGAGCGTGACGCATATATCGCGCACCAGCTTGTCATCCTCAAGGCACAGCGGCCGGAAGCAAAGATCCTTGCCGTCATCGGTGCCGGTCACCGCAAAGGGATCTCCGGATACCTTGAGAACCCGTCAACGCTCCCGCCGTTTGATACGCTCACAAAGGAACCAAAACCTTTCCCGTGGGCAAAGGTCTTCGGCTTCGGTGTGACCTTCCTCTTTGCCTTCCTGCTCGCCGCGATTGCATTTTCAGGAGTTGGTCTTAACGTCCTGCTCTATGCGTTCCTCTTCTGGGTGATCATCCACGGTGTCCTCTCCGCGATCTTTGTCCTGATGGCTGGCGGACATCCGTACTCCGCACTCACCTGTTTCTGTGTTGCATGGATGACCTCGCTCAACCCGATGCTCCATGCCGGCTGGATCGGTGCTTATGTGGAGGCGCGGGTGAGGAAACCCCCGATCTCGGATTTCCGGAAAATTTACCAGACCGAGTCGCTCATGGAGATGGCAAGGATTCCCCTCTTCAAGGTAGTGCTGGTGGCAGCGGTCGGGAATCTCGGGAGCCTGCTCGGGAAGATACTGTACTTCATCTTTGTCTTCCCGGTCCTCGGGATCGACCCGGGTATCGTGATCACCACCGGTATCCACAACATGTGGGCATGGTTTACCGGATTATTCTGATCCTTTTTTCCCGCAGCATGCCGTACCGGGCTGGATCTCTGTTATCTCCTTGTCGATCCAGTTCCGGATGATACATTTCATCTCCTCGCGGGTCATGCCATCCCGGTACCGGAACCGGATCTCGACTTCCAGCATGTCGAGAATGGGTGTGACAAGGGTAAAATAGGCCGCAGTGCAGGTGAATCCCCCGGATTTTTCAACATGCAGCATGACCAGCTCGTTCAGGTGCTCCATCTCTCCGGTCAGGTTGACGAGGCTTTCAAGGGTCATCTCCCGGGGGATATCAGATGGATTGTTCTCTCCGGTCATTTCTGCCGGTGCATCTGGTTGCAGGGTATTTGTTGCCTTGGTATGGCGGGTAGTGACGGGAGGGTGTTCGGGCATGGATGTCACGGCAAAATATTCCCGGAGGAAAACTGATCGGGGTCTGTTGAGAGGTCTGAAGATGAATAATGAGAGTAACCTGTCTGTAAATTTATGGTTTTGGTGCCGGCCACAAAGGTTATCGGTATCCGGCACCCTCTCCACTGGTAAGCAGATTCCGTATCCTGCGAGGCACAATGTCGAACACCGCACTCCTGGTAATTGAAGGGCTCTGGTGGACGCCGGAGGAGAAACCCAAGCGCCCGTCAGTTCTCCACTTTCTTGAAGGCCTGGAAAGTTTCCAGGGCGATTTCAATATCTATTATGCGAACTTTTACGAGAAGGTCGGGTTCCGCAGGGCGCTCAAGGACGACCTGACCAACACGAAAGAGGGCCGGCTCTTCCTGTATATTGCGGCTCATGGCACGGAGAAACGGATTGGCGGCGTAACCGCAAAGACCGGCATGAAACTCCCGGCCATGTTCAAGGTCGTGAAGAATGCGGCCAACTACACGAATATCGAGGGTGTGCTGATCGGTTCGTGCAGCGTGGGCAACAATATCGATGATTTCATCTCAACAACGAAGAACTCCCACATCGCATGGATATTCGGCTATACCTGCGAGATCGGATGGATGGCGAGCACGCTCATCGATGTCTCGATCTTCGAGCACCTGATGAAGCTTAAAAAGAGCGATCTCAGGAGCCGGAAGAAGATCCTTGAGACATTTGTCACGGCCCTGAAGAGGTTTAACGGCAACTGTCCTCTCTGCTGGGAGAAGAAGAAGACAATCCCGCTGAAGAACGCGATCACCCTTGTTGTCCAGCCGCGCAGGCGCGGTGCAAAAGCGCAGGACGAGACAAAGAACCTGCTCGACCGGCTGGGCTGGAATAAGAAATAATGGTATGCGGGTTTACACCGCTTTGACCTGCACTACTTCAGGCTTGGGCAGGTAGGGGATGATGCATGCCGCGAGCTTTGCGATATCCATAGACTGGAGCACGACCTTTCCGGGGCCCGTCAGAGTGGTGACAAAGAGACCTTCGCCACCGAAAAGCGCGGTTGTGATGCCTCCCGCAAGCGCGATATCGTAACTGACCGTGTGATCGAACCCGACCACAAGACCGGTCTGCACTTTCACGACCTCTCCGGGTTTTAGGGTCATCTCGATGATGTCCCCGCAGCAGTGGAGGAATGCAGTTCCCTGCCCGGTCATGCGCTGGAGGATGAAACCTTCGCCGCCAAAGAGCCCGGCCCGGATCTTGTCGGTGAACGCAATCTCGATCTCCACGGACTCGTCGCAGCAGAGGAACGATTCTTTACGGGCAATGAACTCCCGGTCCTGGCTGACCTGCACCGGGAAGATCTTGCCGGGCATCATGCCGGCAAACGAGACGAACCCGGCGCTGTCGGCCGGTGCAAACCGGGTCAGAAAGACGCTCTCGCCAACCACGGCCCGCTTGATACCGGAGAGGATACCGCCTTTGAGCTGGCTCTCCATGGTGAACGAGCCGGTCATGTTTACCATCGAACCGGCCTCTGCATAGATCCCTTCGCCCGGCTGGAGATCGATCTTTACCATCTGGAGGTTGTTGCCAATGATCTCGTGCTTCATAATAGTCCTGTTCTGATATTCCGGTTGAAAAGTTGAAATGTGTTTGGGAAGGTATCCCGGGTGTTTTACTGCGCGGCGCGAACCAGCACAGGTGCGTGACCGGTAGAGTAATCGCAGTTCAGGCAGTCAGGCAACCCGGGTCACGGGGATAATCCTTAAAAGAATTTCAGGTACAATCAGAGATATGCGCAAATCCCTGATCCTTGCATTCCTGTTTGTCATATGTATTGCCATGGCTGCCGCCGGGTGCACCAGCCAGCAGAATTCCACGAAAACTATCGTGACGCCGACAATAACGATTGCGGTGCCTGATGCCAATGCCTCCCAGGCAGCATTCCTTGCCCTCCCCCAGGCTCCCCTCAATGTAACGGAAACCGAAGATATTCTTGACCTGCAGGAAGCAGAGAAACTGACCCATGATCTCAACGCTGCCCTGTATGGCATGCACAATGATCTCCCGGTATTTCAGCACATTGCCACTGCCGCGAAAGTCTACATGGCTGCCGACAATGTGATCCTCCAGCGGTACGAGATCGCCAGTCCTGAAAATGTTACCGAAGGTGTGTTCACCAACCCGGTATACCAGCAGATCTACACAGCCGATATCAATACCGGCCTGTCATCGGCAACCGATGCACTCAAGTACAGCATGAAGAATGAGGACATGCACATCGCAGACCTCACGGCTGCAATCGGGCGGACTGATAACAGCGATGTGCAGTTTATCTACCGGCAGCAGCTAGCGTCGTCACGCAACAACCTGCGGGCACTCAACCAGTGGATCACCGCATACAGCGGAACCTACACACCAACATACATCACCCAGAGTTCCTACAATGAGATCATCAGTTCACCGGTTGAACAGATCCCGGTACAATAACTCCTCCTTTTTTTGAGTTCCGGAATTTTTTGCATGAACCCCGGATTATCTCATAAATACAGACCGTCATTACCGGTGTCCCGGACATGGATCTTCTCCGGATCGTATCTCTCCATTTTTTATAAGGGTAAACCTGGTATTGTTTCTTGTTTTCTATCCGATTCCATCACCTAAAACAATCATTAATACCATAACGCAACCAAACTTGAGAAGATGCCCCCCGAAAAGCTTGCCGGTGGCCCTACCCAGGACGAGATCATGGCAGTCTCACTCCGGAAACTGGGGCTCCGGAATACGGATGCGGTGCTTGAGATCGGCTGCGGGACCGGGAAGGTCTCGGTTGCGCTTGCGGAGTCGGTGAAATCCGTTGCCTCGCTGGATATCCGGCCCGGGGCCGTTGCCCTTGCAACGAAGACTTCAACAGAAGCCGGCGTACGCAACATCACGTTTTCCTGTACAGAGGCAACGGTAATCCTGTCCCGCGATGCAGTGTATGACTGTGCGTTTGTCGGCGGGACAAAGAACCTGCTTGTAATCCTCCCGCTGCTGGCAAAGAAGGTGCGCCGGACGATCGTGATCAACGCAGTCCTCCTCTCAACCGTCTGCGATGCAGTCTCTGCCTTACAGGACCTGGGGATCTTTGTTGAAGTCGTGCAGGTCCAGGTCTCGCGGTCACACCCGATTGCAGGCAGTATTATGTTCAAACCGATCGATCCGGTCTTTATCATTGTCGCGAGGGGAACCGCATGCTCGTAGGCCTTGGCCTTGGGCCGGGAAATCCCGAACTTCTTACCCTGCGTGCAGTCCGTCTGCTGAAAGAAGCGGATGGTGTATTTGTGCCGGGCCGGATTGCACACGATCTCGTTGCCCCGTACCGCGACGCGGTTATGCTCGATTTTCCCATGACGGATGATGAAGAAAAGATCCGGCACTGCCTTGAAGAAAATGCCCGGAAGATCGCCCCTGTCGCGGAGAAAGGCCTTGCAGTCTTCGGGATCCTTGGCGACCCGAATTTCTTTTCAACGTTCTCGCGGCTCTGTGCCGTGATTGAGGAGACCCATCCCGGCATTGAGTTCCGGACCGAGCCGGGGATCAGTTCTATCACCGCGTTTGCTTCCGCAGCCGGCGTTCCCATTAACGAGGGCTTTACGGTATCAGACGGCACGATGTCGGATACGAAGATACTCATGAAAGTCCGTAAGCCCAAAGCGAAGGCTGCGTCCCTGAAAGTCGAGGGATACCGCGAGTTCGTGCTGGTCGAGCGGATGTTCTTCGATGACATGCGAATCTTCCGGAATGATGATCTTCCCGACAAGAGCGATTACATGAGCGTGATGTATGCCCGCAAATGATGACAGGAACGTTATCTGGTTTGTTGGCGCCGGTGCCGGCGACCCGGAACTGATCACCGTCAAAGGCCGGAATCTCCTTGACAAGGCGGACGTACTGGTGTATGCAGGCTCGCTTGTAAGCCCGGCGCTTGTCTCGAGCAGCCCGGCACCTGAGAAGGTGGACAGCTGGAACCGGAACCTTGACGAGATTGTCAGTCTCATGATCGACCGCGCTCAAAAGGGTAAACGCGTGGTCCGGCTTCATTCCGGAGATTCGGCATTGTACGGATCCATTGTCGAGCAGATTGCAGAGCTGGAGAAAGCAGGGCTCACGGTACGGATCGTTCCCGGCGTATCTTCGGTTTTCGCTGCCGCTGCCGCTCTCACAACGGAGTACACGCCAAAAGGCGTCTCCGACACGCTGATCATCACCCGGCCTGCGGGAAAGACCCTTGATACCGATTATATTGCCGAACTCTCGAAGGTCCCGGCAACCCTGGCATTCTTCCTGGGGAGCGAACACTTTGCCGAGATCACGGCAAAACTCTCCTGCCCCCGTGCCACTCCTGCGGTCGTTATCTACCATGCATCGTGGCCCGACCAGAAGATCATCCGGGGCACTGTAACTGATATTGCTGAGAAAGCCCGCGAGGCTGGCATCACGCGATCCGCCCTTCTCATCGTTGGCCATGCCGTGCTCGGAACCGCCTGCGATTATACCCGTTCGCATCTTTACTCATGACCGACACTGTTGTGATTACGTTCCCGTACTCAAGGAAAGAGGCAGAACGTATTGCAGCATTTCTCGGTGCCGATGTGGTGGATTACACCAGTGATATTTTTCCTGCAGTCTTCGCAACCAAAAAACGGATCATTGCCCTGATGTCGATGGGCATCGTTGTCCGGAAGATCGCCTTGCTGCTGGAAGACAAATGGAAAGACCCGGCGGTTGTGGTCATCAGCCCGGATTGCCGGTATGCCATCCCGGTACTTGGCGGTCATCATGGTGCCAATGCCCTCGCAAAGGAGTTGTCCGGCGTGGGGTTGCAGCCGGTGATCACCACGGCAACGGAATCCCGGGGCCGGGATTCTGTAGAGACCCTTGCAGAACTGACCGGCACGGATGTGATCACCCGCGATTCCACGCGGCAGGTCAACGCAGCCATTCTTGAAAAAGATATTCCGGTTCATGCTGTGCAGGGACCCTCGATCGTTATTGCGGGGCCCGATGTATCCATCCTCGTACGGAAAGGCGAATACTCTGTGGGGATTGGATGCCGGAAAGATGTTGACCAGGACGAAGTCACTGCCGCGATCGACAAGGCGCTGGAAGAATCGGACATCGTGGAAGAGAACGTGCTGGTATACTCAACTACGGTCAAGAAGATGCACGAGGCCGGTCTTGTCGGTGCAGTCTCTGCACGTTCCGGGAATTTGATATTCCTTGACGATGATACCATAAACGCACAAGCGGCTCCCTCGCCCTCGCGGGCGTCGCGTATCGGCCTGCTCGGTGTGGCAGAGCCCTGCGCTCTTGCCACGTCAAAGAGAAAGGAACTGGTTGCACCAAAGAAAGTCTACGGGAGAGTTACCATTGCCATCGCACACTGAAACCGTAAAAGGAAGCCTTGCCATTGTCGGTCTCGGCCCGGGATTGCGGGAGTACATCACGCCCCGTGCCCTGAAAGCAATCGCTGCCGCCGGGCATGTGCTCGGGCATTCCACGTACCTGAAGCCCCTCGAACCACTGCTTGCCGGCAAGCAGGTGATCAGCAGTTCCATGGGCAGGGAAGTGGACCGGGCAAAGCAGGCGATCGATCTGGCCCGCACGAACCATGTTGCGATCGTCTCCGGTGGGGATGCCGGGGTCTATGGCATGGCAAGCATTGTGCTCGAGGTGCTGGAGCACGAAGGTGTGGATATCCCTGTCGAGATCGTCCCGGGCGTGACTGCGGCAAATGCAGCAGCATCGCGGATTGGCTCGCCCCTCTCCGGTGACTTTGCGGTGATCAGCCTCTCCGATCTCCTCACGCCGCTCGAAGTGATCGAGCAGCGGCTTGATGCGATCTTCGCGCTCGGTATCCCGGTTGTGCTCTACAACCCGAGAAGCCATGGTCGGCCGGACAATCTTGCGCTTGCGGTAGGCATTGCGCGGAAACATCACGGGCCGGAGACCCCGGTCGGGATTGTCCGGAATGCCCTGCGTGAAGACGAGACAACGCTCGTCACAACCCTGGGGGAGATGGAGCAGTCGATGGACGCCGTTGATATGCACACTACCGTAATCATTGGCGGGAAGGAGAGCAGGATCTGGAGGATGGGAGACGATGTCAAAGGAATCATCACGCCACGTGGGTACCACCGGAAATACGTATATTGACGTTGGTGCCGATACCGCGGAAGGCTACGCGATCTCGACGAAATCACGTGCGCTCGCACGCGAGGCAATCGGCAACAGGACACCCGAAGACCGTGTGAAGCAGCGGTGCTCGATTGCGGTTGGCGACTTTGCCATGGCAGACCTGATGCGGTTTGTGGCGAGCCCCATTCCCGCGGTGATCGAAGCCCTGCGGCAGGGAGCCCCGATCATCACCGACATCCGGATGGTCCAGGTCGGCGTCCAGAAAAAGGGGCATACGAGCGAGGTGATCTGCGCTCTCGATTTCGGCGCCGACATTGTACGCGAGCGGGGGATAACAAGGAGTTCTGCGGGATTCATCGCCCTCCGGGAACGGCTGCCCGGCTCTGTTGTTGTGATCGGCAACGCGCCCTCCGCCCTCCTCTCGCTCTGTGCCATGGTCCGGGAAGGTGTGCGACCCGCCGCGATCATCGGCGCCCCGGTCGGGTTTGTGAATGCTGCCGAGTCCAAGGAAGTGTTGCGGAGTATTGATATCCCGTCCATCTCTTCGGAAGGGACGAGGGGCGGCACACCGGTGGCTGTTGCCGCGATCAACGAGTGCATCACGATGTATATCGAGGAAGCAGAGCATGAGGGATCCGGTAACCGGGTTTGAATACCCGGATGCGTGGGTGAGCCGCTGCCAGAAGCCCGGACAGCTCAAGCTTGTTGAAGAAGGCCGCGCGATCCTGACATCCACTGGAATGATTCTCGTGCGGGGATTTACTACCGGTACGACTGCCGCTGCTGCCTGCAAGGCAGCTGTCCTCTCGCTTGCAGGCACACCGGTCTCCTCAGTACCGGTATTGCTTCCGTGCGGGCTGACCGTGGAGGTTGCTGTTGAGGGAGCAAAAGGACTGGCCTCTGCAAAAAAAATTCCCGGCGATTATCCCGGCGATGTCACGGCCGGGCTCCTCTTTGTTGCCGAGGCGGTTCCAAAGAGCGATGGCATCAGTTTATCCTTTGGAGAAGGTATCGGGAGATTTTCCCGTGATACCCCGCGCTATCAGGCCGATGCTCCAGCCGTCAGTCCCCCAGCACATGCCTGCATCCAGGCATCTATTCAGGAAGCCCTTGAAAAGACCGGCCTTTCCGGTGTTGAGGTACGGCTCCGGATCCCGCAGGGAAAGGAGATCGGGAAGATCACCCTGAATCACCGCGTAGGTGTCATGGGGGGGATATCTGTTCTCGGCACCACCGGGTTTGTCGAACCCTGGGACGATCATCTCACGGCCTCGACCATCTACCGGATCGCAGAAGCCGAACATCCCGTCCTCACCACCGGCCGCACCGGCCTCCGGTATGCCCGGCTGATGTACCCGGATCATGAAGTGATCCTCATTGGCGGGAAGATCGAACGGTCCATTGCAGCAGTCCGGAGCCAGGCAATTCTTTTTGGCCTTCCGGCGCTCATCCTCCGGTATATCAATCCCCAGGTCCTTGAGGGAACCGGGGCTGCGACCGTTGAGGAACTCTCGGTTACCCCGGCGTTTTCCGCGATCGTGAAAACAAACCTTGCTGCGTTCCGGAAACAGTATCCCAAAATCCGTGTGGTACTGGTGAACCGGGAAGGCCAGATTATTGGAGAGAGTGTATGAAGATCATTGGTGTTGGCTGTGGCCCGGGGCTGCTCACAGAAGAGGCAATCCGGGAGCTCCGCGCTGCCCGGACCGTGTACGGTTCGGAACGGGCAATCGAGCTGGCAAAGTCCCACCTCACCGCATCCTGCCGGGTCAAATCCATTGATGATTTCAAGAGTCTCCACCGGCTCCCGCAGGACTCGGTGATCCTCTCGACCGGCGACCCCATGCTCGCCGGCCTCGGGTACCTCCAGGGCGAGGTCATTCCGGGCATATCCTCGCTCCAGGTCGCTACCGCCCGTCTTCATATTCCCCTGTCCCGGGTAGCGGTTGTTGTGGCTCATGGCCGGGGTCACGAGAAGGGAATGGTGGATACGGTCGATGAGGTGAAGCGGGGTAAGATTGTTTACCTCCTTGCCGATCCAAAATTCGAGGTTGCAGATCTTTATTCCCGGCTCCGACGGCTGAACATACCTATGCAGATTGCGGTCTGCGAGAATCTCGGGTACCCGGAAGAGAGGATTGACATCGGGCCGATCGCTTCACCGCCGCCACCCTCCAACAGTCTCTATTCGCTGATGATCGGCAGTTTCTGACGGCAAACCTTTTTTTCTAAAACCGTATCAAGTACTTCCGGGAAGTATTTTCATGGACAAGGCAACAAAGACCCAGATCAGCATCGGATTATTTGTCATCGGTTTTGCCATGATCGCAGTCCAGGACCTGAAGCGTCTCGATACTATCAATCTCGGCTTCACCTGGCCGTTTGCGATCATGTTCTATCTCGGCCTGATCTTCATGGCCATCGGGTATTATCTCAAATAATCCATGAATAACCACTAGCCTGCCGGTGGCTGGCAGTTACTTTTCTTTTTTATTCCGGCAGTCAGATCTTCGGCTTTGGCGATCTTGATTTCGCACTGGCGATCACCCGTGCACATGGTCCTGACAAACCGGGCTGAATAGGTCTTGTTGAGCAGGGGAACGGCAGTCAGGGTGAACGCCATGCAGCGCCGGAAGACCGGGCTTCGCGCCCCGGGTGACGAGGATTCCTGCTCGAGGAACGGGCACCGTTTCACAAGAATAACCGATCGGTCAGGAGAAACCTCGAATGTCTCGGTCCTGAACCCGGGACCAAAGAGGATCACCATGACGGTTCTCATTGTCCCGGCAAGGTCCTGAACGGTTGCCACCGGAAGGGAGAGATCGCGGGCAATGGTAAATGCTGTGCGCGAGAGATCCATCCAGATCTCCTGCTCTATTTCATCGTATCGTTCTCCGGCAACCGGGCGGAATGCGGCATCGTACAGGGCTGGAATGCGGGAAGCATACTCTGCGGCAAGCCGCCATTTTGTCTCATCTGGAATATCGCGAGGATCTGTCATCGTCCCTGCCCCGTATCCTGATTGTGTATGATAAATTCCGGGTTATCAATTCTTGGGTATATACATTCCTGAATTCAGAACATGAGTATCAGGATACAAGGGACAGGTTCCTGCCAGCTTCCTGTATGAAGCCCTCTTCTTCAAGGCCGTCCAGGATCTTCCGGACGCGGGTTTTGTCTTCACCCAGTTCACGGATGATCGCAGCGGATGTCATCGTCCCGTTGGACAGCAGCAGTTTCAGGATATGGCCGCGGATCTTCCGGTCCGAGCCTTCGAATGCCGACTGCCGGGTATAATGCACACTCCTCCGGTTCGGGTTGGGTACGCTCTTCTTAAGTTCCGTTCCGAAATCCATCAGCGCATTGTACCATTCGCGGGGATTCTCGCGGTACAGCGCTTCGGCAACCAGCGGAAGGATCGCATCATCGTTCACCACGTCATTGTCAGAGAAGAAGCAATGGATGAAGACCCGGCGGATGTTGGTCTCGATAAAGATAACCGGGCTGTTGAAGGCAAACGCACAGATGGAGGACGCGGTTGCCTTACCGATTCCGGGAAATGTTGCAAGAATCTCCGGATCCTCTGGCAGTATGCCGCCATATGTTGTCATCACAGTCTGAGCGCATTTCTGCAGTGCGATGGCCCGCCGGTTATATCCCATACCCTGCCAGCAGCGGAGGATATCTGCAAGCGGGGCGGCTGCGAGCGCTGAAAAGCCGGGGAATGCGGCAATAAACTCCGTATATTTCCCCTGAACCCGTTCGACCTGCGTCTGCTGGAGCATGATCTCGGAGACGAGGATGCAGTAGGGATCCGTTGTCTCGCGCCATGCGAATTTCCGGCCTGACTCCCGGTACCGGGAGAGTACGAGATCCTGGAATGCCCGAATACCATTCTCCTTCCCGTTCCGGGCGAAGAGGGGATCCTGCGTTGTGATTTTTTCCTGCCGTTCTGCCATGGGAATCGTGTAGTGCCGGTTGCCGGTGGTTCTGAATGATGGATAATGATTCGGGTGCGGGCAATAACAATCGATGAACATGAAATGTGTTACAGAAATGAACATGAGCGGATTTCATTGCTGAACCATAAAAAACCACAAAAAAACTGCGCTGCAGAAATTGAGGTTTGTCTGTTGCGATCCCCCCTTCATGCGCTCCCGCTCATCATATCATGCAGGTATCAAATGGTTCAAAGGGAATGTTGAGGAATCAGAGTACAGACTCCAACCTGAATACTGTAAACCTACGTCCGCTTGAACATCGTGTCGAGATCCGCTTTCGATAACCGGATCATCGTAGGTCTCCCGTGCGGGCACGTAAAAGGATTCTTTGTGAGCCGGAGCTGGTCAGCCACGCGCTGGCACTGCTCCTGTGTGCAGACCGTGCCGGCCTTGATCGCTCCCCGGCACGCGACAACCCGTGTGATCCGCTCCCGGTTATCGACCCGCTGTCCGCGTTCGGCGCTGACGAGATCGCTGATGATATCCTCGAGCAGTGAGGTATCCTCCAGTTTCCCGAGCACGACCGGGACCGTGTGGACAATGAACGTGTCCTTGCCGAACTCTTCAATGTGGAATCCTTCTTCACGGAGTGCCGGCAGGATATCGGAAAGGATCGCGCTCTCGCGGGGTGTACGGTGGAGGATGACGGGGGCGATGAGTTCCTGCACACGCTTCTCCCCGGAACCCTTCCTGCTCGCAATCTCGTAGAGGATACGCTCGTGGGCCGCGTGCTGGTCGATGACAAGGAGTTCACCCGTTTCGGTTGTTGCGAGGATATAGATCCCCCCAAACTCCCCGATGACCCGGAGGGGTGGCAGCGAGCTGTCTGTACTGTTGTCGTGTGCAAGTTCGGTCTGGCGGAGCCGGCGATCGCTGCCCGTGGTGCCCGCGTGCGTGGGTTCCGCAACAATACCGGGCCGGACGGTGTCTGAAGGGTACGGGCGGGAGGGGGTTTCTGCCAGGGTAGTATCGGCTATAACCGGCTGTGCCTGTCCCGGGGGACGGATATCGGGAATGAGATCCTGGCCGGAGAGGGCCGTGTGCACGACATTGCGGATGAACGCCGCGATCTCCGGTTCGCGGGAGATCCGGACCTGTTTTTTTGTCGGGTGAACATTCACATCAACAAGGCCGGTATCGATATTGAGGTTAAGGAAAGCAACCGGGAACCGGTCCTTCGGGAGCAGGGTGCCGTAACCTTCCTTGATCGCGTTGGTGATGGCCGGTGAGGTGACGTAGCGCCCGTTGATTGCAATAAAGATCCGCTCGTGGTCCTTCCTTGAGACCGAAGGGCGGGAGATATGGCCGGTGATTGTGAGGAGCGGGGACTGTGCTGATACAGGGAGTAAATCGCGTGTCAGCCCGGCACCATAGATACGCGCAATGGTATCGAGCGGCGATTTGCTCCGCTCCGTGACCAGTTGCTCTGCTCCATTGTAGGTGAACCGGAAGGCAATCCCGGGATGGGACAGGAGGATGCCTTCGAGCAGGTCGTGGACATGGGCGAGCTCGGTCTGCCGGCTCTTCTGGAATTTTTTCCGTGCCGGGGTATTGTAGAATAGGTCTTCGACAAGGATGGTGGTACCGGCTGGAGCACCTGCGGGAACGTTCTCAAGAATTTCTCCTCCGGCAATGACGATCTTTGTCCCGGGTGCCAGAGCACTGTCCCGTGGCCGGGTGATCAGCGTAACGCGGGCAACAGCCGCGATGCTTGCCAGAGCCTCGCCCCGGAATCCCAGGGTCAGGACCGTGTCGAGATCATTGATGGAGGCGATCTTGCTGGTGGCATGCGGGGTGAATGCAAGAAGTGCGTCCGCGGGGGACATGCCGATTCCATCATCGGTGATCCGGATGGAGGTGACATCGAGTTTTGATGCAAGGATCTCGATCCGGACTGCCTGCGCCCCGGCATCGATAGCATTCTCCACCAGTTCCTTGACAACGGATGCCGGACGTTCCACCACCTCGCCGGCAGCAATCTTGTTGACGGTTGCCTGGTCGAGGACGCGGATAACCGGATCAGAGGTTCCTTGTTTCATCTGTCCTCTCCCCGCCCGTCCAGTTTCTTTTTTATCCCGGTGAGTGCGGTGAGTGCCTGGAGGGGTGTCATTTCATCCGGTTTCAGGTTGCGGAGTTCTTCCAGCACGGGATCCGGTCGGGCCGCGGGAGTATCCGCATGGTCATCGACCAGGAGGATTTGGGTGTAGCGCTGGGGGCGGGAACCGGTCTTGACCGGGGCATTCATGTTCTCGTCAAGGAGCGCTTCGGCGCGTTCAGTCACTTTCTTTGGAATGCCGGCCAGCCGGGCAACATGGATACCGTAACTCTTGTCGGTGGCGCCGGGGATGATCTTACGGAGGAAGACCACCTCGTTGTTCGTCTCCTTTACCGCGAAATGGTAGTTCTTCACCCGCCTGAGCCGCTCTTCCATGGCGATGAGCTCGTGGAAATGGGTGGCAAAGAGCGTCTTTGGCCCGGCCCCGGACTTCCCGTGCAGGAACTCGAGCACGGCACGGGCGATAGAGGAGCCGTCCGCGGTACTTGTCCCGCGCCCGATCTCATCAAGGATCACCAGGCTCCGGGGGGTGACGTTGTTGAGGATGTTTGCCAGTTCCAGCATCTCGACAAAGAAGGTGCTCTGGCCGCTTGCCAGGTCATCGAATGCCCCGACACGGGTGAAGATCCGATCAAGGATGCCGATCTTCGCGTATTGTGCAGGGACAAAACTGCCGGCCTGCGCCATGATACAGATGATCGCGGTGGCCCGCATGTACGTGGATTTCCCGGCCATGTTGGCACCGGTGATTATCATGATCTGCGTGCCACTGCCAGAAAGTTCGGTATCGTTCGGGATGAACCCGCCACTGACGCCCTGCTCGACTACAGGGTGCCGGCCATCGCGGATGACGATTGCATCGCTGTCATCCAGCTGCGGGCGTACATAACCCCTTACCTGAGCAGCCTCTGCAAGCGCCGCAGAGACATCCAGCACCGCGATGCCGTTCGCGGTGGCCTGGAGTTTTGGGATCTCCTGGCGCAGGAGTTCGAGGAGACGGGAATAGAGTTCCCGTTCGAGCACAAGTACCCGCTCATCGGCATTCGTGATGAGCATCTCTTTCTCCCGCAGTTCGGGGATCGTGTACCGCTCACCGGTAGCCGTGGTCTGCTTGCGTTCGTACCGGGCCGGGACGAGCGGGAGATTGGGCTTTGAGATCTCGATGTAATACCCGAAGATGCGGTTGTACCCGATCTTGAGCGATTTGATACCGGTTGCTTCCCGTTCTTTTGCCTGGAGCTCGGCAATCCAGTCCTTGCCGGAGTGCAGGACGCCGCGAATATCGTCGAGTTCCTTATGGTAACCGGTGCGGATGACTCCCCCGTTCCGTGCAATGGCCGGGGGGTCATCGGCAATCGCTCTCCGGATGAGATCGATGGTTTCCGGCATATCCTGTATCTCAAGAAGCGCATCCGAAACCAGCGCGGGCAGGGGGGTACCTCTGCACTCTGCAATGCCGGCTTTCAGTCCGGGAAGCGAGGCGAGCGAATCGGCGAGTGCAACAAGATCCCGTGGCCCGGCATTCCCGTACGCGATCCGGGCTGCGATCCGCTCGATATCACCGCAGTTCTTCAGCTGGTCGCGGAAGGCGAGCCGTGCCGCGGTCTTTCCCGCCAGGAACCCGACGGCATCCAGGCGGCGGTTGATCGCATTGATATCGGTGAGCGGCCGCGTGAGATGATGGTTTAAGAGCCGGCTTCCCATCGGGGTCTTTGTCAGGTCAAGCGAGGAGAGGAGGGTCGCGCCTTTCGTCCCGCCCCGGATGCTCTCCCTGATCTCGAGATTGCGAAGCGTGACGGCATCCAGCATCATGGACTGTGCGGAGCTGCGCAGCGAGAGGCTGCTTATATGGGGGAGTGCCGCATGCTGGGTTTCCTGTGCATAGGCAAGTGCGGCACCGGCAGCACTTGTCGCGGATGGCGCATTGTCAAACCCGAAGCCTGCAAGCGATGCAACATGGAGCTGCCCGGAGAGAAGTTGTTCTGCCCGCTCCCTGGCAAAGAGTTCATCCCGGCAGGATGTGACTAGCACGCCCGCATCCCGGATGCGCTGCCGGACCGGTTCCGGCAGGGTCGAGGGGATGAGACATTCAGCCGGGCGGTACCGGATGATCTCGGAGAGGAGCCCGTCAAGGCCGGGATCGTGCGTCACCATGGTGGCAAAGAACTCGCCTGTCGAGATATCGAGCAGGGCAATACCCCACTCCTGCCCCTTCGCATCCGGCGATATGGCCATCAGGTAGGTCGCGGCAACAGAGGGTACGAGTGCGGAATCGATGACCGTGCCGGGCGTGATGATCCGGACAATCTCGCGTTTGACAATTCCTTTTGCTGTTTTCGGATCTTCCACCTGATCGCAGACGGCAACGCGATAGCCCTTCTGGATGAGCCGGGCAATATAGCCGTCAGCGGCATGGTAGGGGACGCCGGCAAGGGGGATCCGGTTATCCCCGCTCTTTGACCGGGAGGTCAGGACGATCTCCAGTTCCCGCGAGACCAGTTCCGCGTCCGCATTAAACGTCTCGTAGAAGTCGCCGATGCGGAAGAAGAGGATCGTATCCGGGTGCAGCTGCTTCAGCTCATGGTACTGGCGCATGACCGGGGTCAGGCGGGTGCCGTTCACGTCTTCGGCGATAGTATCGGATCCGGCTTCATGCACCATAGGTGCAGATAGGTAGCCCTCCGGATCAATTAATACCGATCTGATCGATCTTCCTGTTCGTCATAGCTGGTGTTTCGCGAAATACCATATGAACGGGGGAAGCGAGACTACCAGCGCGATCAGGCCGAACGTAAGGCCAAGCGCGAATCCCATGCCGATGATGGTCGTTACCTGCCAGAGAACCGAGACTGCCCACGGGATCCCGCTCAAAAAGATGGCAAGGCCGAGGAGTGCGATGAGGACGAGCCCGATGGCGGCATTTTTCATGTCCTGCGAACTGGGTGCGATCGAGAGGACGAGGCTGAGCGTGAGGCAGAGATAGAGGAGGAACCACGGGTGGAATGCAACAACAACATTCAGCCAGAAGAGTTGACCGATGCTTACGGCAAGTTCGTGCACGGTGTCGACAGAACTGACCGATACCGGGAAATCCGGGAAGGTGCAGCCAAGGAACGAAGAGAAGCACCAGGTCAGGCCGGCAAGGACGAGCGGGATGCAGAAGAGCGGGGCCGAGCTGATGATGACATCGCCAAGCAGCGGTATCTTCGGCCGGGTGTACGTGACCGAACCCCCTTCCGTTGAGAACAGGACTACATCAGTTATCTTTGCGCCGGTCAGGATGCAGCCGAGGATGTGGGAGCATTCGTGCACGACAACACCGGGCGCCCGTACCAGGTAGTAGATCGTCCGCACCGGCAGTACCTGCGCCCAGAGATGATCCAGCATCACCGAGATGAGCATCACCGCAATACCGGTTGCGATCACAATAAGGAATGAGAGGGATTCCATACCAGTCCGTATCTGTACTCTATGTTGGCTGGCAATCCTATAATCTGAACGGCAGGATGCGAGGATGCATCATCGTGGGGTTTCGGGATTCTGAAAATCCGTTTCTGTTTCAGCCTGTCTGATAGTACAAATGAAATACTGATATCATAGTACGCCGCATGAACGAGCATGGACGATCCTTCTGCTCCCGACCACGGAGCCCGGCGACACAACCGGCTCATCTACGAGAAGAGCCCGTATCTTCTCCAGCATGCAGAAAATCCGGTTGACTGGTTCCCGTGGGGAGAAGAGGCATTTGATCGTGCAGCACAGGAAGACAAGCCGGTCTTTCTCTCCATCGGGTATGCCACCTGTCACTGGTGCCACGTGATGGCACATGAATCGTTTGAAGATGAGGAGGTTGCGGAAATGCTCAACCGGGACTTCATCTGTGTCAAGGTGGATCGCGAGGAGCGGCCTGATATCGACAGTGCGTTTATGCAGGTCTGCCTGATGATGACCGGGCAGGGCGGATGGCCGCTCACCATCGTTATGACTCCGGACAAGAAACCGTTCTTTGCTGCTACATACATCCCAAAGGAACGGCGTTTTGCCGTCATGGGCCTTGTTGAACTCCTGCCCCGCATTGCCCATGGATGGCACCGGCAACGGCAGGATCTGCTGCGATCTTCAGAGGAGATCGTCAATGCCCTCGCCTCCCCCGGGGCACCCACTCCAGGGAAAGATCCGGATCCTTCACTTCTCGACGAGGGATATGAACAACTTGTCCTGCGGTTCGATCCGGAATACGGTGGATTCGGGCCGTCGCCGAAATTCCCGACACCGCATCTCCTTCTCTTCCTGATGCGGTACTGGAAACGGACCGGGAAGAAGCGGGCCCTCGATATGGCAGTAAAGACGCTGGATGCCCTGCGGGTTGGCGGCATCTGCGACCAGGTGGGCGGGGGATTTCATCGGTACTCAACGGATGCACAGTGGAGGGTGCCGCATTTCGAGAAGATGCTGTACGACCAGGCCCTCCTCCTGCTGGCTTATACCGAAGCCTTCCAGGCAACCGGGCAGGAACGCTTTTGCGAGACTGCTGAAGAGATCATCGCGTATGTCCTGCGCGACCTCACCTCGCCACAGGGTGCGTTCTTCTCCGCGGAAGATGCTGACAGCCCTGACGGGGAAGGGGCGTTTTACCAGTGGACACGTACGGATCTGGAGGCCGTGCTTGGTACGAAAGATGCACAGATCGCGGCAATGGTTTTCAATGTACGGCCATCCGGAAATTTCTCCGGAGTACCGGGCAACGAACCCGGCAATATCCTTTACCGGTCCCTGTTCTCCGGCCAGGTTGCAGAGATTTCCGGCATTATGGAAGCCGATCTGGAGGACCGGATGCGCTCCATCCGGGAACGGCTCTTCAGTGCCCGGCTGAAACGCCCGCGACCGTCTCTGGATGACAAGGTGCTGGCAGATGGGAACGGCCTCTTTATTGCGGCACTGGCAAAAGCTGCGCGGGTTTTTGGAAATCCGCTCTACAGCACGTATGCGGTGCGCGCGATGGCATTCCTGCTCGGGCATATGCGCACGCCGGATGGTCAACTCCTGCACCGCTACCGGGATGGCAACGCGGGTATCCCGGCGTTTGCCGATGATTATGCGTTTGTTATATTCGCACTCCTGGAACTGTACGAGAGCACGTTTGATGAGCAGTATCTTTCCGATGCGATATCGCTTAACCGCGTATTCATGGAACATTTTTTCGATACGGCAGAAGGGGGATTTTTTTCAACGGCCGATACCGCCGAGGTGCTCTTCTCCCGGAAAAAAGAGTTTTACGACGGTGCAATCCCTTCGGCAAATTCAGTTGCCTGCGAAAACCTCATCCGGCTTTCGCGTCTGACCGGGGATATGGAGTATGAGAATCATGCCTCTGCTCTCGCGCGGTACGGTGCGGGCCGGGTACAGGAGAACCCGGCAGCATACGGCTGGTTCCTCTGCGCCATGGATCGGGTATCCGGGCCATCGCAGGAAATTGTTATTGCCGGAGATACCGGTGCCGCAGATACGGAACGGATGATCGCTCTTGTGCGGGCGCGATACCTGCCTTCCTGTTCTGTAGTGTTCCGTTCCACATCAGAGCCGGCACGATCCTCCGCGCTCGCGGATCTGGCACCCCATACCCGGACTATGGGAAAACAGGACGGCAAAGCAACGGTCTACGTCTGTTCCGGCACTGCATGTTCAGCACCGGTAACGGATCCTGCACTCCTTGGCCCGGCTCTTGAGGGAAAAAATCCCGGGGAAAAAAAGGATTGACCGGATTAAAGATTCTTCAGCGATACGATATCCCGGACACCGACAAGTTTCCAGACAAGCGACCGTTCCTCTTCGGCAATCGCCGCCGGGGGATCCATGGGTGAATGACCGAGCGCGGCAAGAATATTGCACGAGAGGTTGCGCTCGACAATGCGGCTGACAAATTTTTCCCGGATGATCTTCTTCTCGATGGAGTCGCTCACTTCTTCGAGATACCCCTGGAGCGTTACAAAGGCATAGGACGAGAGATCCTTGTTATATTTTTCAATCTCTACCGACACGTACGGGCTTTTCCGGAAATATTCGAGTTTCTTACCGTATTTGGTGGAGAGGAAATACAGGAACGAGCCGTCGAATACATACAGGAATGGGGCGATATACGGATATTTCTCGCCCTGGAACGCGATCCGGCAGACGTATCCCCGTTCGATCAGTTTGTCGTACTCTGCTTTGTCAACCCGGGGAATCTTGATGATGTCCATAGACTCTCAAACCTCATTCCCTACGGGAAAAGATAAACCTTTTCAAATGACGTTAGAGAAAAAAAGAGAAATTCTGCGGGAGGATTCGTCCCGACCCCGTTTTCCTGCCATAGGTACGCGTAACGGGGTGACGGAAATACCCATTTACTCCTGTGCAGGTAAGAACCGTCAGGTATCCGGATACGGGTACCTGAGCAGTACCGGTTCTGTCACAGTATCTGCAACGCGCTGACGGATACGGGTGCAGACCTCGGAAAGGCTGACCGGGATATATCCCACAACCTCCGCGCTGACATTGATCCTGCGATTCTGGAAATCGATGAAGGGGTAATGCCGGAGATCGTTGTTATGGTGATGGCCGTGTACCACCCAGCCGGGGAAATCCGGCGGGGCATCAGCAGGATCGTGGGTCAGGAAAAATTGTATGCCGTCATGTTCAATGATCGCGGAAGGAAGAGTGCCGGATTCCCCGGCATCGTGATTGCCGGCAATGAATGTTGCATTGCCCTGAAGTTGTTTCCGGTAATCCCGGAACGGACGGGCGGTCCGGCCGTAGCGCAGATCGCCAAGATGGAAGATCCGGTTTCCCCGGGAAACGGCGGTGTTCCAGTTCGCGATCAGGACCTGATCCATCTCGCCAGGATCCGAAAAGAGGAACGGGCGCGAACAGTAGCGGATGATATTTGCGTGCCCGAGATGGAGATCTGCGATCAGGAAGATATCATCAGGATTCACCGGCAGTAACGTCGGGTTTTCAAATCCCGCGTAACGCCGGAAGTCATGGAGTGTCCGTTGCCATCCTTCTGAGTCATGCCGGTGGTCATCGTAGATCCAGCATTTTTTCAGCAGGTCGTATTCGGCAAGAATGGTTTCGCGGTGCATGATGGTGATCCGGAGACCGGTCTCATCAAGAAGAACCGGGTAAATTGGCGGGGTTTTTTTTGATCCCGTGCATGCCAGTATCGTTAAGAAAAAGCGGGTGAAGACTCCCCGGTTCTGCGGCTGACCGAGACCAGAGGTTTCCGGAGTGGGCAGGGCTTTGAACACTTCACCAGCTTTTTCCGGGTCAAGATGGTTGGCAATCGTGACATGGTACCATTTCTGTTTCGGTGAAGGGTCCCAGGCATTCTGGCTGTACGTTACCGGCAGCAATGCTCCTGCAATCTCCGTGACCAGGTGTCGCAGGCTTTCTGAAGGCAGGACCGAGAATGCGATAACACTGCCGTGCATGCCTTCGCGTTTCTCAAACCGGTCGATCATGAAGGGAATGGGATCATAGCGTACGGCAACTCTGCTGATGGCATCAAGAATCTGTTGTTCGGTGGTATCTTCACGGAGTTCAAGCGGACCAAACAGCGTGACATGCGGGTGCAGTTCCATGAATGATTCGATACCGTGTGAACCGGCAATGGTGGTGGTGATCTGCTTCACCTTCCATTTGGTCCTGCCGAGCCGGATCTCGACAAGGTATACATCGTCATCGGGAATCATGGGAAAAACACAGTTCAGTAATTGACTGTATGGAGGTATTCAGGGTTAAGGGTAATCTGCGGGAGACTGCAGGGAGAGGAATGGTTATGAAAGCGTTTTACTGCGGGCAAGGCCAAAAAGCATGGCTATTCCCACAAGAATGGTTGCAACGCCGCCAATTCCAAGGATAATGGCGATCCCGGGTGCAAGCGTGGATGAAAATATCAGGCCCACAGCTATCAGGAGTGCGCCGATCATGATGGTCATAACAGGTTTCATCACGGGTTCTGCGATGGTTAGTCCTCCTTAACAGCATCTGATACATAATTGCCATGATATTTACAGGTTATCTTTTTAGTTCCCCTGAACGGAGACAATTACCACAATCCATATCCTCATGAATGTTCGCGGCCCATAGTTCTGCAGGTATGAGTATCTCTCCGTCTCCGGTTTCAACACTTTTATTTGATATGGACAATACTTTATTCGATCTCGTTGAGGCACAGGTGGAATCCTGCCGCAAGGTGGCACATTTCTTCGGGCGGGACGATGGCGACGACCTGTTCTCGTATTTTCTCACACCGGTGCATGGGTTTGAGTCGCACGCGAATATTCGGCAGTACATGGAAGAGCGTGGGATTTCGGGTGATGGCAGGTTCAACCAGGCATGCAGGATCTATGAAATGGAGAAACTCCGGTATATCTCACCTTATCCCGGGGTACCAGAGACCCTGGCCAATCTTGTGACCCGGGGATTTCCTCTCTGTATCGTCACCGATGCCCATTCACGGGATGCGACCCTGCGGCTTGAGAAGATCGGGCTGCTCCAGTTCTTCACCGGTATGGTCTCTTACGACCTGGTGAATGTGAAGAAGCCAGCCCCGGAGCCGTTCCTTACCGCACTCGACATGATGAAGGCCACTCCCGCAGATGCCATCCTCGTTGGGGACAGCATACGGCGGGATATCGAGCCCGGCAAAAAACTGGGTATCCGGACGGTCTATGCCCGGTATGGCGACCGGTTTGCTGACGGCCGACCGGATCCTGGTGCGGATTATGTCATTAATGGCATGGCGGAACTTCCCGCGATCCTTGACCGGATCAACGGCACCTGAAGGCCCGGCCAGCCCGGGTTTTCCCGGGAAAAGTGCCCGGAATGCGGGCGCGATGGAGAAAATTGTCCGGAAAAGACGGCAATTCCTGTTTTTTTCTTCTCATATGAACCGAAAATTAAAAAATGGGTCGGGTATAATAAGAGCTATGTATGTTCCAAAAGAGATCTTTTTCACCAAAGGGGTTGGTGTCCATAAAGATCGTTTAGCCTCTTTTGAACTTGCCTTGCGAAAAGCCGGCATCGAGAAATGTAATCTTGTGTATGTATCGAGTATCTTTCCCCCCAAATGCAAGCAGATCACCCGTGCTGCGGGACTCAAGAAACTTGCACCCGGTGCGATAACGTTCTGCGTTATGGCACGAAACGATACCAATGAACCAAACCGTCTGGTCTCATCGGCTATCGGGCTCGCCCTTCCCAGCGACAAGGAAGAGTACGGGTACCTGTCGGAACACCATGCGTACGGTGAGACCGAGAAGAAGACCGGTGAATATGCCGAAGATCTCGCGGCAACCATGCTCGCTACAACGCTCGGTATCGAGTTCGATGTGAATGCAGCATGGTCGGAGCGGGAACAGACCTACAAGGCGAGCGGCAAGATCATCAAGACCAAAAACACCTGCCAGTCTGCGGAAGGAGACAAGAACGGTCTCTGGACAACGACGATTGCAGTGGCCGTATTCCTGTAACTATTTATTCATAAAACCATTTTTCCCGGGTATTCGTTATCGTTTTTTCTCAATCCTGTGGACATTCTGACGATCGGGAGATCTTGCGGTGATGTGACCGATGGGCACAGATAATTCTGTCTTCCTTGCGGAGGGGTAACTATCGAATCCGCGATGAGGTCCTGTTGGAGGAATGCCCGGGTAAAAAAAGAATGATGGGGGGTATACCTGATACCCCCCCTCTCTCGGGACCTGGACCGGTCACATCTTTATGGAAAAGTTCAGGGGTAACACTCTGAATTTCCCCTGTATCTGGTAACACAATTTCCTGCAGAAAGAGACAGCATGAGGGAGGTCTCATGTATACCCCCCCTGCCCCATGGGTGGGGGGTATGCACGAATATAAAAAATAATGGTGGGGGGGTATACTGCATACCCCCCTCCTCAACAATGGGATGTACGCAATATTGCACGCGTTTTTTCATCACGGTCCGGGGCAGGGTTCCGGCGGAATAACTGGTATTGTGACCTACTCAAAACTGATCTGGGGGGGTATGATCCGGCCAAAGGGGGGGAGGGGTCTCCCGGATACCCCCCCACCCCCATGCAGGGGGGGTATGATCGGTTTGAAACACAACAGGGTGGGGGGGTATGCCGGATACCCCCCCCGCGTATTGGATTGTTACCCATTCACAGCACGGTGTGCCTGGTGTTTCCCGGCTTCTCACAACAATAAATTCATGCGTTCCTGTCCCGGGCCATCGCCAGGATCTTTTCAGCCAGTCGCTGAACTGCAACCCGTGCCGGCGAATCCTCCGGGATCAGCGAAACCGGCGTTGCAGCAAGGTCGGCCTTCTCCACAGCCGGATCCTCCGGAATAATCGCGATTGGCGACTCCTCCCCGATATCCACCGGTGCAGCCCCGGACTTGTACTGGTTGAAGACCACGTGGATCTTCTCCTTCTCAAGGCCGAGCTGCGTTGCGATCTCGCGGATGCGTGCAATCGTCCGAAGGCCCCGGGCCCCGGGATCGCTGACGATCAGGAGCAGATCGGGTTTTCCGATCGTGCCCCGGCTGATATGTTCCATGCCAGCCTCGGTGTCGATGACAATGAACCGGTAATCGCGCTCCAGCTGGACCATGCATTCCGAGAGGAGATCATTGGCAAAACAGTAGCAGCCGCTTCCCTCCGGCCGTCCCATGGCCACAAGATCGAATCCTGCCGCTTCCACAAGCGCCTGCCGGAACCGGAACCGGACGTAATCGTGCCGGTTCATGCCGGGCGGGATATTCCGGGAGAATGCCTCCTCCCGCATGCTGCCAAGCGTCTCGTGCACGGTAACGCCCAGCGCCTCGTGAAAGTTTGCGTTCGGGTCGGCATCAACAGCAAGGACCGGGGTTTCGCCAAGGGCGATGAACGAGCGTACCAGGAGCGAACTGACCGTGGTCTTGCCGGTCCCTCCCTTTCCGGAGAGGGCGATAGTAAAGGGTTTTGGTGGCATAGTGTCCTCTTCCGTGCAATCAGTGAACCGGCTTCACGTTCCCGGCACGTATCCTTCGTGAGATCTCCGCAGCCGCGCCCATGATCGCAAGCGAGCCGTCACGGTCGGCAAACCGGATCCCGCAGCTGGGAGTGATGAGCGATTGGGCATCGAAGAGTTTCTCCGACATCCGGGCGCAGAGCTGTGCCCGGATCGCGAGGTACTTGTCATAGAGCGAGTCCACAGATTCCGTTGCAAAGATTTTGTACTCTGCGGGCACGATTCCCCATGCAACGACCCCTCCTTTCTCCATGTAGGAGATGATGGCGTCCGAGTACAGGAGAAACTCTCTGGAGGTCGCATAGGCATCCATGGAGATGACCGAGGGGGAGAGACTGATGACAAACTCCCAGTCCGTGTTGGAGCAGCAATGGACCCCGAGTCCCCCGTCAACGAGCGATGCGATATCTTCCCAGCCGGCGCGGACGGTCTCGCGGTCAACCGGCACAACGGAAGACCCGAGCGAGGCAAGGTAAGGCTCGTTGAGGACGATAAGCGTCTCTTTTGCCCCGGTCTGGACCTTCATTGCCTGCTCGCACCACCGCGCCTTGAGGGCGATCATCTTCGAGAGCACGTCAGCGAGCTGGCTATCGTAATAGATCGGCCGCTTGCCGGCATCCACGACCTGCATGCCGAACGTGACCGGGCCGGTCACCTGGCATTTCAGGACGGATGTGGACGGTATCTTCCGGGACATCATCTCGATGAATGCCGATGCGTATTCCCGGTGGAGGCCGTAACTTCCGAAATTCTGCTCCACGAAGTCCATATACACCTTCTCCATGGCCGGGGTCTGGTCGGTGGTGCTGTCAAAGAGGAGCCGGTCCTCGCGGATGAGCCGGCCCGGGAGCTGCTCGGAATCATTGAAGACGATACTTTCGAGCTGGCCCCGGTCCGGCAGGGTGGGGATGTACGGGAAGTCCGGGAAGAGGGCAAGAACATCGTCGCAGGCCTGCCCGGGGTCCGTGTGGGGCAGGGCGCCGACGCCGGTTGCGAGCGAGTGGGGTGGGGAAATCATCTTTGCCATGGCATTCACTCCTTCCGAATGCGGCAGGAATCAAGGAGTTTCTGTACGCCCGGGAAGAGCGTGAGGTCAGTATGGGGAAGGAAGGTGCTGCCGGTGTACTCGTCCATGAATGAATTCTCGGCATTCAGTTCGATGTATGCAATCCGGTGCGCAATGGCATCGAGGGTCTTTCTTGCTCTCCGGTTAACGAGCGCAATGTTTGCGCCGGCAACGGCACCATTCCCGATGTTCTTGATCTGGTCCGGGTTGATCTCCGGGATGAGCCCGATGATGGTCGCGTTCTTCTTGTCAAGGTAATTCCCGAATGCCCCGGCGAAATAGATGGTCGCGATCTCATGACGGGATACCCCGGCTTCTTTCATGAGCGTAAGACATGCAGCGTGGATTGATGCTTTGCTCATGATCAGGTTCTTGATATCGTTCTCCGTGATCACAATGTCTTTGCCAATCTCCGTCTCCTTGGCCCAGGCAATGACGTATTCGGGGAAGTGGGAGTTCCTGCGTATCCGGGGATTGTTGATCTCCATGTTGATGCGGCCGGTCCGGTCGATCACGCAGGTTACCAACAGTTCGGCAAGCAGGTCGATGAGGCCGGAACCGCAGATGCCCCGGGGCCGGATACCGTTGATGGTCGAGAACTTCGGTTCAAGGGTGACCGGGTCGATGGTGATCTTCTCGATGGCTCCGGGGTTTGCCCGCATGCCAAAGAGGACTTCCCCGCCTTCCAGCGCAGGACCCGCGGCTCCGGCACAGGAGAACATCCACTCATTATTGCCGAGCACGACCTCGAAGTTCGTGCCGATATCCACAAGGAGGGAGATCTCCTCACGCTCACCCATGCCGCAGGCAAGGATATCGGCTATGATATCGCCGCCAATGAAGTCGCTGACCGCCGGGAAGAGGAATACCCCGCTGTTCCGGTTGCCGGTGACGCCAAGGCGTCCTGCGGCAACAGAGAGCGCCCGCCGGACCACCGGGACATAGGGCTCCGCTATCATGTATGCAGGGTCGATCCCGAGGAGCATGTGCGTCATGACCGTATTACCGGCAATGACCACCTCGTAAATATCCTCGCGGTCGATCCCGGCCGTGTTCGACGCTGATGTCAGGGCCTGGTTGATGCTCTCGGCAGCAAGGGCCTGGAGTTTGGTCAGGCCGTTCTTCCGGGCAAAGTTCACGCGTGCGAGGATGTCCTCGCCGCAGCTGATCTGTTTGTTATAATTCGAGGCAACGCTCACCACCTTGCCGGTGACAAGATCCCAGAGGTAGACGACGATCGTTGTTGACCCGAGATCGACCCCGGCACCGTACACGCGTTTCGAGGTGTCGTTTGCCTGGAGATCGATGAGCCGGTACCCCCCGGGCACGAGCCCGATGGTCCCGGTGACTTTCCACTCGCTGTGGCGGAGGATGCCCGGGATATCGCGGAGCACTTCGAGCGGGGCATACATCTGCTCTGCTATCGGACCCCCGCTCTTCTGGATGCCCCAGAGGAGGCGCGAGAGATCCGGCGAGGGATCGGCAAGGCTCGGCGGCTGGAGTTCGACATAATATTTCCTGACCGATGGGCGGAAATCGATTGCCTGCTCGAGTCCCTCGACAAGGATCTTCTGCTCCTGAATGAGGGTGCTCTCAGGAACAACAACGTACAGATCCCCCTGCACGATCGTCTCGCAGGCAAGGCAGGCCCCTTTCTGGAGTTCGGCTTCGGTAAAAAAACGACCATACTTCGCTGTATCAAACTCGGCTTTTCCCGACTGGATATAGACGATGCATTTCCCGCATTTGCCCTGGCCGCCGCAGACCACGTTCATATTCATGCCGGCACGCTGTGCGGCATCGAGAATGGTTGTGCCCCGCTCGACGTCGATCTTGCGGTAGCTGGGAAGGAATGTGACGGTGCGCATGTATTACTTCCACTCCTCGTGCAGGAACTCCCCGATCTCGGCCGCATCGCGCGGGCCGACTAATACTTTCCACCCGGTTGCGTCCTCGATCCTGCCGGAGAGCGGCGAGGCATACCCGGGGATGATCAGTTTCCGGTGGGTGACTTCGTTCTCGACTGCGAACTTCTTGATCGAGTCGCGGACGAGCGTCTCGTTGAGTTTGCCTGCCGCTACCGCAGTCAGGACCGAGAGCCCTTCAGTATCGACGATCAGCATGAAGCAGGGGACCCGGCTGGATTCAAGATACCCCTGAAGTGTGAAGAAGGTGAGCGAGAAGTTCACGGTCATCAGCACCGGCGCATCCTTGTCCGGTGTGCCGACCCGGTACAGCCCGGGGTTCATCTGGATCGGTTTCTGGGGATCGGTATAGATATTCTGCCGGAGTGTCAGCGCAGCCTTAGTCGGGCCGGGCGAGAGCGGATCGGTAACGATGACCGATGCGTACTTGACAATGCCGAGAGCAACCGCAGCGTCCTGCTGCCCGGTTGCAGCGGCGTTGAGGTATACCGGGTACCCGAGATCCGGGACAGCCCGGGTGATCGCGAGCTGCCGGATCCCGGTTGAGCGCCGGAGGAAATCCCCGAGCGAGGCGGGAGCAAGGTCCATGACGAGATCCGTAACCCCTTCTGCAGTGCAGTCCTTTACCAGCTGCACCAGCCCGTCCAGGGTTCCGGACCGGATCACGAGCGGGCAGCCGTGCTGTTTTGCAAGAGCGCACATCTCCCTGAAATTCTCTTGTGAGGCAGCATGCAGGAGCGGGCGATACGTCCCGCAGTGGACAAGAGCCGCCTTGAGCGCAGCCGGGTCTTTCGAGATGAGAACCGGGGGAAGGTGTGCCTTGACATTCTCGACGGTTGCAACAGCACGGGCAAATATATCGGGGGATCCGCTTACATTCTCTATCGCAATTCCATTGAAACGAAGGTCGGATCCCACGCGGGTGAAGACCTCGTCCTGCACCCGCTTTGTCACGGCAACAATCGCCTCTTCGGTCATCGTGTCAGGGATCCGGAATACAATTCCCGGCGGATGGTAGAATGTCTTTTCGTGCCGGTACAGGACAAACTCCTCGCCGACTTTGAACGAGCGCACGCCAACACCTATCTTGACGAGCCGGATCGGTGGCCGGGTCGATGCACCGAGAACGGACTTTGCCTCGTCGCTCAGGTAGGGGCAGAGTTCGACATCCGCTTTTCCCCCGGCGAGTTTCATGGCAAAGGTGAGACAGGTCGGGTCCCCGCACTCCTTGCAGTTCTTCTTGGGCAGGAGTTTGTAGATGTCCAGAGCCTTGAGCGCCATTCAGGACACCCCCGCAGGCACTACCGTTTTCTTCATGTCAGCAAATGCTTTTTTCAGGAGGGGTATGGTCCCGGGATGCCGGACGCAGATGATCTCGGCACCGGCAGCAGCTGCTGCAATACCCGTGGCAAACTCCCACTGGATTGCCATCTCGTTTTTGACCTCCGGTTCCGCCTCGCGGACTTCCTTGATGGTGAGGGTATCCGCTGCCGAGCAGATCATCGGCATGGCAAGGTCAATGTCTCCCTTGAGGGCAGAGAACCGGATCCGTTCCATTGCCGAATAGGAGTACTCGAAGCCATAGCCGAGTGCCCCGGTATACGGGTCGATGACGATGTGATCCCGCTGTACGCCGATCTCCTTCAAGAGGATGTTCATCTGTTTTGCCAGGTTGATATCAATCGGTGACTGGGCGATGATGGAATGGTTGTAGGCAAGGGCAGCAGCCGCGATGCTCCGGTACTTGCCGGCCTCTGCCGTACCGAGGAGAAGCCGTTCTCCCTGCGCCACCTCGCCGCATTTCTGGAATACCTCGCTGTCAATTTTCGGTTCATTGCTCCCTTCGATGATCAGGGGAAGAGTTGACGCACCAAGCACCTGCTCGACAACCGTACCGAGCGAGGCAATATCCGAGAAGTTCCGCTGCCGCGTGCTGTTCAGGTACAGCCGGATGAGATCGGCACCGTACGATGCATCGGCGGCTTTCGCCCATTCGCCGGGATGGTTCACCAGGTCGCCGCAGTAATCCGTGACAATGGTTGACCAGAATCCCGGAAAATCGCAGATCTCGAATGCAATGAGAGGAACCGGGGCATCGGTCCGTTTCTCGATGAACGGGAGTGTTGTCCCGCCCCCAATCGTGTAGGAGATCCTTCGCGTCCCCCCGTCGGCTTTTGTTGCACCGAGGATCACGTTCCCGATCGTGCTTGTCCACCCGAAATTGCAGTCATATCCCATCTTCGCATCACACCAGGGGTTTCATGCCAAGGGCCGGGTGGCCGACACGTTCCAGGAACTCCATGAGGGATTCGATGGTTTCCGCGGTGGTTTCATCAGCGATCTTGTCAATGAACCCGGTAAGCCCCCGCTCCTCCAGTTTCTTTTCGAGCCGGACTTTCAGTTCTTCCTTCAGTGCTGCCGGTAACCAGACCAGCCTCTCGATCCCGCCTTCACCCTGTAAGAACCGGTCCGAGAGGATATAATTCTTGGAGATCCCGGCAAATCCCGGGGTCTGTGCCCCGCCACCGATGGTGCCGGCAAGGGTGGAAAAGGTCATGCCGGAGGGAGTGATTCCCTTGAATTCCCGGTTCACTACCATGATACCGTTCACCTCCGGCAGCATCAGGGCGATCGCCTCGAAGCAGCCGCAGCAGGTCATCGGATATTCCATGACGCTGTAAAGCGAGCAGCGTTCGATCTCGCCATGGCTTGCCTTCTTCACGAACCGGTTGACACCGTCGAATTCACCGTTCTGGGCATTGATCACAGCACCTTTCTCGATCGGCTGGTTGGCACCGGAGGGTGACATCTCGTACGCAATCTTCCCGTCAAGCCAGCTGATAGCGCCGCAGAGGGCGAGACGTTCCGGGGTGATGACGCAGACGTGGTTGGGGGCAAAAGTCTGGCAGAGCGTGCACGAGTAATACGTATTCACGTCGGCATCGCGCATTCCCTTGATGCGTGCATCGCGTTCGTCATAGACGGTCTCCGCATTCTTTTTTGCTTCAAGCACTTTTGCCTCGTCCGTGATCAGGGTGACAGCAACAGCGTCGAGGAGTTGCGGGAAGTCCATGCGGAACTTGCTTGCCAGAAGTTTGCCGATATGCTCAATCCTGACGCCCTTTGCAACCGCTTCTTTCGAGAGCCGGACCCAGATGAGATCCCGCTGGGCAACGTGCCAGGATCCTTCGCCGTAATTGACGAAGTTATGGATACGCCGTTCGAGCACCGGCTCGTAATCCTTCTTCATCGTCTTGCCGGCAACTTCGATAATGATTGCGAGCGGGTTGGCTGAACCTTCCTTCAGGGCCTCGATCTCGGGGCCGATAACCGTTATTTTGCCGTCCTCGATTTCGCCCGGCTGGCGCATCCGTAACAACTCAAAGGCCGGTGAACGCCCGCCCCCGAATTCCACGTACATCTCCTCTTTTCGTATACTCTTTCCTTCGAATGCAGGAGAACAGCCCATCGGGATCGGGATAGCTGTGACATTGACCCGGATGCCTTTCTGATCCATGCCCTGCCGGACGACATCGTCAGCAGTGGCGGGTGTCCACGTCCCGCCGTCGTATCCTCCCACCGAAAGGATAGAGAATCCAAGCACCCGCATGCCGTCAACAAGCGCAACTTCTTCATCGGTCAGGCCGGGGAAGACGATGACAATGGCCTTGGCACGCTCTGCCGCGTACGTGAGCAGCCGGTGCGTGTCGCCGGGCGTGACGCCTCCGAACATCATAGCAACGCGGGCAACGATATCAACGAAATGGATGCCATGGAACGGGGCGGAGCCGAGCGGGATGAGCCGGTATTCGAGGCCCAGTTTGACTCCTGCTGACGATAAGGAAGGAACAACGCCGCCCGCAAGGAATGTGAGCATGTATTTTTCCTGGAGCTCCCGGCAGATGGCAGCAGCCGTTCCCCCGCTCTGGGGAGTACCGACCACCAGGGCAAGACCAAGGATACTCCCGTCCACCAGGGAATACCCGAGTTTCCGGATGACCGTGTCGCTGATGAACCCGGTATACGGTGCAGGCTCCTTACCGGCAACAGCGGTCTGTTCTGCGAGGATGCATTCAGAGGCAACAATCGGGTTATTGCCGGTCTTGCCAAACACCTCTGCCGCAGCATTCCGGTCATGTACGGCAACACCCGTCAGCGCGTACGATATCGGGAGGTGATATGCAGTATCTTCATAGGAAAACGATTTCTGTATTGCAGAGATTTTCGTTTTCAGTTGTTCTTCGCCATGTTTTTTGGCCAACTCAACGTCGGTCATCGTCCATTTCCCTCATATCAAGAATTTTCCGGTATGACTGATATAGTTTCGTTATAAGGTAACGGGATCATACATTGTTGCTGCCATCTTCAGAAAGCCACATAAAGAAAATATATACCTTTAAAATGATATTCTTCATAACGAGAGGTATTTCATGGGTAAAATTCAAAACAGCAGAAGCATTTCTGTCATTGTAATACTTATTGCGTTCGCTCTCTGCATACAACCGGTGCTTGGGGCAACGAGCAAGGTCTCGATCGCCTACCGCGGCGCCGGTGGAAGTTATATCGGCGATACGGTCATCTTCGACGGATACAACCATGCAGGTAACTCCACGGTGCTGATATTAACCGGTCCCGATCTCCCGGCCGGAGGGGTTCCTGTGTATGATCTCAATGGCCAGGAAGGGACCGGCAATCCGGTTGTCATGAATGAGGATGGTTCCTGGCGGTTTGCCTGGTACACCTCATCCATCAAGGGTGTTGACAAGATGCAGACGGCACGATATTACATCACGGCCAAGGATGTGAATGATCCCACGCAGACGGCAACCACCTCGGTCATGATGAAACGGCCGGATTTCTATGTCACTGCAACCCCGAACCCGTTGGAGACCGGTGAATACCTCCAGCTGCTGGGCTCCTCCGAACTGGGTGCAACGGACATCCGCATCCAGGTCATGGATATGGAAGGAAAAGTTCTCCATACGTACGATACAGCGGCAAGCAAATCCGGCTATTTCAACTATGCATTCCACGTTGACATGATCCCGGGTGATTATTATGTCACGGTCTCCAGTCCGTCAGTAAAGACAACTTACCGTACTATCGTGTCGATTATCCCGCCCCAGACTCCTGTCGTGAATGCCACCCCGACACCTTCAGGTCAGTCCAGTACGTCGGGACAGAACACCCCGTCGGGCATGCAGACCGGCACCTTGTCGATTACCTCAAATCCCTCGGGTGCATCAGTCTATGTTGACTCGGTATCGATGGGTAACACACCCATCACGCTCGCAAATATTGCCCCGGGTACCCACACCATCGAGATCCATGATGCCGGGTTCCTCACCTATTCCGTACAGGCAACAGTCAATGCCGGTGAGACAACCTCGCTTTCGCCATCCCTTATCAGGAGTCCTGTTGCCCAGCCCCTCTCCCCGATAACCGTTCTTGTAGCGCTTGGCTTTGCCGGCATACTCTTCGTAGTTCTTTCAGGAAACCGGAAGAACGAATAATTTCTTTTTTGGGTTTTTTTGCCTTTGCAGAGTGAATTTCAATACCGGTTACGAATCCTGCGACCATAATCTATAATGAGCTACGGGAATAACGCTCTATCCGCATAACGGTGAACTATGGGAAAATATTCATTTATCGCGCATATGCCGGATGAGCCCGGTTCGCTGCACCGGGCTGCTGAGATCATCAAGAAATATGATGGCAACATCAACCGCATCCAGTTCGATCGCCGGATCGATCCCGGCACGGTCTTTTATGAAGTAACGGCAACGGAGGAATCGTTCCGGAAGATCACGGATGATCTTGCCCGGATCGGGTTTCTCCAGACATCCCTTGTGACCCTCGACTTCCTCAAGTTCTGCGTATACCTCCCTCACCGCCCGGGTGCACTTCACGATCTCCTCGGGTACATCACGGAGGCCGGTGCAAATATCGCCCTGATCGATTTCGATGACAAAGGCCGGCACCCGGATCGCCTTACGATCAGCCTCAACCTGGAACAGAGCAAGGAGATCGATCACCTGCTGGACCAGCTGAAGTCCCGGTACCGGCTCGAGATTATCGAGTACGACAAGACCGGCCGGCACCTGGATGATACTGTCTTTTACGTACGGTATGCCCAGGAAGTCCGTGCACTGATCGGGGAATCCGGGGATACATTCCTCCTCTCGTTCCTTGCCGATACCAACCACATTGCGCAGGAACTCATGGACCGTGGCTGCAATCCCCACCAGGTTTTCGACAGTGTACTCACAACCGGACGAACCCTGAATGCAACCACCGGCGACAGGTTCTACGCAACCGTGCAGCAGTTCGCCATTACTCCGGATATCACGCTCTTCTGTTTCCAGCCCCCGTGTGGCGGCAGTGTCTTCCTTATACGGACACCGGATGAACTGGTCATGATCGATACCGGGTACGGCATATATCATGACGATTTCATGACGCTCTTCTCGCGGTACGGTGTGGACATGAAGAGACTCTCCCGCATTATCGTAACGCATGCGGATGCCGATCACTGCGGGGCGGCAGGCCACTTCTCCGTACCTGTATCCATGCACAGCGGAACCCTGGAGATCATCCGGACGAATAACCGCGGATGGGGTTCCCGGAGCCAGGAGTCGGTTCTCGAAGAGTTCTACACCAAGATGATCAACCTCTTCTCGCATTTCGCAATCCCGTCTGATATCCGGGTTTTTGACGGACCAACCGGGAAGACAAAAGGGATCTTCCCGGTCATCGGGAAGGTGACTATCGGGGAACTGGAACTGGATGTGCTGGACGGGCTTGGCGGCCACACCTTCGGGCAGGTCTTTCTCTATTCAGCAGAACATGGCCTGATCTTTGCCGCAGACAGCGTCATCAATTTCGGCAGCCTGACCAAAGAACGGGCGGATTACAGTTCGCTTGCCGCGTTTCTCGTCACCTCGGTCAATGTGGACAGTGAACGGGCAAAACAGGAACGTGTGGCCCTGATGGCTCTTGCGCAGGAGACCGACAAGGCGCTCGCACCCACGGGACGGCGCTGCATTATCTGCGGGGGACACGGGGCAGTATCAGTAGTCGAGAACGGGAAACTCGCCGTGTTCGGGGAGCGGGAAGAGTACCGGCCCGGGGAAAAAGAGTAACGAACCCCTGAATCCTATTCTTTTTTCAGAGTATCCGGAGGAAACACCTCGCATAGTTCCCGAAACGCCGGTGCCAGTACCTTTGTTTTCCCGACAAGAGCCGCGATCATGATCGTGTCGTAGATCTCGTCACGGCTTGCCCCTTCCTTTATTGCAGCCCGGATATGTACCTTCAGACAATGATTAGCGCCGGCGGCAGCTGCAGCTGCCAGTGAGATGAGTTCCGCTGTCTTCGGGTCCAGGGTTTTTGGTCGGCAGATCATCTCATCCGCTATGGCAGTGAGGGCAAAATATTCTGGTCGTTCCCGCATGACCGGAAAGATAAACGGCATGGTTCCCAGCATCTCCTGGGTATCGGCCAGGATGTCATCACTCATGTCATTGGCACAAGCGAGAAAATCATCCACGGTTTTCTGGTTTTTTGCCTTCATGCGGTTTCCTCCGTGTAACCCATCATCATGATGTGTGTTGGTCCACGAATCCATAAATTCACCGGAATTGCGATGTTCCGGGATACTATCACAAAAAGAAGATGGCGGATAGGGAAAATTTTACCCGGGCTGCCAGGAGGAACTACACAAGGGTATCAGTCATACCGGTAATTCGTTACAATAATTTCTTGTATGCCTTTTCTCCGCTCGCCATTGCAGTTGATGAACCGTTTTGCATCAACGATCTCGACAGAATAATTCTTGTAGAGTTCCTCTATCTCCGGAACTTTTGAGTTGCTTAACATGACCTGGACACCCTTCTTCGTAAGTCGCCGGAACAAGCGGGCGAGCCGCTCCTGTTCCTCGAAAGGAAATCCCCGGGCATTATAATCCGTGAAACTTGCAGTCTTCGACAGAGGCTGGTAAGGTGGATCGAAATAGATGAAGTCGCCTTTCTTTGCCGTCGTTACCGCTGCGGCAAAATCCCTGTTATGTATCTTCACTCTCTCCAGCATGGCGGAGAACTTCAGGATGCTTGTCTCTGAGGGGAGAGAGAGTTTCCGGTATCTCCCGAACGGGACATTGAACTTTCCTTTCCGGTTTACCCTCCAGAGACCGTTGAACCCGTGTTTGTTAAGATAAATAAGGAGGGCAGCCCGCTCAAGCGCGTGAGACGGTTCGCCAATCATACCATTGAACCGTTCCTTCATCATCCGGTAGCAGTCCTCATCGTTCCGGAACTCCTCGTTTGCAAGGGCCGTGACCAGAAGACCGGGAGTATCCTGCACAACGCGGTACAGGTTTATGAGTTCGCTGTTCAGATCGGAGATGACCGCCCGCGAGAGGCGGCCTGAATTCTCCAGGTGGACGAGCAGCGCCCCGCCGCCGACAAACGGCTCGTAGTACGTGTTCCATTCCAAAGGAAGGCGCTGGCCCAGTTCCGCGAGGAGCTGCCGTTTTCCGCCGGCCCATTTGATGAATGGCGAGCATTTGACGAGCGGGGATATCACAGTCTAATTTTTATAAACATCCCATATAGATCTATCCCCGGTAGTGACTGTAGAAATTCTCATCTACTATGTGGATGTATCTTTCAAGCGAGAATATGGACAGCCACAGGGTACAGGAAATGATGCTGTTGATGGCATCGAAGATCCGTGCTATTGCCAACAAAATATCCGACGATGATGTTGAGAAATTCATTGCCGAACTCTTATTGGCAAAACGGGTCTATGTCATTGGCGCGGGGCGTTCGGGTCTTGTTGCCAAGTCATTTGCCATGCGGCTGATGCACCTTGGTATGCACGCTTATGTTGTGGGCGAGACCATAACCCCGGCCCTGAACAAGGGCGATGTCATCGTAATCTTCTCCGGTTCCGGCAAGACCAAGACGGTAGCCGATATTGCCGAGACTGCCAGGGATATCGGGGCGCACATCTGCCTGATCACGTCCAACGCGGACTCCCGGATTGGCAGGATCTCGGACAGTATCGTGATCATCGAACATCACCGTGACGAATCCGAGAATGATGCCCTGGAGTTCGAGATCCGGCAGATGATGGGGGATCACAAGTCATTTGCCCCGCTGGGCACCCTGTTCGAGACCGCCTCCATGATCTTCGGCGATGCGGTCATCTCCCGTCTCATGGAGATAACGAAAACGGACGAGAGTGCGCTCAAGAACCGGCATACGAATATCGAGTGAGGGAATGGTTATGACGCTGAAATTTTCAAAACGGGTTGCAGGGATCGAGATCTCCGGCATCCGTAAAATATTCGAAGCAGCCGGGCCGGGTTCCATTAATCTCGGGCTCGGGCAGCCGGACTTCGATACCCCGCAACACATCAAGGATGCTGCGATCAGGGCGATACAGGATGGAAAGACCGGGTACACCACGAACAACGGAATCCCGGAACTTCGTGCTGCCATCAGTAAAAAGTTCAAGAACGAGAACGGGATCAAGTATCACCCGGACCAGATGATCGTCACGGCCGGCGCAAGCGAAGCGCTCCACATTGCAATGCAGGCGCTCCTGAATACAGGCGACCGCGTCCTCTGTCCCGACCCGGGCTTTGTCTCCTATGCGTCGCTTGCAACCATTGCCGGCGGAACACCGGTCAGCGTGCCACTCACAAAGACACTCCATATCGATGTCGAGGCGGCCAAGAACCTGATGGACAAGGCAAAGCTCATGGTCATCAACTCGCCCGGCAACCCGACCGGTGCCGTTGAGAGCAAAGAGTCGATAAAAGCCCTTGTGGAATACGCGGCTGACAAAGGCGTCACGATTATTTCAGACGAAGTGTACGAGCACTTCATCTACGGCAAGAAGCATTACAGCGCCGCAGCATTCGGGGACAATGTCATCACGATCAATGCCACGAGTAAGACCTACGCGATGACCGGCTGGAGACTGGGCTATCTTGCGGCATCTCCGGAGATCATCGGGCAGTGCCTCAAGGTGCACCAGTACTGCCAGGCCTGTGCTACCTCCATCGCGCAGTACGCTGCTGTCGCTGCATACGAGGGTGACCAGAGTGCGATCGGGATGATGCGGGACGAGTACGAAGTACGGCGCGATCTCATCTGGCAGGGACTGAAGGACCTGGGCTTCGACTTCCCGAAACCGGAAGGCGCGTTCTACACCTTCGTCCCGATGAAACCTGACCTGACGCAGAAGATCATCGAAGCTGGCGTTATCGTCGTGCCCGGCACCGCGTTTGGCGTCAACGCACCGGAATACACGCGATTCAGTTATGCCAATTCAAGAGAGAATATCAATACAGCACTTGAACGGATCGGAAAACTCGTGAAGTGATACCATGAAGGAACTGTTAGCAAAATTATCCAATGCCCACGGTGTTTCGGGCAGTGAAGGCAGCGTTTTATCGGTGATCAAGAAGGAGCTCAAGGGTTACGTGGATGAGATCCGCGAGGACTCGATGGGCAACCTGATTGCCATAAAGAAGGGGAACAAGTTCAAGGTGATGCTCGCCGCCCACATGGACGAGATCGGCCTGATGGTCAAGTTCGTTGACGAGAAAGGATTCCTCCGGTTTGTTGCGCTGGGCGGCTGGTACGGCCCCACGCTCTACAACCAGCGCGTGGTTCTCCACTCGACCAAGGGCCCGGTGTATGGTGTTATCGGTGGCAAGCCCCCGCACATGATGGATGAGGACGAGCGCAAGCGCGGCGTCAAGATCGATGACATGTTCATCGATGTCGGTGCAACGAACCGGCAGGAAGTCGAGGTGCTGGGCATTGATGTCGGAACTCCCGTCACGATCGACCGTGAATTTGCGGAACTCGGCTACGGCCGTGTGACCGGCAAGGCCTTCGATAACCGTGCCGGTGTTGCGATGCTGATCAGGACCCTGCAGCAGACCGATTCGCCACTGACCATCTTTGGCGTCTTCACGGTACAGGAAGAGGTCGGGCTCAAGGGTGCGCGGACGAGTGCCTATGCACTGGACCCGGACTGCGCGATTGCAACCGATGTGACGATCCCGGGCGATCACCCGGGTATCGAGATGAAGGACGCGCCTATCGAGATGGGCAAGGGTCCGGTCATTACGATTGTCGACAGCAGCGGACGCGGGCTTATCGCAAACCGGAAAGTCGTGAGCTGGCTCAAGGCTGCTGCCGATGCCGACAGCATTCCCGTGCAGCTCGAAGTGGGCAGCGGCGGCACTACGGATGCAACGTCCATCCACCTGACCAAGGGAGGTATCCCCAGCACCACGCTTTCCATCCCGGCCCGGTACATTCACTCGCCAGTCGAGGTCATCGATATGAAAGATGTCGAGGCCGGTGTGCAGATGCTGGTCGCAGCGCTGAAGAAGAAGCCGGCGCTGTAAATTTTAATAAGCAATTTTTATTTTTTTATTGGGAAAATTGGTTTCCAGGTTTTTAATCCACAATGTTTTGATCGATTATTCTGTTGTGATAGGTAAGGGAACTCCTCTCATTCCACGGATCCAAACCGTGTATCATAACCCCGGGCAATAATGGACGCACCAAGAAGCGGTGCAAAACCCGCAAGGCTGCTCACCGCCAGGCGCGGCATCGGCAGGTACCGGTCTGCATACTGTTCGATGGGGGGAATGATCAGGTCCTGGTTGTTCAGGACAACGGAACCATCAAGGACAATGGTATCCGGGTCATAGGCAACGATGAGGTCTGAGATCCCCCGGGCATTTATTTTCCCGAGTTCCTGCAGGAAATCATTTCCTCCTGGGACCCGGTCTTTCCGTATGGCTTCGAAAATATCCCCGGCAGAGAGTATCTCCGGATTATCGGGTAGGATTCCCTTTTTTTGCTGCCATTCACGGTAGAACCGGGGCAGGAACCGTCCGGATGCATAGCCCTCCCAGTGTCCTTTTCCCCCGCAACCGCAGGTCAGGTTATAATCGCTGTCAACAAACAGGTGACCGATCTCTCCGGCATTCCCGTCGCGACCAAGTACAATATTCCCGTTTGCAATAACCCCGGCGCCCACACCGGTCGACATAGTTACATAGACTAAATTCCGGGTTCTTTTCCCCTCACCGAAATATGCCTCGCCCAACAGACCGGCACAGCAGTCATTGACCAGGCGTACCGGGAGATCGAATTCCGCCGCGATAGGGCAGGAGAGGGGAATAGTATCCAGCGGGATGTTGGGGGGATGGACAATCGCCGTGCGGGACCGGTCAATGGGTCCGGCAGCCCCGATACCAATACCAGCCAATGTCCCGATCTCCTTATTCGGAACCAGCGAATGAATTGTCCGGATGATGAGGTCTGTGATGATTCCCGCATCCGGCAATTCCCGGGGAATCGCGGACATCGTCATGTGTTCGATCTGTCCGGTCGCGGTAACGAGTCCGACCCGGAGGTTGGTTGCTCCAAGATCGATGGCAATAGCGATATCAGAATGTCCGGTCCTGTCATCGGGTGTCATAAAAACCATCCGTGTTTTGGATTCCCGTCACCGGGCAATCAGCAGAGTACGTGATGCGGATAAGATTCTCTGGAAAATGTGCCATTGATGAAAGAAATGTTCAGGTTCGGTTTAAAAAAACCCTTGGTAAGTGATTGAGATTCGAAAAGCAAAGCGCCCCGGCCGGGACTTGAACCCGGGTCAAAAGCTCCGGAGGCTTCTAGGATGTCCACTACCCTACCGAGGCAACTGCAACCATACTCACGGCACCGGTTCTCCAGCACGCGTAATGCTTTACCGGAAATGATACGCGTATACGACGATGGAGAATATCCCCCAATGCATGATCTACGGTTCCATAATAACAACACATCATTTGTTATTAAAGTTCTCGGACCGTCACAGGATAAACGATTAATCGCACAATATTTTCCCCCAACAGTTTTTCCAATGAGTCTGTCATAAAAATTGAATGAAATGCATATCTACGTATGATTTTTATTTGGAATCGCGTAATTCGCTCAATTCATATGATTATTGAAAAAGAAAGTATTGTTAATATCTTATAACAAATGCAGGGGAAAAGTAGAATATATACTACCGCATAGTGTACCACATAGTGATTGCTGCGATCCTATGACTTCCCGTGCACGTCCTGGAACGATCCTGGGTATCATTATTGTCATCATTTGCATCTCGATGACCGTTACCATATCGGCAGTTTCCGCTGCTTCTGCCGTCACCGTTACCGTAAAGGATGCACGGACCAAAGTGACCGTGGATAATGCCCTGGTCTACCTGAATGGCGCATATATAGGGACTACTTCATCGGGAACAATGACACTTGCGGACATTAAAGCGGGAACGCATACCGTGCGGGTGACCAAGCCGGATTACCGCGAAGTGACAAAAAAATTTTCCTATCCCGATGAATCAACGATCAAGATCGAGATCGCGCGGGGTGCCCTGGTATTGCTGAACGAGAACGCCGCCTCCGCAGATGCAATTAATGTAGTTTTTTATCCTTCATCAACCTCATATAGTTGTACTGATCGTGCCAAGATTTCCTCGCCCGCTTATCTTGCCAATGAAACCCTGTTCAGAGAGGATGTGCAAAAGGTGATTCGTTCTACGTACCTGGATCTGGACAAGGTCACATCCACATCAGATCCCCTGCCGTCCGGTTACGAAGACGCTTTCAATTTTTATTACTATTATGATCCTTCGGCACCCGGCGATGCGTTCTCCGGATGTGCCGGGACCATTCCGGAGAGTTACTGGAATGAGGTTACGTTCAGTGATGTGACCGTTCTTTTGTATCCCAAATATTATGGCATCTATGCAAATACCTCCTGCCAGCCGACAGGATGCAGCCAGAACTTCGGGCCGGGACGCAACCTCATGAAAGCCCCCGCAGATCAACTGACGCTCATCCAGCACGAGTCCGGTCATGCGGTATTCCAGCTGGTCGATACCTATTGCGGCAACACGTACTATTACCAGAATGATCCCCATGCGAATGTCTGGTCCTCTCTCGAATCCTGTCAGGCTGATGCTCGGACAAACCAGCGCGATGCCAGCCAGTGCCGGCAGATCAAGAAAACGTCATCCATCGCATCTGCAAGTTGTTCCCAGAACTACTGGCAGTGGGATCCCATGCCGGATATCATGGCGAATGGCTATAAAGGAAAATTCGGGGATGCATCTACCCAGCGGATCAATTATGTGATATCGCAGGTCGGGGTGTGATGGCCATGAAGACGATCTGGATCGGGTGCCTGGTTCTTTGTCTGGGTGTGATGGTATGTTCATCCGTAGCATATGCGGAGCCGGTTCCGGAATATAACAAGATCCTGCAGATCCAGCTGAAATACCAGGATAACGGGTATTCTGTCTCTTCGCTTGAAGTCAAATACGGGAATGCCCCAAACCTGAAGATTGGGTCCGGTGCCCTGACGGCAAAGATCCTGGGTAATGATGGAAAAGAACTCCAGTCCTTCGCAGTCCAGGAACCGGGCCGGGCGCAGGGCGACAGCCTTGGGGTAGAAGGCGAGCTCATCGGATATACGGAGCAGTCCGTTTATGGCGACCTGTTTATCACTGCCCCGTATGAGCAGGGAATGAAACAGTTCACCCTGGCAAACTCGCGTGACGGTACCCTTCTCGTAACAGCCGATATCACCCCGGCTGTCACGACATTCTGTACCGATTATCCCGGCGATCCAGACTGTCTTGCGCGTACAGTCCCGGTAAAAACTGCAACACCGGATACCACCCTGGTACTTGTACTGGCGACCCTGTTTTCAGCCTCCGTCTTTATAGCGGCTGGTCTCGCCATCATGACGATCCGGCGGAGAACCGCGGGCATACAGGTACCGGAAGCAGAACAGGCACCGGTGAAGAAGACGATCCTTGTTGTCGATGATGAGCCCGATATCGTCAACCTGGTCCACCTGTTCCTTGATACCAAAGGGTATGTCACGCTTACCGCCAGAAGTGGCAGGGAATGCATCGATCTGCTCAAGGACCATGTTCCCGACCTGATCCTCCTTGATGTGGGGATGGCGCCGATGGATGGGTGGCAGACCCTTGAGGAACTCAAGAAGAATCCCGATACCAAGTCGATCCCGGTCCTGATGCTTACAGGACATAAAATAACCGCAATGGCGGCAAGGCAGTACAAGATCTGTATCGACGATTACATCATGAAGCCGTTCCACCTGAATGACCTCGGCGCTGCGATCGATAACACCCTTGATCGGAAAGAAAAGCTGAAAGAGTCACTGGTTATGGCAAAGAAAGCCGGTGTGGACAAGGAGAAGTTCTGCGAGCTTGCCAAGCTCTCACGGATCATCTCAGTCAACAAGAGGATTGTCGATATCATGCAGGTTCCCCAGGCCGTACCTGCGCTCGCTGACCTGGATGCCCTGGATGAGATGTCCGTTGTCGATTATATCAATGTCAAGACAAAGGATCATGAGAAACGTGTGGCACAGCTGCGGCTTGAGATCAACACATCGTTCAGGTCCAAAGGGCTTCCGGATCTTACGTGGTAATGGAATAACCCAATACTTTTTTGCAGTAATGAAGTGCGGGGATTATAAAAAAGGAGCGGAGAACCTATCGGAAAACCCGAAGGGTAAGACTGTGAATCAAACGACTACGGTTATAACTCTACATAAATAAGATAAACAACCACATAACCGGATAATATGGAGCGGATGCAGCACCCCTATGAAACGATTATCGATGCATTCGTAACTACGAAAATTCCCCGTGACCTGCTGGCATGCGAACTCTGGCTCGCCTGTGCCCTGGTCTTTATTTATGTCCCTTTCCTGAACGAATCGTTCCTGCGTATCGTGTTTGGTGTGCCGATGGTCCTGTTCATTCCGGGCTATTCGCTTATCGCGGCACTTTTTCCCTCTGTACGGGATATTGACGGGATTGAACGTGTTGCTCTCTCGTTTGGTCTATCCATTGCGGTCGTCCCGCTCACCGGGCTCGTCCTGAATTATACCCCTTGGGGAATACGGCTGGACCCTATTGTTATCTGCCTTTGTATCCTCACGGTCTGCCTGTGCCTGACTGCCCAATACCGTCGGGCCCGGCTCCCTCAGGAAGAACGGTTTGTGGTGCCGTTCCAGGCAATGCGAAGTGCTGTCGTAACAGAATTTTTTCCAACCGAAGGCAGCTCAAAACTTGATCGTATCCTGTCCATCATCCTGCTCATTGCAATCATTGCCGCGGTTGTAACAACGATCTATGTGATTGTTGTTCCTAAAGAGGGTGAAAAGTTCACAGAATTTTTTATTCTTGGCGAGAATCAGAAAGCCGCTGATTACCCGACCCGGTTGATCATTGGCACGAACAGTACCCTGTTTATCGGAATCGGCAACCATGAGTACCGTACCATCAATTACACAGTCGAGACGTATCTCATGAATATGACCTTTGATGAAGCGACCAACACGAGTACCCTGAATACTATGGATCGTATCGACCGTTTCCCGGTACAGGTCGCCCATAACCAGACAATCATCGAGCCCTATGCATTCAAGGTATCAAAGGGTGGCTATAACCGGGTAGAATTCCTTCTCTTCAACGAGACGGTGCCTGCTGAAAGTATCTCCGGTATGGAGAGGATCAACCAGAGTTATCGTGACCTCCATCTCTGGGTATCAGTCCGATCGTTGTGATCACGGGTAGTTCCTGTACGAGCACGATATTTTTTTGTGCGGTACGATGCACCTTTCAGGTGCCACCCCAGTACGGATAATCCTCAGTCGGAATGGCATCAGGATTTGCGAGCATGCCCGCATATCTCAAAGAGCATATCCTGGCACGAAATGAACCATTTTACAAGGACAAAAATTTTGGTCGTGTCACAAGATCAGAAAATTTGCATATATCAATAGGGGAGTGTTTCAGGCAGCTAAATGGATGCTCATCATCCCCGAACATCGGGAGGATATCCTGATTTTTGGTAAATAACGAGAAAAGAGAAATTATTCATTCAAGACAGAGAAGACCGCAGTCACATTTGGTTTTTTCACATCGGGAGCGCAGCGTTCAACCCGGATAACCTTTCCTGATCCTTCTGCATAGATGGCGGCAAAAATACTGCAGACCGGGCAGGGACTGGCGATGCAGCACTTGGGAGATTCACTGAGCATGGCCCTGCATCCGTCAATGAGCCGGTAATTTTCCATCGTGACCGTAATAATCTCCTCCTCGTGCGAAGCGCGGACGCGTTCTGCCACTTCAAGCACATCGACTCCAATCTCCCGCGTGAGGCCGTGCAGTGCAGTCATGTCAGTGGGAATGGCAAGGTGTTCCAGTTCGCGGAGAAGGCGGAGGATGGGGGCACAGGAGGGTTCTGTGAGAATACCTGCCATATCAGGCCCTATGATGAACGGGTCCGTGAGCAGGGGCGTGCCCGCGTAATCGGCTACCGGCACCAGCTGCATCGGGTGTGTCCGGCCATCCCTGCCTCCGGGAATGATATGGGCATTTCCCTGGAGGCCGAGATCAGCGCAGGTATGTGCCAGGTTAATGCATCCCTGAACGGGGAGGAGGCTCAGGTACCGGAGATCGAGAGGATCGCTTCCGGACAAGGTGATAAAGAAAATACCGGTCAGCAGGCAGGCCAGGCCGGCTACTACCAGCGCGGCACTGGTAAAATCGCCCCGGTCAGTCAGGATTGCGGTGGCAATGAGGACACCGGCCATAATGATCAGGACAATGGCGGCACGGTATGAAGGATTCAGGTTTGCAATCTTCATTGTTCGGCTCCGGAATAGTATCTTCTGAACTGGTATGCACGGACTGACTGGATTGCAAGTACGACAACCACGCTCCCCGCGAGGATAAGGAGCGGAAGGAGGACATGGTTCGATACCTCAATGAGCAGCGTGACGATGAGAACCCAACCACAGAACCCGATGAAGTGTATCAGATCCTGTCGGGAGGCCAGGAGTCCGAGGGTCGTGCAGAGGGTACCTGCAACCATCCAGATTACCATCATACCTGCCCAGAGATTCATCATGCCTGCCCCGATCATGAGGGGCACACTGCTGCATACCAGGTAAAATCCGCGATCATGCCAGGTTCGGGTGAGGGCAAATACGCTGATAAGAATGAGCAGGATGATGATATCCAGGTACACAATGGCGGGCTGGAGGAGGAGTGCTGCTCCGATAATCCCGGCAGCAAGGGGAATGATGAACCGGTACTCCGGCAGGAATGCACTCACGAGCTCGTCCCCCGTGCTACTGAGAATGAATCTTGCCGGGTTGACCGGTCAGGTCGCGTATCATCAATGATCCGGACATTGACCCGGATCTGCTGGTTTTTCAATGGCCTGACTACATGGCGGATATGGCTGGTGTCGCCACACCCGAGAGTGAAGAGATAGGCCTCTGTCATCAGGAGCTGGGAGAGTGTCCGTGCTATCTGGCCGGCAAAGGCCGGATTCCGCTGGTATTGTAATATACCGGTATACCGTTCACGCAGGAGATCGAGAGAACCCTGTATCCGGGGGTCTTTTGCCTCCAGGGCTGCCTCTTCGCAGTTCGTGACAAGGAATCGAAGATCAGTGCGGTCAGGCATATGGTAGAAATGGACCGGTCGTTCTGCCGGGTGCATCCATTCCCGGAGTTCTGCAATGCAGCGCGCAGGGTTCTTCTCGTCACGAATGAGATGGACAATGTTCGGGCCGGAGATGAAGAGGATCGAGATATGCTGGTATGTCTGCAGGGTATGCGTGACCATTCCGGTGACCTCAGAGATCATCCGGTTGAACTCTTTTTCCGGATAAGACGCACTGCACCAGGGCAGGTCAACGATCACGAGGGGGGGATGACTGATTGGCGCGGTATATTTTCTGATATACATCTTGTCAAACTTGGCTGAAGTTTTCCAGTCAACATGACGAAGGTCATCACCAATCTGGTATTCCCGGAGCGAATGGATGTCAACGGAAGAGAGAACGCTTACCTTCCGGTTATCACGCGTTCCTTCGCCCGACCCCGTTTCCGGTGCCTGGAACAGTCCTGTTGGCAGGACGATAAGGGCGGGCCCGGTGTCCGCCTCGCGTCTCAGCTGGACGGTGGTTTCAAAGAAGAGGTTTCTGGCCTGAACCGATATGCCTGAGAAGCGGAGGGTTCCGTGGATGAGCGGGATGATCCGGTAACGTAACGGAAATTCCTGCCCGGTGGTGTCGGATTTTGTTGTAATGGTGGCATTCCCTTCCGTGAGGACGGTTTCCCGGGGGAGCAGGTCTTCGACTATAATATGCATCCGGGGCGAGCCATGGAATGCGATCCGGCTCGTTACCTGGAGTGATATCCCTTTCCGGACCGGGTTCCGGCTGAGTGATCGCTGGCAGCTGACGGATGCCACAATATCCCGTACCTGGTTATCAAACAGAATATATTGCCCGAGTATGCCGGCAATCAGCGCACCTCCGGCAAGGAGGACTGCCATGTCATCGAAAATGAATGCGCCGGATATGAGCAGAAGAATTACCAGGCATATTCCCTGCGTACATCGTCTCAACTGCAAAACTCAGAGCACCTCGACCTTTGCAAGTATCTCGTCCAGCACCTGGCTCCGCGTGATCCCCTCGACCTCCGCATCCCGGGAGAGGATGATGCGGTGGGTGAGAGCAGCCTTGGCGACCTGCTTGATGTCATCCGGAATGACATACGTGCGGTTGTTCATGGCCGCCAGGGTTTTGCCCCCGCTGATCAGTGCCAGTGAGGCACGGGTTGAAACGCCCAGTTCGATGTCAGGGTGCGTCCTTGTTGCGACAACCAGATCACGGATGTACTGAAGGACCGGATCTTCGATGGTGACCTGACGGACAACCTGACTGTAGTGCATGATGGACTGCGGGGAGAGGAGCGGGGTGAGGGAGAGGGAATAGGAGTCCCAATGAAGTTGCCCGGCATTGGCACGCTTTATGATACTGAGTTCCTCGTCGGCACTCAGGTAATCGGAGCGTATGCTGAACATGAACCGATCGCGCTGGACCTCGATTAAGGGGAATGTTCCCTCGAATTCATGGGGGTTCTGGGTTGCAATGACACAGAACGGCGACTGCGTCGGCATGGTGATACCGTCGAGCGTGACCTGGTTTTCACTCATGACTTCGATAAATGCGCTCTGCGATTTCGGGTTGATACGGTTGATTTCATCTGCGAGGAGGATGTTGGTAAAGACCGGTCCTTTCCTTAAGATGAACTCCTTTTTGTACTGGTCATAGATCCGCACACCCAGCATGTCGGCCGGCTGGATATCGATAGCACCCTGGATACGGTTGAAGTTACAGCCAGTCAGGATGGCGATGGATTTTGCGATGGTGGTCTTAGCCGTCCCCGGCACGCCTTCGATAAGGATATGCCCTTCGTTGAGAAGGGCAAGCAGGATCAGGTCGATGACCTCGTGGTTTCCTACCACGAACTCGTTGAGTTTTTCATTGATGCTTGCGGATACTCTCGCTATCTCCCCGACTTCCTTTTTTAAGTCCGCTGCGGATAACCTGCCGGATTTGGGTGCCTGCGGGTCAGTGAGGTCATCAAGGGTTACCGCTGCACCGTCGGACTTATTCAGTTTTTCAGTTATTCCGTCATGCGTAGATTGTCGCGATAAATCGGCAACTTTTTTCTCAAGATTTTTGTCGTCCATCCTGTCACCTAAATTGTCTTCTTTTTCCATGCCCATGCTATGACCAGCATCAGCAGGCAGAAGAGAGATACTTCAATAACTACTGTATTTCTTATTACATGAAGTATTTCGCTCAATCCGCCTGCATCTGCGGTGCGGGAGTTCATCTGGTCAATGAGAACCGGCCCATCCCGGGAAGTAAGGTTATGGATAACGTTCCGGTTGTTTGCGTTCTCCGGCTGGGTATACATCGTGTTGGTGAAGATACTGGGATCGGAGAGTACAACGATCTGCCCGGAGCCTATTGACTCTTTGGACATGACCGGAAATGTTCCGATGTTCTCGTCCCGGTTGAGCCTTTTGTCGATGTTGCTGTCAGTCCAGCTCATGACAGACGTCAGTATAAGCGGTGAGCCGCCATCCAGCGGTGCAGCACCGTTCAACGCGATGTCGGGAGGAAGGGCGAGCGGGCTCTCTTCCGATGAAGGATAGGCAACGATCATATATGGATCCGAGTATTGCCGGTCCAGGCTTGACAGGTTTACATGGGTGATAGTAATATGGCTGCCAATGCCGGAGAGGATCTCGTTGCCGGTCCCGAAATCATCAGCAAGGAAGATCATGTGCCCTTCACTGAGGAATGCCTTGTACCCGGCAATCTCTTCTGTTGTTGGCTGGCGGCGTGGAGCGATGATCAGGAGCGTGGTGTTACCGGGATGCCCGGTCAGGGTCCCGGGATCAAAAATATCGACGGTGTTGTCGCGGTCAAGGTCAGAGAAGAACGCGGACGTTCCATTCCATCCGGTATTGTACCGGGAAAACTCCATGTTGTTGGCCGACAGGTGCAGGAAGAGTACAATCAGGGCTGCAACGAAAACCGCCCCGGCAATCCATGATTTGTACCTAATGATCTTTCCCCTCCATCTTATCGTCGGTTGAATGCAGTGCGGTCTCAAACACAGTCTGATCTTTCACGGTGATCTCGCCACCATACCGGATCCGTTCATAAGCAGAGATAAGCCGCGCTAACGGCTTGCAGTATGATCTGCCTTTGCAGGTGCGGGAGATTTCCCGTGCAGTCAGTGCTTTATGCCGTTTGATGTTCAGGTCCCGGGCAACGCGGCCTGACAGATGCTGGTACACTCTCCATGATGCGGTATTCAGTCCTTTCTCTTTTAATAAGCGGCGGTAATACGCAAGGAGTGTCTCATTATCAGCATCGAACAGTTCGCTGGTATCCATTGCAGGTGCGTGGATATCACTATCGCCAGAAGAACCGGTTTTATTCTCATCATCTGTATCCGATGAAATATCTGACACTGGCAGGTGTTTTCGGGTCATCCGTTTCAAGTAGAAGATAGCAGCTCCTGCAAATACTACGATGATAACAACTGCGAAGATGGTGAGAATGAGATTCCAGAGATTGAACTCATCGCCGCTTTGTGGGATCAGGGAGATCTCGACAACCTGGGGGTCACTCTCCGATGGATTGATAGGGTAACTCTCTCCGGAGAATTGTGCAACAAGGGTGTGCTTTCCCGGGGGGAGCTGGATCTCTTTCATGAACCAGCCACGGGAATCGGTCTTGGTGACAAGAACATGGGTCTGGTCCCAGGTTATCTGGATTGTGGCTGACCTGACCGGATAATTTGCCATAACGACACCGGTACAGTTGACCGTGCTATCCTTGTCAGGCCTGCTGACCGTGAGGTTGGTAATGGAATCAACCTGGAGAACGGTCAGCGTCCGGTTTACCGAGCGGGACGTGGGGGAGCGTACATAGGCGATATGTTTGCCGGCAAGGGTATGCTCAATGGGAATCCTGATAGAATAATAGCCAAACGAGTCCGTCATGACCGTAGAGACCGGAGTATCGTCCAGGTAGAGGATGATCTGTTTGCCCCCTTCACGAAGCGTGGTATTCCCTTTGAGGGTGAGGGAGATTCCCATGTATTCGATGGTCTCCCGGTATTTTCCGGTATCCGGCTGGATGAACAGGGAGACACGATCATCACCGGGAATGAGCGAGGTGTCAACAGGAGTAGTCGCCTGGGGTTTCTCGATCTGCGCAATGATCTGATCAACGTACTCCTGGCTCTCCTGGTTTTTCGTCATATTGAGGCCGATTTTATTCCCGCTCTCTGTCACTTTCTCCGTTGCATTGCGGTACCGCGCGCTCATCCCCTTTACTTTTTTGCGCAACTCATCTCCCTTTAACCGGATGGTTGTCAGCATATCCTGGTTATTCTCGTCATTGTACTGGATCTCCATTACCTGGAGTTCATCGAGAGAAATGGATGTGTTCAGCAGGGAGTCCAGCATCTCTTTCTGCAATGCCGTATTCTCCTCGATCTTCTGGATCTCGCTCTCGTTCATGTCCAGTTTCACGATCAGGTTCTTGAGGGAGCCATGGCTGTTCTGGAACCGTTCCAGATCCCGTCTGGCCTGCTCGATGTCATGGATCCGGATACTGACGGAAAGCGGACCGGTAAAATCGATAAAATCCTGGATCTCGGGCAGGACATCAGTTGTGCTGTTGAGACTCTGCTGTTTTAAGACGTCCACGTTCTTGTGGAACGGGGAGGAAAAGGTATCATCTTCGAGCGTATAGAGCAGGGGGGATGATGTTGTCAGCACGAGCGATACGAGTATGCCGATGACAAGGATGGCAAGTGCGGTATACCGGATTTTTGCGTTCATCGGTTGAGGATCTCCAGCACTTTTGTGGCAACAATTCCCCCAAAGAGGAGGATTCCTGCGGCGACGACATATTTGAGATAGCGCATATAGGGCGGAAGGGAGAATCGTGTATCCATCAGTTCAACGATGACAAGGAGTCCGATCAGCCAGAGGACAAAGAAGATCTCAAGATCGATGCGGGAAGCAAGGAGCATGAACAGGCTGATGACCAGCAGCCATATGGCGATCACAATTACAGCAAGGATTTTCTTCTTCATCTGGTCCGGCTTATATGTTAGGAATTCCGGCTATAGGTAATTTTCTTTTTATATGCATGGTTTGATATCGATAGGATCATAGTATCGTAGCCTGCACACGGGAAAAATCATGGGTACCTGCAAAACCGTTTATCCTGGATGCGGTTGCCTGGCGCTGGGATATGTTGAGAGAACATATGATACGTTTGAACGAATTTTAGGTTCATGATCTGGTTTCAGATCCTGGGGATATATTGCACTATTGAATCTTTTTGATTGTTACCTTAGTGTTCCGGTATATAGATATTGGATCCACTTTCAGAAGGGGTGACAGGATTGAAGATACCGGTAACACGGAAGCCTGGTACCGGAATATTTTGGGGCCTTCACAAAAGATGAGATTGTTTACGATAGCTTTCAATGTTGCGTAAGATAATTCACCATTGTCTGTTTTGTCCCGGTACCCGTCTCTTATCGGAAACCCGGAAGATTGTCTGTTCCGGAAGGGGGTGATCCCAGGTATAGGGAGAACAGGAGCGCCTTGTTGCCTCATGCCATAACAGAGATCAGGGTATGGATTTTTCATACAGATAGCATCCATCCCTTGCAGTTTTCACGGTAATAATTCAGGACACTAAACCAAAACTGTTGAATAATAGAAAACCGGATTATATGCTATGGAAAAAATTCAGATCCAGTTCAATGAATCTGATTATAAAATTTACTATGATTATTGCCAGAAATATTATCAGATCCACGATGCTGCACGCAAACAGTCCATCCATGCATTTCTCGATCTCTATGAAAAAGGCCTTCTTCCGGTTGAAGAACAGGAAATACGACAAGCCCGCCAGTTCCTTTCGGGAAAATGTGACGAGTTTAAACAGATGCAGCAGAGCAGTCCCGGCGATGGCGATCCCACAATACCCCTCCGTGTGCGCCTGTGTTCCGATCTCCTGAGTTTCCTGGATGACCTGGAGAAGATGTACCGTCTTCTCAGGAAGCAGGGTGTTGTCCCGAATTACCTGATGATACTTGCTACCTTCTCAAAGGTGATTGAAGAGAGCAGGAATTCCCCGGCCGCAGGGCTGTATAACCTGGATCCCTCGCTGACGGAATCCCTGGCAACGCCACTTGCCGAGATTATCCGGGTGAGACTCGGCACTGACCGCGAATGGCGCTCGGTCCTGCAGGAGCTGGCATTCATCGCAACTCGTTTCAACCAGAAATTTTCCGAACCGGTTTTCAGCCTGGAGATTGTCCAGCTTGTTGCCCCTGCTGTGGTGAAGCATTTCAACAAAGATGTGGAGACCCGTGAAATCGTATCAGCACTTCCTTCCTGTTTTGAGGAGTGCGAACTGGATGAGTTTGAGTCCCTGCTGAACCGGACACCGGAAGCATTGAAGACTGACCAGGAGACGGACATTGACTGGGATCTGATCACCGCTCCCCTGAAGGCGATTGCCGATGCGGTTGCTGAACAGCGGGAACAGATGTCCAAAGAAACGTCAAAGTTCGCGGATCCCGCATTGCTGGTTTCCAGCGCCGGAAACACCAATATCGCTGGTTATCCTGTCGGGGCCGCCCCGGTGCAGGTTGCACCGGCATACAAATCATTTGATATTGCGGTGAACTCCGGTGGATCAACGCATGTGGAGTCTCCCATCACGACCGTTCCTGTCACTGATGCGTCATCCGTGAAATCAAAACTACAACCATTTGTACCGGTTTTTATCGGGCTTGCGATTATTGTCCTGTTCATTGTAGGGGTCAGCCTGATATCCGGTGACTGGAAGCCGTTTGGAGCAGGAAATGCAACGAATTCCACGAGCGCTGTGCAGAAAAATGTTACTGCTGTAAAAACCACGGTAAAACCAACCACTACTGCCGCAGCAAAAACAACGACGGCAACAACAAAGGTAACAACGGCAGCACAAAAAACAAATGCCACCGCAGTAGCAACGACCGTAAAAGTTACTGTATCCCCCACTGCAACGCCGAAAACGTATACCTCTACGCAGATTAGCGAACATCTTATGGATATTGCTTTTGGTCCGGACAACAGCAAGATTGTGAAGCCTACAAAGGACCTGATGGCGATTGCCTGTACGGGGTCGTATACGGATAGTGATGTTGCTCTGCTGACTTCATTTATCAACCAGTTCAACATCCAGTCCTCCACAACAAAATTGTCCGACAATATCCAGTTCACGGGCAAGGGAGATATCCTGCTGGACTTTTTACCAGAGACTACCCTGTCCCAGATAGAATTAACAAACACAACATACGTTTACAGGGATTTTGATACCGGGGCCATCTATTTCATTCGGACCGATGAAAAAATTTTCCTGAATGCCGACCTGAATGGCAATAAACAGAGCCGGTGGATGCTGCGCGCAGTACTTTATGACATGGGATTCCAGGGCGAGTCGGCAAAATATCCAGACAGTATCTTCTATTCCGGTGACAACAATGTCGGGCAGTTGAGCACGATTGACTGGAGAGCGGTGCAATTAATGTATGGTAAGAAAATAACCAATGGGATGACGAAAAGTGCCGCAAAGACCCTGCTTGGGTTGTGAAGTGCATCAATATTTTTCACCACGAGTTCCGGTTATCATCTCTTTTTGCTTTTTGGAATGAATCATTGGAATATTTCTGACGCTCTTTGGAGATTTTGCCCCCGGCCACATGGGCATCTTTTGGTTGTGATTCCCCGGAATTACTGAAAGGACTACACGATATTGGTGGATTGATAGCATTTGCCGGAGGCATCGCAATACGCCCCATACCTTGTTGTGATGCGATATTCATATCCGCTGAAACAATTTTTAACAGTGCGCAGTTTCTGGAGGATTCTTTGGATTGTTCATGAGGCTTTTGAGTGCTCTATTCCCCCTCGGGGTAATCTTAAAGTGCGAGGATAGTGAATCACCTGTAAGAAAAGTGCCGAAGTTTTCTGTGGTTCGACAACTCTCTTGAGAAAGATATATCCGTATTCATTATGGACCCGATAAACCAAAGAGTTAAAACCCAGGTTGGAAAATAAATTTTCCCAGAATTTTAAATTATACCGATGTGAATATCGGACTGTTCACATCGTTTTAATTATTTGCGATGAATGTCGCCGCCCTCTCGGAGGATACGCGACTATATACCTATCTGAATATGCCCCATTGCCAGGTCATGTTCCGTAGAAGCCCCGGACCGTGGATCATTCCAGAAAATTTTTAACAACAGGAGTCAGGAGTGAACTCCGGTTCATCCCTGCATCCACGGTTTCTCTCATTTCTTCCGGTTTTATTGCCACTATACTTATTGTCTGCGTTCAGGATATTTCCAAAAAAATGACGTTTCTTTTACATTCATACGTGGAGTGGGGTATGAATGGTTTTTGTATTTACCTGATCCTGATACGTGGAAATTCCCATAATTTCCCTGTTATTCCCTACAGACAAGGTTTTTCCATCGCCATACCAGGCAGGCTGTAAGTGCAATGACGATGCCCCCGATTATCAGATCATTTGGAGTACCCCAGCCGATATCCGGGAGTTTGTGGCGGGCAAATCCCCACCCGATGAGAATACCTGCAAGACTGCAGAGCATGATTGCACTAAATGACATTATTAACGACAGGGCATTTGCGTGCCGGTTGATGATATTGCCAATCTTATGACGATAGATTACTGCAAGGATGAAGACGATTGCGATTGCTGCAAGGATTAGTTCGAACGGGTTTTTCAGTTCCTGCCACATGACGATCCAGAGAAAATCTTCGGATGAATGCCCCGTGAACGGGCCGAACAGGGGAAAATACCAGTTATGAGGTGCCAGCCACATCTGGTCGAGGATCTGGTGCGAGAACATTCCTATGCCAAGTGCAATGAGCCCGGGATCCCGTTTTTTCATCCAGATCGCAAGACCGCAGACAAGGATAATGACAACGACCAGAAAGGTATGCGAGTAGATCCGGCCATATCCGATCGTTGCCGGAAAGAGGAGATGACCAAGAGGTTTATCGATAAGGTCCGGTAAGACTGCACCGACTGCACAGGGTAGGATCCAGCGGCGATCTTCCAGGAGATCCCCGATCAGGAAGCCGAGAATGACACCTGTGAACAGGTGGAAGAAAAAATACATGGCGTTACTGAGGTATATGCAGTACTTCGGTAAAAAGATCTCAGCATTTCAGCAGGCCGCGTCTATCCTGCCGTGTAAACACTAAAGGTAATTTGTCATCAATCACATCCAGGTAACTGGTTTTTAAATCTTACCCGACTGGAAATGTTATCGGAATGGTTATACAGAGTGGCTCTTTGCCACTGATGGATCCATCTGGTTCTAATTCCCGAATTATGGTTGTAATCAGTACCAGTATTCCGGATAGTATCTCCACTATTTGATTCAACCATCCAAATGTTGATTCACGCTCATAGTTTTTTTGGGAAATTTCCCAAATACCCGTCTTAGTCAACAGGATCCGGTGTTTCCGGTTACCGGAGTAACCTTCTCCGATGCAGGTTATAAAAGAAAAACCTTATCATATAGTTATGACTATCATAAAATCACCATAAATATTCCCATAGACCATCATATCTCCGGAATAGTGATCCCGATGATTCCCGAAAACCAGCAGAATAACCAGATTTGTTTCCGTATCGGGAAATCAACCCTGATCGGAGTTCCCTCTCCTGCCGCCCTCCGGTCTGATAAATTTCCCGGTGTGAATATCGGGTCGGATCCGGTTATCGGAAAGCACTGTATTATTTTTGGCAACACCTTTATCGGGGACCGGTTCCAATGCGGCGATCATGTACTTATCCGTGATAATACGTCCATCGGTGATGGTGTTACCGTGGGGAATGGCTCGTTTATCGATTCGGATGTGGTAGTGGCCGATCATGTGACCATTGGCAACGATGTCCATATTTCCCCGTCAACATGGATTGACCGGCATGTTGTTGTCGGAGCCCGGGTACACCTTCTGGCTGATACCCATATAGAATGTATGCCCAACCGAAAGACACGCGGGATTATTCTTGAAGCTGGCTGTATCATCGGGGAAGGTGTTGTTATCAGCCCCGGTGTCTGTGTTGGTGCCGGTGCAAAGGTGGAAGCAGGTACTCGTGTAACCCGGGATGTGCCACCGGATCCTGAGAGGATCACGAATCGCGAATCTCCCTGATACCTGTCAATCATCCCTTTTTAATTAAGGGGATATCACGCCCTGAATTTTTATCGCATGCCAGGAATTTTTCGGTTTGGTGTTGTAACAAACCCGGTATTTTCATTGATAACGATATGTTTTTCCCCGTAAATCCTTGTTGACGATCCGAATCATTAAAAAGGCCATAGGATTACCGGAAAAGTTCCCTGCTTTTTTGTTTATAAATCTCATACATTTACACTATTCTTTATTTCCTGATGAGGATATTATGTAATAATACCGGTATCGTTAAACGGATCAGACACTATTTTTTTCAGACATGACATATCAGGAGGAGTAACAGTTGAAATATATTGTGACGGGAGGAGCAGGATTTATCGGTTCACACCTTGCTGATAACCTGATCAAAAACGGGCACGAAGTGGTGATTTTCGATAACCTGTCCTCGGGTAACATGGAGAATGTTACGCATCTTCTCTCGCAAAAAAATATTTCATTTATCCGCGGAGATATCCTGGATTATCCTGCCATAAAAGAGGTATTTCACGGCGCAGATGGTATTTTTCATGAGGCTGCCATTGCATCGGTCCCCCGATCGGTGAACGATCCTTCTGAAACGCATAGCGCCAACCTGACCGGAACGCTGAACGTGCTTCTCGCAGCCCGGGATTGTGGTGTTAAAAAAGTCCTTTTTGCTTCTTCGGCCGCAGTGTACGGGGATAATCCGGATCTTCCCAAACAGGAGACAATGATGCCGGATCTCCTCTCCCCCTATGCGGTATCAAAGATTGCCGGAGAATATTACTGCTCTGTCTTCTCCCGGCTGTACGGTGTGCAGTGCATTTCATTGCGGTATTTCAATGTATTTGGGCCCCGGCAGGATCCCGCATCCTCATACTCCGGTGTTATCACGAAATTTATTTCGGGTATTCTGGGTCACCACCCGATTACCATTTTTGGAGATGGTCTCCAGACTCGGGATTTTGTTTTTGTCAGGGATGTTGTCCAGGCAAATATCCGGGCAATGGCGTCGGACCGGCCGGGCGTGTATAATGTGGCTTGCGGCACCCGGATCAACCTGCTCGAACTTGTTGATATGATCACTGAAATAACCGGTATTTCCGTACCTGTTACGTTTGCTCCACCGGCAAAAGGAGATGTCCGGGATTCGCTTGCCGATATCACCCGGGCGCGGGAGGTGTTGGGATATGATCCGGTATATCCTGTACGCAAAGGACTTGAGGAGACCGTTGCGTGGTTTAAGACGCAAGCATAAATCATCGGAAAAAATCCAGGTTTTTCGGTTTAATGGATTATTTACGGTAAATTGGAATTTTTATGGCGTCTGGTGACGGTTAAGATCAAAACCCCCTGTTAATTATTGGTGAAGTGAAAAGATCTCTTTGAATATCGGTTGTGCTTGTTTTACAGCAGTATAGAGACACTACCATTCCCTGTTTGACGAATGTAAAAAAAGATGTTATCCAGGCATATACGTTGTATTCTCAATCGGGCTTTCATCGACTATATCCGGCCGGGCTGTTTTCACTGTCGCATCTTCCAGAGCCTTCCTCCCTGCACGGGTCTCCGGCTCGAGAACGGTACCGATCTCCTCGATTGAATCGGGCAGGATACGGTACCGGTGGAAAGCCCGTGCAAATCCCCGTATCCAGAGCTCGTAGTTGAGGCCCTGCTTCTGGTTCATGGCGCGGAACTCTGCGATCTGTTTCCGGCATCGTACCTCAATGATCCTGATATTGAACCAGGAATCGCTGATGCGCCGGACGCGTACGAAACTCGTGATCCCGTCTTTCATGGCAACGAAATCGTACGGGAGCGGGTCTTCCGATTGAATCCCAATAACCGAGAATCCCCATATCGCTGCCCGCCGTTTTGCCTCGCGTATTGCAACAAGCGGTCTCTTCGGTCGGAGCGTGCCTGAACCCGGGGATACAGCGACCGGTTTTCCGATCGGATCCGGTGTCGTTTCCTGTTCATCCTGCGTTGCATAGGACCCACAGCCGGTGCATTCTCTGCATCCGGCCGCTTGTCCCAGACCAGAGATCTGCGATCCATGAGTCGTGTCCGGATCGCTGATCTTCCCATCATTGTTGTCGTTTTTTTCGTTGTGCATGGTGTCATTTCCTCATCACACGCCGGACCAGGGCCGGACAGAACGCGAGAGCCCGGGCTATCCGCAGGTGATCCTGAAAAGGAATTGTTCGGTTCCACCGGCCTTATGGTCCAGGCCGTGTGACATAACCGTATTGATCCTGATGTCCGATAGGCTTGGCTGAATAAATCCGGAGTCCCTGAAACGGGGGCGAATGCACGAACTTCCAGTCCATCGGGATGAATATTGAAGGATTCCGGTTGCGCAAAAAAAGGCAATATTTTTGTATACGAAAATTGTAAACAATGATCTATGGCAACTTCTGTGTACAGTATCCGGATCGATTCCCGGGTCCGGAAGATGATCGATGAGATAGGGGGCGCATTCCCGGAAGAGATCCGTGCCCTCATTGAAGATACGGTCAGAAAGAGACGCAAGGATCGGTTGCTGGCCCGCGCGCAGGCGCGGCTGGATACCGGGAGAACGGACGTGTCCGCGGCTTATAGTATTCGTGAGGATCGCGATGTCCGATAAGGTCGTGCTCGATTCGAGCGTCATCGCCGCGATATTCTTCCCGGAGGAAATGAGCGCACGAACGATCAGCAGGATAGGCTGGATGGATTGTATCACGGTCGATCTTGCGAAGGCGGAAGCGGCAAGCGTTGCTGCGAAACGGATTGTTTCAGGAGTTGACAGTCCCGACGATGTGAAAATGATGCTCCGTGACACGCTCTTTTTTATCGAACAATTCTGCGAAGTGATGCCATCGGAAGAATTGATCGAGCCTGCCCTGGATCTGGCCTGCGGGCTCAATATCTCCCTCTACGATGCATTATTTGTTGCTGCAGCGGTGCATCACCGGGCTCCGCTGTTTACTGCAGATACCGTGCTTTCCGTTGCGGCCCGAAAAGAATGCAGGGTGACATTACTTGAGTGATCTTCGGCTGAGCCGGATTCCGGCTTGGGATCGTGGCCGGGACCCGGGGTATCCTGTCCGGATCGGGTTTTTGTATATAATTTGCTCTGTAGAAACAAGCATGAACCAATCTGATTCACACCCTCACCATGAAAATTGCAGGAACGATGGCTCCCCGCATCAGGGCCTCTTCGAGGCACGGCGGGGCAAGAGCAGGTCCGAAAAACCGGTAATCAGGCCGCCGCGGGGCGCCCTTCGGGGCGGCGTCATTCATCATAAAGGGGGTATGGGGGTCTTAACCCCCATTATAACATCTGAAGATTTCAATTTTCATGGGAAATCATTTGTAAATGCACTCAGGGGTTTGCGAGTATGACCCCCCCTCTCCCAAAGGGGGAGGCAGCTCAAGGGGGCATGCCTCCCTGACCCACAATTTTGGATTATTTTTTACAGAGGATCATGTAACATGTCCTGCTCCACGGGGCGAGCCCCAACGAGGCGGCGAGCGCCCGTGGCCTCAAAAAGTAAATTCAATCCTCCAAATTTCTAACATCATTTTCACAGAGCAAGTTAATCCCTGTTACCCACCGTTAATCCCCGATTTTTCACTCCCGCCACCTTGAAAAAGTCCTGCGCCGTAACGGCCGGCCAGGATGTTCCCCCCTTGACAGGATGGTGCAGGTTCGAAAAACGGGCCCTCTCGGCCAGTTCTGTGGATGGACACGTCAATGTATCAGGTGAGGATATTTTCAGACGTGGTGGTCCAAATGGCTCCCGCAAATGGACATCGTGCATGGGTTCTGGTGTCCATACATTTTCCGAAAATGTGAGCGGAGCCCGATACGGTCTCCTTTTGACCCTGGGAGGGATGAAGTCCTATCCGAGGTCGATGGGAAATGGAACTTCTACCACTACCGTCCGGGATGGTCGGAGGCCACTACATCCCGGTCGACCCATAGTACCTGATCCAGAAAGCTAAGGAGCTCGGGTACCCCCCACAGGTTATCCTCGCCGACTGCTCCATTAACGATGGAATGCAGAAATATGTGGCCGAGAATGGCTGTCAAGGGGCTGAATCAAGTCGGGAAGACGATTCGTGGGTCGAATCATCATGGGGCTGACCTACAAGGAGGATGTGGCGGATATCCGGGTGTCGCCGGCTGATAATCAGTACTTCTCTCATTTTTCAGCCACAGCTAAAGAAAGCAGTAAGATCTAAATAGTCGGCGGGCGCTGAATATGTCCAATAGACGGCAATTCTCTTGAGAACCTGGTTGACACCAGATTTGCCATCGTGAGGGTTTCTTCCGGTTCAGGATTGATGGTTACATTCCCGTAACCGGGGGGTATCAGCACGATGTCACCCATCATTTTCTCAACAAGCACGATATCATCCGGGATTTTTTCTATAAGGGGAAATGGGCTTTGCCTTCGAGCACTTCATATAATTCCGGGTAACCGACTCCAGTTTGTGTTTTCCGGAGGGTAATGCTCTTTGGTTTTTACGTACTCGCCGTTGAGAATAGCCGGGGCAATGATGGTACTGTCATAGCGAGAGGGAATTCTAACGTACAATTGAATGATTAACTCAAATTTTTAAAAGCATTCCGGCGCGAATAACGAAAAATAAGGAAATCCGGAGTACTATGATGCTGGACTATTTCAGGAATGGAATTACTGTTTTAAGATCTATATCGCGCAAAAGCCAGGAACGGATGGACCTTTGTTCACTGATATGGTGCATTCCCAGATCATCGGTAAACAGGGGAATTGAATTCTGTTCGGAAATCGCAAGGAAATAGGTGTCAAAACCCTGGCAACCTTCATTGATTGCAATCTTTTTTGCAGATTCAATAAGGTGTTCTTCAGGTACAATCGTGAAGCTTGTTTCAACCTCATTCCAGATTTCTTCTGATGAAACGGTATTTGCGAGTCTCGTTGATACAGCCGCAATCTCAATAAGACCACAACGTGGAAGGAAAACTTCAATTCCCTGGTCATCGAGGAGAACAAGCAGTGCCACACAGGATTTATGGGTCTTTAATTCACGGGAATACGTTGGGCCGGCCTGTTTGTGTGATGGGGAGAATAGTGCTTTTATGATAACGGAGGTATCGATGACACAAGAAGAAAATTTATCCATCTCTCATTCTTCTCCGGTTCTTCAGGAGGAGTTGATCAATGTCTTCCTTTGCTTCCGGCTCCCCAAACTTTTTTACAAACGCTGAAAATTTTTTTCGTATTACGACTTCAACCCGGGTATGTTCCGGTAGATTCACCGGGTCTTCAAGTACCAGCATACCCTCTTTGTATACTGCATACGTTTTGATTGCTGACATATAATCCCCTAGAATGAATTTTACTGATAGATTAATAGATGGGTATAAAAGATAATGATTGCGATTGAAATGAAAATATCAGCTTGACTCATGATTATGTTCCAATAAAGTTTCCCCGATCTGACGTTAAACAGAAACAAAAACTCCGTTTAGCAGTTAATAATTCATGACAATCTCAGTTGACGCGATAAAAAATCACTATAATTTTTCGGGTGATTCAACAGCCGGGCGATGCTATCGTTTCCAATATAGTCATAGTGGGATTTGGGCGGCTCGCACTGGGGTAAGGAAAATGCACGAGCATGTGTTTTTCTTAAAGCAGGAATGTCCGGATAACGGGGATTCTTTTTAAAATTCTCCCCCACCAGTTCATAGTATGCCGCCTCGTGCATCTGTTCATACAAGGCATACTCGCTTTAGAACCTGGTTGACACAAGATTTGCCATGGTGAGTTTCTGATCCAGCGTGGGATTTATCGTAACATGCCCGTATCCCGGAGGAATAACGACAATGTCTCCTTTGTGGGCTTCAATAAGGGCAATATCATCGAGTGATTTTTTCTGGAGAAGGAAATGCGCACGTCCCCCCATTACTTCGTACAATTCCGGGTAAACCACTCCCGCTGCATTCTCCGGATGGTAGTGCCCCTTTGTCTTTACGTACTCCCCGCCAGGATTTGCCGGAGGGATGACGGTGATATCATAGCGAATACCATTTTCGTGCATCCAGGCGCGACCGTTATCATTGCGCGCTACTTCACAGTACATGAAGTAGAGGGGATCTTTGTGCAGGACAGACTGAGAATAGAGGACCGCTCTCATGTCATCTGCCGTTCGGACGGTTGGGGACGGCAAGGTAAACTGGGAGAGGGGCATATCTTGTAGTATTTGTGATTGGGATATATAATTTTGGTTTTTTTAATCATGTACAGTAAAATAAATATTTTAGACTGACTTCATTTTAATAGAACCCATCCAATGAGCTTGTCCAATTGTTAGATCGTTCCCCTGGATAAAACGATGACCCCAGTTTTATCATAAGAATAGTATCCATCAAATCAGATACTCGTGCATATTGAGAAAAAGATGTGGGTGTGGCAGTCTTCATTACTGTAAGGTGATAAGGTATTATGGCACGATTGCTGACGATAAAATTTCATACCGACTAGTTTGAGTAGGATGTGGGGATCATACTGAAAATGATTTCCACCCGCGTTGTGGCAATTTTGTTTTACATACTAAATTAAAAGTATCAATTATTATATTTGAGATATCATCTGTTTGATGCTTTGTTCGATAATCTCTCACGCAACGTGAGACCCTGTGTGTCTTCGATTAAGAAAATAATGAAAAACTGCTGGCGATCTCTGTAAAAGTATCGAAAATCTCCTGAATAGGGGTCGTTCAGACTTACTTGATTGTATTTTCCCGTGGTTCGAAAAAATCAGATATATTATTATGCGAAATTCCTAATTGGACGGGCTCTTTGAAGGCACCCTATGATTTAACGATTTTTATTAAGGATGAGAGAAAAAACAGAGTATCTATTACTAATATGTGGGGCAATCAGATGGGAAAGAAAGCTTTCATAACCGGGATTACCGGTCAAGACGGATCGTATCTTGCCGAGCTTTTACTCTCAAGGGGTACGAAGTCCATGGCCTTGTCCGGCGATCATCGATATTCAACACGAGCCGGATTGACCAGATCTATGTTGACCCGCACGACTCGCATGCCAGAATGTTTCTTCATTACGGGGATCTTTCCGATTCGAAACAAATCTTAAATATTATGTACAACTTTAAGCCGGATGAAGTGTACCCTCTCGGTGCCCAGAGCCATGTCCGGGTGAGCTTCGAAACACCGGAATATACCGGAAATGTTACGGGACTTGGAACTACCTGTATTCTTGAGGCGGTCTGACGAAGAAATCACGGGATGAAGTTTTACCTGGCATCATCGAGTGAGATGTTTGGCTCTGCATCTCCCCCACAAAATGAAAAAACCCTCTTCCAGCCCCGCAGTCCCTATGCCTGCGCGAAACTTTATTCCTACTGGATGACCCGGAATTACCGTGAAGGGTACAGGATGTTTGCAGCAAACAGGATCCTCTTTAATCATGAGTCCCCCGGCGCGGAGAAACCTTTGTCACGAGAAAAATCACCCGGGGCATTGCCGGAATTCTCGCGAAAAAAGAACAATACCTATATCTCGGGAATCTTGATGCACGCCAGGACTGGGGATTTGCACCCGAGTACGTGGAATGCATGTGGCAGATCCTCCAGCAGAAAGAAGCGGATGATTACGTGATCGGTATCGGGGAAACCCATTCGGTAAAAGATAAAGATATTGTCATCCACCTCGCAGCAAAAGTCGGTGGAATCGGGTTCAACCAGAAATATCCCGGTGAACTTTTTTATGATAATGCGATCATGGGGATCCAGCTTATCGAAGCAGCACAACAGGAGGGTGTGGAGAAATGTGTAATCCTTGGTACGGTTTGTGCCTATCCAAAGTTTACACCGGTTCCTTTCAAGGAGGCAGATCTCTGGAATGGGTACCCGGAAGAGACCAATGCACCCTATGGACTTGCAAAGAAAGCCCTCCTCGTTCAATCACAGGTATATCGGCAACAGTATGAGCTCAATGCAATCTATCTTCTGCCTGTCAATCTGTATGGACCACGGGATAATTTTAATCCTGACAGCTCAAATGGGATCCCAGCACTGATTAAAAAGTTCACCGATGCTGTGAATGAAAAGAGAAAAATTGTTGAAGTATGGGGCACCGGTGCAGCATCAAGGGAATTTCTCTATGTTGAGGATGCTGACTGTGGTATTATTCTTGCCACTGAGCGGTATAACAAACCAGATCCGGTAAACCTAGGTACCGGTAATGAAATTTCTATCAAAGATCTCGTTGCGATAATCCAGAAATGTACTGGCTTTTCCGGCGAGATCCGTTGGGATATAAGTAAACCAGATGGACAGCCGCGGAGGTGTCTTGAGGTGACCCGTGCAAAAAAGGAATTCGGGTTTGAAGCAAAAGTACCATTTGATGAGGGGTTAAAGAAAACGATTGAATGGTATCAGAATCATGGGCATGAATTATCAAAAACGAATAGATCCAATGACCACGGTTAATTCTAATACAAAAAAGACCAATAATAATTATCAAAGTTCAATTTCCGATATGATAGTAACTCCTCATGGCCTCCCCTTTGTTCAGGTAGATGTGATGACAATGATAAGTTATTCTTTTCGAGATATGATCATCACAGATTGTAATGAATATATGAGAGAATTTTACGATATGGATTGGTTCTGATGTTTGACAATGAAGTTGATGATTCGAAAAATATTCCAACTCTCATTATCAAACCCCCTAAAAAATGGGTGCCTGTTGATTTCCAGGAGCTCTGGAATTACCGGGAACTTCTCCTCTCATTTACACGGAGGGATATCAAAATCCGGTACAAACAGACGGCACTTGGATTTCTCTGGGCGATCATCCAGCCACTCTTCATGATGTTGATATTTACAATAATTTTCGGAGGGTTCGCTAAAATCCCTTCAGATGGTATTCCCTACCCGCTTTTCTCCTTTGCCGCTCTACTTCCTTGGATGCTCTTTTCCGAGGGACTTACCCGTTCAACGATGAGCATGGTAGCAAACTCCAATATTATAACTAAAGTATATTTCCCCCGGCTTATTATGCCCATTTCCGGGATTCTGTCTCCTCTTGTTGACTTTGCCGTTTCAATCACTATCCTGATTCTGATGATGGCCTACTATGGATTTGTACCAACAATAAACGTCATATTTCTCCCCCTTTTTATTCTCCTTGCTCTTGCAACGTCACTTGGTGTTGGACTCTGGCTTTCGGCGCTGAATGTCAAGTACCGTGACTTTCAGTATACCGTTCCGTTCATCATCCAACTGTGGATGTATGCATCACCGGTAGTCTATCCGGCAAGCATGCTTCCCCAATCTATTCGCTTCCTGTATGGTCTGAACCCAATGGCGGGTGTAATCGAAGGCTTCCGGTGGGCACTGTTAGGTACGGCTGTTCCAAGTTCCATGATTTTCGTTTCGGTTTGTGTGGTTGTTGTGTTACTGGTTTCCGGGATGTTCTATTTCAGGAGGATGGAGCAGTATTATGCGGATATTGTTTAAATTTTTGAATTCAAAATGAATGGAAGAAATACAATATGACCCAAAAAATAGCTATCCGTGTCAACAATCTAAGCAAAAAATATCGTCTCGGTAGATCGGAAGAAAAATATCATACCTTCCGTGATGTAATCGTCAATTTACTGAAAGCGCCATTGAACGTATTTCAGAGTGCTCCACCAGAAGAAGGGTTCTGGGCACTAAAGGAGGTTTCTTTTAATGTGCATAAAGGAGACGTTGTTGGTATTATCGGCAGAAACGGTGCAGGGAAATCAACGCTACTGAAGATTCTTTCCCGGATTACAACCCCCACGGAAGGTGAAGTGGCTATCTATGGGAGGGTGGGGTCATTACTTGAAGTGGGAACCGGTTTCCATCCGGAACTAACCGGGCGCGAAAATATTTTTCTTTCAGGCTCAATTCTCGGCATGAGAAAACGCGAAATTGAAGAAAAGTTCGATGAAATTGTAAAATTTGCTGAGATTGAGAAATTTATTGATACACCTGTCAAACGCTATTCATCTGGCATGTATGTAAGACTCGCATTTGCCGTAGCGGCACATATGGACACGGAAATCCTTCTTGTGGATGAGGTGCTTGCAGTTGGAGATGCTGCATTTCAGAAAAAATGTATGGGGAAGATGGGGGATGTGGCACAAGAGGGAAGGACGGTATTATTTGTGAGCCACAATATGGGGGCGATTTCTGCCTTGTGTAATACATCGATACTAATTTCTGATGGAAAACTGCGTTTCAAAGGATCCCCTTCAGATGCAATTGATCTGTATCTGCAGAGCACTGGTCAAGAAAATGAAAAACAAATTATGTTTAATGATGATCCTCGAAAAGAAATATGCATATTATCTGTTCAGGTCGGTCCTGTTGGATCAAACAGAAAAGAAACAATTGAACTTGATGATGATGTTGAATTGACAATAAAATATAATGTAAAACGAGATCTTCAAGGAACAAATATTTACGTTGGTTTTGATCATAAAGGAGTAAATATTTTCAATTTCTGGGATATTGATTATGATAAAAACCTTTTTTTAATGAGAAACCGTGGATTGTATACTTTAAAAGTTTTAGTTCCAAATAATTTTTTAAATCTGGGTCAATGGACAATTTCCGTTGATGCAGGCAGACCTGGAATCGGGACTATTGATAAACAACATCATTGTTTACATTTTTTAATAGAGAATTATTCAAAAGATATGACAAATTCTGGATTGTCCGGTGGATCTGTTATTGCTCCAATTTCCGTTCAAACAATCAGTGAGTAACGTGTTATTTAATATTGAATTATGTGAAATTTAACTAGACCAATTTCTCATATGAATCTATGGAGAATGTTTGAGTAGTAATTCAGGTATAATGAATGGTGGTGATACTGATGGCAAATAACAATGAAAATCCTTCAAAATATGTTGGTAATGAATTGAAATACATAAATATGGTTTTGAATTCAGAAAACTGGTCCGCGACAACAGGGAACTGGAACCAGACTCTGGAAGGAGCATTTGCAAAGAAAATGGGAACGAAATATGCCGTTGCCATGAACTCCGGGACTTCGACTCTCCATGCTGCTCTTGAAGCCGTGGGTGTCGGCCCTGGTGACGAAGTGATATCACCCTCTGTCACGGTCATAATGGATACAACTGCCACTATCCATGCAAATGCAGTACCTGTGTATGCTGATATCAATCCTGAAACATTCACGATAGATCCCAAAGATATTGAAAAGAAAATTACCGACAAGACAAAAGCGATAATTCCGGTATCTCTCTATGGTCTGCCCCCGGATTATGACCCGATTATTAAAATTGCAAAAAAACACGATCTGGCGATTATTGAGGATAATGCACAATGCTTTTTGAGCACATACAAAGGCAGGATGACCGGTACAATCGGCCATATGGCCAGTTATAGCTTTGAAAATACCAAGCACCTTTCCTGCGGAGAAGGTGGAATTCTTATCACTAACGATGAACAATATGCCGAAACTGCAAGAAAAATCGGGGGCCATGGATTTAAAAATCTAAAAGCGAGTGAAGGCAGGGTCCGATTAAACCAGGATGTTTTCCAAAATCCGAATTATAAGCGACATGACACGCTGGGTTGGAATTACCGATTGTCAGAATTCAATGCCGCGATTGCCATGGCCCAGCTGGAACGTCTTGATGATCTTGTGCAGATGAGGATACAATCAGCCCAAATCTTCATCGATGTAATGAACGACTGTGATTTTTTAATTCCCCAAAAGACACCCAAGGGATATACTAATTCCTATTACACACTCGGTGTTGTGTATAAAGGGTTGGAAAGCATTGGTGTCACGTGGGAAGAATTCCGGAAGACTTACATTAATGCCGGCGGAGACGGAATCTACGGGGCATGGGCTGTACCTTATTTAGAGCCGGTTATTGCTGAAAGAAAATTTGTCAGTCGATGCCCATGGGTCTATAATAATATTCATTATTCCCAAGGGCTTTGCCCTGTTGCAGAGCAGGTACAGCCATTGTTGATGCAATTTAAAACCAATTACCGAGATTTGGATCTCGCAAAGAAGAAATCAGAGATACTCGCCCGGGTTATTGAAAAATTATCTTCAAGGTGATTTACGTATGTTCGACATTAATTTTTACATGAAAGTACAGGACGTCCAGAGAAAAATTAATGCCGGAGAACAATTCAGAAGAGATGAATTATTCGATCAATTTGAAGAATTCCGGAATAAGGCACCGATCGTCTATAATATTGAGACTACCAATGCCTGTAATATGCGGTGTGAAATGTGTCCCAGAACCACCATGATGACACGCCCTGTAAAAACGATGAGTAAGGATTTATTTGTAAAAATAATCGAGCAGTTGAAACCATTTCCCGAACCTGAATGGAAGAAGTGGGAGCAATTTTGCCAATCCATGTACGGTATATCCCGGGAGTCTATGAGCGAAAATCATTTTTTCTTATATATCATCCCAAAAGTAATTCAGTTGCATGGGTACGGCGATCCACTTCTCGACAGGAATATGGCAGAATATGTAAAATTATTGCATGAAAAAGGATTTTTTTCCTATTTCAGCTGCAATCCTGCAAATATTGACATCAACACTACAACAAAAATGTTTGAAAATCATCTGGATTATATCAAATATTCTCTTGAAAGTGTTTCTGACACCACGCATAAAAAAATTCGTGGCAAGGCATCGAATTTTTCACAGTCATACAATAAGATCCTTGAGTTGCTTAAAATTAAACAAGAGCGGGATCACAAAACAACAATTATTATTACAATGTTAAATCTTAACCGACCAGACCAGATGGAAGATTTCGACAAACTTAAAGAAGCATTTTCAGGAAAAGATGTTTATCTCTATCTGAAAAGTGAAGATCAACAATGGTATAGAAAAGACTACCATGGCACTGCATCCATTCACTGGACCGAAATCTGTAAACATCCCTGGATGTCGATGACAATCAAATCCAATGGCGAAGCGGCTATGTGCATGGAAGATTTCAATAATGAAATCGTTTTGGGAGATGCCGCAAAGGAATCATTGTTTGATATCTGGAATGGCGAAAAATACCGTCAATTCCGTTGGGATCATTTTAACCTTACTTCCGGCATTAAATGTAACGAACAATGCGATATGAACCTCATTGGAAAATATTGTGCATAATTGGAAAAAAATTCACTTTATCGTTACGTTAAACGTAATTTTTCACGGATAGGAATTTCACTTGGTGTTAACTCCTTGACAGAGGAACCTAACATCGTTTCGATATTATTTGCTCTCTTTTTAAGCAAATCCATTGCATGGATTTCCAGACTTGATTTTTGATCTGTACCCCATAGATCATGCGATACAGTTATATGCCGTTCAATAATTTTTGCTCCAAGCGCTACTGCAATAACGCTTGGCTCCAGGTCATATTCATGACCGGAATATCCGATGATGCAGTCGTATCTCTTTTTTAATTCCGGTATCAGGTTCAGATTTAGCTCAGCTTGTGGTGTCGGATAACTGGAATTTGTATGCATGATGATTGGTTTGACACCATATTTCGTGATCAGATTGACAGCATGGTCTATCTCACCAAATGTTGACATTCCCGTTGAGATAATTAGGGGAACATTCGTTTCTGCAGCTGCTTTTAATAATTCATGGTTGGTGAGCATTGCTGAAGGAATCTTTATGAAAGGTACCTTGTATTTCAGAAGGAAATTAAGACTATCCAGATCCCAGACGGATGCAGTCCAGTCAAGTGGTTTCTCTTTGCAATACGAATCAATGTAATCATATTCTTTGGTGCCGAATTCAATTTTTCTTTTATAATCCAGATACGTCATCTTTCCCCAGGGAGTATCACGTATCACATTCTTTTGTTTTTCCGGAACGCAGACATCAGGATTTCTTTTTTGAAATTTTGCACAGTCCCAGTTACATGCAAAAATTGCGTCTATGAGTTTTTTCGCTATCTGGATATCGCCGTTATGATTAATGCCGATTTCCCCGATAAAGTAAGGTTTCTTAAGATTTTCAAAATCGATAGTCATTTTCTCACCCCATGTATAATACGCGATAATGCTATTTTCATCACGTCCTATTCAAATTAACCGTACCATATCTCTGGTTATAGCGTTGTTCATATTCTGCTTGCTTTTTTCTGTTTATTTCAATTATCTCCGGATGATCTTTAAGGAGAGTTAAAATTTCCTGCAGAGAGAAATATTTCTTCTCTTTGTAAAGGAAGGAAAAAACAGTTTTAAAGAATTCATAATCTTCAGGATAATCCAGTGTCATTCTCGCCTGCGGATTCATTACCTTCGGGTCAGAAATTGCAATATTGTGAACATTGAACAATCCTGTTTTAGTGAAAAATCTTTCCTGGCCTTCAGTATCATCTTCCTTTTTCAGAGAACATATTTTACGGAGGGCTTCAACGTTGATGCCGGTAGGTGTTACACCGAATGGTAAACCCTTGCAAGTAACATAATCATATGTACCTGACTTAAGATCCTGAATTATCAGATCAATATGTTCGGGATCACAAAATACATCGTCTGCTTCAGCACTGATGAAATTCTGGACGTTAAAATAATCGGCTGCATCCAGCCAGCGTTTCAATATATCAGTGGGATGACCCCGGAAGATTTTGATATTGCATCGCGCTGCAATATCCTCAAAGACATCATCCTCTGAAAGATTGGTCGTGCAAATTGCGATAAAGTTGGGTAATTTTGCGTGTTTGATTCTAAAAATCATCTGCTCTATTACCGGTTTCCCACAAATTTCCTTCAGATGTTTTCCCGGAAATCGTGTTGATCCCATCCGGGCTGTAATAAATACAGGAATGTTATTTTGTCTGGTTTTTGGAATTGTTGTCATATTAACTCCGGTTATTCTTGGTTAACAATAAATCGCATAATTCTCGAACGGCACCGTGGCCCCCATTGTTTTTTAAAATAATTTTTGCAATCTTTTTTACTTCTTCATGCGCATCGGCAACCACAATGCCGCAGCCTACGAAGTTTAAACATTCGATATCGTTGATATCATTTCCAACATATATCACATTATTCGGGTTAATTTGTTTTTCGTCCAGCCAAGAAGCCAGAACTGTTTTTTTATCATCAATACCCTGAATACAGGGTAACCCCAGTTTTTCGCATCTTTTCTGGACAACGGGATTCCTTTCTTTTGATAAAACAAGGAGAGCGAAATTGTATTTTTTTATCGCTGAAATACCCAGCCCATCACTACGATCACAAATAACAGATTCTTTACCATCTTCATCCACAATCACCTTATTATCAGTAAATACGCCGTCAAAATCAAAGACGATTGCTCGGATTATTTTCGGTAACTTATAATAATTTTTCATAATCTCTGTATATTGTTTTGACTCCATTCTGAATAAATATTTATATTATATCATTTTTTTCAAATCGCATTTGAATCTAATCTTAAAAAAAGAAATTTTTTTATTAGCATTAGTTTTTTTCAGTATTGTTATGTTCTGAAATGATATCTGCCAGACGAATGCAGGGAAAAACATCCAACATTCCTCCTTCAGTAGCATTATAGATATGGATTCCTTTGTTTTCCAGATATTTCCGCATTAACCGGTATTGCACCCATCGATAATAATATCCTAAAAATATCTCCTCCTTATTCGAATAGAACTCTTGAGTGCTAATTGGTGATTGATTTTGTGGATAAAAATGCTGATCTCCTTCCTTCTGGGAGACCTCATTCAAATAATCATGATCAGCACCTAATAAATAAATTTTAGTGAAGCCCATATAGACGGCTATTTGAATTGCTGTATATAATACACTTCGAACAGAAAATGGTTGTTTCGTGATATCCCAATTTTGCGGATCATCATAATTACTATCCGTTATTGGGTCTGAAGAACTGTAGTTTATGTAATAACAAGATGCTGGTTTGTATTGAAGATGCTGGTCTAAAAATTTTTTATACGAATATTCATAAGGAGTATATCCAAAGAAGAAGGTTGTTTTTTCAGACGATCGTTCTTTAACAATAGTCATCTCTTTCTGTATCATATCAAAATTATGAGGAATATGATTTGGAGAAAATGCATGATATAATGGGCATATTTCCTTTGCGGATGGATGTAAAAAAAAATTACTTACACTAATACAAAACTCATTTTTCAGAGGTAATAAATTCTGTTTATTTATAGAGGGTCCCGTAGCTAAAATAAAACAGCGTTTATCTTTATGAATATCTAAAAATTTTTTATTTTGTAAAAAATTTTCTTTTAATTCTGAAGAAATCGCTTTGTTTACTTTATATGAGCGATAAATCTTTTCTGCATTTTCACGAATTCCAGGAGGTATTACCCAATATGAAATTTTATTCAAAAGTAATGTTGAATTTTTCATCAATTCACCAATAAATATCTATCTTCCCATTCTTATTTAGTGCTTATTACTGCATTAAAAAACGGAATATTTAACAATTTTTTACGTATAATTATCTGGAGTTAAATGCTCTAATGTAAAATGACGTTTTCGAGTGAACTAATGTTCTGTGGTAAACAAATATTTATTATAAGGTTGGCATTTGATCTGAAACACTTTAATAATTGGATCTATAAATAAAATATTGAAATGAGTAATAAAGTTCTCTATAGTAATTTCTTATTACCACTTATCAAATTGATTTCTCCCTTGTTTTTTGATAAAAAATATTTGGCAGGACGACATTTTGATAAAAATACTATCGGGTGGACTTGGGTATTATCAAGTATCCTATGGCAAAAAATATTTGGTTTTAATCGGCATATTCCGTGGCCAGTTTCACCATTTATTTCGATATCAAATCCAAACAATATTGAATTTCATGTCGATAATCTTGACAATTTTCAAAGTTATGGTGTTTACTTTCAAAATTTCTATGGTTCAATTGTAATTGGAGAAGGGACATATATCGCTCCAAATGTTGGGATCATAACCGTGAATCACAATCCATACAATTTAGACTCTTATTTACCTCCAAAAAATGTAATAATCGGGCGGAATTGCTGGATTGGAATGAATGCTGTAATCCTACCTGGTGTAACTCTCTGTGATCATACGATCGTTGGTGCAGGTACTGTTGTCACAAAATCATTTCATGAAGAGAATATTATCATAGCTGGAAACCCCGCAAGAGTAATTAAAAAGTTGAATTAATGAAAAAAAATTTCTCGTTATTTGTATATGCAAACAAAGATGAACGTATATCAAAGAAAATTTATTGGTCATTCAGTAATGGTTAATTGCAAAATTATGTATTGACTAAAATTAAAACTCATAGCAAAATTATGATTGTCATTATCGATTACGGAATGGGAAACTTGGGCTCGTTAGCTAATATGTTGAAAAAAATCGGAGTTCCGGCAAAAATCACTTCTGATCCTTCCGAGATTATGTCCGCAGATAAACTGATACTTCCCGGTGTTGGATCATTTGATAATGGTATGAAAAAATTAAAAGAATTGAATTTTATCGATCTATTGAATAAAAAAGTTCTCGTTGATAAGACACCTATTTTGGGAATTTGCCTTGGCATGCAACTTTTTACGAAATCTAGTGAGGAAGGAATCCTTGATGGATTGAGCTGGTTTGATGCAACAACCGTTAAATTCAAAATAGATGCAAATTCCTCCTTAAAAATTCCCCATATGGGATGGGATACCCTGACTGTATCAAAACCCAATAAAATATTCAATAATATCGATACCAATTCTATGTTTTATTTCGTTCATTCGTATCATGTCGTATGTAACAGAAAAGAAGATGTTTTATCAACCTCTTACTATGGTTATGAATATGTTTCATCGATCTCAAAAGCAAATATTGTTGGTGTACAATATCATCCTGAAAAAAGTCATAAATATGGTATGAAAATATTGCAAAATTTTTGTAGTGATGATAATTAATTTAAATGAGGACTTTAAGTGATTCGAACTAGAGTAATACCCTGTTTATTATTAAAAGGACAAGGTTTAGTCAAAACTGTGAAGTTCGATAATCCAAAATATATCGGAGATCCGATTAATGCAGTAAAAATATTTAATGAAAAAGAGGTTCATGAACTGTTTTTTTTAGATATTTCAGCATCGCAAGAAAAACGAGCCCCACCATTTGAATGCATATCCAGAATTGCAAGTGAATGCTTTATGCCTCTTGGTTATGGCGGGGGTATTAAATCTATAGACCATATGCACACACTTTTTAGCCAGGGTGTTGAGAAAATTATTATTAACTCATTAGCAGTTGAATCCCCTTCCATTATTCAAGAAGCCTCTGATCTTTTCGGAAGTCAGAGTGTTGTTATCTCCATCGATGTAAAAAAGAATTTTTTTGGCAGATATGAAACATATATCTATGGCGGTAAAACAAAGTGTTCTTGCGATCCTGTGAAATGGGCTCAAGAAACAGAACGTCTTGGTGCTGGTGAAATCATCATTAACTCTATAGATTTGGACGGTATGATGAAAGGATACGATATTCCACTCATCAAATCGATATCCACCTCAGTATCAATTCCCGTTGTAGCATGTGGAGGTGCAGGACAAGTTGATGATTTTCGTTCAGCGGTTTATGACGGAAAAGCTTCTGCAGTTGCAGCGGGCAGCATGTTTGTTTATTATGGAAAACATCGAGCTGTATTAATTAATTTTCCCAATGATGAAGAATTGAGAGCCGTGTCTCTAAAATAAAAAATTTTTCAATTGCGATGTGATAACGAATGAATGAAGAATACCAGATATGCAAACGATGCGTTATGGATACTTCCGATCCTGATATCCAGTTCGATGACAAGGGGATCTGCAATCATTGCCGGCATTATGATTACTTAGTTAAAAAATTTGTATTTGATGGTGACGATGGTAAAGAGAAATTGCAGCATATAATTAAGGAAATCAAGGATGTGGGTATAGGGAGAGAATATGATTGTATTATTGGAGTAAGTGGCGGCGTTGATAGTTCATTTGTTGCCTACAAAGTAAAACAATTAGGATTACGCCCATTGGCTGTGCACCTCGATAACGGATGGGATTCAGAGCTTGCAGTGAAAAATATCGAATTGTTCTTAAAAAAATTGGATATCGATCTCTACACCCATGTGATCGATTGGGAACAATTTAAAGATCTTCAATTATCGTTTTTATACGCCTCGACTACGGATTCAGAAATACCCAGTGATCATGCAATAAATGCAATTTTACACGAGATTGCGAATGAAAAAAAGGTAAAATACATTATTTATGGTTGTAACATAAGGACCGAGTCGCATCTGCCAAGAACTTGGTCCCAGGGTCATCTGGATTGGAAGTATATAGTAAGTATTCATAAAAAATACGGACACTTACCGCTTACAACATTCCCCCATATGGATTTTTTTAATCTAAATAGAAATTTAATCGCTCACAAAACAATCAACATTCTCAATTATCTCAGTTATTCCAAGAAAGATGCGATGATATTGCTCGAAAATGAACTGGGTTGGAAATATTATGGGGGGAAACATTATGAGTCAATTTATACCAGATTCTACCAAGGATATATTCTTCCTAAAAAATTTGGTTATGATAAAAGAAAAACACATTTATCAAGTTTGATTTGTTCTGGTGAAATCAATCGATCAGAGGCAATTGATGAATTAAAGAAAGAACCTTATCCGGTGGAAATGCAAAGAGAAGATAAGGAATATGTGATAAAAAAATTTGGTCTTTCCGAACAGGAATTTGAAAGAATTATGAATTTGCCAAAGCAAAAATATGAAGATTTTCCGTCGTATGGAAATTCAAGAATATATCGTGGATTAAGTCTTTTTTTTAATCAAATCGGGAAGGTTTTTCACAAATAATTAAAAAATTAATTATTTGTTATTACATCGAAGAATAATTCTGCACTACCGGTAATATTATCGGAAATTGGATATCCGGAATCGATTACAGTATCAGGGTATTTTTTTAGAATCTTGTTGATTTTTTCAATACAACTATATTGATTTAAAGCATCATACACATATATATATTTATCAACTAATTCTTGAATTACCGAAATGTTATCATTTTTATTCACAGGAACCAAGGCAATTCCCCCGGCATAAATTGCTTCCCAAACCGTTCTTCCAAGGGGAAGATAATTTTCACATCTGATAACTAAATCTGTAATGGCATAGAATTTTGTTGTATCCCTCTGCTCCCCTAAATATTTCACGTTATTATATTTTTTAAATGATTCTATGCATTTTTCACCATATTCTCCATAAGGGTTTCCAATAATGAGAAAAATAAGATTCGGGATATGAATCGATGACGCAACAATCTTCATAAAAAATTCAAATCCTTTTTGTTCCCCGATTAATCCAAATATTGAAATAATAAATGTATTTGATGGAATCCCCAATTCCGATTTAATTGATTTTTTTAAGGGTCGCAATTGGCGTGATCTGGTCATGTTGATGGGATTTGGGATTATTACTGATTTGCAACTGTCTGTGAAAGGAATGTGAGTTATTGGATCAATTGAGATTATTGTGGTTGCATAACGCTTGATAATAAAAATGGCAACCTTGGACACCAATGAATTTGTGGGGATCTCTCTTATGTGAATTACACGCTTCATCGATTTTGGTAGCACCAATAATAATGGCCATAAAACGAGTGAATTTAAATGAATTTGTGTGATTTGTTCTTGCTTAAGGATATTATTATAATAAAATAAAAAATAGATGAGCGCAATACAAATGTGCAATTTACTAAAAAAACCGGAAATTATATTACATTCCGTCCCCTCAAAAATTTGACTGAAAGGCAATTTAAATTCGTAAAATTTTATTGTTTTTTTCAAATTAAAATATAAATCATTTTCTTCGGTAGATCCATATCGCATTTTATTATGGATTATTATGCAATCTTCAGGTCGAAAAAACTTTTTGTCAAGAAGGAATTGAATTATTGTAGAAGAACTTAGGGCCGCGCCTCCCATGCTAGTAGTATGAGCAATAAATGCAATTTTCAATTCATCACCACTTTCTCGACCAATAATACAATATTTTCCAACAGATTTGATATTGTTTTGTTTTTATCTAATGAATTGTGATCTATTTAAATTTTTGATTTAGTAAAATGACAAATTTTCATTGTTTAAGAACTAATCCATTGTAAATTCTGTTCAAGTGTGATATCATTTCTGTGATTGAAAAATCGCATTGAGTCCTAAATTTTAGGAGATTATGGGGACTCAGTACTTCACTAATTTTTAGAACGGGCAGAAAAGAACAGTAAGATCTAAATATTCGGCGAGCGCCGAATATGATCAATGGACGACAAATAGCCCGCCGAATAAAGAATGAGATCCGAGCAGAAGATTGATCCGAACCTGCCGTTGAAGCAATCAACCGGCACCTCACCATTTCCATCAACGGAACGCTAAAACAAAAGACGCTCTCCGGTCACTTGTTAGAATGGCCGCGAACAAACTACCCGTGCATCCCATCAATAAAGCCGTAGAAAAAGTCCCGTGTGAAACGTCGGTCAGATACCATTTGTCTAAAGGGACTTGGACTCACTTCTGGAATTACAATCAAAGATCCACACCTATTCAACCGATCAGATCCTGTACCCGGAAAATCGTATCATTTTGCCATAGATTTCCCCAACGATCCCTATTACGGCGGGATTATTGACGTAAACAAAGATTACGTCATCAAGAGTAAAATGAAGGATTCCACAACGACATTTTATTCGGATGTTTCGCTCTACATCACGATAAAAGGCCAATGGTTGATCCTCGCAGTTCTCCCGGTGAAAAAGGGAGTGTCAACGGTCGAGTACATCCGGAAATTCCCAGATTTCGACGATGTAAATGTGAACGATTGAGGTAATCTGTCATGATGGGTTTTTTCACTCAAATGATGTGTTCGCGTTTCTCCAAGAGGAGAACGGTCCTCATATTGTTCCGGTGAGAAAACATGGTCAGGATCTCAAGAAGATTCTCCAAGGGAATCATGTCCAATATGCCCGGTACACGATGACGGGTTCCTCCCGACCTCATGATCATCCCCTCGCAATTGATGTCCAGTACCTTCAGGGAAGGAATAAAAAAATCGGGAATGTGAATCTCGGTTACGTCGTATGCGGTATTGACTGAAATCCACGAATGGCCTGCCTGGTCTACAAGAACCGGTTCGCTATCGAGTCCACATACCGTATCCGGAACATCGCGAAAGCTAAAACAGCTTCTCGGAATGTTGTGATCAGGTACCTGCGGATGATTATCTCGTTCCCTCTCAAGGATATCTGGGTATCTCTTCGAGGGATGTTCTTCTCAAAGGTTCAAGGAGAAACAAGAACGTTCGACGATGATTTATTCCGGTTTGATCTCTTCCGGCTGCTCGTGTGGGAAGGACTCCGGAAAAAACTCAACGTTGTCTCAGTTGTTTCGGTTCTTCGACATTACGGTTGATCCAAGGTTGGTATGGTTGTTGACTATCCAAGGTTCATGAAGTAAAATTTAGAGAAGTACTGGGACTGGTAAATATGTTGGAAATGGAATAGAATTCAGTAGTTTCTCTTTTTTTTGCTCTGTAGAAATCCTTCTTAAAATAGATTGTACCCGACGACCGGAAGATCAAAGGTACATAGTCTCCTTACTTGAATGTGTGTTTAAAAAGCAAGGAGACAACTAAAAGATTTGCGAGCCGGAATATCAGGTTTGTCCGAGCAGCTATTTCGATCGTGAAAGCAATACGAATACCTCCGTATTCCTGTAAATATTCGAAAAAGATCTACACGCAATACCAACTTCTTGTCCTGATACTTTTCAAAGACTACCGGAACCAGCACTACCGGGATTTCATTGAAGACGTTGAGGACATGGAATCGATCCAAGATGAATTGGATCTATCCGTCGTGCCTCATTTCACGACACTTCAGAAATTCTTCAGCCGGATAAAAACCCTGTACCTCCGCTACGCGTTCAGGAAAACTCTGAATCTTTTTTTATTTTAGCGACGCTCCGATCCCAATCACCGCAATCGATTCATCCGGATTTACCAGCGGATATTCGAGTCACTATTACTCAGCCAAAACCGGTAAGATTCGAAAACATTTTCTGAAAACTTCGATCTCGGTTGACACAGATCAACAAGTTATCACCGGTTTTCATCACTTCAAAATGCCGGGTCTACGACACCCGACCCCCATCCCGACTACTCCTGCAGTGCCACAAGATACGACGGTCAGTGTGCTACGTTATGGATCGGTGATACGACTCAGAAGCAATTCATCGGCAGATCCGAGAGGATCTGCACGCTGATTCAATCATTCCGATCCGTTCTTGGAATAACGAGATTGTCGGGGGAACTTACCGTCAGGAACTGGCTCATCAGTTCGATAATGTCCGATATCGAAGACGACAACTTGTTGAAAATATGTTTTCCGTCCTCAAAAGAATGTTCCGTGGCGATCTAAAAGCAAGGAAATTTGTTATGTAGTTGAAGGAGATCGCCGGGAAACTGATTGTCTGTAACATTCACAGGTTCTTACAATTTCTCGTCATTGAGGTTTTCTACAGAGCACTTTTTTGATTTTCCCCTCTAATTAATGATTCAAAAAAATTTCATTTTTTCCCGTGTTAAATATTTCATTAGTGGAGAGAAATGTACGTTCAACGGTCTCATGATCTTTGTAGAGCAATTGATTTGAATCAGTTAATAAAAAGGTTGTTTTTTCAAATTCCCCTTTCCTGTAAAAGATATATGTATCTTCGTCGCCGGGTGATCCAATCCAATCTAGCATTTGGATTCTGTAATAATGCCAATTAAGATCTTTAATTACTTCTGACTCTTGTTTAGAATAAAAATATCTATAGGGAAAAAGATCTGATTTTATTATAGCATTATTTTGTGTATAGGTATCAAAAAAATTTATTGACGTTACATCATCATTATTAAAATACGGTGAAAATTCAACAATCAAATGCCCCGATCCAAAATTTAAATGAGAAACGCTTATCAAAGACATAAATGAGTATACGATAACCAATATTGATAATATTAATAAAATGTATTTTTTATCGGATTTATATTTGTTTTTTAAAATTTTATAAAATGCAAATGCAAAAATAATCATAACGAACGGAGTTGTATACAGTAATAATCTGTCAAATGCTAGTAAACTAAAAAAATTCAAAAATCGTGATCCTATTGGTACCCATACCATGATGTTGATAAATGCAAAAATCGTAAATCCCCATAAATATTTTTGATAAGTGTGTTTTATCATAAACCCTATTCCAATAATTAAAAATATTACCAGGATACAAGAAGGCAGGTTTTTTAACAGAAATTCAATATTTTCTTGAAGGATTCCTCCCTCATAAATAATTTTTATCGGTGTTGAAATAGTGTCGATGGATATTCCTTCAAATAATAAATGTCTTACTGCCATCTCTAATGTGACTGAGTAATCTCTGGCCACATAATACCAATAAAATAAAAAGAAAATGAGGAGAGATACGATCATAACAGGATTAAATATTTTTTTATCATTTGTTAAATATTGCAACAAAGTTAAAATAATATAGTATGTAATGAACAATCCCAAAATCATAACCGGTGAAGCGTGATGACTTAAAACGAGTACAATCATTATGAGGATAGATAAAAGAAGATAATGAAATCTGTATGTTCTTTGAATATTTATTTTTAAAATGAAAAAAAATAACAGGATAAAAAAGATAAATGCGATGACGTATGGTATGGGTCGGAGACCACATTTTATTATCAGTCCTGTAACGGTGTAGAATAAACACGCTAAAAGGACAGTTCTTCTCTCAAAAAAATGTTCAAATATAATGTAAATAAATACAATTGATAAAGAAAATATTAATCCTAAAACTAAATGGTTCGATAATAATACAGAAGTATTAAACAAATTTGCCCCTATGACGGTAAATAACTGAGAAATTGGATAATGTGTATATGGAGAAAGCAATTCCGGTGGTAAAAGTCTCCCTGTTTCATACACAATAGTTGCCCAATCGACATGAATGAAAACATCTGTGTTTCCAAAATAATATGGATATCGTAGAGTGATGCTGAATACTGAAATGATGAATGTCGAAATTAATTCGGAAAGAATAATTCCTGGGTGTGTATCGGTGAGGATGATTTGTAAAAAGATGATAAAATATAATATTGTGAGAAAAACAATTAATAGAATCTCTCTCTCGGTAACTAAATTCAAATAGATAATTGAAAGCATGTACATTATTAAAAATGTATAGAGAAACGGTCTTTTGAATTGAAAATTTTTTAACGATTCCGTCGATATAACATGATTTAGGTCTTTATCTTTAAATTTATAAAGAAAATAAACTGCGATACAATATGGAATAATGTAAAACATACTGTGAATCAGAAAAGAAATTGTGATTGTGGATAATATTTTTGAAAAGAAAATCATAAATATAAATCCAAGAATCGGAAGCATTACTAGGATGATTAAATAAATGTCAAATATTTTATCCCGATTTAATGTGTATTTCATGTGGATCTACGTATTCCTTCTACATTTATTTTCGATTACTACTATTTAGTACCCATCGTTTATTAAAATAAAAAATCTGTTAAATGACTTAAATCAAATTAAAACCTATCTGGCATCTTACGATAGTACTTCAACGTTCTTGCAATCATTTTTTTGGATTTATTAAACAAGAGATCCTCAAAAGTTAGTGAAGCTGTTATGCCGTTAAGCAATCTTTAGAATCTGTTTGATCTTTTGTGAATTATTAATTCCAATAATAGCGACGAATACGTTCCAATAAAAATAACGTGGTCTCACGAGAGCGGGATTTAAACTCATCCCAATTTTTATATGATGATATGCTTCTCTGAATTTCCGATATCGTAAAAATACCAATCCCCCACAAAAATGGACAGACGCATATGACTTCTTTTTAACATTTTCAAAATTTTTCTGAATTTCAGGATGATGATTAAACATTTCGGGGTTTTGGAAAATTTTATCGAGTATATACAATCTCTCATCCAGATATTTGAAATTCACAGATTGACTTTTGGTCTCCGAATACATTCTGGCCTGTGCCAGAAATTCCGGGATATATGCCACATTAAAAACCAAGAACACCCTCAACCAATAATCAAGGTCCATTGCCAGATGTAATTTTTCATCAAAATCACCTGTTTGTTCTAACACCCGCCTTCGGAAAAAAACGGTTGGTTGAGGGAGATATGTAGGCATACTTAAATATTTTTCAAAATCAATTATGCCGGGTTCATACTTATTAATTAAATGTGATTTTTTGTCAATATGGATGATATCGCCATATACAAGGTCAATGTCGGGATGGCTGGAAAAAAAATCTACAACTGTTTTTATTGTTTCAGGTAAGTAGAGATCATCTGAGTTAAGATATGCGATGTATTTTCCGTTACACCGGTGCAGGCCTTTGTTGATTGCATGAGTTTGACCGTTATCCGGTTCAGAAATCCATTTAATTTGGGGTGTATATTTTTTCAGGATCTTCACTGTTTCATCAGAAGAACCCCCATCGATAACAATATGTTCAATATTTGAATAGCTTTGATTCTTTACACTCAAAATTGTCTCTTCTATAAAACACCCTTGGTTGTAAGAAGGTGTAATAATTGAGACTAAAGGTAATGAGGTTTCCATTTTTTACGTCCACATTGTTATGTTCGTTATATGATTGTAAATTTTTGTAACTGTATCATAAAATAACTCACTCATTTTTAGTTCTAAGAAAAATTAATTTCCTGATCCAATATTGTAACTAGTCGAATTATCGAACTGTCATTTATCAGGGAACGAATCTATCTTTAATAAATTAGGAAGAACAGGATATCCTTCAGACTAGTTAAAATTCTAGAATTCCCCGGTATCGCATCCAATATTACAAAGCCTATTATTTTCACAGACTCAATGATATTGTGGACTGGTATGAAAATAGGCATAATTACTAATGTAATTGATGAAGGCTACTCAAGTTATTCGGTTTATGTATCGAATGTAATTAAGCAAATCAATATGCTGGATAAGAAGAACGAATTTGTTTTAATTCATCATTCCAATACAGATCATGAAATTTATACAAGCAATGATGAGATTCTAATTCCCTTACCTCATTTTAAATTTCTTAAAAATAATTTCTGGAGATATCATAACCTCAAAAAATATTTACAATCTTCACCGTTTGATATCATCCACGATCCAACAGGTCCTGGTGCATTAACATTTCCAATGCCATTTAAAAAAATAATTACTGTTTATGATTTATCATCACTCCTGTTTCCTACTTACAACGTTGGCGGAATGATATCTTGGAGACTATTAGGGAAAAAAACCATCAAAAATGTTGATAAAATCATCGCTATTTCCAATTCAACAAAAAGGGATATCATACATTTTTTTGGTTGCCCGGAGGAAAAAATACAAACAATTTACCTTGGAAAAGATGAGATTTTTTTCCCGATTCATGAATCCGAAAAAGAAAAGTTCAAAGAACGATACAATTTAAATTTCCCCTATATTCTCTATGTTGGAGTCTTACAGCCCAGAAAAAATATTCCAAATTTGATCAAAGCATTCAATATATTCAAAAAAATGGGAATGCCCCACAAGTTAGTTATCGCCGGGGGAAAAGGATGGCAGTTCACGGATATTTTCAAAACGGTACAAGAATTGCATTTACAAAATGAAGTAATTTTTACCGGGTTTATTCCTTACGAAGATTTGCCAGGATTATATAACGCTGCGGAATTATTTGTGTTCCCCTCAATTTATGAAGGATTCGGGATACCTGCTCTGGAAGCCATGGCTTGCGGTATCCCTGTCATTACCTCAAATTCCAGTTCACTTCCAGAAATCGTTGGAGAAACCGGTGTAATGGTAGATCCCTATAACCTCGAACAGTTGGCTCATTCGATGAAAGAAGTCCTAACGGATGAGTCCTATAAAAAAGAAATCATAAAAAATGGCTTACAGAGGGCAAATTTATTTTCTTGGAAAAGATGTGCAGAGGAGACCTTGGATGTTTACCATGAGATTGGTGTGGATTAATTTTACAGTTCTCCCCTACACCCCACAATACAACACAGACCGTAATGTCACTGTTAAATTCCGGTTCTCCGACGCAAATATTCGGGGCAAACTGGCTGAAGGTGCATGCATTGAATCTTTTTTTAAGATTCGCCACAGGATTTGAGTTGCCATTGAGAAGAGAAATATCAGTATGTATCCCTTCGATATCTCCAGATTAGATTATAAAGTATCCATTTTAAGTTTTTCGGGTTTAAAGAAAACACAATTTGTTTTGGAACGCTTTTTCTGAATTCTCTGTCATGGAATTTTTCAATGAACACTTTAAAAAAACAACTTGTACTGTATTTATGAGGTGTGTTAAAACCATTTTTTATAAGCAATTTCTTTTCAGTTTCTTCTTTCCCTAATAACATACAGATACGATCGATTTTGTCAGGAACAAATCCATGAGCTTCCTTATGCAATTCTGCAATAATACTGAAATGAGCCCGGGTTGCTCTTTTTACATTATTTTCAGTGACAATTTTTTCAAACATCAGGATACTGTCATCATCCATCTTATAAACGTGGTATAACGTTGAATAATAGACAAAAAGGGTACACAATAATTCTGGAAAAATTGAATGAATTATTATTGCCATGAGCTCTGCTTCAGGAGATAATGACTGGATCCGATGATCTTCTTGAAAAAGATCTACAGTCTTGTATTTTTCAAGGATCTTTTTATCCAGGTAAATCAACTGGCTTGCAGACACTTTTTGGTATATATCGATATCAAATACATCTTTCTTTTTTGGATGGGGATCCAAAACACCCCCGGAAATCATATCATGAAACATTCTTTGTTGAGTATCCGCGGTTCCGATAACTTCTTGGTACCCGGATCGGATCATCAACTCTCCGATCTTGACGAATTCAATATCAGTCCCGAAATGGATAATATCAACATCATTTGGAACCGTGGGAAAAGGCATGACGCTCTTAAAAATTGCATAATCGACATTATTATTATTGAATAATTCCGAAATACGGATTATTGTCCGGGATTGATTCACATATTTATCGGATTCTGTAGCATAGTGATCTAAAAGATCAAAATATTGTAGTTTATTTTTTTTATTTAATGCCTTTAAATACGTTAAAGCGATTTTATTTTTCTTGGCAAATTCATATAACTCACGTGCCTCTTCGATATCATTTGGTAAGATTCCGGGATCTTCAGAACAAAAAGGTGATCCAATTATCTTAAGCAATTTTATTGTTAAATTCATGAAAAACATCTTCCGTTACCTTGTTGATCAAATCTTCTTTGGTTTTGCATCCGTCGAGGACATGGAATCTGTAAATTTTTCCAAGATTCTCATAAATACTTCTCTTCTCGGTTAAATATTCTATACTGGGGGTATCATTTTTTCTGCTAAATGCAATTTTTTCCGGGATATCAATGAAAAAAACAATATCGGGTTTTGGAATGAAGCGAAAATAAAAATCTATCATAGTCCTTATTGAGTCTGTAGAATTTTCTTGTCTTGGTATGTCGTTGATTATCGTATCATATAAGTAGCGGTCACAAATTATTGTTTTTCCCATCTTTCTTGGAATAATTATTTTCAAAAAAACCTGAATGAGGTAGTCGAGAATAATGATCGTTGTATAAAATCTGATGAGGATACTGTGCTGTTTGGCAAGATCCTGCTTTTTATTCGAATATTGAGAATACTTTTTGATATCACTGGAACGTAAAAAAAAACCTTTCCCTATGATAACAAAAGGACGCGAAAAAATTGGAATATATCTCCCATAAATAAATTTAGATGGAATTGCGTTTTTCTCCAAAATTGCACAAAATGAATTTGCAAGAGTGGTTTTTCCTGACCCATCGATTCCCAAAAAACAGATTATTTTACCCTTTAACACATTTTGCATAAATATTCTCCAGTGTTATTGTCAGATTTTCCCAGGAATATGATATCACCATCTCGCGGGTATTGATTGACCGCATCTTTTTTATCTCCTTAAGAGCAGAAATTAATTCCTCCGTAGTTGAGAATAAAAAAAATCCTCCCTTATTCCTAAAAACACGTGGGATTGCTCCAAAGTTACTGGATATAACCGGTAAGTTGCATGCCATTGCTTCTAATATGGTAAGGGGCATCTCAATACTGTCTGCCATCGCACGGCCGAAATAATCATATTTGTCTATTGTTGGAAACACATAACAGTCCGCACAATTGTATATTTTTTCGATATTCTGGATATATCCCGTCAATACGATACAACCGGCATCAGTCAAATCCTTGAACAATTGAGAATCAAATTGTGATCCAGCTCCAATTATCAACACCTGCGTCTCGTTATCCTGCAAAGGGATTAATTGGCGAAGGTTCCTGCCTTCTTTTATGGAACCTATATGTAAAATGACGAATTTACCCGTGCTGATATTGTATTGGGTTTTCAGATCCTTTCTCTTATCTTCGGATATTCGGTAAAATTTTTTGAGGTCGACACCACTTGGAAAAAAAACAGTAGTAATCCTAAGGTCCTTGAACATTTTTTCACTGGTTAGAGATTGAGTCAAAATTACATCAGGTTTTAACAATCGAACCAAAGGTCGATGATAATAAGGCAGAATGGGTCGCATTGCCGACATAATCAATTTTGAATTTGTAAAATAAAGTGATATAAGTTTCACAACAAGGAAACTCCTTATCGTAGGTCCATGAATGTAGTGAATGATATCAGGATTAAATTTTTTAATTTCTTTAAAAGCAGCATAGGTAAGAAGATTACGCAAATCTATTGGGAGAATTGTATGCTTTTTTGATAGTTGCTTAAATAAAATTGATGAGACATTTCTCATACCTTCATCAAAATTTTCATTCCATTCACCTAATAAACAAATTTTCATAAATCAACCCTTTACATTGATATATACTCTTTCGAGAGACTTCGCCAAATTCTCCCAGGAATATTTCTCAATTGCCAATTTTCTTCCATTATTTCCCATAGTGATTCTCAAATTTTCATTTTGTAAAATTTTTATTATCGCTGCACTTAATGCCTGAATATCTTTTGGAGGTACATGTATTGTTGCTAATCCATCAGGGTCAACCTCACTTACACCGGGAATAGTGGTAGTGACTACTGGTTTACCTGCAGCCATGGCTTCAAGTTGAACCATTCCAAATCCTTCAAGAGACGATATTGAGGGTAAAACAAAAACATCTGAGAGAGCGTAATATGATGGTAAATCCTTATCGTCAACGTAACCAAGAAAAGACACACTGCCCGATATCCCCCGCTCTTCAGAAATTTTTTTAAGAGAATTCTCCAATGGTCCTTTGCCTATAAAGATCAGTTGAGTCCCATCAATTTCCTTACGCACCAAATCGTAAGAATTTAACAGATATTCACATCCTTTGTACGAATCAAGCCTTCCTACAAACAAAATAATTTTTTTATCGGGACTTAATCCGTAATTCTTTCGAATTTCCTGAATATTTTGAACCGGTTTAAAGTCATTACAATCCACACCATTTGGGATAATGATTACCTTTTGCAAATAATTTTGCAACTGGGGTGATTTTTTTGCATAACTCTCTGTTGTCGCAATAATAACTTTTGAATGAGAAAATAATAATCTTCCAAAAGTAGTATGATACATTTTTGTGAGCATCCTGCCTAGTACACCGTCTTTGGTAATGTCATTATGATATGTTAAGACAAACGGAATTTTTGTGAAAAAAATCCTTAAAACTGCCATATCGGCAATCGCTGGATTCGGTGTATGTGCATGAATAACATCATAATCACGTGGGTTTAATTTTTTTAATAAGTTTATTGGAATATTTGAATTGAACAGACGCAGACCCATTGGGATTCGAACAATATGTAATCCTTCAATTTCAGATAATGTTTCGTGGTTGGGTGATCTTGTTGAAATTATAGTAATTTCATGGTTTAATAACACAAGTTGTTTTGAAAAATGAAGTATGTGCCTTTCTACACCACCAACATTATATCCTTCTTCAATTTCCATTCCCTGAATATGTTGTTTATAGGGGAAATATGGAGCAATAACACATATCTTCATATTTTCGATCCTTTCTTTCCAAATTCAAAAATATAATTAAAAAAACCAAAACCTGCTTTGAAAACACATTTCGCATGTTCTAATCCTCCCCCTCTCACAACACCATGTAGGAACGTCAGAACATACCGCGGATTCAGATAATAACTTTTCAGGATCTTATTTACCCAGGACTCAATATCATCCTTTGAAAAGTCAGGATATGAGACAATGCATTTCTGGTACCCGCTCTCATCAATGGATTCGGACATATCATCGATGAGAAGATAACCGTTTTTCTTTACATAATCGTAGAACGCGGTTCCCGGTATCGGTGTTGCGACCGCGACCTGGATAATATCCGGTTTTATCTCATTGATGTAATCCATGGTTGTCTGGGCGGTTTCATGTGTTTCACCCGGGAGTCCGATGATAAAATCCCCGTGGACGAGGAGACCGGCTTTCTTTGCATTTCTGGTGAATTGTTTTGCCTGATCGATGGTGATGCCCTTCTTGATAGACTTAAGGATCTCATCCGATCCGGACTCATACCCCACGATGATGAGCCGGCAGCCGGCTTTTTTCATCATGAATAACGTGTTGGAATCCAAGTCTGCCCGGGCATTGCAGGACCACGTGATCCGTATCTTTTTCTCTATCAGTGTATTACAGAATGCCCGTACACGTTCTTTTTGTAACGTGAACGTATCATCCTCGATGAAAATTTCTTTCACAAACGGGAGATTTTCGACAACATACTGGAATTCAGCAACAATATTTTCCACGCTTCTGAAACGGAGTTTCCGGCCCATCAGGTTTTCCGGCCAGGAACAGAATGAACAAAGGAACGGGCAGCCGCGTCCGGTAAAAATCTGTACTTCGGGATAGAGCGACTGGCTGAGATAATAATCGCGGATGTTAAGGTGCTTCTTGTACACTTCAGACACAAAAGGTAGAGTATCCAGTTCATCTGATGTGGAAAACTTCCGGTCCTGGTTTCGTTTTACTGTTCCGTCCTGTTTGAACCAGATCCCGTCAACGGTGTCAAATGATCTTTGTTCCCTGATTGATCTCACCAGATCAGCAATGACAAAATCGTACTCATGCCGGGCCAGAATATCGACACAATCGTTTGATATAATCTCTTCCGGATATACTGCAGTCGGGGGACCGGTGAGTATTGTCATTATTTTTTGGTTCACATTCGTTTTGATCGCACGAAGGACACCGATATCGTTCTCAAGACTCGAAAAATTGGATTCCGCGATAACAATATCCGGATTAAACTGTTTGATTTCCTCAAGAACATCTGCCAGGGAAAGCTTGCTGGCAACGGCATCCCTGAGCTGAACAGTATTGCCTTCGTTTTCGAGCAGACCGGCTGTATATGCCAGCCACTTGGGATAATCGAGTGTCCCCCCGCGTGCCGTAACCCCCTGCCACCGCCCGCACCTGACAAACCCCGATAAAAACGGCGGGTTTAATAAATAAATCCTCATGATCGCTCAGATAATCCCGTCATAATTTTTTCCAGTCTCCCCGAAAGCGAATCCCATTGATAATTGTTCTCAATAATGGTGCGTCCCCTCGAACCTAATTCTTTCCGTAACATTTCATCTTGGTAGAGTCTGAGGATTGCATCTTCGTACTCCTGAGAACCTGAAACAAATACAAGATCATGTTTGAAAAGTTCGTGGATTGCGTGGACCTTGGTACTAATAACTGGCTTTTCACACGACATATATTCAAAAAGTTTTAACGGAAGTGAATTTTGTGAGACGCTGTCATCCTTGAACGGGACAACACAGACGTCCATGCACCCGATATAATCCGGAATACGGGAATACGGTATGGTGCCGGTAAAAATTATATTATCGGAAATGTTGTAAGTCTTTGCGAGGTTTACCGTATCGTCATATCCGACACCCCCGCCGATCATCAGGATTTTGATATCATGGGACCGGGCCAGTTTTCTGACTGCAGAGAATAAAGGATGAAAATCCAGCCATTCGCGTAAGACACCTACATGGCCAATGGTAAAACTGTTCTTGAGTTTCAACTCTTTTATTAATTCTGGAATATCGGTTTTCCGGAATAACCGGATATCAACACCATTGGGAATCAATTCGGTTTTTTGTGGGGAAATCTGATAAGCAGATTGCAGAACTGGTGTTGTAATCGTGACCTTGTCAGATATCGAGACAGATCGATGCAAAATAATTTTCCCAACTGTCTTTCCAACAGCCCTCAACAGTGATGGAATCTGAGGTGATGTTGCAATCATTTCGGGTAAATCATCTGCGATATCATAGATTATCGGTATGCCCAATGCTCTGGCAATACGTGAGATTACATATCCGGTAAACAACCCGTTGTAATTCAGGAAAAGATCAAACTCCGAAAAATGAATTTCCTGCAAAATTTTTTTAATATTCCCGGTACAGAAAAAATCCTGGAAGACGGGGCTCATATCCCGATCCGTGATATATTTTATCGTTATGTTGTCGTACAAAAAGTCAAAATCTTTTTTATACTCATCTGTTTTCGTATCCCACTTCGCTTTCCAGCAGTCGTTTATGCATATGACTGTGATTTCATGATTTTTTGAGAGATATTTTAAAAACTGATGCAATCTGCTGTTATGAGCAGATTTCTGAAGATCGACAAGAGAGTATACGAGGATTTTCATGAGTTCATCTTTATTAATCAATTATTTGTTAATATGTTTATCGTTTATTTTCCCGCATAATTATTATCAACGCGTTTAATATCAGTCCCGCAATTACCAGCAGTACGCCCAAAATTAAAAGGTGTGTGCTCATCATCGACAGGACAACCGAGAATTATAGAACTTGTATTTTCAGATTCTGCCTGAAAAGAGCTTGCAGGGATTCAGCAGGATATGAAACCTATCTTCCTTATGCATCTGGAGAAAATACAATCCCTGCCCCAGCAAACATATGAAACATGGCATTCTCTGTCCTGTTGAAAACGTTACAAAACAAGCGAGAATAATCTATAATCTCCGCGAAGATCGGATGTATATTTTACACTGCTTCATCAGTCATAGGTAGTATAAGCATTGGTACAGTTCGTACAAATAATTTCCCGTCATGTGTCGACATTACCGGTATATGCAATAATGCTGACAGAGAATACAAAAAAAATCTCCGGGCTAAAAAAACCTTGTGTGATGATAAGGTTCAAAGATCTTATTCCGGAACACCGTACCGGATTGTTCTTACCGTGAGTACGTGAACCGGAAAATCTTTTTACCCTTCTTGAGAAACGGGCATGCATACCGTGTTTACGTGCGAATGATGAAAACCGATAATAACAGGTAATTTCGGGAGAACTCCCCGTATCAGCAGTACCATGAGTCTAATCAACGGGTTTTTTTGTTGTACAAATTCCAACAATCCTCTCCGCCGCCTTCCCGTCCCCGTATGGGTTCTCCCAGTCCTTCGGCTTCGAGAGCATCCGGTTCGCAGCTTCGATAATCCGTTTGGCATCTGTTCCAGCCAGCATATTTGCTCCAACCGTAACGGTCTCGGGTCGCTCGGTGTTCTCGCGCAGGGTGACGCAGGGAACCTTGAGAATGCAGGCTTCTTCCTGTAATCCCCCGGAATCGGTGAGGACCAGTGCTGCATGTGCCTCAAGTTCAAGAAAATCCAGATAACCAACAGGTTGCAGGATGGTTATACCCGGTGATGGGATTTGGAAGTCCCTTAGCATCTTCTGCGTACGGGGATGCATGGGGAAAATTACCGGCATCGCATATTTTTCTGAAAGTGTTGAAAGAGCCGAGATTAATCCTTCGAGGCGCTCCTTCACATCAACATTCTCCGCGCGATGAGCGGTTGCAAGGAAATACTTGTGCGGGGCAATCCCCAGTTCATTCAGGATTTTTGTCCGCTTCTGTGCAATCTTACGGTTCTGGTACACAGCATCGACAACCGTATTACCGGTCACATGGATCTTTTTTACATCGATTCCCTCATGAAGAAGATGGTCACGGGAGAAATTTGTCGGGGCAAAAAGAATATCAGCAATATGATCCGTGACAACCCGGTTGATCTCTTCGGGCATGTTGCGGTCAAAACTCCGCAACCCTGCTTCCACATGTCCTACGGGGATGTGGAGTTTTGCTGCTGCCAAGGCAGCGGACATGACCGTATTCGTATCCCCCTGGACAAGGATAATATCGGGAGCATCATTCAAAAAAATTCGCTCAACACCGGTCAAAATCTTACCCGTCTGCTCCGCATGTGTACCGGACCTGATATCAAGATTATAATCTGGTTGAGGCAGTTCTAGTTCCTCGAAAAAGATCCGGTCCATTTCATAGGAATAATGCTGGCCGGTATGGAGCACCGAAAATTCTATTCCGATACGTTGGCAGGCACGGATGATCGGTGCCATCTTAATAATCTCCGGTCGTGTTCCAAGAACAATCGAAATCATAGAACTCCTATTGTTATGAATATAATTTCAATACGTTCCTTTTGGTATTACCGTTATTAATTTGTTTAAAGAGGATACCATTAACGACTAAACATTTTTTATATGATGATGATGTCATGAGGAATCTGTCAATACTTTAAGATCTCGAAGTGATAATCTGAAAAAAATCAGGTTCTCGCATTTTCCACTATTCTCACTTGCACTCATTCACAATCCTCACCAACGAATTCAGGATAATCCCGGCAATCAGTAGGAGCATCCCAAGTACTACAACAAATGCACTCCCGAGTGCGAGGATATAATGAAATTCTCCTCTGCTATATAACTCTGCTAATGCCCAGAGTTCCGCTAACATCCCTCCAACAATCAGCGTCATTCCCGGTATTCCAAATGCAAGTAAAGGTCTGCGGTATGTTATCAATCCTATAATTTTCGATAGTACCGACACCCCATGCCTTACTGGATGGATAGTTGAAGTATCCTCAATATCGTATCGGACATTGATTGGCATCTCCGCAATCTTAAGATTGTGATCGCTGATTTGGATCAGTATTTCTGAACCAGCTGACATTCCCTGCCCGTTCAGGTTGATCACGTTAATCGCTCGTTTACTATATGCCCTGAATCCGCTCTGAGAGTCACTGATGTCAGCCACGCCGGCAATCCGGGTTGCGCCATCCAGGACTTTCATCCCAACTTTCCGGTAACTGGGTATTTTTTCAGTATTTTTCCCGATGAACCGTGATCCGATAACAACATCGACATCTAACTTGACAAGAGTATCAAGAAGCTTTCCGGCATCCTCCGGGTTGTGCTGCCCGTCGGCATCAAGGATTACCAGTGCATCAACGTGAAGTTCGCGTGCAGTTTTAAAAATATCCTGGAGGGCAGACCCATAGCCGCTGTTTGTCTCGTGATGCACAATCATTGCACCTAAATTTTCTGCAATCTCTTTTGTTGCATCAGTTGATCCATCATCAATAACAAGAACTTTGTCAACAAATTTTTTGGTTCCGATAATTGTTTTGGCAAGATATTTTTCTTCATTGAATGCGGGCATTGCAGCAAGTACTTTAATAGAAGAGTCCCACCCAGTCTCTGAAGGCAGTACTGACAAATTCGTCAATGGGGCTTCTTCTACTTTCAAATGGATTGATTGCAGATGACTGATAACATCGGTATCGAGATTGTAACCATCTGTTTTGAAATCGAGTTTCTCTAATGCATTTCTGCTGAACGACCGTAAATCTGATAACGGATCAGTAAATGGTAAACCATCATCACTTTTTTTGGGGAGTTTGTGAATTGCTCGTTTAATCTCCTGAATGAATGGGACGGTTCTCTGCCTATCCATATAATGAGAACCGATCACCAAATCCGCTTCCCCGGAGAGTGTGCGTGCGGCAATTCTCGGTATATCATGAATGTGGGAATATCCGTCAGGACCAATGTATATTGCTGCTTTACAACCGTTTTCTCTGGCATTTTTCAACCCAAGAAGGAGTGCATATGCCTTACCGGTATGAATATGAAGCCGGATTATTTCAGCTCCGGCAATTTTTGCAATATCCGGTGTTTTATCAGTCGAGTTATCATCAACCACAATCACCTTATCGACATACTGCCGTGCCTGGAGGATTACAGAACCTAAGGCAATCTCTTCGTTATATGCCGGAATTACGGCAATGAGCCCTTTGTAGGTATCGATATCGCGTTCAGTTATGTTGACAAGGGATGGTGAATAGTGATCGGGAACTGATGACGGATTACCAGAATCCATGGATTTGGGTGGGGACGTTACGGGCATCATGTAAATCCTGTTGTAAAATTCCCTGTTCGTGCGCGCGTTTTCGTATACTTTCCGGACAAAGTAACCAAATCTGATTTACCGGTTTTTTCAGGATAGATATCGCCGAATTGAATCTCTCCTGTGAAAGGAAATCTGGCATTCTGTATAACGGACGATTCATAGTTCTGCCAGGAAAATCCCGGAATCTCTGATAATGATACAGATAATTTTCTTTGCATTGGTATTATCGTTCCCCGGAGATCCGGTTTTCATCTCTTTTTTATGCACAAGGTCCAATATGAGATTTACTGATGAAAATTCTTTATTCAAATTATTATAGGATTATGAACTAATAAAATTGATCAATTAACTTGTATGTATTATATCAAAATCTGATAATTAGTCTTCCGTCCGGAAACCATTGAAAATGGGATTCTTATATTCTGGTATTGATAAATCTTCAATTCCGCTTTCTGCACTATTGTATGTAAGTTTTTTATATTCCCTATTTTAAAATTTGTGTATGCAAGATCATTAAAAATATATAATTTTGATTTTCTGATTGTACACAAAGATTAGCACGTTACTATAAAATAAATCTCATCGAATCTAAAGAGTGATTCTTTCACCTTATTGCAATGTTCATCATTGTTCATCATCGTTGTTCAGACATAACAAGTTTTATACGTTACCGAAAGTAAAAGAGTTACATATTGATTAAGGGATGATTATGAACCGAAGAGACATATTATTAAGCATCTTCTTTACGGTGGTACTGTGCCTTGCGGCTGTCCCGGCTGTATCGGCATTTACCGTATCGAAAGAATCACCAACCGATGGATTACATAATGGCGACAGGATTGTAATCAACGTGAACAATGCGGCGGTAGGAAACCAGATTACGTACCGGCTTTATTCGACAAACCTGGATACGTCGACTACCACGGTTGCATATACGAATATGTATGTACCGTTTAATTTCACCGTTGGTTCTTCAGCAACTCAACTTTCATCTACGGGAACCTACGGACCTTCAACACTTACGGTCAAGAGACTGAGCGATTCCACGGAACTGACTCTGACGGGTAACCCCATCACCAGTTCGAAGAATGTAAAAGCCGGATACTACGATGTCACGATGTCGGGTTCAAAGGCAGGTACCGGTGTGATTGGTATTGATTACAGCGTTTCCGGCACTATTGACAATTATGTGACCAACCCATCGCCATTGAGTTTTACCATTCAGGGCATCAATTCCGGAACCCTGACTGTTGAAGTCTCCCAGGGTGCATCGGTTATCTTCACCCAGGATTATACGATCACTCCGGCCTCCCAGACGGGTGGCGGCGGTAACACTGGTGGCGGCACTGATGGTGGAAGTACCGGTAACGAAGGCGCAGGAGCCGCAGCTGGTCCTGCAGCAGCCGGTCCTGCAGCACAACTGGCACCGACGGGTGTATCGGGAACTACCGCAACAATCCAGCACAATGAGCTGAACCAGACCCTTGCTGACTATGTTATCGAAACCGACCCGGCAGCAGGATTCTCATCCGCCGTAAGTATCACATCGGGAACCGGGATTACCTCGAATGGCACACCGGTTAACGAGATAACGGTCACACCCCTGGATCCCAGCGTAGTCACAACACTTGCTGCATCCCAGGCTGGAGTGTATTCGTTCTCCGGCTTGTCTGTTGCCTGTGAACCATCAGGTGCAAAATTCACCGGGGGCAGTGCGACAATCTCGTTCACCCTGACTGATGCACAATGGGCCGATGCCCTTGTTCAGGTAAATGGCAACACGACCGCCATGAGCATCCAGTATTATGACACATCTAAGGGAAGCTGGGTTACCGTCCCGACAACGGTTAATGCGCAGACCCATACGGTGACTGCACAGATCACTCACTTCAGTATGTATGCTCTCTTCTACAAAGGGGTAAAAGAGACGACTACCCCGGCATCGCAGACAATCGGTGATCTCGTGAACAAGGGAGCCACTCCTGCTGTAACAACGGCAAGCACTACCGTGGTTAACACCCAGATGGCCCCTCTCGTAACCCAGGAACAGCAGGGAGGGGTCTTCGATGGCTTCTTCAGCTGGTTCAACAATCTATTCGGTGCCAAATAAAATCTTAAATCCAATAATCTTTTTTTGTATACTTCTCGCGAATGATTTTTCTAACAGGATTTTATTAATTCCCGGTAACGATTCTTTCTCTCCGGTATTATCCTGAAGGATGCAGGCCTCTTCCCGCACTCCGTCGGAAAGAAAATCAACCGGGCGTTTGCTTCAGGTTCAGGGAACTCCCCGTACACCCGATCGGCTCGTTCAGGGTAATAATATCAAATTCCGGCATCATTTTCTGCGTGCGGGATTGTATGGGAAATACGACCGGGGGAACCTGCCATTCTCCGGCGAGAAGTATTTGTGGAAATGAGAGGAGTCAATCCTGTAAGGAATGCGACGCACCAGGAAACCCGCTGAATTATAAACTATTAATGGACATTATTTATATCTTTGAATGTGCAACCAATATGCATACGTTGTGAATTATGAACATCAATATCGGACCTCCGTATGAGGCGGTGATAAAAAGGATCATCGATAAAGGGTATGCCGGAAACCAGACCGAGGTGATCCGGCAGGCAATCCTTGCCTATGAGCGGATGCTTGAGCAGGAAGAACTCATGCTCGTCCACAGGGCCGTAACGATTGAAGTGAGTGAGATCGAGGCGAAAAAAACTCCCACCCGCTCATTTGATGAGATAAAAAAACTCCTCGAACGCTAACCCTCCGGGAATCATGGAACTTGTTTTTTCAGATTCAGCCGGAAACGAGCTGGCAGGGATGCAACAGGATATGAAATCTGTTTTCATTATGCATCTTGAGAAAATACAATCCCCGCCACCCCGTAAACATATGAAACATGGCATTCCCTGTCATGTTGAAAACGTAACAAAACAAGCGAGGATCGTCTACGAAATCCGTGAAGATCGAACGTATATATTGCACTGCTTCACCAGTCATAAAGAGTACGAACACTGGTACAGTTCGTACAAATAATTATCCGGTCATTTCCCGTCAGGTGTCCGCATTACCGGTAATGCAATACTGCTGACAGGGTATATTAAAAAATCCGGAAACCTTTGTGATGATGCAGATTCCAGTACTACTCAAAATATTCTTCCATGAACCTTGGATAATCAACAACACTTACCAACCTCGGATCAACCGGGACATTGAAGAACAAAAACAAACGAGAAAAATTTAATTTTTTTCTGGAGCCATTCCCAGACGAAGAGCCGGTAGAGCTAAAACCGGAACAAATCTTCATCGATTGACCTCGACCCTCGCCGGACTTTAGGGAAGAACCTCCATTGAAGAGATACCCGGATATTCTTAAGAAGGAACGGGATTATTGTCAACAGGTAGGTGAGCACACCATTCCGGGAAGAGGTTTTAACTTTCACGATGTTCCGGATAGGGTATGAAGATTCGATAGCGAACCGGTTCTTGTAGATCCGGTAGACCTTTCGCGGGTTCCTGTCATACCGTATACGACGTACCCGGGATTCTTATTTCCCAAAAACCGGGTAATCCAAAAAACCGGTACCCGTTCACACGTTCTTCATATGGTACTGGTGCCAGATCTTGCACGCCCCTTCATGACTCACCATGCAGGGTCCCACGGGTGTCCGCGGAGTGCAGACCTTTCCGAAAAGCTTGCAGTCTGATGGCTGGGAGATACCACGGAGCACCTTGTCGCAGATGCAGGCCGAGTGCTTGGTGATATGTTTGAAGACAATACCGAATTTCTTCTGGGCATCGTACTGTTCGAATTCCTTCTTCAACCGGAGCCCGGAGCCGGGAATGACCGGGAACCCGCGCCATTCGACATCTGCCGTTTCAAAGACCTCGTACATCAGGTTCTTTGCCTTGACATTTCCTTTGCGGGTTACAACACGGGGATAGGCATTGTCCACCCGGTGCGTTCCCTCCTTCACCTGCCGGACAAGCATGAGAAGCCCGAGCAGGATATCCTCGGCTTCGAACCCGGCAACAACCTGCGGGACCGGAAACTGCTCGTACTCCGAGTATCCCATCACGGCACAGACATGGCCGGGAAGCATGAAGCCGTTCAGTTTTGCCTCGCCCTGGTTGAGCAGCCACTGCATGGCGGGAGGGACGATCCGGTGGCAGGAGAGGATCGAGAAATTCTTCGGGGGACTGGTCAGGATTGTCGCGGCAACGGTCGGGGCCGTGGTTTCAAAACCGACCGAGATGAAGACGACTTCCTTGTCCGTCTTCTGCGCAATCTCAACTGCTTTATGAACACCCTGCACAACGCGGATATCCCCGCCGCAGGATTCCATTGATCCCTTTGAGCCGGGCACCCGGAGCAGATCCCCGTAGGTTGCGATGATACAGTCTTTCTCCACGAGATCAAGGGCCGCATCGATCTCGCCCTGCGGCGTGATGCAGACCGGACAGCCGGGCCCCATCACGATCTTCAGCTGCTCCGGAAGGATACTGCGCAGACCGGTACGTGCGATTGCCGCCTCATGTGTGCCGCAGATGTGCATGAACGTCATATCGCGGTCAACTTGTTCATGCAGCAGATCCACGATCTCTTTTCCCGTTGCCATAAAAGTCTCAAAAGTATTTACTGCTGAAATCACATAAGGGTACGGTATGGAGCTCGGATTGTCCGGTTTCGACATGAACTATGTCCTTGCAGCCTTGACAATACTGCTGGGTATTGTCATTGCTTTTGTCGCACGAACACTCGTCCGCTGGCTTGAGTCCAAAGCTGAAGCAACCGATACCAAATGGGATGATATCATCATCGCGGCATTCGGCCTGCCGGTCCAGATAACCATTATTGTGATCTCGGTATATTTTGCCATAACCTGGTTTAATATCCTCCCGGAGAACGCACAATGGCTCCTCAGTCCCACCTACGTAACGGCATTCTATATTGTCATCAGCGCCTGGATCATCTCGTCATTCCTGCATGATATCATCGCAACCTATGGCCGGCAGTTCGCACAGATGTCAGATACCGATACCGATGACAGGCTTGTTGAACTGCTCGAACTGGTGATCAAATATGTCATATGGTTCGCCGCGGTTATGGCGATCCTCAAGATCTTCAATATCGATATCACCCCGTTCCTGGCCGGTGCGGGTATCGCAGGTATCGCTGTTGCGCTGGCGGCACAGGATTTCATCTCCAATTTCTTCGGCGGCGCCATCATCACCGTGGACAAGCCGTTCAAGGTCGGCGACCGGATCAAGGTTGAAGATTATTATGGGGATGTGGTTTCTGTCGGTACCCGGAGCACCCGCCTCAAGACACTGGATTACCAGGTCGTGACAATCCCCAATAATAAACTGACGACCAATGTTATCGTGAATTATTCTGAACCTGACGAAAAACTGCGGCTCACGATCCCGGTAACTGCGGCATATGGAACGGATCCGGTGCGGGTGAAAAAAATCCTTCTCGAAATTGCCAAAGAAACGATAAAAAACACGGATTACCTCCTTGAAGATCCGGCACCAACGGTCTTTTTTTCGGAATTTGCCGATTCGAGTCTGAATTTTATTCTCCGGGTGTGGATGCGGAAATATAATGTCCCGGATGAAGTGAAAGATACAATCAACTGCAGGATCTTCGAACGGTTCTCAAATGAAGGAATCGAGATTCCCTACCCCCAGATGGATATTCACATGAGAAAGGATTGAATTCATTTTTCTCATTTTAACAAAGACACAGGTTTATACTCATTGATAGAGATTCCTCCTTATGTTTGGGATCTCCACGTTCTGCCTCCATCAGGTTCCTCTTGTGGAGGCGCTGGAACAGATCTCTGCAGTTACCGATCGAATTGAAGTGATGGACGAAGGGCTTCATTATCTTTCCTCAGCAGATCTCCTCGAGACCCATACCCGTCATTTTTCAATCCACGCGCCCAGTCGCGGGACCAATATCGCGAGCCTCCTTGAACCGATTCGTCTTGCCAGCATTGAGGTAATGGAGCAGTGTATGGGAATTGCAGCCGAAGTCGGGGCGGGCGTTGTTATCCACCCGGGATATTTTGCATGGGAAGAAGAGCGGGATCGTGCCAGGCAGCAGCTGGCACGATCGATTGGAGAATTGACGAGGATTGCTGAAGAATACTCAATCCGGTATTTTATCGAGAACATTGGGAACTGGGATTATTTCCTCATGAAGACTCCGGATGAACTTCCCCTGATACATCCTGCCCCGCTCGCGCTTGATGTCGGGCATGCACACCAGATGAAATGCCTTGATGCGTTTCTTTCCTGCCCGGCAGGGCACTACCACCTTCACGATAATGCCGGCGATACGGATTCGCACGCGGCGGTTGGTGACGGGACCATTGATTTCATTCCGGTCATGACCGCGGTAAGGCGATCCGGTATCGAACCTGTCATTGAAGTGGTAACGTTTGAAGCAGCAATGAAAAGCATCGCGCGATTGACAGCGCTCTGATATCTTGGTATCCGCGTGGATGCCAGCAATCCTCGCATGCTCCGGGGAGAGCAGGGTAAAATATCCCGGGACTCCTCCGCAATGTTTTATAGGGATTACTCACAACGTAGTTAGGCAACCGCAACGGAATCAAATCCGACGGACGCTAATAACGCCTATGTGACACAGCCCGGCAGTGTGCCTCCTTGGTAAGGAGGAAGTCGCGAGTTCAAATCTCGCCATAGGCTTGCTGGATTCAGGTAAGAATCCAAAATTTTTTAGTATTCCTTTCGTAATTACCTGGACTATGGCATTTCAATCCTATAGTCGATCCCGCTATTAATTTGAAAAGTGCGTAGATTATACATTCAACACTCCCCGGTTTTAAAGAAATACCTTCAGAGTATTGAAAATTTTTCCATCAAATATCGGAGAATTTTTTTACAGCATCCGAAGTTTTGCTCTGTTGAAAACAGTTATCAGCGAGAATAATTCCTGAAACAGGAGGGATACGGGCTGGTCTGAAATACTATAAAACCTGAATCCGGATATTTTTCTGGAAAAATTATGCGCTCTTCATATCATCAATAAACCTGGCGATTTTCCCTATTGCGGCATCATGGTGATCGAGGCTGACAAAGACGCGGCCATCCGAAATCATGACGGTATCCAGCAGTGCCGAATCATGCAATCCATCGAACCGGGAAATATTCTGTTCAGAAAGAAATGTCCGGATTTTTCTGGCCTTGGTTTTCTCGTATCCAGACAGCAGTTTGGGTCTTCCGCGTGGCATAAGAAAAAAAGCGTTTAATTCGTATATAATTTTATTCATACCTTATCGGTAACAAATCCATAAGCGGCTACGGAAAAACCGGTGATGTCGCTCATCACAGACAGATTAAGATTGTACTCGTTTCAACGCAGGAACATGACAAGATCTCCGTCATTCGTGAGATCATACCGTTGGAGGATCATGTCGTCCGGAAATGGACAGTCCCTGCCAAATACTTCATGGAATTTTTCACGAATCCGGTCAAGGTGCTGGTAATCATGATTTGTCCGGGTCGCCACGGTAATCGTGCCTGTCATCATGACAGTAAAAGAATACCCGGGAATATTAAGTCGGGGTGTGCGCTGGGTGAATGTGATCTGCGTGATATAATCATGGGATTGTTTTATGGATTTTCCTGTCCAACAAAAAGAGCACAAACAAGGTGAACCATGAGTCAGCAGACCTCTTCACGGGCCGGGACATCCCTGTCATCCGGCCGCAAGTACACGTTTGCATCGCGGATGGCAAAGACGCCCAAATCCTTCATCCGTGAGATTCTCAAGGTTACCGAAGACCCCCGCATTATCTCGTTTGCCGGCGGCCTTCCGAACCCGGGGTTAATTGATGTTGATGGGGTTACCCGGGCAACACAGGAAGTACTCAAAACGGACGGGAGGGCTGCACTCCAATACTCAACAACGGAAGGCTACCGCCCTCTCCGCCAGTTCATTGTCGACCGGTACAAAAAACGCCTGGGTCTCACGATCTCACCGGATGAGATTCTTATCACGAACGGTTCCCAACAGTGTCTCGACCTGATCGGCAAGATTCTCATCGGCCCCGGTGATCACGTCGCCATCGAACGGCCCGGTTATCTTGGTGCAATCCAGGCATTTTCTCTCTATGAGCCGCAGTTCCATCCGGTACTCCTCCATGAAGATGGACTCGATCCGGTGCAGTTTGCCGATACCCTCCGGAAGTATCCCATCCGGTTGTTCTATGGCGTTCCCAATTCCCAGAATCCCTCCGGGATCACCTATTCTGCCTCCCGCAGGAAGGAGATCGCGTCGCTGCTGAAAGGAACGGAGACCCTCCTTGTCGAGGACGATGCCTATGGGGAACTCAACTTTGATGGCATCTCACTCCCTTCATTCCGGGAATACCTTCCTGAACAGACCATCATTACCGGATCGTTCTCGAAGATCCTGGCACCGGGCATGCGCATGGGCTGGGTTGTTGCCCCGCCGGCAATCATGGAGCAGCTGGTCATCGCGAAGCAGGCGTCCGATCTCCATTCCAATTATCTCTCCCAACGGATTGCATACGAATACCTCAACCATGTGGATATAGATGCAAAAATCCGTATCATCCGCGCCCAGTACAGGAGCCAGTGCGAACTCATGGTCCGTCTCATCGGGGAACTGATGCCTTCATCAGTTACCTGCACGAAGCCCCGTGGCGGCATGTTTGTCTGGATCACCCTGCCTGAAGGCATATCCTCTATGGAAGTATTTGAGCATGCGCTCAAAAAGGACGTGGCAGTCCTGCCTGGCTCGCCATTCTACACAGATGGCGGTGGCAGCAACACCCTCCGTCTCAACTTCTCCAATTCAACACCGGAAAAGATCCGGATCGGGCTGGAGCGGCTGAGCGAAGTGATCCGGGACCTGTCCCGGGCAGGATCCTTGTGATCCGGAGCAGTCACATCTGCCCATCAATTATTTACCTGCACTGTTTTTTACCAACCTCCCTTAATATGGATTGAGTATAAAAATAGTATTCATTGATCACTGTATACAGCAGGTATACCGGAAAGAGTATATGTGGCCTTTATAAAACCCTAATATCAGTGAGAACCTCTGGCAATCGGAGAGGTGCCGGAGGGCTGCGGGAAGCCCGGATTTCAGAGCGAGGTATTATCATCCATGAACAAGAGTGATGCGGAAGCATTGTTGCGGCAGGGCATTGAACTCTATGATCTTGGCAGGTTCCAGGAAGCCATCGTCATGTTCGATCGGGGTCTTGCCCTGTATCCGAAACTTGCAAAAGCCCATTATTTCAAAGGAATCGCACTGTATGACCTTGGAAAATTTGATGAGGCCATTGAATCGTATGATGAAGCCGTTAGAATCGAACCTTCCGATCCCAATGCATGGTATAACAAGGCCGCCACCCTTGCGCAGATCGGCAGGAACGAAGAAGCCCTGAATGCCTGCGATCGCCTTCTCTCTATAAAATATGATAATGCCGAAGCCTGGATTCTCAAGGGAATCGCGCTGTATGAACTGGGCCGGTTCCCGGATGCCATATCTGCCTATGACCATGCGCTGATGGTTGATCCGAATCATGCGAAAGTCTACTACAATAAGGGCATTGCGCTGGCAGATCTCGGGAGGCACCAGGAAGCAATCCTTGCTTATAACAAAGCGATCGAGATTGCTCCTGACTATTCCCGCGCATATTACAACAAGGGAATCTCCCTGTACGAGATCGGAAAATCGGACGAAGCCCTGGCCGCATTCGACCGGGCTTATGAACTGGATCCAGAGGATATCTGGGTCTGGTATTACCGCAGTTTTATTCTCTCAAAGCAGGACCGGTATGAAGATGCAGCCGAATCTGCGGAGAATTTCCTCCGGCATGAGCCGGGGCATGCTGACATCTGGACGATCCGGGGGATGTCTCTCTTCAGGATCGGGAAATACGATGAAGCGGTCTATGCGCTCCACCAGGCAACCGACCTGAATCCGGAACTGGGCGATGCATGGTACTATCTCGGGCTTGCCGGTATGCAGACTGGCAGGTACGAGGATGCCATTGAGGCATTCACCCGGGGGCTTGAACACCATCCCACGAATTCAGGAGCACTGTTCCAGCGGGGACTGGCCTGTTTCCGGCTGAAGCGGTACCGCGAAGCGGTGCTGGATTTCGACCAGACCGTGGGACTGGAACCGGAGAATGCCGAAGCATGGTACCGCCGTGGTGTTGCCTGCATCAACCTGAGCCGGTACGAGGAGGCACTGGAATCGTTCAACCACCGTCTCGATCTTGAACCCGGTCATGCAGGATCGCAATACTACCGCGGGATTGCGCTGACGCGTCTTGGCCGGCACAAAGATGCTATCGAGGCTTTTGAAGAAGCGCTTCGCCTGGATGGCGACTGTGCCTCGGCGGCATTCCAGGAAGGGATCTCGTATGCGAGCCTTGGCAGGTTTGCCGAGGCTGTTGAAGCATATGATCGTGCCCTCCGGATAAACCCGGGTTTCTCGGATGCACTGTATCACAAGGGATTCGCGCTCTCCAAACTGGGAAGGAATGAGGATGCGGTGCAGGAATTCGATCGCACGGTAGCGTTCGATCCCAATAATGCACAGGCATTCCATCAGAAAGGTCTCCAGCTGGCGAAGATCGGACGGTTTGAGGATGCGATCGAGGCATTTGACCGGGGTATTGCGCTCAAGCCCAACTATGCACAGGCCCTCTTTGACAAGGGATCTGCGCTGGTCAGACTCGGGCGGTTTGAGAATGCCCTGGATGCGTTTGCACAGGCCACTGCCATCAATCCCCGGTACATCAATGCCCACTTCCAGAGCGGACTTGTCCTGATCCAGCTCGGGCGGTTCGAAGATGCGGTTGATGCATTTGATCTGGCTATCGGGATCGATCCCACCCATACGCTCTCATTGTACCATCGTGGTATGACCCTGGCCCGCCTCAACCGGCAGACGGAAGCTGTTGCAGCATTCGATGCGGTTCTTGCCATATCCCCTCAGAATACCAATGCCCTGCACGAGAAAGCGCTGGCTCTCTTCCATCTGCTGCATTACCAGGAAGCCGTTATTGCATTCGAGGATGCACTCGAGCAGAACCCGGCACTTACGGATGGCTGGCTGTATATGGGGATCTCCCTTGCCCATCTCGGGCAGCAGGAAGAGGCGATTGCTGCGTTTGACAAGGCGCTCGGCCTCAACCCGCACCTGGCTGAAGCGGGTGTCCGGAAAGGCATTTCTCTCTACACTCTCGCAAAATATGATGATGCGATTGCCATACTCAACCGGGCACTGAATGATAATGCACGGGACGTGTACGGGTGGTGCTACAAGGGTCTTGCACTTTTTTCACTCGGGCGGTATGACGAGGCAGTCCGGGCATTCGATAAGACGCTTGAGATAACCCGCAAATGTCCCCGTGCGTACTTTGAAAAGGGTAATGCGCTTCTCCGGTTGGGTAAACCCCTTGAAGCAGTTGTCTCCTATGATCAGGCCCTGGAACTCTCTCCCGATGATCCACGGATTCTCTACCAGAAAGGCGTTGCCCTTGCACAGCGTGAACGTTTTGATGAGGCAATCAAGGCATTCGAAAGCGCTCTTGCTCTGGAACCCGAGAATGCATCCGGGTTCTATTACCTGGGGATTGCCTATGCCGGTCGCGAACGGTTCGATGATGCAATCAAGGCATTCGACAATTCTCTCGCACTTGAACCCTCAAATGCCAATGCCCACCATTTCCGGGGAATTGCCCTCGTTCACCGGGAACGGTATGACGATGCAATAAAGGCATTTTCTACCGCATTGACCCTTGATCCGGAAAATGCAGCTTCATACTATTACCAGGGACTTGCCTATCTCCAGTCCCGGCAGTATGAGAATGCAATACCGGCTTTTGCACAGGCAACCCGGTTTGACCCGGCCCTGACCGACGCATATATGTACCAGGGAATTGCCCTTGCGGCAGTATCGCGTCATGAAGAGGCAATCCCGCTTCTTGACCAGAGCCTTGCGGCAAATCTCTCGCTGATCGATGCAATGATCTGCAAGGCAAAATCGCTAGTCATCCTTGGTAGGTATGCTGAAGTGATCGAGACGGACGACCGGATCCTCTCTCTCAACCCGACCCTTATTGGGATCTGGATGCAGAAAGGCGATGCATACGCAAGCCTGTCTCAGAAACTGGATGCGATCAATGCGTATACCAAGGCACTTGAGATCGATTCCGGCCTTGCAGATGGATGGGTCAGGAAAGGCCATGCCCTGTACGATCTCGGTAAGATACCGGATGCAATTAGTGCCTATACCCGTGCCCTTGATCTCAATCCATCACTCTGCGAGATTTGGATGAAGAAGGGGGATGCCCTGTACCAGATTGGCAGGACTGATGATGCCATCCTCTCCTATTCCAAAGCTCTCAAGATCGACCCGGACAATGAACCCGGGTGGATCAAGAACGGAAGGGCCCTTTTCGATATGGGACAGTACCAGGATGCCATCGATGCGTTCGACAATGCAATTTCCTTAAACCAGCGGAGCATCGAGGCCTTTCAGTACAAGGGTCTGGCACTGGAGAAAGTGAACCGGTTTGAGGGGGCAATCCATGTATTCGAGATCCTCCTCGAGATTGATCCGAAAAACAGCGAAGCCCAGTATCACAAAGGGCTGGCGCTGGCCCGTCTCGGGGATCACCGTGATGCCATCACCAGCTTTGAAAAGACGCTCACACTCCTGCCGGATTTTGCACCGGCTTGGTATTACAAGGGAAAATCCCTCAATGAGATTGGCCGGTATCCTGACGCGATCATCTCCCTGAACCGGGCAATTGAGATTGAGCCTGCATATACCGAGGCTTATTACTATCTCGGTCTTGCCCTCTTAAAGACAGGAAAATTCACCGAAGCCCTTGACGCGTTCGATCGGAACCTCTCGAAAGATACCAGCAATGCGCCCGGTCATTTCAACCGGGGTATTGCGCTGGAGAAACTCGGGAAGCATGAAGATGCACTTGAAGCATTCGACAAATCGCTCATCTATTCCCCGGAGAATGCCCTTGCCTTCTACCACAAGGGAAAATCCTATGCTGAACTGAACCGGTACAGCGACGCGGTTTTTGCCTTTGACAAGACCCTCCAGCTCAAGCCCCGGTATACGGATGCCCGTCTCCGCAAGGGTATTGCCCTGTATCACCTGGAAAAGTTCCAGGATGCAATCCATGATTTTGACAAGGTCATAACAGAGAATGCCAACAATTTCCAGGCCCATTATTACAAGGCTCGCGCCCTGTCAGATCTTGCCCGGCATGAAGAGTCTCTTGATGAATATTCCCAGGCAATCCGGCTGGATCAGACGTCTGCAGAATCCTATTATTATAAAGGACTCTCCCTTGTTGAACTCTCGCGGTTCGATGAATCGCTGCCGGAATTCGAGCACGCAGAGAACCTTGATTCTGGCAATGCGATGGCCTTTTATCACCATGGCCTTGCACTAATGCAGTTGGACTGCCAGAACGATGCAATTACTGTATTTGACCGGTGCCTTTCTCTCTCCCCCCGTCATGCGCCGGCCCATTTCCAGCGCGGTCTCGCGCTAGCTCTCCTTGGGCGCAACCAGGAAGCAGCAGAGGCATTCGATCGCGCTCTTGAATCCGATCCGAGCATTGGAGGGGCGGCCCTTTATAAATCGCTTGCATTGTATAATCTTGGGCGATACGAGGAGGCATTGTCCGCGGCAGATACTGCTGTATCCATCATGCCGGAGTCTGAAGAGAACTGGCACAGTAAGGGGAACGCCCTCGCATGTCTCGATCGGCTTTCCGAGGCGATTGTGGCATTTGACCGGGCAATTGAGATCAATCCTTCGGTTGCCATGATCCAGTATGATCGCGGTCTGGCCCTTGCCCGGATGGGCCGGTTCCCTGAAGCAGTTGAAGCATTCGACCGTGTTCTTGTCCTGATCCCGGATTATGCCCCGGCATTCTTCAACAAGGGCATGGCTCTTGCAGAAATCGGGATGTTCGACGAGGCCGTAATGGCGTTTAACATCGCCCTTGAGGTGACACCGGATGACACGGCGGTTCTGTATCAGAAGGGGCTCGCCCAGGTCCGGCTTGAGAACTTCGATGAGGCGATTGCATCATTCGATGCCGCATTTACCACCAATCCGAAGAATGCTGACCCATTATACCAGAAAGGTCTGGCACTTGCATCACTCGGACGGCAGGATGAGGCGGAAGCAGCCTTTTCGCAGGCGCTTGACGTGGATCCGGGCAACCGGGATGCACTCTATCACAAGGGACTCGCCCTTGCCGAACTCGGAAAATTCGGCGACGCTATCGAGATTCTGACAAAGACACTGGATGTCAACCCGAAGATTGCGAATGCCTGGCTGATCCGGGGATTCTGCCTGTTTGCGGTCGAACGGTTCCAGGAAGCCGTGCTCTCCTATACCAATGCCCTTGAACTTGAGGCTGATAATCCTCATACCTGGTTTTACAAGGGACGGGCCCTGATAAGCCTCGGGAATGATGATGAAGCGGTCACGGCATTCGATCATGCCCTTCAGTTGATCCCGGAATTCGGGGAAGCCTTCTATTACAAGGGTACAGCGCTTTTCCGGTTAAAGAAAATCCCTGAGGCTGTGGGAGCGTTTGACGAAGCGACCCGGATCATGCCTGATTTTACTGATGCCTTCCTGGAGAATGGCCGTGCACTTTCTGCACTCGGGCGGCACCGCGAGGCTGCTGCAGCATTTGAACGGGTATTATCAGCTCATCCCCGCGATCTCACCTCCATATACGGCCTGGCACAGGCGCTGGATCACCTGGGGTTATACAAGGACGCGATTGCCGCATATACCAAAGTAAACCGGATTTCCCCGGATTGCGAGCGTGCATTCCTGTACAAAGGATTCGCCCAGATGCTCAGCCATGAGTACGATGACGCGGTAACTGCGTTCAGCCGGGTTATTGAGATCAATCCTTCGAATGCCGAAGCCTGGCAGGAGAAGGGAAAAGCACTGTCAATCCTTGAAAAATATGCACAGGCTGTCGAAGCATTCAACGGGTTCCTGGCACTTAAACCGGAGTCTCCTGAGATCCTGCAGGAAAAAGGGCTTGCCCTGGTACGGCTGGATAATTTTGAAGAGGCACTGGCCGCATTTTCCCGGTGTATCGAACTGGGTATGAATACTGCAAAAGTCCATACTGAACAGGCACTCTGCCTCTTCAGGCTCGGCAAGTACGATGAGGTGATTGCAGCAGCTGATCGGGCACTTGGCATCGATCCGCAGGATGCCCGTTCCCTGCTTGCCAAAGGCGAATCCCTTGCATATCTCGGCCGCTTTGAGGAGGCGATTGTAGCCTTTGACAAGACACTCATCCAGGATCCGGAAAATGAGCGTGCCCACAAGGGCAGGGGAGTTGCTCTTGTCAGGCTGGCCCGGTACGAAGATTCAATCATCGAACTGGATCGTGCGCTGGAGAACGATACGGCAAATCCTGATCTTCTTGCCTGCAAGGGATATTCCCTTTACCGGCTCTCCCGGTACAAGGAGGCAGTTGAGTCGCTGGGAAGATCGCTGAAACGCAAACCCCAGAATCCCGTTCCCCTGCGCTTCCGGGGAAAGGCATTCATTCACCTCCAGCGCTGGGAAGAAGCCCAGTCCTCCTTTGAGAAACTGATCGGTATCGAACCGAAGAATGCAACTGCCTGGTACTTCAAGGGTATTGCCCTTTCATCGTTGAACCATCACCAGGATGCACTCACCTCGTTTGAAAGCGCAATTGCGTATGAGGATACCTGTGCCCTGGCGTGGTACAACAAAGCGCGGGAACTGAGCTCTCTCAAACAGTATGATGATTCCCTTCCGGCATTCGATCGGGCCCTTGAACTCCAGCCCGAAATGCAGGATGCCGCATACCAGAAGGGACTGGTGCTTTCGGTTATCGGGCGCCACGAGGAAGCCGTGGGGGCATTTGACCATGCTGCTTCGATTGGTCTGAATTCCGGGGAACTCTGGTATTACCGCGGGAACTCCCTGATGCAGCTGGAGCGGTGGCAGGAGGCTCTTGATTCTTTTAACAAGACCCTTGATTTTTCACCGCAGGATGCAATCGCCTGGCTGGACAAAGGACTTTCCCTCATGAAACTGGCCAGTTATCAGGCCGCCGTTGAGGCATTCGATAAAACTCTCGAACTTGATCCGAAATCTGTTCCGGCCACGTACAGTCGCGGACTTGCACTTGTTGAACTGAATCGTGACAAGGATGCAATAGTATCGTTCAGCCGCACGCTTGAACTTGATTCCACCTGGTATGATGCTGCATATCAGAAAGGCTGTGCGCAGGTCCGGCTTGCAGACTATCCCGATGCCATTAAATCGTTCGATTATACCCTTGAACAGGCTCCGGATTTTGCACAGGCCCACTATCGCAAGGGGCTCTCGCTCCAGGCATTGGGAATGTATGAGAAGGCGATCCGGTCGTATAAACAGACCCTCACCCATGATTCCTCCATCACTGATGCGATGTACCAGACGGGATTATCCTATGCCGCTTTGGGAAAACACGAGAATGCCATCAAGGCCTTTGACAAGGTACTGGAACTGACACCGGACAATCCCGATTTCCTGTTCCAGAAAGCACGGTCGCTTGTCCGGCTCCGGAAGTTTGAAGAAGCACTCCCGTCTGTTGAGCGATCTCTCGATCACGAAAACAATAATGCGGATGCCTGGCTGCTCCGCGGCAATGTTCTCTATGAACTCAGCCGGCTGGAAGAGTCTCTCGATGCCTTTGATCGTGCTATTTCCCTGAACCCTGACAATGTTACCACCTGGTACCTGAAAGGCAGGGCCCTTGCCGATCTTGCACGGTACCAGGAAGCGATCCTCTGTTTTGATCGGGTACTCCAGAGTGATGATGCCTGTTCCAGCGCATGGCTCCGCAAGGGGAGTTCACTCCTCTCCCTTGGTCAGTTCGGACCGGCTATTGATGCCCTGACCCGTGCCCTTGAACTGAAACCCGAGAATGCCAACGGGTGGTATGACCGGGGGATTGCCCTGTCCGAACTCGGCAGGTTTGATGAAGCGGTAGTTTCCTATGATCGTGCTATCGCAATCAACCGGAAGTTTGCAAATGCGTGGTACGACAAAGGGGTTGCTCTCGTCCGGCTTGGACGCGACAAGGATGCGATCCAGGCATTTGAGAATACCACGGCAATAGACCCGCACTTTATCAATGCGTTTTACGACAAGGGCCTTGCACTTGAACGGCTCGCACGGTACAAGGATGCACTATTGGCATTCGATGCCGTACTCTCCATCAATGCCTCCCATGTCCAGGGTCTTTACCATAAGGGTCTTGCACTTTTCCACCTGGACCGGTTCGATGACACGGTTTCAGCACTCGGTGCAGCGCTCGATCTCGATGCCACGATCTTTGATGCATGGTATCATGTGGGTGTATCTTGTGTCAGACTTGGGAACCGTGATGAGGCAGTTACAGCATTTGACCAGGCAATCCGGTTGAATCCACAATCCTATGATGCGATTTTTGAGAAAGCCCGGGTTCTTGCCGATATGAAAGACTATGCTGCAGCGGCAGTAGAATTCCAGCGGGCTCTTGAGATTGATGACCAGAAAAAAGAATCACATTTCGCTCTGGGTCTGTCTCTGTATGCACTTGGGAAATATGATGATGCGCTGGCAGCATTCACCCGTTCGGTTGTCCTGGACCCTGAATTCCCGGATGGCCTGTTCGAGCAGGGTCTTGCCCTTGAGCACCTGGAACGGTATGCGGAAGCCATCAGTGCATTTGACCGGGGCCTTTTGCACGTTCCTGGAAATGCCAATGCATGGTATCACCGGGGAATTGCATCCGAACATCTCAACAATGATGATGATGCGGTTGAATCCTTTGAGAATGCCCGGAAATATGATCCAAACAATACAGAAATCCTGCTTTCCCTGGGCAAAGCCCGTTCCCGGATAGGTCAGTTCGACAAGGCGGTAAGAATGTATGACAATGCCATCGCCATCGATCCGACCAACGGGGAATATTACCTGGAGAAGGGAATAGCCCTGGCACATCTTGAACGGCATGATGAGGCAGAAAAAGTTCTTGATGAATCTGCAACACGGATGCCGGATCGTTTCGAACCGCCGTTCCTTCGCGGGCTCTCACTCCTGCTTCTTGACCGGTACGAGGATGCAGTAACAGCATTTGATGCTGCAATCGCGCTTAACCAGGCCGATCCGGATATCTGGTACCACAAGGGTATCTCCCTTGCCCGGCTGGATCGTGCAAACGATGCCATCCCGGCATTTGAGCAGGTGATTGCGCTGCGCCCGGACGATGCGGATGCGTACCTTGCCCGGGGGCGTGCATTCTATGTCCTGGGATCCTACGAGAATGCCATCCAGTCATTTGATGAAGTCATCCGGATTTCCCCGCAGCACGCTGCAGCATGGCATGAAAAAGGACGTTCGCTTTACGATCTCAAAAGATATAGCGATGCCATTGAGGCATTTGATCATGCACTTCATGCTGACCCGGGTAACCACGATGCCATGTATTACCTCGCGGCATCATACTTTGCCCTTGAACGGTTTGAAGAGGCTGTGGAATCCTATCACCATCTGCTCACCCTGACTCCGGATAATGTAAGGGCATGGTATGAACAGGGCGAGTCACTTACGCATCTCGGCCGCCACGCGGATGCGATCGCTGCGTTCGGCCAGGCTATCCGGATCAAGCCGGATTATTTCGATGCCCTGTTCATGAGAGCGCGGTCCTATGACGTGCTCAATCAGCCCAAAGAAGCGATCGATGCCTACAACATGGCTCTTGCAATCCAGCCCCTGCATGTCCCCTCCCTCCATTTCAAAGGTGCCTCCATGATGAAACTTGGGAAGAACGAAGAGGCTATCAAGGTATTCGACCGGGCGCTGGAGATCGATCCCTCTTCCGTGGAAGCCCAGTACGACAAGGGACGTGCCTTGTTTTCCCTGGGAATGTATCGTGAAGCCGTCAAGACGTACGACAAAGTGCTCAGTCTTGACAAAAACAATGCCGGTGTCTATTATGAAAAAGGACTGGCACTGGCAAGTCTCGGACGGCATGACGAGGCAATCGTTGCTTTTAACAAGAATATCGATCTGGATTCCGAAAACTGGCAGGCCGCATATCATAAGGGTCTTGCATTGTACGCAACGGGAAGATACCAGGATGCTATTGAATCTTTTGACCGCGTGATCCACCTCTCTCCAAAATCTGTTGATGCCTGGCTGCACCATGCTATGGCCCTGGCAAAACTGGGCAGGAACAGTGATGCAGTTGAGGCCTGTATCAGGGCACTCGCAATCGATCCAAGCAATGCTGATGCATGGTATCTCAAGGGGAGTGCTATCTATGCAGCGAACGGATTTGAAGATGCTATCGAAGCATTCAACAGGACCCTTGAAATCCAGCCGGATTATATCCCGGCCTTTTACGACAAGGGCCGTTCGCTCTGTCACATGGGCATGTACACGGAAGCGATCATTGCATTTGACAATGCGCTCGCGCTCCAGCCAAAACATGTGGATGCCTTGTATCACAAGGGAATTGCTCTTGTGAGGCTCTTACGATATGATGACGCAATACGGGCTTTTGATCTGGCCCTGAAGATCCGGCCCAATTATGCGCATATCTGGACCGGAAAAGGTATTGCCGTGTCCGCTCTTGGCAAAGATCAGGATGCAGTCAGTTTCTTCCACAAAGCCCTGGGTATAGATCCCAAGGATGCCCGTGCCAGTTATGCCATCGGCGTCTCATTCTTACGGCTCGGTAAATATCATGACGCAATCCGGAATCTTGAATCAGCACTGGCACAACACCCGGACTGCGCAAAAGCCTGGTACCAGAAGGGCCGTTCTCTGGCCATGCTCTCTATGAACAATGAGGCCGTAAGTGCCTATGATCGGGCAATCTCCCTCAACGATGCCTTTTCAGAGGCCTGGCTCTACCGGGGCATCTCACGGGCTAACCTTGACCAGTATGAACCGGCTATCCAGGACTATGATCATGCGTTATCCCTCAACACGTCTTATGCTGCGGCATATCTCTTCCGTGGCATTGCCCTGGTCCATGTGAACCGGCATCGGGAAGCAGTGGAGGCATTCGACAATGCCCTTGAGCTTCAGCCGGATTACCCGGAAGCACATTATTACAAGGGTCTTGCGCTTCTTGAACAGAACCAGTATACCGAGGCAATACCGGCTTTCGATCAGGCGCTTGCCGCCAATAACCGGTATGCTGAGGCATATTACAATAAAGGCCTGGCTCTATCTCGCCTTGAACGGTTCGATGAGGCAATACTGGCATTCAACGCGGCATTGGGAATCCGGTCCGAGTATGCCGAAGCACTCTATGAGCGGGGGAGAGCACAAGTACATACCGGAAAATTCAAGGACGCCATTGGATCATTCGATCAGGTTCTCCAGTTCAGTCCCGGTAATGCCAGCGGGTATTATGAAAAAGGCCGGGCGCTTGTATCGCTTACCAACCTGACCGCGGCAATAACCGAATTCGATCATGCCATTGATATCAATCCTTCCTGCTGGCAGGCCTTCTTCTGGAAGGGTCGGGCTCATGCAGAACAAGGCAGTTACGATGCGGCCATCACGGCATTCGATCGTGCACTGGAGATTGTGCCCCGGTATGCTCTCCTTCATGACATGAAGGGACTTGCATATGCGGCTATTGAGCAGTACCGTGATGCCATCCGTTCATATGATGCTGCACTGGAGCTCGAGCACATACCCTCAGTATTTGCCCACAAAGGCGTTTCTCTTGCGGAGCTCGGTATGTACCGGGATGCCATTGAGGCTTTTGACCTGGCGCTTGCACAGGATAATGATCTGGTGGAAGCATGGCTCGGAAAAGGGAACGCACTCTACGACCTGGGGAAATATACGGAAGCTGAAAAGGCATACGAGCGCGGGCTGGAACTGGATCCGGAAAATGCCGTTGCATGGACGCGGCAGGGAATGGTATACTCGTCCCAGCAGAAATATGATGCAGCCATTGAATCCTATGATCGTGCGCTGCTGATCGATCCCACGTTCTCTATTGCATATTTTACCAAAGGAAGTGCCCTGATTGCCGTGGGACGGAATGAAGAAGCTGTGGAGGCATTCAATGCCATGCTTTCCATCCAGCCGGAATTCGTTGATGCCTGGATACACAAAGGCCGGGCGCTTCAGGAAATGAGCCAGTACCAGGATGCCCTTGCTGCATTCAAAAAAGCGCTGGAGATTGATCCGGCACGCAAGGAGATCTGGAATGATATTGGCGATATCCTTGATAAGATCGGAAAGCCCGACGAAGCAAAAATGTGTTATGAGAAAGCGCGGTAAGTCAAGCGTCCTTTTTAAAAAGAGAGTATCCGGTGATTGCAGTCTGGCAGATTGGGATAAGGATTATTCCTTATCCTTCTCCCTGAGGAACGTAAACCAGATAACAACCATAACAATAATTCCGGCAATTCCTGCGAAAACCGGCAGGAATTTCAAATAATCCGGAGCGGTTTTATCTTTCAGTTGTTGCGCAATCTGCTTATTCTGGGCAATCTTCGGGTAGTCAGGATCCAGTGTCTGCACCTTGTCGAATGCGGCGATAGCTTCATCGTATTTCTTCATGCCGGCAAGTGCATAGCCTTTGTTAAACCATGCATCGGCATTGCCCGGGTCCAGTTCAATGGCCTTTTCAAACGCCAGTAACTGTTCAGTATAATATTCATTTGCAGTGGTCAAATCATTTTTCTGGTCTTCATAGACCATCCCGATATTATAAAGGATCTGACCCCGGTTGATCCATCCCTGGACAAAACTGGAATTGATCTGCAGGGCCCGGTCAGAATCTGCCAATGCTGCGGAGAACTGACCGTCACGGTTAAGCGCATCTGCCCGGGCGTCCCAGCTCTCATAATAATCCGGTTCAAGGATAACTGCATGATCATATGCAGCAATAGCGCCCGTGACATTTCCCGCTGCAATGAGAAGATTGCCCTGTTCATACCATTCGGTAGCCTCCGCAGAATATGCCATGACCGGCACGCAGAATATCATAAGGGAGAGAAGGAATACTATTGCAACCTGTGCCCGAATGCATTTACTCATATCAATCGGATCATATCTGGCGGCAAAAATGATTAATGATTCTTCTTTTTATTCCACACGTGTGTTCAGTGAGACAGGACCAAGACTCTGCGGGTCAGGCTCTTGTGTACCCGCTGGTTGTGCAGGCCAAGAACGGTCATATGTTCTGTTGCAATAGGGGAAATGTCGCGGTGAGTGACGACCACAGCCCTCCGACCGTATTTAAGTACGCGCCGAATCTCGTCAAGCGCATCGCTGTAGAGACGGTCCATGGTATCGCTCTTCCGGATACAGACTGACTGGCCATACGGAAAATCGGTGACAACGCTGTCAATGGTGTGGTCGCCGAACGGAAGAGAGGTGGCATCTCCGATAAGGAGAGCGGGACCTTTTGCGTTCATACGGCTGCCCCGGATCATGAAGGGATCGAAATCGCTGCCAATGGCATGCATACCAAGAATCTCTGCTTCGATAAGTATCCCCCCGGTGCCGCAGAATGGATCGAGCAGGACATCTCCCGGGCGCGTGCAGGCAATATTGACAATAGCCCTGGCCATCCGGGGCATCATGACGCCCGGGTGAAAGAAGTCACGTTTTCCAGGATTGCGGGAATCATAACCTGCACGGTCAATACGGTACATGACTTTCCCGAAATAGCAGCGATCTTCAGAAAGGATAGCCCGGTACTCGACTTCAGGATTGTTGAGCGAGACTGGGCCGGAGATCATGGTGCCGATGAGCCGTTCGAATTCCCGTTGCGACTGAGGATTGAGTTCATGAGCGCCCCCATGGACTTTTTTCACTCTCCCGGCAAAACTCTGCGAAGTCTCGATGGCAAGTTCCCTGAGCAGGTCCCGGAATGCTGCGGGTTCCGGTTCACATTCGCCAAGATATTCGAGCACGACCTGTGTCATAGAAAGGCGCTTAACCATATCTGGATCAGGGCACTCGGCAACTGCAACCTGAAGCCGCTTGTCGGTAACAGAGCCAATACATTCGAGCTCGGCAAACGGGAGGGTGGGATTCTCCCCGGAGAGCTCAAAAAGCAGTTTCATCCTGATCTCATTTTACCCGGGCACACAAATAGGTGTGCAAGAAAAAGTGTACATGAAAAAAGTGAGCGGGGAGAAAATCCATTTACTTTTTGGATTTTTTCTTTCCCATGATGCCTGAAAAGAAACTGCCAACTCCGCTGCCCTTCCCTTCCAGTTCCATAAGTTTCTGGTACAATTCCTTCTGCTCGTTGCTGACCGATCTCGGCGTTACAATCTTTACGCGAACCAGAAGGTCGCCGGGTTTGCCGCGTCGCTTGACTCCTTCGCCAGCGATCTTGAGCGCAGTGTTGAACTGGACACCGGCCGGTATTTTCAGGTCAATGTGACGTTTGTCAATTGTGTCGATCTCGATCTGAGTACCAAGCACGGCCTGCGCAGGAGTGATCTCCACCATAGTCTCAAGATTGTCACCGGTCCGGACGAACCGGTCATGGGGTTGGACATAGACTTCAAGGAACAGGTCTCCATTTCCTGCCCCATAGTCTCCAGCCTCCCCGTATCCTTCCATGCGGAGGCGCATGCCGTTATCGATACCGGCAGGGATGTGAACCGAGACTTTCCGCTTGATACGGGTATGGCCGGAACCATGACATTCCCGACATACTTTTTCCGGGATCTTTCCCTTGCCGCCGCACTGGGAACAGGTGGACATCCGTACAAACTGCCCGAATGGAGAATTGGTCGCCTGCCGCATCTGACCACTGCCTCCGCACCGGGGGCAGACATTCAGCCGCTTGTTCTCGCTGCCGGAACCGCTGCAGTTACTACAGGGCTCCGAATGCATCACTTCAATCTCCCGGTCTATACCGGAGACGGCATCCTCAAGCCGGATCTGGATGCGCATAAGAAGATCCGCACCGGGCTGTGGCCCGGAACGTCTCTGACCTCCGCCACCAAAGAAATCGAAGATATCGCCAAAGCCGGAGAAGTCAGCGGAGAATCCACCGCTGCCGAATCCTCCCCCGCCAGAGTAGGAACCTTTTGAGGCATTGGTGAATGTCTCATGGCCCATGTTGTCATATTGTGCTTTCTTCTGGTCGTCAGAAAGGACGCTGTAGGCTTCGTTGATCTGCTTGAATTTCTCCTCGGCTCCGGGTTCCTTGCAGACGTCGGGATGATATTTGCGAGCGAGATTGCGGTAAGCCTTCTTGATCTCCTTTTCGTCGGCATTTCGCGGAACGCCAAGCGTGTCGTAATAATCGCCCGCACTCATGATTCGTTCACTCTTCTTTCACTTTATAGTCTGCATTGACTACATTGTCATCGTCTTTCTTTTCCTGATCCTGAGAAGACCCGGACCCTTCAGCACCGCTGCCCGGCTGCTGCTGTGCGGCCTGCTCTGCCTGGACTTTCTGGTATATCTTGGTGGTTGCCGCATAAACCGCTTCGGTCAGGGTTTCCATTGCTTTCTTGATCTCATCGGTATTGTCTTCCGGCAGGACTTTCTTTACTGCAGCAATACCTTCCTCAATCTTGGTCTTGTCTGCTGCATCAAGTTTGTCGCCACTCTCCTTGAGCATCTTCTCGGCAGTGAATATTGCCGTGTCGGCCTGGTTACGGAGCTCGATCTCGTCGCGCTTCTTTTTGTCGTCCGCCTCAAACTGTTTGGCAGCATCCATTGCTTTCTTGATATCCTCTTCAGAGAGTTTCCGGTCGCCCTTGATGGAGATTGCCTGCTGGTTCCCGCTTCCCATATCCTTTGCAGAGACATGGATGATACCGTTGGAATCAATATCGAACGTGACTTCGATCTGCGGTATACCGCGGGGCGCCGGAGGAATGCCGGTCAGCTGGAACCGGCCAAGGGTGAAGTTATCCTTGGCAAGCGCCCGCTCTCCCTGAACAACATGAATCTCTACACTGGTCTGGCCGTCTGCAGCCGTGGAGAAGATCTGGCTTTTCCGGGTCGGGATGGTAGTATTCCGTTCGATAAGCTTGGTGGCAATACCCCCAAGGGTTTCGATACCGAGTGTAAGCGGGGTGACGTCCAGCAGCACGATGTCTTTTGTCTCACCGGTTAGGACTGCTCCCTGGATGGCTGCACCAAGTGCAACACACTCATCCGGGTTGAGGCCTTTGTCCGGTTCCTTGCCGAGAAGTTTACGTACCGTATCCACAACAAGCGGAACCCGGGTAGATCCTCCGACAAGTAAGACGTGATCGATGTCCTTTGCCTCCAGTTTCGCATCATTGAGTGCCTGTTTTACCGGACCTACCGTTGACTCTACGAGAGCACCGATGAGTTGTTCCAGTTTTGATCGGGTAAGATCGATGTTGAGGAACTTTGGACCGCTGGCATCTGTGGTGATGTACGGGAGGTTGATGTTCGTGGTCTGCCGCTGGGAGAGTTCGATCTTTGCGTTCTCAGATGCGTCCCGCAGGCGTTGCATTGCGTACGGGTCATTGCGGAGGTCGATACCTTCTTTCTTCCTGAACTCCTCGACAAGGTAATCTGTTACCAGCTTATCGAAATCGTCGCCACCGAGATGGTTGTTCCCGGCAGTTGACTTGACTTCGAATACCCCGTCGCCAAGAGTCAGGATTGAGACATCGAACGTGCCGCCGCCAAGATCGTAGACAAGAACGGTCGCGTCAGCTTCCTTATCGATACCGTACGCGAGTGCACTGGCAGTAGGTTCGTTGATGATCCGCATCACTTCAAGGCCGGCAATCTGACCGGCGTCTTTGGTTGCCTGCCGCTGTGCATCGTTGAAATAGGCAGGGACGGTGACAACCGCCTTGGTGATCTTCTCGCCAAGATATGCTTCAGCATCGACCTTGAGTTTCTGCAGGATCATCGCGGAAATTTCCTGCGGTGTGTATCCCTTGCCGTCAATGGTTACCTTATCGCTCGTACCCATCTTCCGCTTGATGGACTGGATGGTCCGCTGGGGATTGGTCACAGCCTGGCGTTTTGCAAGGCTGCCCACGAGGCGCTCTCCTTCCTTGGTAAATGCGACGATGGATGCAGTGGTCCGTCCACCTTCTGAGTTCGGAATGACGATAGGTTTACCGGCTTCCATTATTGACATACAGGAAAAGGTTGTTCCCAGATCGATTCCCAGTATCTTTTCATTTGCCATGATTTATTCCTCCTTCTCTTTCTGATTTCCTTTGGAAACTGCTACTTTTGCGTACCTGATCACTTTGTCATGCATACGATACCCGCGTGAGATCTCATCAATCACCGTGCCGACAATATTATCGGACGATATATGAGCAATTGCCTCGTGTTCTGCGGGATTAAATGGTTTTTTAAGTGACTCTATGGGGCGAACTCCGTTGCGCTGCAACTGGGCATCGAGCAACTGCTGGATGTTCACAACACCTTCACGGAGATGTGCATCATCCGCCTTCAATGCACGGATAATGTTGTCAGCAACCTCAAGGATGTCGACAGCAAACCGCTCATTGGCAAGAGTTACTACTGAAACCCGATCCCGTTCGCTGCGTTTTTTGTAGTTCTCAAAATCCGCAGCAAGGCGCAGGAACCGGTCGTTCAGATCAGCATATGCCTTCTTCTGCTCATCCAGTTCCGTTGTATCTGTTACCAGGATTTCCGGAGTGGCGCCGGGGGTTTCCACATCTCCATTTGCGGGGTTCTCCTGCCCGTTTTCTGCATCGCTCATAGTGCATCCCATTCGATGTTCCATTATCTATAGCATTGTAGTTCTATATAAATATTAACCTTGACGCAACAAGTCAATCCCCAAATTGAGGTTGTTTTCGGAAACTGGGCATAAGAGGTTTCACGAACCGGTATTCAACGATGAATAGAGGTTCGTTTATCTGATTTTTCTGCCACCTTTTTTTGAATTAAGTCTTGTAATACCAGGGTATGGCAGGACATCCAGTACTTCGCATTATATATTTTACATCGGCGCAGGACATCTGGATACCTTTTTCTTTCCACTACAGCATACATAAGACCATGAAGTGGGCATTGCTTTCGGTCTGGGACAAGACCGGTATCGTCGACTTTGCGCGGGAACTTGCCGCACAGAAGTACAATATCATGAGTTCCGGGGGAACGGGAAAAGCTCTTGCTGCAGAGGGCATCAAGTTCACGGAAGTTTCGAGTTATACCGGGTTCCCCGAGATGATGGATGGCAGGGTCAAGACCCTGCACCCCAAAGTTCATGGCGGACTGCTCGGGAGAAAACCCCTTGATGATGCAGTGATGGCCAAACATGGGATCAACCGCATTGACCTGCTCGTTGTGAACCTCTATCCGTTTGAAGCAATGTCCCGGAAGGATATGGACCTCGAGAAACTGATAGAGTTCATCGATATTGGGGGTCCGGCAATGATCCGTGCAGCGGCAAAGAATTACCAGAATGTCGCGGTGGTTGTTGATCCCGCCGATTACCCGGTTGTCATCTCCTCGATCAAAACCGGGGGCATATCTTCTGAACAGCGCCTTGAAATGGCAAAGAAAGTCTTTGCCCGTACTGCAGCATATGATGCTGCCATCAGCAACTACCTCTATAACCTCTCATCACCGTTCCCGACCACGATATCCATGCAGTTTACGCACGGACGGCCATTGCGATACGGTGAGAATCCGCACCAGCAGGCAGCGGTTTACGGTACGCAGGGGATTGCCGGCACCGAACCCCTCCAGGGAAAGCAGATGTCATATAATAATTATCTCGATGTCAATGCCGGTGTTTCGCTTCTCCGGGAATTCGATGAAACAGCAGCAGTCATCGTGAAGCATAACAATCCATGCGGTGTTGCAACCGGCTCTGACCTCCTCAATGCCTATATCGCCGCACGGGATGTTGACCCGGCTTCTTCATATGGTTCAGTCGTCTCGGTCAACCGTGAAGTGACAAAAACCCTTGCGGAAGAGATTTGCAGGACATATGTGGAAGTCATTGTTGCTCCCCGCTTCACTGATGAAGCCCTGACGGTCATGAAGAAGAAAGAAAATATGCGTGTGCTTGTCCTTCCCCCAAACGTTGATGCCGATGAAGTCAGGACCATTGACGGGGGTATCCTTGTCCAGCGGACTCCGGCCTATCAGGAACACTGGCAGGTTATTACAGACCGTGATCCCACTGCAGATGAGATGAAAGCCCTCCAGCTTGCCTGGAAAGTCTGTAAACACACCAAGAGCAACACTATCATCTTTGCCAACCAGCAAAAGACCCTTGGAATCGGAGCCGGGCAGATGAGCAGGGTGGACTCGGCAAAGATTGCAATCGAGAAGGCCTGTGCATCCCTGAAGGGATCGGCTGTGGCATCCGATGCGTTCCTGCCATTCCCGGACACGCTTGAAGTTGCAGCAGCGGCAGGAGCAACAGCCCTCGTCCAGCCCGGCGGATCAATACGGGACAAGGAAGTCATTGAAGCAGCGAACCGGCATCACATGGCAATGGTATTTACCGGGATTCGGTACTTCCGGCACTGAACAGTGCCCGGACAATTACCTGTTTTTTTTCGGTTCGTGGAGAATTTATAGTACCCCGTAGTAATGAGTATTACGGGAACCCGCAGGGCATACCCTCGCATGTTTTCTAAAATTCCGGGTGCACTCATGGATACGTCGCAACTGCTTGCTGACAACCCGTCGCTCTATATCAACCGCGAGCTGAGCTGGATCCGGTTCAACCGGCACGTGCTTGACGAATCGCTGGACCCGGGCCACCCCCTGCTCGAACGCGTCAAGTTCCTCTCCATCTTTTCCAATAACCTGGACGAGTTCTTCATGATTCGCGTTGCCGGTCTCCAGCGGCAGTTGTCCAAAGGCGTGCTCATCGCGCCACCGGATGGCATGACTCCTGCGCAGCAGCTGGATGCAATCCGTCAGCAGCTCCTCCCCGAACTCCAGGTGCAGGATGACTGCTGGCACAAGGAACTGCTGCCCCGGCTTGCTGAAGCGGGCATCATCCTTCACACGTACCACGACATGACGGATCCGCAGAAAGCTGCCATGCACAAATTCTTTGTTGACGAAGTCTTCCCAATCCTCACCCCGCTGGCGTTCGACAGCTCGCATCCCTTTCCCTTCATATCGAACCTGTCCCTCAATCTTGCGATCATCGTGCGGGACCAGAACCGGAAGGAAGTCTTTGCCCGGGTCAAGGTCCCGACCTCGCTCTTCTCGCGGCTGATCCGGATTCCCAACCCGGATGGCAGCACGAAGAATGATGACCGTGTTGTGCATCTCGTCTATCTTGAAGAGGTTATTGCCGCTCACCTGACCATGCTCTTTCCCGGCCTCGAAGTTGTTGCCTCATTCCCCTTCCGCATCACGCGGGATGCCGACCTGGAGATTGAAGTCGATGAAGCTTCTGACCTGCTCACTACTGTTGAGGAGATCATGGAACAGCGGGCCCGGGGAAAACCGGTGCGCATTGAGGTCGAATGCTCCATGGTGGAGAGTATCTGCCATATGCTCGCGTCAAAGCTGGGTGTAACGGAATCGATGATCTACCATGTCGGCCACCCGGTGGGAATGGCAGACCTGATGCAGCTGATGTCGCTCGATCGCCCGGAACTCAAGGACCCGCCATTCCTTCCCTCCGTGCCTGCGGAACTCGCGGACGACCGGAATATTTTCGATGCGATCCGGCATCACGACATCCTGCTCTACCAGCCCTATGACAGCTTCACACCTGTCGTCAACTTCATCCGGCAGGCAGCCCATGACCCGGATGTCCTGGCCATCAAGATCACCCTGTACCGCGTTGGCTCAAATTCCCCGATCGTCAAAGCCCTCATGGAAGCCCGCGAGAACGGCAAGGTTGTCGCAGCACTGATCGAACTGAAAGCCCGGTTCGATGAAGAGAACAATATCGGCTGGGCACGGGCGCTGGAACGTCTGGGGGTCCACGTGGTCTATGGCGTTGTCGGGCTCAAAGTCCATGCAAAACTCTGCATGGTGGTCCGGAGAGAGAAAACCGGCATCCGGCGCTACATGCACCTGGGCACCGGGAACTACAATGCGACAACGAGCCGGATCTATACGGACTTCGGTCTCCTTACCTGCGACAAGGCGATCGGCGAGGATATCGCGAACCTCTTCAATTTCCTGACCGGGTATGCCCGGATCGAGCAGTACAATAAACTGCTCGTGGCCCCGGTCACCTTACGGAAGGGAATTCTTGAGAAGATCGACCGGGAGATTGCCCGCCAGCAATCGCATGGCGACGGGCGGATCATCTTCAAGATGAATGCCCTTGTCGATCCTGCCTGCATCACGGCGCTGTACCGTGCCTCGCAGGCCGGTGTAAAAATCGACCTCCAGGTCCGGGGCATCTGCTGCCTGAGGCCGGGCATTCCCGGCACCAGCGAAAACATCCGGGTCACGGCAATTGTCGGACGGTTCCTTGAACATGCGAGGATCTATTATTTCCGGAATGGCGGGAACGAAGAGGTCTGGCTCGGGAGCGCCGACCTGATGCCGCGCAACCTTGACCGGCGCGTGGAGATCCTCTTCCCGGTCCAGAACCCGGCGCTGAAGAAAACAATCATCGGTACGATCCTTCCGGTCCAGATGGGTGACAATGTCAAGTCCCGCATCATGCTCCCCGAAGGTACCTATGCCCGGATTACGCCGGCGGCTGGCGAAGAATCCCTGAATGCACAGGCATGGCTCGTGGAGCACCGGGGAGTCTGGTATGACCGGCATTCCTGAACCGGCTGTACCGCCCATCGGTCTCTGCTGGTTTGCCGTGCACCGGCTTCCCCCACTCCTGGCAGCATTCGAGAAAGAGACTGAAGGGGTCAGGGCAGCGGAGGATATCGAGTATATTCATCGCATGCGGGTTGCATCGCGTCGTCTCCGGGCTGCCCACCCCCAGTTCAGGATCTGCTTCCCGCCAAAACAGTATAACCGCTGGATGCGGGAGATGGGAGCTATCACCCGGGCACTTGGCGAGGCCCGGGACGCCGATGTGCAGATCGCATTCCTGGTAAAATACCGGAAGAAACGCCAGGCTGCGTGGAAGGCACGAAGTCATACGGAAAATACGGGTGTGTCTCCGTTCGAACCGGCAATCGCATATCTTCTGCAGGATCTTCAGGATCAGCGGAAGCAGTACCAGTCCCATGTCCTGTCAGCGCTTGCCTCCCTTGAGAAGAGCGGGGTCACCGGGGAGATGCACGCAGCATTTGCATCCCGGATCGCAACCTGTCGGAGAACGCCGGTCCAGGCCCTTGCAACCGGAATCCCGGTACTTGCCGCATTCCGTATTGCGTCGCGTCTCGCCGACATGCGATCATTCGAACCATGGATACCGCATGCCGATGCTGTTGCGGAACATCACGCCATGCGGATCGCGGCAAAAAAACTCCGGTACACGATGGAAGTGTACGGCCCGGTGTATCGTCTCGGCCTGCAAAAGCCCCTGGCACGGGTGAAGAAGGTGCAGGAGATCCTGGGGGATCTCCATGACTGCGATGTCTGGATCGATCATGTCACGCGACTGTTGCTCCGGGAACGGGGACACCTGCGGTCGCAGGCACGGGAGAACCGGCCGGACACGGCAACGCTCGCCAGCCTCCGGCTTTTTCTTACCGACCGGGAGCGGGAACGAATCATCCTGCACCGACATTTCATGCGGTACTGGGAATCCCTTGCCCGCACGAATATCTGGGATGATCTCCGGCATACGCTCGCTTGCGGGCGCAAAAAACAGTTCATTCCTTCAAAAGAATGGAGCGACCAGGAGATCCGTGCTGCCTGCGAACAGTTGTCAGCATCCTTTCCTAAGGAGCATGCACACCACTGCACGGTTACACGCCTTGCGCTCATGCTCTTTGACAGCCTCCGGTCCCTGCATACATTCACCCCGCACGAGCGGTTGTTACTGGAATGTGCAGGAATGCTTCACGATACCGGCGAAGGTGAAGGATCACGGCGGCATACCGTCCGCTCATTCCGGAAAATTCTCTCTGAAGAATCACTCCTCCTTGACATGGCAGACCGCAGCGCAATTGCTCTTATCACGCTTGCCTGCAGCAGGAAAGCCCGGATAGAATCACACCCCCTCTTTCTCCTCTGGCAGCCATCCCGTCAAGACATGGTTCTCCATCTTGCATCGCTCATACGCATTGCCGATGCGCTGGATTTCCGGCACACAGGAATCGTGCAGGAGATCCACTGCGTTACGGAGAATAATGCGGTGACCTGCACGCTCATTACCACTGGCGACGCGGCCCGGGAAAAAGAGCGGGCACAGGCACGGGTGGAATTATTCGCCCGTGCATTCGGGCGGGAGATGGTGATACGATGAAGTCTGCGGGTATCGGTCCTGAAGGCCGGGTAGTCACGTTCATCGACATGGGGACAAACTCCATCCGCCTTCTCGTGGTGCGGCTCAATCCCAATCATTCCTATACGATCCTGACCCGGCAGAAGCAGCAGGTGCGGCTCGGTGAGGGTGAGTTCGAAGACGAAGAGATCACCCAGCCGGCAATGGACCGTGCGGTCATGGTGGCAAAAACATTTGTTGACCTTGCACGGAGTTTCCATGCAGAAGAGTTCGTCGCGGTCGCGACTTCCGCAACCCGGGAAGCATCGAACCAGAACGAGCTCCTGCACCGGATCCGTCAGGAAGCGCAGCTCGATGTCCGTGTCATCTCCGGCCGCGAGGAGGCGCGACTGGTGTACCTTGGTGTTGTGAGCGGCACCCATATCGGCAACCGGAAGGTTCTCTGCATCGATATCGGTGGCGGCAGTACCGAGATCGCAGTCGGGGATACCCGTGACTATCACCTGCTGGACAGTTTCCGGCTGGGGGCTATCCGGCTCTCGAACCTGTATGGCAGTGCCCGGGGGAAGGGTGTTATCTCACCCCAGCACTACAAAAAAATCCAGCAGCATGTCCGGGACGCGATCGTGCATTCCGTTTCGGCAATCCACCGGCTCAAACCCGATTGTGCTATCGGGAGTTCCGGTACTGTCATGAACCTGTCCGAGATCGCCGACAAGGCGTTCCATGTACCGAATGGATCCTCCGGCACTCCTGCCGGGCAGACCCTCAGTTACAAGGACCTGAAAAGAGTCATCGATCTTCTCTGCCCGCTCACGCTCGAACAGCGGCGGAAGGTTCCGGGTATGAATCCCGAACGGGCAGACATCATCATTGCCGGTGCTGCAATTCTTGAAACCTTCATGAAAGAACTGGGACTGAGCACGGTCACCATCACCAGCCGCGGGCTCCAGGACGGGCTCCTTGTCGATTACCTCTCGCGGATGGACAACTTTCCCCTGCTTGGCGAACTCTCGCCCCGGCAGCGGAGCGTGCTGCAGCTGGGCCGGTCCTGCGGGATCAATGAAGTCCATGCCCGGACGGTCACGAGCCTTGTACTGGAAATGTTCGATTCGGCAAAAACCCAGAAACTCCATGATTTTTCAGCAATCGACCGGGAACTCCTTGAGTACGCAGCGTTCCTCCACGATATCGGCTCGTTCATCTCGTACACCAACCACCAGGCCCACTCGTATTATATTATCCGGAACTCCGAGCTCCTCGGTTTCAATGAGAAAGAGGTACTGACGATGGCGCTGCTTGCCCGGTTCCATCGCAAGAAGATCCCCAAGAAGAAGGATGCCGGCATGACGACCATGGATACCCGGGAGCAGCGGGTGCTGCGCCTGCTCTCCAGTTTTATCCGGCTTGGGGAGAGCCTGGACCGGAGCCATACGGCACTCATCCGGCATGTCCGGTTCACTGCTGCCAGTAAGGAGACGGTACACCTTGAGATCATGGCACGGGGAGACTGCCAGCTGGAACTCTGGGGTATCGAGAGCGAGAGGAAAGCGTTTGAGAAGGCATTTGGATTAAAACTGGTCTTCGATGTCATCGATTCACGGCAGGCATGAAATAAACATCAGTTTTTTTAAACAGATGATTGCTTACTGTCAAAAAATTGGCTCTGTAGAAAACCAAACCTCTCTGAAGTAAAAACATGACCAAAAGATCTAAGGTACAGTGTCTCCGTAACTTGTTATGTTCACTAACGGTAAGGAGACAAAATAATGTCAGCAAACCGGTATATCCGGTTGTTGCATTATCTTCCGGACTGATCCGCGATTCCAGAATTCCACTTTTGTCATCAAAATTCTCAAGAAAAACCTAAACTCAGCACCAGTTACTCATTTTTCTCCTCCTGTAAGAGTACTTATCTGAAGATTACCGGGACACGGTAGAACTTACTGAAATTATGGACTCACTTCAAGAGAACATATATCTCGATGAGGTTCCCTATTTCACGACAATCCATAAGTTCTATCAACGGATCTGATCATCGATGTTCAACCGGATCATGACGATGTTTTATGATTGGGGTGAGAAGTTCTCATGTACCGCTATTGATTCATCCGGGTTCACCAGCTCATACGCAAGCCACTACTATTCCTAGAGAACCGGTAAGACCCGAAGACGATTCCTGAAAATCTCGATCTCTATCGATACTGATCAACAGTTTATCCCCGCTCTGAAGATCTCCCAGCAACCGGTTCATGATATCCCGCATGCTGAAAAACTCCTGAAAAAAAGCCACAGGATCCGACATTCTGACCTCTACGTTATAGACAAAAGATATGACTCCGAAGAGATCCATGAATTGATCCGGGATATGCTTAACTCCGATTCTCTTATCCCGATTAGAAACAAGAATCGTATGCGATTCTCCAGATATTATCGAAGACGAATCGCTGAGTCATTCGCTGATGAAAAGTGTCATCAGAGAAATAAGGTTGAAACAGTATTCTCTGTCCTGAAAAGAAAGTTTGGCGACTCTCTCAAGGCTCAAAAATTAAGACTTCAAGTCAAGGAGATCAAAATTAAAGTCATCCTCTACAATCTCTTAAGAAGGATCTCAACAGTCTTGTTTCTTTTTCTTGTTGAGGAATTCTACAGACCCAAAAAATCAATAATTGATTAATATCTGATTATCATTTGTTTTCATTTTTTTACACGTCCCGGAATACAATTTTTATTTCCCCAAACCAGATGATCTGAAACTCTTTCTGTTAAAAAAAAGTTAACAATCTCAATAATTAATAAAATCAATTATTATTGACGTATTTCCTTCAAGAGTATTTATCACATCTCAAAAAAAGAGAAAATATCTAAGAATAGGTATTGGTTTTCCGTGATCTCACTGTTATATGTTGATGATGAACCCGCCCTGCTTGATTTGGGTAAACTGTTTCTTGAACATGATGGACAGTTCTGTGTCGACATCATAACTTCCGCCAAGGCTGCGCTTGATCTGATGGATTCGAAAAACTATGATGCAGTCATCTCCGATTATCAGATGCCTGAGATGGATGGGATAGCATTCCTTAAGACAATTAGGCAACAGAGTAGCGTCCCGTTCATTCTCTTTACGGGCAGGGGACGGGAGGAGGTTGTGATCGAGGCGATCAACAGCGGTGTGACGTTCTACCTACAAAAGGGTGGAGAACCCCAGGCGCAATTTTCTGAACTGGCTCACAAGATCCAACAAGCGGTTGAACTTGCCCGGACTGAAAAGGACCTCACGGAAAAGATCGAAGAGATTAACACTTTTTTCATGGCAAGCGTCGATCTTCTCTGCATAGTGGACACGGAAGGGTATTTTCGGCGGGTAAATCCATCATGGGAACGTCTGCTTGGATACCCTGCTAATGAACTTGTCGGGAAAAAATACCTTGATTTTGTCCATCCAGATGATTTGACCGCAACCCGCGAAGCCCTTGTCCGGCTGGTATCGCAGCAGGCAGTCCTGAACTACGTTGACCGATACCGCTGTCGAGACGGGACCTATCGCTGGATCGAATGGCGGGCGTACCCCTCGGGCAACCGTATCTATGCCGCTGCCCGCGATATCACAGAACGAAAAAAGGCCGAGGATGCAATCCGGGTTGCAGAGGAGAAGTTCTCAACAATCTATTGCCAGAGCCCGGACATTATCTGGATCAGCGAATTGGAATCAGGTCTGTTTGTTGATGTAAACAATGCAGCAGTGCGAATTTTCGGGTATACAAGAGATGAATTCATTGGAAAGACTTCCTTTGATCTCATGATCTGGGTGAACCCTGATGACCGGGCTGATCTGATACGGAGGATCCGCAGGGATGGGCGGGTCGACCGGTTCGAGGTCATTCACCGGAGGAAAAGCGGGGAAATTTTCAGTGCGGAAAGTTCCGCATCCACTATTGTCCTCAGGGGTAAGGAATACCTGATTGTGACCGTACGGGACATCTCGGGTATGCGGAGGGCTGAAGAGGCATTGCATGAGAGCGAACAGAAATACCTTGCCCTTATTGACAAGGCAAACGAGGCTGTTATTATCGCTCAGGATTGCATACTTACGTTCGTCAACGATAGTGCATCCAGACTTTTCAAGATACCTGTTGCCAATCTTGTGGGGAAAAAAATTTCCGAACTGATATGGCCGGATGACCGTGACCTTGTAATAACCCGTCACTTGAAACGACTGGCCGGCGAGAATCTCCCGGATGCCTACGATTTACGAATAAAGACCTCCAATGGAAAAATGAGATGGGTAATCCTTTCCGTTGCAAGGATCCAGTGGCAGGGAAGGCCGGCGACCCTTAACCTGCTGACCGATATTACCGACCGCAAGCGGGCGGAAGCTGCCCTGCGGATGGCAGAAGAAAATTATCGCAATCTTGTAGAGAACAGTTACGATACCATCTATACGATGAGCCCGGAGGGAATTTTTACTTATGTCTCCCCCAGCGTGACCTCGCGTCTCGGGTTTTCGCCCACTGATCTCGAAGGGAAGTCGTTCGAGTTGTTTATGCATCCTGACGATGTTCCCCAGTTCCGGATGTTCCTGCAGAAAACCAAATCTGAAAAGACCCGGCAGCGAACTGCCGAGTACCGGGGACGGCATGCTGATGGATCCTGGCGATGGCATGTATCAAAACTGGTTCCCTTATTCGATGAAAACGGGAACGTTATCTGTCTGGAAGGCATTGCAAGCGATATCCCCAACTGGAAGATGAATGAGGAAAGGCTTCGGGCTGCTGAAGAAAAATTTTTCACAATTTATCGTCAGAGCCCTGATATTATCTGGATCAGTGAGCTGGAGTCTGGCCGTTTTATTGACGTAAACGATGCAGCAGTTCGGATATTTGGGTATGTCCGGGAGGAGTTCATCGGTAATACTTCTTTTGATCTCGGACTATGGGTGAATCTGGAAGATCGTGCACGCATGATGCAGGTGATATTAAAAGATGGGCGGATTGACCGGTTTGAGACCCGCCACCGGAGGAAAAACGGCGAGGAATTTGAGGTTGAAAGTTCTGTATCAACAATCCTCCTGGGGGACAGGAAATTCCTGATCAGCACGATAAGGGACGTTTCAGGAATAAAACGGATTGAGAACGCGCTGATGGAGAGTGAACTGAAATACCGCACACTTGCTGACAAGGCAAACGAAACGATCCTCATTGCGCAGGACAGCTGCATTGTCTTTGCCAATGGGAGTGCATCCAGCCTCCTCGGCATGCTAACAGGTAGTATTATCGGGAGACCATTCATCGATTTTGTCTGGCATGAGGACCGGGAACTTGTGTCAACAAAATACCAGAAGCGCATAGTGGGTGAGACTATCTCCGAGGTCTATGATTTCCGGATTATCAGTGCTGATAACAAACTGAAATGGGTGTTTATGTCCGGGACGAGGATCATGTGGCAGGGAAGGCCGGCGACCCTTAACCTGCTGACCGATATCACCGATCGCAAGCGGGCGGAAGCAGCATTGCGCGAGGTAAATAAAAAACTCAATCTGCTCTCGAGTATCACCCGGCATGATATTAACAACCAACTGGTGGTACTGGGAGGGTTCCTCGGATTATTGCAACAGGAAGTTCCCCGGGATCCTGCCTATGACAGATATTTCACCCGGATGAATGATGCACTGAACCGGATAGCCAGTATGATCCAGTTCACCAAACAGTACGACCAGATTGGCGTGAGTACCCCGGTCTGGCAGAATTGCAGGGCACTTGCTGATACTGCGGTGAGAGACGCCACTCTCGGGCATATCGTTATGAAAAACGATTTTCCTGCTCGGGTTGAAGTATTTGCCGATCCCCTGATTGTGAAAGTATTTTACAACCTGATCGATAATGCAGTCCGTTATGGGGAGAAGATCACAGAAATCCATTTCTTTTTGGTGGAATCCGTCGATTGCTGGAATATTATCTGTGAGGATAACGGTGTGGGTATTCCGGCAGAAGAGAAAATCCGGATATTTGAGAGGGGATTCGGGAAGAATACCGGTATGGGACTCTATCTTGCTCGGGAGATCCTGGGTATTACCGGCATCATGATCCATGAAACTGGAGTGCCCGGTAAAGGAGCCCGGTTCATGCTTATATTACCAAAAGATGTGTGCAGGATAGCGGGGACGATTCAATAAATCGGAGCATTGCCTGGGCATCATCCGTTTGCGATGATCCAGATTATCCTATCTCCCAGGATCATTTACATATCTGGTGACACGATCAGTTGGAGTATCAGATTGATAGTGTAATCTCGTCGATGCAAATTTCGTGGTTCAATACGAGGAGGGAGGACCTCTTGTCCAAATTGCGACCGGGTATTACGCGTCCAATCTTTCGACAATACTGTTCCGGATATCGGACCTGTATGTCTTACAGATATAAAACGATCCTGGCATTAGCAATTCCTGCCGTATGAACCGGTTCAGGCAAATTTCCGGAGTGCCGTTTCCACTTCGGAACGTAAACGGGAATTGCTGCTGGTCATGCATTTTGTCAGCGGCGTGATGGCCCGTTCATCCCGGATTTCCCCCAGTGCCCATGCAGCATACGGGGCGATCTCTCCACCGGAATCGAGCAGGGCAACCAGGTTATCGACGGAACGGGGAGAACCGATTGCCCCGAGAACGATAATTGAAGAGATTACAATCTGCTCGTGAGAATCGTCCAGGGCTTCGATGAGGCAGGGCACCGCCGGTTCGCCAAGGGCAACCAGTGCATCGAACGCAGATTCACGGACTCTCCATGCTGAATTCTCAAGACTGGTGATGACGAGACGGATATGCCCGGCATCCGCCGATGTACTTATGCGCCGGAGTGCTGCGAGCCGGGTATCCAGTGATGCAGATTCGAGATCCCCTGCCAGTGCAGCCCGCTCTTCCGGCGTGGAACCGGAACCCGGAGAATCATTCCGGGCAGGTGAGAGCGCTGACTTAACGGGATTGTCCGGAACTCCTGCCGATGAGGTTATTTCACCGTCCAGGCCAAGAGCCGCGGCCCATGAGGTTACTGCCCAGTGTGCCGCTTCATCAGAGAACGCGAGCTCATCCTGCAACCGCTTCACCAGGAATCCCCGGAAGAGTTCCGGGGGAAGGGAATGGCGGGGCGAGAGAAGATCGGCTGGCACCTGCTGGCGGACGGCATTGACCAGGACAAAGATCTCCCGGCTGCTTCGCGGGCAGGTATCCCGGAGCAATCCCTCGCACCGGAGCGGATCGGATGCAACGGACGTACCGTACCGCTCGATAAGGGATTTGAGAATCCGGGCTGCCTGGTCATTCATGGGTTCACCGGGAATTTTCTGGGGCGAGGATCGTCAGAAGGACGCCATCAATAGTTATCGTTGTCCCGGGATTTAACGGGACAGCCCGGCCGGGCGGAACGTCGGTTGCCGTGCCGTCCGGGAAGACCGCGTGCCACACCATTCCGGACTGGTTGCGGATCCCTGCAGTGCCGGGACGTGACGGGTGGGGAACAACCGTGCCCATAATAGCTGAACCGTCATCATTGCCCGGCGAGAGGGAGACATGTCTCCCCCGGAGCGTGGTGCCGTTTGAAAGAGCAATGGTCACATCCCCGGACGGGCGCTTTATCGTGAGAAGCGGTGGCGATGCCAGGGGTGTATGACAGTGCCAGCAGGGGTGCACGATCCCATCAGTACCGGTAAAATTCTCTGCCCGGCAGCGGGGACAGCTGATGATCCGGTCCTTGATCTCGGAGAATAAGTTCTGCCACTCGCCTTCCGTTACACGCCGGTCCGGGTCATGCAGGCCGTCCGTGAAGGCGCGGATGAACGTCTCCTTAAGATTCCCGGGGCAGAATTCCCAGCGTTCCCGTGCGGTGGCGTAATCGGGATCCGGGGGAAGGCGGTTTGCGGAATTCTCCGGATCAAAGACAAAGACCGGGGTCTCCCCGTACACTTTTTTCTTTGCCGGGATGTCCCAGCAGTGGAACCGGTACTCCATCTCGCCGTGGAACGGGTTGTGCCAGACCCAGAGATAGAAGAGGAGGACGGCAAGCGAGTGCAGGTCGGTCTGGGTGGACGGATCTGCCCGGCCCATGATGATCTCGGGAGCCATGTATTCCATCGTTCCCCAGACCTGGCACCGGGACTGGCGGTTAACGCCGACATTGTCATTGTCGCAGATGAGAATATCGCCGGTTTTTGGATCGAACATCAGGTTGCCGGCCGAGATGTCGCGATAACAATGGCCGGAGAGGTGGAGGGCACGGTAACTGTTTGCAAGCTGGTAGGAGATCTCAGAGAGCGAGGAGAAGTTCGGCACCGGCTTGAGATGCGCCCATACCTCGCCAAGCTCGGCGAACCGCTGCGTGTCGATCCTTGACATCAGGTAGCCGAACTGGCTGGAGTCCTTCCCGGTCACGAGATCGAGCGGCCAGATAAATCTCTGCCCGGCTGCGCCAAACGGCGGCCCGGTCCGGACAAGATACCGGATGGCGTCCCGCTGCTCGGGTGTTGCCTGTTCGGGTTTGTACCACTTGACTGCCTGGTAACCTTCCGGGCTGCTGACCAGGTACACCTCGCCCTGCGTTCCTTCGCCCAGTTTGCGGATGACCTCAAGTTCCGTGCCGGCGAGTTCTGCATGTACCCGCTGGGCGATTGCAAGGGGCATTACCAGCACTCCTTGCTTGACACGGTCATATCCGGTGCGGGTCCGGCCGGCAGGGGTGCAGCAGATCCCGGTGCGGGGTTGATGCTGACAAAGACCAGCGTCATGTCATCCCCGCTTGCCAGTTCCGAGTACCGGTCAAGCCAGGTCTTCATGGAGCCGGCAACGTTCTCGATACCATATTCATTCACCCGGGCAACGAGGCTCCTCACGAATTTCAGGAACTCCTCTCCATCGGGACCGTCAAACGAGTCCGAGACACCATCGGTTGCCGCGATGAGCACTCCTCCGGCGCCGCGATCGAGGGTTGCCGTGCGCCAGAGAAGGTGGGCGTCCCGTGAAGAGAGGGAGCGGGTCTCCATCCCCACAAGCCGGGTATCGCAGGGAATCGGGCTCTCTACGGATCCGTCCGGCCGGACAAGGACAATGTCGCCATCGCCAATCTGGCCGATCAGGATAGTGTCGGCCATGATGAGCGCTGATATCAGGGTTGTCCCATAGCGCACGTAATCCTCCGGTCCCGGGTTACCCGCAGGGTTCAGGGAGATCCCCCGGCGCCCGGCATCCTCCTGCACGGATTCCCGCCAGCGCCGGGTTGTCCTGCGGGGAAAGTCTGCTTTGAACTCCGACCGCAGGATGGTCTGTGGAACCGGTTGCAGGTTCATCCGGTGGATACCGATCAATTCGTCGATTGCAGCCTGGACGGCAAGTGCCGACCCGGTCCGGCTCTGGTCATGCCGGGCATCGCCATGACCGTCGGCAATTGCAACTGCGATGCACGGGACAGCTCCCGATGATCCGCTCCAGAGGGCAAAGGCATCCTCGCAGGGACGCGAGGACCGGATATGGGAGGCTCCCGTCCGGCTGCAGCCAAAGGCCCAGCCGAGTGTGGGTTCACATGCACAGAGAAACTGGCGGGGTGTCTGCATGTTCTCTGGTTAAAACAAATCCGTATTGGAAGTGATCAGCTGCGGAGGCGATTCCAGGGATACATTTGAAGTATCTTCCATACTGCCGGTTCCCCGACTGCGGCCGCGGGATGAGGCCACCGATGCGGAGACGGATGCCCACTTGATATAGGATACCAGTTCTTCGGGGGAGTGGGCCTTGAGGAGACCGATCTGGTCCTGGTTGACGAATTTCAAGAGTTCCGGCTCATTGTAATCCGATTCATCACCGATGGCTATCGCGAGCCGTACCGCTTTTACCCCCCAGGGTATCTTTGAGAGTTCTGCAATGGCATTATCGTATTCGTCCCGGGGGTCGGTGCAATACCCGTCCGAGACCAGGATGCAGACCGGGGGAAGTCCGCGGCGGGGCATGCGTTCAATGGAGAGCTCATCCGTGAGCAGGCGGAGCGCTTTTGCCGTTGCAGTCAGGCCTGTTGTCTCCAGTTCCGGCCAGGTAAAATCCGCGAGCGGGACCGGGTCGGGGCCGACATGCCAGGATGCATCATCCGAAAACTTGATCGCACGCATGAAGATCTCGACCTGGGGATACGCGGAGACCGCTTTCTGGACCTCGGGCACCGCTTCGCGGATTGCCTGGTTCAGGGTCGCGATCTTCTTTCCCCGCATGGAATCGGAACAATCGGCGATCCAGAAAAAATGCATCTTTTTACGGACAACCTGCCCGTCGGGAATCGGAATGGTATCGTCTATAATATAACCCCCCTTTGGTTACCAGTTATTCCGGCAGATAACCATATAAGGTCACCGGTTATCAGGCAATTTTTGCGAAATGAACGGATAAAATCGCCCGGCCGGGAGATTATCTAGCAAAAAAAGAATTATTCTTCCCGGAGCATCCGGTCAATGGCATGAGCCGCACTCTTGGCAGCACCCATTGCAAGGATGACCGTGGCTGCGCCGGTTGCCACATCGCCGCCTGCATACACCTTGCGCATTGAGGTCCGGAAATCCTCGTCGACAATGACATTACCCCGCTTGCCCCGTTTCAGTTCCGGCAGTTCGCTGATAAGAAGCGGGTTCGGGCCCTGGCCGATTGCAGCAATGAAGATATCCGCATCGATGACAAACTCGCTTCCTGCTTTCGGTGCAGGTTCCGGCCGTCCTGACGCGTCGGGAGCGCACATCTCCATCTTCACGCATTCAACACCGGTCATGACCGTTTCGCCAAGAATCTTCACAGGGTTGACGCATGTGATGAATTCTATTCCTTCCTCTTTTGCCCGGGCGATCTCGGCAGCCCGTGCAGGGAGATCCTCCTCGCGGCGCCGGTACACGAGCGTCACTTTGCCGCCCAGCCGTCGTGCAACGCGGGCTGCATCCATGGCAACATTACCGCCACCGGCAACAACCACGCGGCTGCCTTTCCTGACGGGCGTATCAAAGACCGGGAACTTGTCTGCGTGCATCAGGTTGACCCGGGTGAGGAACTCGTTCGCCGAGTAAACGCCGGGAAGGTTTTCGCCAGGCAGGCCCATGAAGTAGGGAAGCCCGGCACCCGTGCCAAGGAATACCGCATCATAACTGAGCAGTTCCTTTGCGGTCACACTTCGCCCGACCAGGTGGTTGAGCTTGAGATCCACGCCAAGCGAGAGGACGGCTTCGATCTCTGCCTTGACAATATCCTTGGGAAGCCGGAATGCCGGAATGCCGTACATCAGGACGCCGCCGGCTGCATGCAGGGATTCGAAGAGGGAGACGTGGTAGCCCATCCGGGCAAGTTCGGCAGATGCAGTCAGGCCGGCCGGGCCGGCACCGACTACGGCAATGCGCCGGCCATTGGAGGGTTTCTTCTGGGGCTGGACCATGCCATGCTGGCGTTCCCAGTCAGCAACGAAGCGTTCAAGGCTGCCGATCGCAATGGGTTTCTCTTTCTTGCCAAGGATGCACTGGCCTTCGCACTGCACTTCCTGCGGGCAGACACGTCCGCAGATAGCGGGGAGCATATTCTGTTCCTTGATAATGACCGCAGCTTTCCGGTAATCACCGGCTGCGAGTTCCCGGATAAAGGCCGGGATATCGATATTGACCGGGCAGCCTTTCACGCAGAGGGGTTTTTTGCACTGGAGGCAGCGCTCGGTTTCGAGCATGACATCTTCCGGAGAAAATCCGGCATCAACTTCATTGAAATCACGGATACGTTCCTCGACAGATCGGTCATGCATGGTGATCGCCTCCCTTGCAGGCACAGGTATGCGCCTGGTAGCGCTCCAGGGATTCTTTCTCCTCCGCCTGGTAGATCCGGACACGCTGCATCAGGCCGCCAAAGTCCACCTTGTGGGCATCGAATTCAGGGCCATCGACACACGCGAACTTAATCACGCCATCGACCGTGACCCGGCAGGAACCGCACATGCCGGTACCGTCAACCATGATGGGGTTGAGGGAGACAAATGTTTTGATCCCGGCTGCCCGCGTTGCTTCGCAGGTCACTTTCATCATGATCGTGGGGCCGATGATCCAGACCGCGTTCACGCTCTCGCGGGCCATGATCTGTTTTAAGAGATCCGCAGCAAACCCGTGGAATCCCCTGCTCCCGTCATCGGTTGAGATGAGGAGTTCATCGCAGGCTTTTCCCATCTCGTCTTCAAGGATGAGGAGACCGGCATTCCGTGCGCCGATGATCCCGATGACCTTGTTCCCCGCTGCCCGTAACGCACGGGCAATGATGGGCAGGTTTGCCGTACCGACTCCCCCGCCGACAAGAACGCAGGTTCCGAATTTTTTTATCGCGCTGGGTTTTCCTAAAGGTCCTGCAACATCCCGGATATGATCGCCGGCGTTCAGCGCGGCAAGGTGGGTTGTTGTCTTTCCCACGGTCATAAAGATGACGCGAATCGAATCCCCGTCAACCGCGGAGATGGTCAGGGGTATGCGCTCCCCTTTCTCATCGATCCGGAAGATCACAAACTGGCCGGCCTGTGCATGGTGAGCTACATGCGGCGCCCTGACCCACATCTGGTATACCTTATCGGCAAGCGGCTCTGCCTTTTCTATGCGAAACAATCTCGTCACTCCGTAAACCGGATTAAAAACCCTGGCTGGCAGGATGTTTCTTATGGATTTGTCCTATAGTCTCTTTATCTTACGCACCCGGACTGCCACGCCCCTGCGGGACCGGAGCATTTCTGCCGACGGCAGTGCGGCACGCCCGGTTGCAACAGCCCGCGCACCCACGACAAGAACTTCATCGCCATCACGGATTGCGGGATCGGATCCTGTCACGCCGGGAACCAGGACATCCCCTTCCGGTATGAAATCGTCAATGGTGACGCGGTATCCGGAGGGAATCAGGTTCCAGCCATCAAACGTCGGGCGAAGAAGACCCGTGCCGGTATCAATGGAGAAGAGCTGGGTGTTCCCTTTGCTGTAGAAGAGTTCAAGATTCCTGCCCCGCGGGACCATGCCTTTTGTATCGATATCAGCGCCGAACTGGTAGGAGAGCATGCCGTGCAGCCGGTCATCCTTGATGCGCCGTTCACCGGCAAGGCTTGCGTCCAGGGCATTCAGTGCCGCAGGGCCGGCCGGGTCATCGGTACAGGAATACTCAAGCGTGATGCCGCAAAGTTCAGCAGCCTGCCGGGCTACCTTGAGTGCCCCGCCCTCCAGGTGGGCGATGATTCGCCGGTAATGATGGCGTGAAAAGTATCGCGCAAGAATACCGGAGATGACGGCGCATTCTTCGGCATCCCAGTAGCCGGTGACCGGGACATCGTAGTGACCAGCCGGGTATATACATTCCAGCTCGCGCGGGACAAGACCGAGCGGGGATGTGACGATCAGTTCGTGCGCGCGCCCGCCAACTGCCGCCATGAACCTGCGGTGGCTCATCGAGAGCGAATAGGGTTTCCGCGCGGAACAGGGCAGGAGAACTGCGACATCGCATCGGGGCGGGACATACCGTGACAGGAGCCGTTCGGTGAACCGCTGCACTTCCACGCGCTGCATGGACTCACCGGAATTGGCCCGCATAACGCCGGCCCGCGCAATGGGCTGGGCAGATTCCATGAATGCGTCATGATTGTCAAGATGGCGCATGATCGCGACCTGCGATGCATCCATCCGGCACCGTGACTCGATGAGCTCCCGGAGCTGGGACTGCTGGATGAAACGGGTGACGAGCGCGATCTCGTGCCGGAGCGCTTCACGGTTATGCTCGCGCAGGTCGCCGGCTTTACAGCCCGGGCAGGTGCAGATACCGGAAGATATCGCATCGGCCGGGAAGTCCCCTTCAGGCGTACAGAAAAAACCCTGTGCGGATTTGAGATCAACACCCGTGTAATCGAAGAGATCGAACCCGGAATAGCAGAGGATGGCAACCGTTGATGGCACGGCTGCGGCCGGGGCGTACCATGCGGTATCTGCCGGTGTCATCTCCTTGAGTCTGACGAGCCAGTCCACATAGTTCCGGGGATTGGAGAATGCGGTGTGCCAGTCTGCTGCCATGACGCAGTCACCGCTTACTGCCGTATTCTCACGCTGCGGGTGGATGATGACGGGGGCACCGGGAAATTCCGGGGGAAATGCCTGTACCAGCGCTGCGGGAGCGGTAAGGGGGATGTTGATGGACGGCGATCCGGCAAGCGCCGGAAACAGGGTTGTTGGTTCGGCAGCTGCCGGGAGTTTCACGGTTGCTGTCCCGGTCTCAAGCACACCGGTCCGGGCAAGCCCGTCGCGTTTCCTGATATCAAACCGTGTCATCTGCTGTCTCCATATCGCCAAGTTCCTGCCGGACCAGATCGGCCCAGAGCGGACTGCACGCGATCACAATCCGGCTATCCGGATGGCCCGCTGCAAGTGCACGAATTCCTTTGCATCCCTGCCGGACCAGGGGTAAATCCCAGTCCGGGAGCTCGCAGGGGCCAATGGGGAAGGTCTCCCGGAGTTCAGTCGGGTAAGGTCCGAACGGGGGTTTGAAGAAGAGCGTATCGTCATACCCTTCAGCAGTCTTCCCATCGATAACCACAAGAATGTTTTTCCCGAGCGGGAGCCGGGTCAGCTGCTCCTGGTACCGTATGACTTCGGTACGGAAGCAGCTCTCATCGCCCCGGTAAAAGAACCGGCGTTTCGAGACCCGGTCATGCCGGGCCAGCTCGGGACCGTAACCAAGGAGCGCCCGGTAGCCGGCAAGGAGCTGCGGGTGGCCCCGGCACCGCTCGTCCACCAATTCCCAGAGCGTGCCGTCAACGATTGCCTGACGGACACGTGCGATCTCAGCCAGCGTGACATGCAGGTTGTGTAATGCGAGCAGGCGTTCCCGGTCCGGTGCGCTCCGGAGTTCTTCTGCAGTGTGCGACCGGCAGACCGCGCAGGCGCACGGGAGATCCGCGAGATCCTCGATCCGGTAACTGCCATGGGTCGTGAGGTACCGGCCGTCCTTTGCATAGAGAGCATACGCGGCAGAATCAAACAGGTCGCATCCCATTGCGGTTGCAAGCGCAAACATCGAGGGGTGCCCGGCACCGAACAGGTGCACGCAGGCAGAAGGTGCAATGGTCCGTTTCGATGCCATCACGACCTTTACCAGGTCGCGGTACCGGTAGGACTCCATAAGCGGGACAACAGCGCCGATAGGACAGAAGGAAAAACCAAGTTCGGTTACTTTCTTTCCTGATAATTCGCGGAGATCTTCAAACGTGCCCCCCTGCACCGGACCCGCTATCGGGGCATCAGCCCCAAAGACTTCCTTTGCCTCTGCAAGTCGCTGGAGAGTGATAGTGAGATCGCGTTCCGTGGTCTCGCGATCCGCCGCAGGAGACGTCGGGATATCAAGCGGAACCCAGATGTCGCTCCCGATATCCCGCTGGAAGGAGAGCGTCTCGGTGTTGGTGATGGAGACCTGGCCATAGACCGAGAGCTGGAACGAACCGGAATCGGTCATGATCACCCCGTCAAAGTCCAGTACCCTGTGCAGGCCTTCGTCAAGGGCGCGTGCGCGGAACTGCTTGCTCTGGGAAAAAATATAGGCATTGGTGATAAGGGCTTCAACGCCCATCTTCTGCATCTCTTTTGGCGAAATGAGCGGGAGGTGGGGGTTGATGACCGGCAGGAGCGCGGGAGTCTTTACCGTTTTTTTGCCAACCGTCAGTTTCCCGCAGCGTCCCGCAATATCGCTGTACAAACTTTCAAATGCAATTGCCATTCCGCACCGTGATGTCGCTGTATATGGGATCTCTTCAGGTTAAACGGTTGCCCTTACGGTTTTTCGGAAAAGATCTGGCCTTCAAAGGTAAGAATCTCAACCGAGGGGGAAGTCCAGCATCCTGCCGGAAGGCCGGCTTTCATGCAGGTATGGTCGAGGAAGGTTTTTGCATCCCAGCCGTACTCGGTGGCAACCTGCGGGAGGAGCAGCCCGCTCGTACCCCGGCTTCGTGCAATAAGACCATGTCTCCCGACCTGGACATGGCCCGGACGCTGTGATGGATCGCCATCCATGGTTACCGGTACCGTGAGGATCGTGACTTCGACAGATATTTTGTCCAGTTCCTCCCTGCCAACCGGGGGAAAACGCGGATCTTCCCGTGCTGCAGCAGTTGCAGCATGCACGATCGCTTCCCCAAGCGGCATCACGGGATAGGGAAGCCCGATGCATCCCCGCAGTTCCCCGTCTTCTGTCAGCGTCACAAAGACTCCGCGCTTCTCATCAAAAACGGGAGAGAGTTTCAGCGCGGGTCTGGGTTTTTTCGCGCAGACATGTTCGATGGCGCCGCGTGCCGAGCGGATCGCCATGAGCCCTTCATCCGGTGTGAGCAGTTTCATGGCAGTTCCCTTATTCCTGTGACTGACTATTGTGCATCCGGGATAACAATCTATCGAACAGGAAATTTCCCCGGTGATGCCGCTGAACCGGCAGGACCTGCGCTGTGCTTATCTCCTCTGCCACTCCACATATATACGAGAGGGAGAGAGCGGCTGACGGTGACTTAAGTGTCGCTGAGGAAAGTCCCCCCACCCACCGGGCACGCAGCCGTACACAAGTACGGGTGGCGAGAGTCACGGCAATGGCACAGAAACGACACGGCCTGCCTTCAGTCATGAAGCGGTTGAGCCCAAAGGCGAGAAGCACGAGCAATCGTGCGAGTAACCCGCTGAGCGTTCACAGGCAGGATACGGTGAAACGGCGAATCCCTGCGGGTGCAAGTCAGAACAGGACAGATGGAGCGTCCGGTATCCGTCCGGGTATGACGCATAGCTGAATGTCGCTAAAACAAAAGGAGGCTTACTCCTCCCACTCACTTTTCCATTTTGGGTAGTTTTTCTCATGAAGCAATCCGTGTATTCCTCATTATTCCCTTGAGTTCCGGTAAACCAGAGGGTAATTATCATCCTCAATACGACAGCCTATTAAACCGGAATTTCCAGAATAGGATGAAACGGGGAGTATTGTATGAAATATCATCTGCCTTCAAAGACCCGCCTGTCGTGGGTTCCGGTCATTCTTCTTTGCCTGGCCCTGCTGGTCCTGCCTGCGTCCGCACTCACCCTCACACCAGGGTCATCGGGTGCATCAACCAGTACCATCTCAAACGGGGATCCGGTGTACATCAACGGGATAGCAACGGGTCACCCGCGCAATGGTCTGCAGGTCTGGCTGATTGGCAATAATATGGCGAAGGTCAGCACCATCTCCGTAAATTCGGATAATTCTTACTCGTACGAGATCACATCCGCGGAGACCCAGAACCTTGCCTCCGGCCAGTACCTGGTCATTATCCAGCACCCGATGATGAACGGGCAGTTCGATATCATCTACTCATCATCCACCGGGGAAGTCATCAATCAGCAACTGGGCAGCGGCGGCAGTTCGATATTCCAGCTGACCCGTGCCGGCAGTCTCCAGAGTTCCAATGCTGCATCCGCGCTCATGTCGGCTATCAACAGCCAGAATATTGATGATACGTTTGCCACAGCATCATTTTACATCAACCCGCCGGATGCATTCATCAATCCCATCGGTGATCATGCAGTCGGGGATAAATTCACCATCACGGGATCTACCAATCTCGCGGTTGGTGATGACCTGCAGGTAGATGTCTATTCTTCTTCATTCACCCCGACCAAAAAGAGCCAGTCCGGTGAATACTCGGGTGCAAGCGGTGTGGTAAAGGTAAAATCCGGGAGCAATGGATGGAATGCGTGGTCATTCGACATTGATGCATCGTCATTCAAGCCGGACGAATATATCGTGACGGTCGCGGGTATCATCCAGGATGTCCGCGGTTCGGCAACGTTCAATATTGTCCAGACCCTGCCAACGACAATCCCCCCGACAACCGCCACCCTGCAACAGGTGACCACTCCCCCAACAGTCAGCCCGACTATCAGTCCAACCGAAATTCCCACGACACAAAAATCACCCGTGCCGGCCTGGATTGGAGTGGGATCCCTCATAGCGGCACTGATTTTCCAAAGCCGCAAAAAAGAACCGGACTGATCTCACCAGCTCATAAACAGGGTCTTGGTCCGGGAATAATTATCAAGGGCATGGAGCCCGTTCTCCCGGCCAATGCCGCTTTCATTCATACCGCCGAACGGGATTTCCGGAGGAACGGTGAGATGACGGTTCACCCAGACAATCCCGGCATGGATCTCATCAAAAGCCCGTTTTGTGGTATGCAGGTTATTTGTCCAGATCGATGCACCAAGGCCGTACCGGGTACGGTTTGCTTCACGGATGGCGATATCAAGGTTCGCGACCGTCATGACCGGCAGTACCGGTCCGAACACCTCTTCCTGCATAAGCCTGCAGTCCGGTGTTACGTCAGTAACAAGAGTCGGCCGGTAGAATAGTCCCTTGTCATAGGATTCCCCGACAGGTGCACTCCCCCCGGTCAGGATCGTTCCCTGATCGGTATCGTTCACGGTTTCGACAACCTGTGATATTCTGTCCCGCTGTACCTGGCTGTTCAGGGGACCCATTTCCACGCCGGTATCGAGACCATTGCCAATCTTCAGGTTTTCAATCTGTTCTTTCAGTTTCCGGGTAAATTGCTCGGCGATCGCGTCATGAACGAATACGCGCTTCACGGCAGTGCAGGTCTGTCCGGCATTGTAAAACCTGCCCCGGAGTGCACCCTCAACAGCCTTGTCGATATCCGCATCGTCCATGACAATCATCGGGTCAGATCCCCCGAGTTCAAGGACCAGTTCCTTGAGGGTGCCTGCTGCCAGTTCCTGTACCCGGCGGCCGGTAATGCAGTTGCCCGTGAACGAAAGTTTGCGGATCTGCGGGTGTCGCGCCATCGCTTCGCCGACAACCTCTCCCGAGCCGGTCACGATATTGAGAACACCAGCGGGGAGACCGGATGACTCGAGTATCTGTGCGAGACGGAGCACGGTCAGGGGGGCTGTTGAAGCAGGTTTGAGGATCAGGGTATTACCGGCAAGCAACGCGGGACCCACTTTCCACCCCATGATCAACACCGGCATATTCCAGGGAATGATCGCTCCGCAGATGCCAAGGGATTCCCGGGTCACCAGGGCATCGCCCGCAGCGCCCAGCCGGATCATCTCTCCGCTCTGGCTGGCAGAGATCCCGGCATAAAATTCAAGGATATTGGCAAATCCCCGGACTTCATCTATGGATTCGCGGAGAGGTTTTCCCTGCTCTTGAGTGAGCAGCCGGGCGAGATCCTTGTGTTGTTCCCTGACGTTTCCCGCGGCATGGAAAAGGATGTGTCCACGCTCGCGTGTTATCTTCTTCTTCCATCCGTCCGATGCACTACCTGCGGCATCTACTGCCTGGTTCACATCATCGGCAGTCCCGCCGGGCACCCGATCGAGCTGCTCTCCGGTTGCCGGGTTCTTCACCTCAATCCACCGGTCATCTCCCGGTGCTACATCAGATCCCCCGATTCTCATCAGCATGGTATCATCCGCCGGTCTCCTTCCGTTGTAATATTCGGTTATGCTCTACAAAATTCCTTGTATCCGGGAAGTTGAAGGATAATGATCCGGAAAACCGGTTGCGCCAGATAAACTGCAATAACGGAAAGCCCCGGAAGAATTACTCCGAGAACCATGGTTCATCTTCTTTCTCAAAACAGACTGGTGCTGGTCGGATAGTGCCGGAACAAGTGCCAAATCATTCCCGGATCGCAGCCTTCGCTACTGCTGCTGCCACCTTTTTTGTTACATTCTTGTCAAGGATATTGGGAAGGATCCGCTCGCGGCGCGGTTTTGGAACACATCCGGCAATGGCATGAGCAGCTGCGATCTTCATTTCATCTGTTATACGCGTTGCACGTGCATCAAGAGCCCCGCGGAAAATGCCGGGGAAGGCCAGGACATTGTTGATCTGGTTCGGGTAATCGCTCCGCCCGGTACCGACAATCGCAGCCCCGGCATGTTTCGCTTTTTCCGCCATGATCTCCGGTACCGGGTTTGCCATGGCAAAGACAATCGCATCATGGTTCATTGACCGGATCATCTCTTCGGTCACAATATCCGGGCCGGAAACGCCGATGAATACATCCGCTCCCCGCAGGGCATCCGCGAGACTGCCATCCAGGGCTGATTTGTTGGTCTCTTCCGCGATGATGAACTTGTATTTGTTTTTATACAACCCGGTCCTGCCGCGGAAGATCGTTCCCTGCGTGTCACAGACAATAATGTCATTGACTTTCGTGCAGACATCCGGGCTGTAACCGATACATTTCAGCATGCGGGTAATGGCATAACCGGCCGCACCGGCACCGCTGATCACGATATTCAGATCGCTATATTTCTTTCCCGTGACGCGGCAGGCATTCAGGAGTGCTGCGAGGACCACGATGGCAGTGCCGTGCTGATCATCGTGCATGACAGGTATACCGATATCCTGCAGGGCATCCTCTACTTCAAAACATTTCGGGGCTGCTATATCTTCGAGATTGATCCCGCCAAAGACCGGCGCAATATTCCGTACCTTATCAACAAAATTGGTTTCATAACTTTCAAAACAGATCGGGAACGCATCAACACCGGCAAATTCCTTGAACAGGATGGCCTTCCCCTCCATTACCGGTATCGCCGCATATCCCCCGATATTGCCAAGGCCAAGGACCGCAGATCCATCAGTTACAATAGCTATCGTGTTGGCTTTGAGGGTGTAGTCATAGGCATGTTTCCGGTCCCGGATAATTTCCCGGCAGACTTCAGCAACGCCGGGTGTATATGCCAGTGAGAGATCGTGCCGGGTTTTCAGGGGAACCTTGGACCGGATACCCAGTTTTCCCTTGTATGCAGCATGCATGGCAAGCGATTCCTTGTAAATTTCATTACTTCCCGGCAAGAACACCATCCGCAATTCCCCTTACTCGAGACAATACATCAATAGGCAATGAAGTTAGTGGTTGAAACAGTTCATCATCCGGTTCATCCATGGGACCTGAATGGAGAGTACCCGTACTTCACTAAATTTGAGCCTGAACTAAGGAAAAACATAAGATCCAAACAGGCAGCGGGAGCCGGATAGGATCACGATATGGCAAAAAAGACAGCCGGATACTAAGAAATTTTCCAGAAACATTGTGATCCGGTACCTGTTGATGATCACCTCGACTCTGCACAAGAATATCCCGGTTTCTCTTCAATGGATTTTCCGGGTCCATGTTCTCCAGGTTCTCATATGGATTGGCGAAAATTTGCTCCGGTTTGAGGCATTCTCCAGAGCATTTTTTTCAGGCAGACCCTGCTGAAAAAATTTCAATCGAAATCATGGGGTGTCAGTTGATGAGGCGATTATCGGATAATTATCCGACAAAATGCATGTACAAGCGACAAAATTTTTGATTTTCTGACGTTAAGGGGTTTGCTGATCAACCAGACCCTGCCTGAAAAAAAATGAGCAGGGGGCAAGGGGGTGCGTGAAATTTTTTGTCGCGGATCGATTGCGATGCTAATAATGGTGAAACTGTATACTCAGGTTTTTGACAGGTAGTTTTCGCAGATACTGTACACCACCAAGATTCACTGAAAAATTATTAGATAGATAATGGGTACAAGAAAACCCAGGTGGATCTATCTGAATGAACGGGAATAAAAGTTAATTTTAATACATGGATGAACAAATGTATACATCAAGGTATACAAAATTATAACTGGCAAAGATGTTGCCGTTTTCACCTTGTTATCCTTAAGATTGGTTGTGTTTACCATGAAGTCCAAAGATATTGCCATAGTCGGAATCCTGCTTGCAATCGGTGCCATTCTCCGGTATTTCCTTGCAATGCTCCATACGCCGCTTACGCCGAATATGATCATTGCATTTTACTGTCTTGCAATCATCCTTATCCGGCCTAAGATTCTCGAAGCCCTGGGAATCGGCCTTGTTGCCGGTGTCCTCTCGATGCTGATCTCCAGTTCGATGTTCCCGCCGGCAAATATCATCAGCGAACCGATCGGTGCATTGGTCTGTTTCGTGCTCTATGCAGCCCTCCGTGAGCGGACCAGACTCGCGCCAAGCGTGACTACTTTTGTTGCCACGCTCGCGAGCGGGTTCTCCTTTGCCGCGATCGCGATCATCGCTATCGGTGCAACGTACCTGGCCAAATACAACGGCGACCTGATGGCCTTTGTCGTAATCTTCATTCCCATCGTTGTCATAACGGCAGTGTTTAATGCAATTGTTGTCCAGTTCCTCTACATCCCTTCCAGCAGGGTGCTTCTTAGAGGACAGGAATGATCGAGCTTACTGACGTCAGTTACACGTACCCCCACACGGTGCACCCGGCCCTGCACCGTGTATCCCTCAATCTTGAAAAAGGCCGTTGTATCATGGTTACCGGGCCATCCGGTGCCGGGAAAACATCCCTGTGCCTTGCAGCATGCGGGATCCTGCATCATGAGTATGGCGGGAAGAAAGAGGGGACGGTAATCGTTGACAACCGGAACGTAACAGAATACGCGTCTCTCTCTGATCTTGCACAGAATGTCGGGATTGTTTTTGATGATCCCGAAGCACAGATGATCTTCACCACCGTTGAAGAAGAACTCTTATCCGCGCTCGAACATCGGGGACTTTCGGCAGAAGTTATTGAAGAACGCCTTGACGGGATCATCAGGACAACGTATCTGGACAAACTCCGGGATCGCTCGCCACACCATCTTTCCGGGGGACAGAAACAGCGGGTTGCACTTGCAGCAACACTGGCCCTGGGAAACGATATCCTCATTCTCGATGAACCAACCTCAGAACTTGATGAGCATGCAACAGAACGGATTGCTGAAATTCTTACGGATCTCAAAAACCAGGGAAAGACAATCCTGTTAATAGAACATAAGTACCGTCATTTTGAGGGAATAGTCGATTCGCTCGTCATTCTGGAGAACGGTGCCATTACTGCATCCGGTATACCGGGTGAGGTTCTGAAAGATGCACGAATCCGGGGCATGATCTTTCCGGATTTCTCAACAATCCACAAATCGCATCCGAAACTATCCGGCAGTGAGCCGGTCATTTCCGTGCAAAACCTGACTCATTCGTATGAAGATGTTCCGGCACTTTCCGGGATCAATCTTACGATACGGCGCGGGGAATTTGTTGCCATTGTCGGAGAGAATGGTTCTGGAAAGACCACGCTTGTCAAACATTTTAACCGTCTTCTTTCCCCGACCAGTGGCGATGTTATCATCAATGGGAAGAATACCAGGGAATGCAGCATAGCCGAACTTGCTCATGATGTCGGGCTCGTCTTCCAGAATCCTGACCATATGTTCTTTGCTGATACTGTCCGGGAAGAGATTGCGTATGGTGTAGATAATCTTGGCATTAAAAATCGTGATGCCGTCATTGAAGCTGCGCTCCGCGATGCAGATCTTTCTGAAACTGCCGCTATGTATCCGCGATGGCTTTCGCGCGGGGAACGCCAGCGGCTTGCCATTGCCTGTGTTGTTGCCATGCAGCCGGGAATTATCGTGCTCGACGAACCAACCACGGGACTTGACGGGTACGAAGCCCTTCTTGTTATCGGGATGCTGAAAAATCTCCAGGAAAAAGGGCATACCATCATCATCATCACTCATAACCAGGAGATTGCACAACACTGTGCTGACCGTGTAATCATGATGGAGAACGGGCATATCATAAGCGATTCGGGAGCTGCATAACCATGGCTGAGATCCTCCAGTACGTCCACAAGGACGCATTCCTGCACCGGCTCAACCCGTACACCAAGATATTTTTCATTGTCCTGGTTACCATAATGGCGATCATCGCCACCGATATTCCCTTCCTCATCCTCATGGTAATCGCGCTGCTGGCATTCGCAGCATACGGCAGGGTGCTTTCAGAATCACTCAACCAGCTCAAGCTGATCCTGGTAATGAGTGTTCTCTTCATTCTCATCACCATCCTCACGATGCCCAACGGAGAGACGCTTGGGTATCTTATCCCGAAGATAATACCGCTCATTGGCGGTTCTGTCCCGATTACCACCGGGGGACTTATGATCGGCATTGTTCTCACGCTGCGGTTCATGATCCTCATTTTTGCATTTCAGCTCTTCCTGATATCCACACAGCCCCGGGATATCGTTCACGCAATGGAGAAGATCCGGATTCCTATTGACTATATCCTGATGTTCATCATCGCGCTCCGGTTCATCCCCACCCTCCAGATCGAAGGACAGCGCATCCATGAAGCACAACTGGCCAGAGGATTCAATCCAGGTACCGGGGTATTGGGAAAGGTAAAGAGTGTATCCCCGATCATTATTCCTCTCGTGTCCAATGCACTGCTCCGCTCCAATGTCCTCGGGCTCACAATAGATATGCGGGGATACCGGACCGGAAAGAGGACGCATGTCCGGGAAAGAAATTTTGAAAAACGTGATTACGCAGTCATGACCGTGCTGACAATTGTCGGGTGCGGGTTTGTTGCACTCGTCATTACACGAATGATATAATCAGTAACAATTCTTTTTTTATTCTTTTTTGGGAGACTTATGTCTCAAGAACTGGTAATTCAAGGATATGTTATAGGTATAATTCACAGAAGAAAGAACAGATCATGAAAATTTGAGCGCCCCGGCCGGGACTTGAACCCGGGTCAAAAGCTCCGCAGGCTTCTAGGATGTCCACTACCCCACCGGGACGCGAGGTGTCTGCCTGCCTTACCTAAATTGCTCTCATCGCTTAAATATCTCACCGTGTGTCAATACGGAATATCATGAAATAAACATATGGGGATTCAAAAATAGTATTTTAAAAAAAGGAACGTTAATGTGTCCATACAGGAGTTGGTGTTGAATTAATATAAGGAAGTGAATCGCGGGGAACCGTGCTCCAGTAAGTACAGGTCATATTTTCCGGATTGTCAATATTACTGGATGGCTTGACCCAGAAATTTATCGTTCCATTAATCTTGTTTCCTTTGATCTCGATGAGCATATCATCTGCATTTAATACTTTGAGTGTCCGGTTCGTGTACATTGAATAATCCTTACCAAATCCATCCTGTAGGTATATTTCACCAGATTCTTTGTTCCGGACGGTTATTTCAAGATAGGACTGTGGGTCAAAGATATCGAATTTTTCAACAATATCCTTTTTTGTTGTATATCTTGAAGTATACGCACCGTATCCGGAAATATTGGTGGGATGAACGGAATAATTAATATACATAGGGGGATTTTTCAGGTCAAATGAAAAAGCCGTCCCGTTGTACATGAATGCCCGGGTTGTTGTGTAGATCCGGCAACTTTGTTCTTCTGGAAGGGGAGTTGGATCAGTAAATACATGATATCCGGGTTTTTCTGTCTCAGTAGCACTTGGATAAAATGTTACAAAGGGAGTTACTTCAGCAACATATGCTGAGCCCGGAGTGGGTGTCGATGCAATTACCGTTGTCGGGGCAGTTGTCATTACAGAGGTCGATACTTCTTTTGGTGGAGCAACACAACCAGAGATTATAACCCCGGTTATGATGATAAGGCAAATCAGAAAACCCGGAGTATCCCTCATTATTATACGTAATGTATTTCAAAGTAATTAAATCTTACAAACTGGCATAATGAACATTATTACGCCCCGTTTGCCATTTGGCTTGAGTTCCGGGATTTCTGAATCTGTTCACCACGTTCTTTGGAAAATATTCGTGATTTGGATTTCCAAAACTCATATAATTTCCGGCAATCCAAAATATTATACCGTTATTAATCGTTGTGTATACGAACTGATTATCCCCAGTACATTTTCTGGATATGGACAAGATTTCTGTATATCCTTAAAAACCTGCGGGAAATGAAATACAGTATTGGGAGATGATGGATGGCAGATTTGGTTCGATCGACAGGAATAGTGCTGGTTTTTCTTGGATTGCTGATTGCTCCGGTAATGGCCGGGACATTGTATATGAGCGGCAGTCCTGAACTTTCCGCAAACATATCAGGAATCAATGAATTCAGTCCGGGAACTGAAGCACAATTGACCGTTGTGATCAAGAACACCGGTACCGATGAACAGAAATTTGAACAGTCTCAACTTCTGGATTCGGATGACCGGCCCACCACTGCAAAATACCTGACAGCATCCCTGTCCCCGGGTCTTGCACCACTCACTGTCAAATCTGATTCCCAGATGCTTGGCGATCTGAAGAGTGCTTCAAGTACCAAAGCAGTTTTCATCACAAAAATTGATACCGATGCCACCGGGGGAACGTTTACTCTTCCTCTTCTGCTTAATTATTCCTATCTCGATACCACTGATCATCGTGACACCACTACGGTTGAGTATACCTACAAAACCCGGAATATCACCCTCAACGTTCCGATCACTATCCAGTCCGGCGTGATTGTAGATGTCATATCAGCAGAACCGGAACACTTGAATGCCGGAACTGAAGGGTATATCAATCTGAGTATTAAAAATACCGGGTCTGAAACCGGGACTAAATCCATTGTCAAACTTATCCGTAATGGAAACAGCCCGATCATCCCTTCTGACAGTAGCGTCTATATCGGGGATTTCGCACCCGGCAGCACGATCATGTGCCAGTATAAGGTTTCTGTCTCAAACGATGCAGAAAAACAGACGTATCCTGTTGATGTAGTTATTACGTACCAGAATGCGGAAGGCGATTTTGTCACTTCCCGCAGTGATACTGCAGGAATTCCGGTGAGCGGGAAAGCAGATTTTACCATTATTTCCAGTCCTGTTGAGATGCATCCGGGAAACCGGATGACAATTCCGGTTGAATATAAAAATACCGGAGATACAGCAATCTACAGTGCCCAGGCACGGATAAGTGCAGTAGATCCGTTTACCGGGGATGTTGATATTGCCTATATCGGAAATCTGCAACCGAATGAATCACGGGTAGTCTCGTATGAAATAAGCGTTGACCGCAGTGCAACGAAAAAACAGTATGGTCTTGATTCTGAAATCCGTTACCGGGATGCACTGGATACTACACACATATCTGAAACAATGAAAGTCAACGTGAATGTTACTGCACAATCCGGTATTGCAATCATTCTTACAAACCCGATTTACCTGTCAATACTGGCAGCAGTTATCATCGGACTTATCTATATTGTATATACCTATCGTAAAAAACAATGAGAGGAAAACCTGTCATTAATATTCACGACATTTTTTGTACGATATACCGGTTTTCTGATTTCCCGCCAGATCTTGTATTTTATTGACCCTGCAATTTTTCCCGGGTCTGATCGTGATATATCTGTGATTCCGCAGGTTTATTGATACAAGGGATAAAATGAAAAGAAAAACTACGTATGGGTAGAAAGCAGGTATGTATTCAATGCGCAGCGATGATGTGAAAACTGGTTACCAGCGGGCACCCAACCGCTCCCTGCTCCGGTCACTCGGGGTTACGGATCGTGATATGGATCTCCCGTTTATCGGAATCGCCAATGCCTACAACACGATTGTCCCGGGCCATATTCATCTCCGGCAACTCTCTGAAAAAGTGCACGAAGGAATTGCTGCGGCCGGAGGAGTTCCTTTCGAGTTTGGTGTAATCGGCATCTGTGATGGTATCGCTATGGGTCACGAAGGCATGCGCTATTCCCTTCCCTCCCGGGAAAACGTTGCCGATTCGATCGAACTTATGGTCCAGGCTCACCGGTTCGATGGCCTGGTCTGCATCGGAACCTGCGACAAGATTGTTCCGGGCATGTTGATGGCGGCCGTACGATGTAATATCCCGACCGCAGTCCTGACCGGTGGCGCCATGCTCTCCGGTTTCCAGGATGGAAAAGATCTCTCCCTTATCGATGTCTTCGAAGGTGTCGGGAAGGTGGCTGCCGGCAAAATGACTGAACCGGCACTCTGCGAACTCGAAGAATGTGCCATGCCCGGCTGCGGAAGCTGCCAGGGACTCTATACTGCCAATACCATGGCCTGCATGACCGAAGCGTTGGGAATGTCCCTCCCGGGATGTGCAGCAATTCCGGCAGTGGATGCCGGAAAATTGCGCATTGCCAAGGAGACCGGGGAAGCAGTTCTCAGTCTTGTAAAGAATAACACCGTTCCCCGCCAGATCATTACCAAAAAAAGCCTGCATAATGCAATCCGTGTGGATATGGCTCTTGGAGGATCAACCAACACCGTTCTGCACCTGATGGCCGTCGCAACTGAAGCGGGCATTCCTCTCACGCTCCAGGACTTCAACACCCTTGCCGATGCCATCCCTCACATCTGCCATATGCAGCCATCAGGCCCTCATTCCATGCAGACCCTCTACCGCTCCGGGGGAATTCCCGCTGTCCTGAAGCAGCTGGAGAAATATCTTGATTCCAACCCGACCATTGCAGGAAAAGACATTCGTGATATAGCTCGCGAAGCCCGGATAAAGGATGCCTCGGTTATCAGAAGCATCGCTGACCCGGTGAGTTCTGCCGGTGGACTCAAGGTCCTCTCGGGTTCTCTTGCACCGGATGGAGCGGTTGTGAAATGTGCAGCAGTTCCGCAGGCCATGTGGAAACATACCGGGCCGGCAAGAGTCTTCAATGGCGAGCAGGCCGCAATGAAGGCGATCCTGTCCCGTGAGATCAACGAAGGCGATGTTGTCATCATCAGGTACGAAGGCCCCCGGGGAGCGCCTGGCATGCCGGAGATGCTCTCGCCGACATCAGCCCTGATGGGCTTTGGATACACAAAGGTTGTCCTCATTACTGATGGCAGGTTCTCCGGCGGAACCCGTGGGCCCTGCATCGGCCATGTCGCTCCGGAAGCCGCGGTTGGCGGTCCGATAGCGCTCGTCCAGGAAAACGATCGGATTATCATTGATTTGTTTGAGAAGAGACTCGATCTTGATGTACCCTCCAGCACCCTGGAACATCGGAAGAATCAGTGGACTGCACCCAGAAAAGAATTGTCCGGTGTGTTAGCACGGTACGCAAAAACCGTTGAGCAGGCAAACCTTGGCGCCATACAAAAATAATATGCCCGGTTGAAAACCCGGTAATTTTTTTTAGTGAGAAAAAATTTTAAAAAAACTGCTCTGTAGAAAATCTTCACGAAGAAAAATTGTAAGAACCTGTGAATGTTACAGACAATCAATTTATTGGCGATTTCTTTCATCTGCATGAGAAATCGTTGCGCTTTGAGATCCCCCCGAACTTTCGTTTAAGGACAGAAAATTTAGTTTCGACGAGTTGGCGTTTACGGTATCTTGACTCGTCAATACAGTTAACCATCTCCTGTCCATAGTTTCCCCCAATAAACCCGGCATTCCAGCAACGGAGAGGGATGATAGAATGAGAAGTCAAAACTTCCCTGATGAGACGATGGATTTCATTAGAGTTATAACCTCGGTCCATAACATAACAATCAGAGGTTCGGAGGTTGTGACATTGTCGCAGTAAATTTCTGGCATGACGGATATCATGGACCCGGCTTTTCGAGACAAAGAATCCTGTAACAACCTGCAGATCGGTATCAACCGAGATAGAGGTTTTCAGGAAATGTTTTCGGATCTTGCCAGTTCGTTCGGAGAAGTAATGACTGCAATAGCCGCTGGTGAAACCGGATGAATCGATCGCGGTTACCTGAATTGGATGATCATTTGAGTAGAACAGGTTCACAGTTTTCTTGAACGCGAGCCGAAGATAGAATGATCTTATCCGAGTGAAAAATTTCTGTAGTGTCGTGAAATGAGGGACTAAGGAAAGGCCGAGGATCTCCGACATCTTCGACAAATTCACGATAGTGCTGGTTCCGGTAATCTTTGAACAAAATCAGAACGAGCAATTGGTGTTGGGAGTAGATCTTCTTTGAAAACTTATTCGAATATGGATTGAGATACGTTGACTTTACGATTGAAATTGCTGCTCGGATAAACCTGATATTCCGGCTCACTAATTTCTTAATTGTCTCCTTTCTATTTGACTTCACAATTAAGAAAAGGAGACATTGTACCGTAGATCTTTCGGTCGGCGGTACAACACGCTTTTAGATTAGGATTTCTACAGAGCAAAAAAATTATAATCCCTTCCGGAAATTTTTTCCCAAATTTTTTTTCACAAATTATCTGGAAAAATATTTTTGTTAACCGGAAAAATTTTCACGGCAATTTCTCAAAAATTTTTCAGGGAATATTTGCTTTGGAGAAATCATTCCGCAAGATCATATGCGCTTGGGGCTTCGTCTCGCATGCTCGGGGGAATCCCGGATGCGATGACAACGTATTGCCCTTTCTTAAAAATCAAAATTTTTCAGGTTCTATGGATGACCGGTAATTGAGGCGGCTACGGGGCGCCCGTTTTGGTCGGCGGCTGGTATCCTTATGGGGTATCAGGGCATCAGCTTCCATCTTTGCGAAAAATGATTTCAACAGAACAAATTAACTCCAAAAATTTCCGGGAAACAATCCGGAAAAAATCCGGAATTTTTCACTGGATTTAAAAAAAATGTTGTATGGATCTGCCCGGAAAATTTCCGGTAACGGCCTGGCTGCAACCTAGGTGGATGTCGTTGCTATGGGGGTATCGGACGTGACTGGATTTAACGGCCCCTCGTATGCACCGGAGCCAAGCCACCAGTCATCCTCTACCTGGACACCATACCCGAGTTTTGATTCAAGCGTGTTGTTGTGGCGGGGATTGACGTACACGAACCGGTAATATCCGCTCCCGTTCCGGACCACGGTACCCATTTCCCGGACAAACACCCCGTTGGCCCCCGCACGGACTTTCCCGATATCTTCCGGGTTGACCGGGTGGGCGAAGGTGGTACCGTTGAAGCCATAGGCATAGACATACAGTTCTCCTTGTATGAACGAACCATTCGGGTTGTTGAACTCTGCAAGGGCCTTCTCCCGGCCCTGTGCCTTTGCATAGGCAACTGCGCTGTCAACAAAGGCAACGAGCGTTTCATTGGATGTGTAGGTCACTACCTGTCGGGAAGAATCAGAACTGCCTGGTGTGGATGTAGTCATGCCGGGCGGGCCTTGTGTGCACCCGGCGGTGAGCATGAGCACGCCGAGAACAAGCACAACCAGGAACGAAAATAATGATCGCTTCATGCAAAACAATTTGTTTTATTCCTTAAAACAGGGATTACCCGCAACAATGCATAACCCCTGAATGTCTTCACAAACGATTCACGAAAACAGAAACAATGCGAGGGATGGGATTCGAACCCAAGAACTCCTACGAGACTAGGCCCTCAACCTAGCGCCTTTGACCTGGCTTGGCTACCCTCGCGCCTGTGCCATAACAAAGAGGTTGTCTATCTAATAAAACCTTATGCAAACAATTCGTTTTTCTTCGGAGATCCACAGGAACGTAGGCGGTTTCCACGCGGGGAACAGAACGCAGTCCCTGAGTTGCGGATGTACCCGGAAACGCATCGCTGTATATTTATAGGCGCCCTGCCCAGAGGTGAGTATGTGGTCTGACATCATCCATGAATTTGCCGATTCCCCGTCGCAGAGCCGCGTGGTACGGTTCCTGCTCGAGAACGGGTTCGGCGTAACGGACGACGGGAGGATCAGCTGCAACGGCATCGAGATGCCCGCGACTGCCGTTGCCAAGGTGATCGGATCCGACCGGCGGGTCGTGGATTCAACCGCGCGACGGATCCTCGACCGTCCCATGCTCCGCGAGATCTTCCTCAATATGCGGGCAACGCCGGACCTGAGCCGGGTGGCCGAATCCCTCGGGTACACGGTCATCACCGTATTACCGAAAAACGCAAGCGAGCGGGGCATCGTGGGTGCAGCAGTCCGGGTTCTCTCCGAACACAACCTTTCGATCCGTCAGATTTTTGTCACGGATCCCCAGTTCTCCGAGGAACCCAAACTCGTTATCATCATCGAGGATATCCTGCCCGCCGGTGTCATCGAGTCGATCCGCTCGCTCCCGCAGGTAAAACAGGTCACCATTTAACCGGCAACGCAACAGGCCGATCGACAGGTACGAAAACCGTTAACCCGGGATCTGTTTTTACCAACGGTAAGACAGAGTGCTTCCCCCACCGGATTCCCGGACCCGGTCAGTGTTACACCGTATCAGGAAAGGTCGTATTTGTTTTTGAGCCGGTAGAATTGTTCATATTCCTTCTGAGAGAGTCTGGGATCTCCCTCCCGTACCTTCGTGTTCTCTGATTTCATATGGATCCACAGACGCGAATCATAATAATCAAATTGAGCACTTTCAAGCGAACGTCCTTCAGATATCACCGTAACATTCGGTCTGCTCCACTCATTCTCCCCAAGGACCGTGACCGTGGTTTCATTCCGCATCGAGGATTCATCCGTTATAATAGATACCCCGGTTGTCTCAATCATACAATAGTCGGAACCCTTGAAATTATACGGAGCATCGCATGCAATTCCCGCAGTCATGTGATTCAGGGGCTGGAAATATAACACAGCAGATTTGAATCCCAGTTCTCCTAACAGGCTCGCAAGAAGCATCGATTTCTCACCGCAGACACCGCGCCCCTCATACAGGACCTCATAGGGATACCGGTACTTCTCTCCGGTATCATAGGGAATGTGCTGGACAAGGTTTGCGGCAATTCTTGCCTGGTTATCTGGATTGTCGTCCAGTCCGCGGATCTCCTCTGCGAGAGTCCGGATAGCGGGTTTCTGAGCCGGATCGTTGACGAAATTCAAAAAGTACGCCTGGGTATCGCTGGTATCCCAGAGTGGATCTTTCCCCACATAATCCTGGTAAATTTCTGTTGAAAGTGCAAGGGAGATGGTCCCCTGCCGTCCATCCAGGACATAATTATAGGAACGGGTGATGTAATGGTCGGGCAACGTGTCAAAACCTGCAAACACCGGCGTGACCATCACGAAACAAAAGGCGATAATCGCGAGGGTTACAAGAATGCGGCGCATACACCCAAGAGTATTGTCCCGCTATTATCGCTTCCTGTGAATTTCATTTTTTAGCATGATTTTTTGCCATGATGTTGCTTCAGGAATATCGTCCCGGAATCATTGTACCTGTATGAGTGTTTGTCACGGAACGTGCGTAACCTTCAAAGAAGGGTGGCAGCAGGACCGGGCTCATCAGAGAGAATCAGTTATACTCAGGTATCCGTGCAGCCGGATCGGGCGATGTGTGTCTTGTTCTCTCGTTGCATGCTTCGAAGGATAATCCATGAAAAAGGAGATGCAGTCTCCTGCGACACAGGATTTAGCAGGATCCGGCGCCGGTATCTCCTGTCATTCAGGTCCCGGCTTTTTTTATCGTTTATCCTTTGCACTGCACAGGAGTTCGACTTCCTGCGAGAGTGCGTACATCCTCCTGCGGGCTTTCTCCGGCAGGTGGATGGCAGATGCGAGGCTCTCGTCAATGGTCATGCGCCGTGTGCCGGCAAGGAGGTTGTCGGCATGCGTAACGATCTTCTCCTCGATTGTCCGGGGCATACAGTCGCGGGGGGCAAGGCCGAGCAGCGTGCATTCGTCCGCGGTAAGACCGGCGCCCGTATGGCACTCGACAATACGGGCAACCGTTTCAGGAAAACCCATTGACCGGAGCAGGTCCGCCCCGGCCTGTGCATGCTGGATCGAATGCGTGATGCTCCGGCCGATATCGTGGAGCATGGCGCCGGTTTCTACAAGAGCATAGTCTGCCTCCGGGCAGCGGGCTGCATATTCGCAGGCGCAGTCCCGGACTGCCCGGCAATGGGCGATGACGTTCCTGCTGCACCCGGCTTCACGCAGCAGGTCTTCTGGCGATGTGTTGTGCTGATCAGGCATGGCCCAGCGACTTCTTCATTGAGTCGATGCGCTCTTTTAAGGATTTTAAGAGAACTTCGTTATCGAAATGTCCCAGCGCTACGTCGCAGTCCGGGCACTTGAAATCGGTATTCATGGCCTGCGGGAACGTCAGGATGATGTGGCAGTCGTTGCAGATGTAGAAGTCGTTCTCCTCTTCGTACCGCTCGCGCCGCGAGAGCTTGTCGAGCACGGTCTGCATGTCTTCCCGGATCGCATCGTAGATGTGATCGGTCCTGAGCTGCCAGAGGTAGGTGAGCCAGCCGGTCTCATTGTTCTTTATCCGGTGGTATTCGGCAAGTCTCCTCTCGTACAGGGTATACAGGGTGTGGCGGACCGAGTTTAAGTTGATCCCCGTACTTGCGGCAAGGTCTTCGTCGCTGTGCTCCCCTTCGGAAGGGAAACGTTCGAGCAGGGAGATGCCCTCTTCACCGATAAGGCGGAAGAGATAGGAGCGGATGGCCGGATCGTTCAGCGTATCTTGGATTGAATCCATCAGCGCATATATTGTTTGACGGTGGTAATATGCTTATCCAGCAGAGCGACTGCATCGGCACGTGTTCTCCCCCACCCGGAGACGCTGACAAGTGCCTGGCCTTCTTCGAAGAAGGTGTCCGGCCAGGGAATGTCGGAAAGGAAATCGCGGAGCGGCGAGAGATCGGTTTTTATGGTCATGTCCCGATCGGCAAACAGGATGCTGCGGGCCGCGATACAGACAGGTATTGGTGCGGATGCCGGCATCTCTCCCCGGCATGCATTGACGTGGAGATCGAAGAGGCTGCACCCGCAGGCCCGCTCAACCGTATCCACGGTTCCCTGGAACCGGGGGTTCACCTCGATTGCCCAGGTGTTGTCGTTCCCGACCATGAAATCAATGCCAATGGTTCCCCGGCACCCGCTCGCAGCAGCAATCTTCTCCGCGACTGCCATCATCCGTGCACGGAGCGGGTGGTCCCACGGGGTCACCGATCCGGAGAACCCGTATGCGGACTCGCCGCTGCCCCGGAGGATCTGTTCGTTTGCGGCAATGGCCAGGGCACGTGTCCCGTCCGTAATACAGCAGACGCTTGCCGGTATGCCGGTCACCAGTTCCTGCCGGATGAACGGGACGTCCGGGTACAGGGATTCCCATGACCGGAGACCGGCATTATCGCGGATAATGGCATTCCGCCATCCCCCGGCACCGCGCCGGGGCTTTACCATGGCCGGGTAGTTCCCCGGGGGCATGAGGCGCGGCACGGGAACACCCAGGGATTCAAAAAAGTGCTGGGTATCCAGCTTGTCGAGAAACGGGGCAATACGATCCCGGGACGTCCCGGCGAGCGGGATGGCTACCGGAAGATCTTCTGCCCCGGATGTGGCAACGAACAGGTCGAACGAATGCCTCCGGGAAATCCGGTCAATTGCATCCGGGAGATCGTCGAGTTCGTCGAACTTCTCCCGGTCCTTCGTGCACCAGGTGAGATCCTGGTCGCAGAAATGATCTACTGAACAGACCTCGTACCCGGCCCGGTGAGCCGACTGCGCAACATGGCGCGTGGCAAACCCGGCAACGAGTACGCGCCCCTTCACAACTCCTCCGTCTGCTTGCCGGCTTTGGAGGGGATGATGCGGATCTGCGCACCGGGGAACTCGTTCTTCATCTCCTGGCCGGAGAAATAATGGTCGAGGAAGAGCGCGAGGCTGGAAATTTCCGAGTGGGGCTGGCCGGTGACCGCCACGTTATAATCCGCGAGCCCGTAGATCTCGCCAGGCACTTTCTCTGCCCCGACAATCACGAGGATCTTTTCCTGCGGCCGGATCTCTCCGATGATATCCGGCAGGTTCAGGCCGTACATCGTGAGGTGCACAACTTTGCCCCCCTGGGCTTTCCACTCCCTGATACAGGAGCGCCACTTCACGTCGTGTTCGCAGAAGAACTTCCCGCCCCAGCGCTCCGTGACATCCGCGATGCTCTCTGCTACGCCTTTGTCGGATGCTGCAAGGTACATACCTTTGGCACCCAGCGCCCGGGCGGTGAGTCCTACATGGGTGGTCACGCGCATGTCCCGCTCGGGCCGGTGACCGATCCGCAGGATTACAACTTCTTTTTCTGGCATTCTATCGTTTCCTCTCTTTTACCACGCCGTTCTCGATAACAAACGGGAGATCCGGTTCGTACTTGCACTGGTTATGGATCAGGGCCTCTCCGAACGAGAGCACCCTGACCTCCTGCCCGTTCCGCTGGATGAGACAATACCGCTGGAGACGCGCAAGGGATTCTTCGATAATGGATGGGTCAAGGCCGCTTTTCTCGGCCAGGACGTCAGCGTTGATCGACGCATCCGGGGGAATCAGGTGATACACCCGCCAGTCCGCATCCTCTTGTTTCACCTGTATTCATCGTTCGTTGTGCAGAATAAGGGTTTTGTCAGGCCGGTCGTGCGGGGCCGCAGGTTCCGGCGCATATTTCTGTTCCTGTGCCAAACAATGCTGCATGAGCCCTGCAGGAGACCTGCGCCCCTATCCCGAACTTGTTGCCCTGGTTGATTCCATCCTCGATGAATGCGAGGAGGACGTTTCCTGCATTGTGAAAAAACTGGATGCGCTTGATGAAGAGACCCGGAACGAGCTCCTTGTCTCGGACCTGCTCAACGCGTACCAGGTATTTTACTTCATGTTCCGTACTGAACCGGATATCCTGACCCGGGAACGTATGGATCTCGAACCCGCCTCCATCCTCCGGGAGGGTCTTAAAATCGAAGAGACCGATATGCTCGAGATGTTTTTCCTGATCCACGAGACCGTTCCTGTCATCGTGATCCATGACGGGGACAAGGCGGTGGCAACATTCTCCGGCAGGACTGCCTATGCGCAGGGGCAGGAGATTTTACAGAAGCCGGAATATTTGTAACTATTCCGCAGAGTCATCAGACGCCGAGTGTCAGGACAGACCCGGGATCAGGTCCGGACCTCGTTCAGCATCCACTTCCAGACCGGTATTATCCGGATCATATTTCCCTCCAGTTCCAGTTCCTCCTCGCGATCATACGTGAGTATTGTCCCATAGGCCAGATCGAAGGTGGCCATTGCTTCCATGAGTCCTGCGATCTCCCGTTCGCGGTTTTTTTCTGTGATCTCGTAACAGACCTGAATTGCTGTTGTGATGGCGCGGGTATCACGGATAATGAAATCGCATTCCCGTACCTTTCCGAAGTAAAACAACTCCATGCCCCGCCGTCTCAGTTCAAGGTAGACCGCGTTCTCTAAAAGCCGCCCTTTGTCCGGGGAGAGGGAGAAGCCCACCAATGAACTCAGGGCAGTGTCGATGCTGTAGATTTTCCTGGGTGAGCCAAGTTGTTTTTTCACCGAGTAGTCGAACCGCAGCAACTCAAAGAAGAGATAAGCGCCCCCCAGATACGAGATGTACTCCTTAACCGTGATAGCGTTCATGAGGCCGAGGCTTTTTTTGAGCGCATTGTACGTGAACGGAAGGGTGATGGAGGATGAAAGGAGTCCGGCAAGTTCCCGTACCAGGCGCTGCCGGCGGATGGAATAGCGTGCGATGATGTCGCGGTACAGGATATTGTCATACAGCGTCCTGAGATAATCGCTGTCATGGTTCCGCAGGTACTCCGGCATGCCGCCGCTCAGGATATACTCGCCAAATGCCCGAACCAGGCCGGCTTTCTCATCAGCAAGCCAGAACGATTCTTTGCGTACTGTAATGCCAGTGAAGCGGAGATACTCGGCAAACGAGAACGGGTACACTTCGAAGAGTTTGTACCTTCCGGTCAACCGGCTCCCGAACTCCTGGCTGAGCAGCGATGCATTGGAACCGGTGATAACGATCTTTTTTCCATTGTCCTGGAGCCTGCGGACAAATGTCTCGAACTTCTCTACGTTCTGGATCTCGTCAAAGAAGTACGTGTCAAAGGGTCCATACATTTCGATAAGGACTTCATCGAGCAGGCTGAAATCCTCTGCTCGGAACGTGAGCAGGCGTTCGTCTTCGAAATTCATGTAACAGAAATTTTTCCGGGTCCTGATGAGCTGCATCAGGAGCGTGGACTTCCCGCACCTCCGGATGCCGGCAAGGATGATGACACGGTCATCGTCCAGTGCGGCAAGTACCTGCGGGAAGATTGTCCGTTCGATGAAATCTCCGCCTTTGTCAATCCGGGCTTTCTGTTCGGTGACGAGATGGCGGAGGATCTCTTTGGAGATCATACTAATTAGTAATTAGTAAATATAGATAAATCTGCTCATTAGCAATTAGTAGTGTCGTATTCACGGTAAGATGAGCGTACTGGCAGGATTTGGAAATCCCACCCAAGCCAGACTACCAGCGGATTGTTTTATACTATAATAGTCATAAATATTATTTTATTGCGTTCAATAAGTTGAAGTACACTGGCCAAAGCCAATGCGTACGTGACAAAATATCAGGACATGTACCCTTCCGACAGCCCGCCGGACATTGCGGGGCGGTTCAGTAACGAACGTTCACACCATCATGAGTATGTGCAAACAGGCCGGGAAACGGTATCGCGAACACAGCTGCACGGGCTGTATCACTGGTGGTCGGGCATGACCCGGGGGCGGATACCGGTCCGGGCCCTTAAGAAAGCCGGGCCGATCGCAGAAACGCGGGGACGGGTTCAGCATTTCGTCCGCGAACCCGGCATGATCTGTGATTTTGAGATCGTTGGCCCGGGTATTGTATCGCACGTCCGGATCAGTTGCGTGCGCCGGCTCGGGTGTTCTCCTGAAGAGATTGCACGGGATCTTGCTGACGAGATCGCGGCGCTCCGGCTCATTGCCTCATCGCGTGAGATTTCCCGCGAGCTCTGGCTCTGTTCGCCCCGGTACGCGTGGCGGTTCTTCCGGGTCCTGGATACCGGGCTTGCTGAGATCGGGCGGGATGGTATGCTGCTTCCGGTTGCAGGTCCTGCGCAGGGATAGACGATCCCCGACCCGGATCCCGTCGGGTGCCCGGGGTGTGCTGGTATTTGAAATTCATCCTGCCCATGTCCGGGCATTCCCGTTCTCCGTCGGAGAACAACTCCGTTTCCAGGGTGCAGGTAAGTCAGGCTCGTCACTTTCAAATCGGGCTCCGTTTGGCGAACAGGGGCCATTTTGAACGAATTTTCCGGACGGCATCTGACTGGTAATGGAGAAATGTGCGTAATTCGCGGAAAATGGATGTAAATTCAATTTAAATCGGTCTATACGGGCTTTGTTTTGAAAAAATAACGTCTGAACCCTGAAAGTGCGCAAACAGGCTCAATTGGTGGGCCGATCTCCGTTTTTCTCAGGGTACAGCAGGCAAAATGAAAAAAACCCCTGTTTTCCGGAGGGGTTTTTCATGGGGGGTCTCCGACGGAGATTGTGATCTCTCCGACGGAGATTGTGATCTCTCCGACGGAGATTGTGATCTCTCCGACGGAGATTGTGATCTCTCCGACGGAGATTG